>WNGL01015068.1_pt1 | contig 10983 bp, 8 predicted proteins | sample 5400591 | NCBI WGS metagenome assembly WNGL01 (sample SAMN13153377, study PRJNA577476) | soil metagenome | isolation source: 80 cm soil or saprolite under Garry oak tree replicate 1 | place: USA:California | collected 2016-06-15
CTTGGCCCTCAGGCATCTACTCGGCGCGCTGTCGGAGCCATTTGGATAATTCCGACGAGTTTCACATCACTTTTGTTGTCAAACCTGCGGAAGCCGGGCGTTCAACGGTGGCTGTGCTTGCCAATGTAAACACGTGGCTCGCCTACAATGGATGGCCGGGAGGCGCTTCGAAGTACGATGGGCGCGCTCACCTGAGCTTTCTAAGACCAAATCCGGCTGCCTCGCCCGTTACTAGCGACACTAGCGACTTTCATCTCGCCCGCGCCGAACTTTGGATCTTGGGATGGCTTGAGGACCAAGGCTACCAGCCGGATGTTTACACGGACATCGATTTTCACAACCACGGGCTTGATTTCAGCCAGTATAAGTGCCTGGTTCTAAACACCCATCCTGAATACTGGTCTCTGCAAATGTGGACCAACGTTCAATCGTTCCTCGCGGGAGGGGGATCGCTCCTTTATCTCGGTGGCAATGGGATCTACGAAGATGCGGAGTACTCGATCGATCAGACCGGGATGATCTTTTTGGCTGGAGTTGAGGGAGGGGACCGCACCATTGCGCTTTTCCGCAACCTCAAGCCCGGAGGAGAACAGGTCATTCTCGGCGTTAGCTTCGATGGTGGCCTTTATGGAACCCACGCTCCATACCAGGTACGGCAGGCAGGCCATCCATTTTTCCATTGCACCGGTTTGAGCAATGGTGATGACTTCGGTGCAACCGGTCTTAATACCCACTACGGCAATGGAGAAGCAAGTGGCTGGGAGGTGGACACCACGAACACTGTTAAGTTCGACGGTAGTTCCACGAGTGGATCCGGACTGCCTTCTGGGCTGGTAGTTTTGGCCACAGGGCTAAATCGCTGGACCGGCAGCGAGTGGGTCGGCGCCGATATGACTTACTACGATCATCCGGGCGGGGGATTTGTGCTTTCGACTGGGTCGATAATGTTCGGTGGAAGTCTGGTGGTGGATGCGAGCATCCAGCAGATCTTACGCAATGCGCTCACGCAGGCTCGTGAGAGGCCTGTCTGGGTTGATTTCAACTACGTTGGCCTTTTTCAGCTGGGCGAGTTCCTTTTTCCATACAAAACGCTTGCTCAGGGAGTCAGCGCTGTCCCTCCCGGCGGAACTATTGCCATCAAGGCCGCCGGCTCAAGTTCGGAAACGATGACGATCAGCAAGCCGATGAGGATCCGAGCTACCTGCGGCCCGGTCATGATCGGCCGATAACCAGTTCGCGACAAATGCACCGCGTAGCAATTGGAGAGGACCCATGAAAGTGGCGGCCAGAGTGCACCAGGAATCGGCGCGACGCGAACTTCGTTTCGTCGCACGGCCGCTTGGCCCGTTCGCGTTGGCGGCGACGACATCCCGGATTGAGGCACGAGCCGGTATGGTACCGATTGATTGGCGCGGGAAGCTTGGGACCAGCGACCAATACCGCGTCAATGAACTCATGGCCGCTATTCTAGTTCTAGCCTGTCGAGGATTCTGGCCTTTTACCGGCTCAGCTGTCGGCGCGAACCTTCCTCCGAGGCTGGGTCAGCCGGGCGACCTCGGCTGCCACGGTGGCCGAAGGCACGCGTGGCGAAAGCAGAGGGGCTGTAACAAATCCTGCGTAAAGAGTCAGTACATTGATGAAAACCGATTCGCCGCCCGGGCCGTTTGCCGGAGTGGATCGAATCCCGCTGCTCAACACTTATGAAAACGAACATGTTTGTCTCAAGCGGCTGGCCTTGGATCGCCACTGCCAACCCTCCCTCATGCTCGAAGAAGGCTGCCGCCGCGCCGTGGCTGCGCGCTGCCCTGTGTGCGGCGTGGATGTTGTTTCCCGGCCTGCTCACCGCGCAAGACTTCGGAATCGATTGGTTCGCCACCGCCGGCGGGGGCGGTGACAGCAGCGGCGGCGATTTCGAATTGATAGCCACCATTGGCCAGCCCGACGCCGGCGACCTGCTCGGCGGCGACTTTACCATCACCGGAGGATTCTGGAGCATCGTGACCGTCGTGGTAACGCAGACTGCCCCCTCGCTCAGCGTGAGCCTGGTCCAAGGCAGCGTGATTGTCTCTTGGCCGGACAGTGGCAGCGCGGGATTTGTCCTCGAAGAAACTGCCGCGCTGGCCAATCCCTCCACTTGGACCCCAGTCAACGCCACCGTACAGACGAGCGATGGCACGGACAGCGTGCAACTGCCGCTCGGCGCCGGTAACCGCTTCTATCGCCTGCATAAGCCTTAAGTCTGAAATTAAACAAACCAGCGGTTCACAACTCCAATTCGAGACGAACATGAAAACGACACTTCTCATCGGTCTGCTCTGTGGTTTAACCTTGGCCGCCGCCTCCGCCGCGCAGCTGGGCACGGCGTTCACCTACAGCGGACGGCTTATCTACAAGAATCAGCCGGCCAACGGCGCCTTTGATTTGCAGGTAAACATGTTCGACGCCGCCAACGGCGGCAATCAGGCTGGACAAACCGTCAACGTAAACGGGCTGAACATCGTCAACGGTCTGTTTGTCACGACCCTGGACTTCGGCAACGGCGTCTTCAACGGCACGGCCTATTGGCTGGACATCGCCGCGCGGCCAAGTGGCAACGGCCCCTATACCCCGCTATCGCCCCGTCAGCCGGTCAACCCGGCGCCCTACGCGCTCTACGCCCTGACCCCCGCCGGCCCACAAGGTCCTCAAGGACCCGCCGGTCCTACCGGTCTGACAGGTCCTACTGGTCCGCAAGGCCCCAAAGGCGACAAGGGTGATACCGGCGCATCCGGTCCTGCGGTCCGCAAGGCCCCCAAGGTCTGACGGGAACGATCGGAGCGACCGGTCCTGCCGGTCCTACTGGTCCCCAAGGTCCTAAAGGCGACAAAGGTGATACCGGCGCCACCGGTCCTGCCGGTCCGCAAGGTCCCCAGGGGCTTCAGGGTCTCCAAGGCCTGACGGGGCCGACCGGCGCAACCGGTCCTACCGGTCCGACAGGTCCTACTGGTCCCCAAGGTCCCAAAGGCGACAAAGGTGACACCGGCGCAACCGGTCCTGCCGGTCCGCAAGGTCCCCAAGGGCTCATTGGTCCTATGGGTCCGCAGGGGATCCAAGGCGTGCAAGGACCGCAAGGTCCGCCCGGCGCGGATGGGGTTGCGAGTAATGCGTGGTCGCTCGTCGGCAACATGGGCACCGATCCGAGCCTGAATTTTCTTGGCACGACCGACGATCAGCCCCTGGAATTTAGAGCTAACAGCCTGCGCGCGTTGCGGCTGGAATCGATCCTCCATACTTCACTCGCCGGCCCGGCCTTCAGCCTCGGGCCATCGACCAGCTTCGATTCATCCGGCGGCGGGGGTGGTGGATCCAGCACCCGGTCCGTGAACGTCATCGGTGGCTTCGACGGCAACCTCGTTTCCAATGGCGCGCTCGGCGCCACGATCGCTGGCGGTGGCTTTACATTTCTTTCTTTTGTTCAAACCGATCATCCAAACGAAGTCGCGGCGAGCTTCGGCGCCATCGGCGGCGGCGCGGACAACCGGGTGGGCGGCAACTTCGGCAGCATCCCAGGTGGCTCACGCAACCAGGCCAACGGCTTCGCCAGCTTCGCCGCCGGTGAGGACGCCCACGCCGATGACCACCACTCCTTCGTGTGGGGCGACGGCACCTTCCCCACATACTCGTCCGGTCAACACAGCTTCGTCGTGCGCGCGCTCGGGGCGTCACTGCTATAACGGCATTCCTGCAAGTCAGCGGCGCCGGCAATGAACAGGCCTACCTCGGCGGTGACGGCTATGGCTTTGACGTGCAGCTAGGAAGTTTAAATCCCGGCGTCACCACCATCGCCTGTTACAATGCCGCTAACAACACCTACATGGACCTGGCCGCTAATGCCGCCTTCTTCTACGGCGATGCCAGCGTGCAGACCCTCACGATTCGCGGCGGCGCCGACGTGGCCGAGCCATTCCAAATCAGCGAACGCGCGACTCCCAAAGGATCGGTCGTGGTCATCGATCCGGAGCATCCCGGCCAGCTCAGACTCAGTTCGGAGCCGTACGACACGCGCGTCGCCGGCATCGTCAGCGGCGCCAACGGCATCCATCCCGGCATTTCCATCTCGCAAGTGGGCGTCATCGACGGCGGAGAAAACGTGGCCCTCAGCGGACGCGTTTACGTGCTCGCCGATGCCTCTAACGGTCCCATCCAGCCGGGCGATTTGCTCACCACCTCGTCCACGCCCGGCCACGCCATGAAAGTCACCGATCACACCCGCGCCCAAGGCGCCATTCTCGGCAAAGCCATGAGTGGTCTGCGAGAAGGCCAGGGCCTGGTGCTAGTACTGGTAACACTCGAGTAATCGAGTATGAGATCAACCCGGGCAGCTCAACCAGGTGTTATGAAGCTTCCTCAACTTCTGCGGCGCGCGAGGACCGGCGCGCGATGTAAAAGTTGCGTCGCGATCGTTCTGATGTGCGGCGCACTCGCCACCGCCCAGGAATCAACCGTTCCTCTCAAAGGCAACCTCCCTCCCGCGGTTGCGCGCGCACACCAACTCGGTGCGCTCGACCGGCGAGAGGAGATAAAGTTTACGATCACGCTCCCGCTGCGCCATCGAGCGCAGCTCGAGGCCCTTCTCCAGGGCCTCTACACCCTCGGCCACCCGCTGTATCACCGCTACCTCAATACCGGGGAGTTCACCGAGCGGTTTGGTCCGACCCAAGCCGATTACGACGCCGTGGTCACGTTCGTCCAGCAGCACGGATTGCGCATCCGGAATACTCACGCCGGTCGCACCCTGCTCGACCTGGTGGGTTCCGCCGAATTGGTCGAGAAGGCATTCGGCGTCCACCTCCTGCGTTTTCAGACGGCGGATGGGCAAGTCTTCCGCGCCCCCGACGCGGAACCGTCGTTGCCGGCCTCCATTGCGGCGCGGGTTGCGGGCGTGATCGGTCTTGACGACGCCGTGCATCGACGGCCATTCGACTGTATCGGGTCCGATCCGTCTTATGGACTCACGCCGAGCGACATCAAGAAAGCGTATAACCTCGACGGCCTGACACTGGACGGAACCGGGCAAACCCTCGGCATTGCTTCACTGTCCGACTATGCGGACAGCGACATCACCGCCTATGAAGATTGCTTCGGCCTGCCACACGTTCCCCTGCAGAGAATCCCGATTAACGGCGGCGCCAGCAGTACCGTGATCGAATGCGCGTTAGATATCGAAATGGCGGTTGCCATCGCTCCTCATCTTGACAAGATTCTTATTTACCACACCGATTCCCCCAACAGCTTGAACATGCTCGCGACCATCGCCCTCGATAATGCCGCGAAACTGGTCAGCATCTCCTGGGGCGCCCGGGAGGATTTACTCTCCGACCAGGAACGAGATTCCGAGAACAATGACTTCACGTGGATGGCGGCACAGGGACAGTCGGTCTATGTCGCTGCGGGCGATAGCGGCACTGGGTCCCTCGTCAATGATCCCGCCTCCCAGCCCTATGTAGTGGGCGTCGGGGGGACCTCCCTTTTCTTCGACAAGGACAGCGGTTACCTTTACGAGCTTGCCTGGGAGAACGGTCTCGTTGGCGGGGGCGGGGGCGTTAGCACCGTTTGGCCACTGCCAACGTATCAGCCGACATTGGTATCGCCCGGATCCAACGGCTCTGCGACTTATCGCAATGTCCCCGATGTAAGTCTCAACGCGGATCCGCAGACGGGTTACGCCATCTTTTATGGTGGCCGATGGCAGAAGCTTACAGGCGGTACCTCTGCCGCCGCGCCTCTGTGGGCGGCCTTCACCGCGTTAGTCAATCAGCAACGGGCCATTAACGGTGCAGGACCACTCGGCTTTCCCAACCCGGCGCTCTACTACCTGGCCCATACTTCACGCTACGCGATCGACTTCCACGACATCATTGACTCAAACGTGACCGGACGCTATCCCGTAGTCCCAGGCTATGACAATGTCACAGGCTTGGGGTCCTTCAACGGTGCCAACCTGTTGAACGACCTTCGGATCGACGTGTCTGTCCTTCATGTGGACGGCAGCTTCCTCGGTGATTTCCAGGACGGAACCCCTGCCAACCCGTTCAAAACCGTCACCGGTGCTGTTAACGCCGCGCCCGCCAATCGCGCCACTCTCATCTACATCAAGGCTAATACCTATCCAGAGAACAACCGGACCTTCAACAAGAAAGTTCTGTTGGTTAACGATGGAGGCGGACTCGTGATCATCGGCCAGTAAAATCAACAAACGATCAAAACGCGAGAATCTGATATTGGATTCCCGCCAGCGCCCAAGGCGCCATCCTCGGCAAAGCCATGAGCAACCTGAAACAACGCAAAGACCTGGTGCCGGTCCTGGTGAGGTTGCAATAGCACAGGACATCTTATGCGTGGGCGACCAACCATGCAACCGTTTACGAAAAGTGTAGCCGCCGACGTAAGAAGGCGCAGTTTGTCCCAAAAACTGGTCCGACGCGGAACTCGCTTGATCACGCGAGCCGTCGGCTTATGTGCATTAGCGGCTACCGCCCAGATCGCAGCGCAAGCCGATTGGGTGCCGATTGGTCCGCGAGGAGACATAGGTGGACAGAGCGTCGCAGGTCCGGGGGTTCGTGACCGAGCCAACGGACGCATTGCCTCCATTCAAGTTGTGGCCGGGGTCGCGGGCCATTATTATCTCTATGTGGGCGCCTCCAGCGGCGGAATCTGGCGCGCAGACCGAACCCCGGAAACTCCGCTTGTTTGGACAGACCTCGGTAAGAAACTGCCCAATCCTTCTGTCGGCGCCTTCGTAACTGATTCTAGCAATCCAGATGACATCCTCGTCGGCACCGGCGAGTGGCAACGCTACAACGGTGCCGGCATGTTCCACACTACGGACGGCGGCGCCAGTTGGGGGAAAGTGCCGTTGCCATCCACTCCGGTGTCCTTCTTTCGCATGGCCTACTCGCTCAACAGCCTCGACGTAGTGTTCGCCGCCTCCAGTGCAGGATTGTTTCGTTCAGAGCACGGGCCGACGGGCCCCTGGCAAACCGTCTTGAGCGGTTTTGTAAGCGATCTGACGCTTCATCCGTCAGATCCAAACGTCCTGTTCGCCTGCCTGGGCAACGGAGGCTTCGGCGGTCTTGGACCGGCAGGAAATGGCGTTTACAAATCGACCGATGCTGGACAGACGTGGACGCTCATGACACACCTCGACCCGTTTCTTTGTTACAGGGCCAGCCTCACAATCTGTCGGAATTCTCCCGATGTGATGGCCCTGGTATGGGCTGGAAAAGATAGGAACGGGATTAACATCCAAGCTGTCATGAAATCACCGGACGGAGGAAACAACTGGTCGGATATATCCGGGATCAATGCTGGAGCGGGGAGTGGCCAGTCTTTCCACGTCTTATCCATCGCCATAGCTCCCGACAATCCCGACGAACTCTATGTGGGCTCCTCGGGACTCCAAGTGACGCTCGATGGCGGGATGACCTGGACGGGAAACCCAAACGGATACGCCATCGAGGGCCACGAAGACAATAGCCAGCTCTACTTCAGTCCACGGGATGACCGCACGCTTTGGATTTGCAACGACGGGGGCGTGTACGCCTACACTCGCGGCGACGACCATTCGGTGTCGTTTAACGGGGACAACGTGAACGGCCTGCAGGTATCACAGATTACCGGCATCGACGCCAAGCTCAACCTCCGTTTCGCGGTCATGCAAGATAACGGGGTTAACGGATCGATGGATCGTGGCGCTACCTGGAAACAGTTCCACGCAGCCGATGGCTACGCGGTGACCATCAGTCGCCCATACGATCAAGACCCGGGTTTCTGGTATCTTAAGTGGAGTGGAGGTCCCCCAGAGACCCTCTACCGTGAGACCTTTAGCGGTTCTCCGGTCCAGTTCCTTGATTCCAGTTGGGGCAATCCCTACTATGACCGGTCCACGGACAGAGTCTTTGTCTTCATGCTGGATACGGTTTCCACGCCTCAAAAGACCGACGTCTTTTCGTTGCCGGCCTTAGCCAACGGATGGAACGACGCCCAGCTGGAAACATCTGTGACTGCCTTGTTCGCAGGGATCACCGGCAGCTATCTCGACGGGCAAACAATTTACCTTTGGCTAACGGATTTCGAGAGCGTTCCCACAGCGAACAAGTACAACCTGGCTGTCTTGCGGCGGTCGGGTCAAAGTTGGATTGTGACCACAACTCTCGTCGGCGTGCCGGGTCAGACTAACCCCATTCAGCGGGTCGTGGCATCGAGAAAATGGAGTGGCGAGGCTTGGGCCCTCTTGAACGCGTCCCCTACGAATCAAGTTTTTCACTCGACAGATTATGGCGCTAGCTGGACCGATATCACCGGCGATCTGGAGCAGAGCACGATCCTGTTTGAGGGGTTCGAGGGAAACTTTCCCACGGACAATGGCTGGATCGTCGGCGACGACAGTCCCGACGGCACGACTGCGTCTTGGGCCAAAGTAAATTCCAGCTTCGGCGGCGAGGGCACGCACAGTGGCGCTTGGAAGGGCTACTGCGCGGGGTCGGCTTACCCTTTCAACAGTTCCGAGCCGAACCCGGTTTACCAGGACTCCATGATCGCGTTCATGCAGCGCAGCGTGAACCTGGCGGGCCTCACTAAGGCCGAGTTGCGGTTCTGGTACAAGATCCCGTCAATCGAACAGTGCAACGACCTCGCGCGTGTGCTCGTGGATGGCACGAACCTGGTGTGGTCCGCATGGGTTTGGCCGGCGACTCGGCACGGTAAACACCATTGCCGCTTCGCCTTTCGACTCCAATGAACTCTATATCGGCACTGGTACGGGAGGTTTCGGAGCTGTCTTCCGCACTTTGGATGGCGGCAGGCACTGGGAACCGTTCCAGGAGGGACTGCCCATCGTTTCTGTTACGGATATGATCTATCTGGTGGACGAATTCCACAGCGACACGGATAAGCTCGTCATTGGCACCTATGGCCGAGGCATGTATGAACGGGCATTGGACCGGCCCGGACCAGTCTATGTCGATCAAGTCAGGCTTTTATTTCCTCCTTGGTTCGGAACCATCGAATTTCCATTCCCGACTATCGACATTGGCATCACCGCCACTCCACCGGGCGGCTATATGCTGCTCAACGGCAGCCTTCCCTACTCGGGCAGTCGAACTCTGACTCAGCCAATGAAAATCAGCGCGTATGAATCCCAGGCTCGGCTGGGCACGCCATGAAAATCACCGATTACACCCGCGCCCAAAGCGCCATCCTCGGCAAGGCCGGGGGTGCGCTCCACGATGGCCGAAGGCTCGTGCTCGTGTCTTCTCAATAAAATGAGGTCGGGATGCCACTGATCGACTCGACCACCGGTCGTTCCGTGCTGGGCTGGCTCGCGCTGCTACTCCTCGCCTGCCCGGTGCGTGAGCTCCGGGCTCAGTCTCTCTTGACGCAGTGGCGCGGTTCGCCCAACCACACCGGCGGCTTCGAGCCGGCTGACCCCCACGGGGCACCTGGACCGAAGGGCGTATTGCAGGTCTTAAACAAGCACATCTTCTACTACGACAAGACCGGAAACAAGCTTTGGGGCGATGGCTTATGGACGCTTTTCAAGCCGGTTGGCTGCACGGGCCTCTCCATGTCAGATCCAAAGGCCTGCTTCGACCCGGAGACGGGACGATTCTTTGTGATTATCGAAGAAATCGCGCCGGACCTGCGCTCCTACGTCAATATCGGGGTTTCCAAAAGTTCGCATCCTGCCACGAGTACGGTAGATGACTGGCACCTGTACCGCTTTGATATGACCCAAACGATCGGCGTCACTAATTACGGCGGCGACTATCCATCTTTGGCCTTCGATTCGCAGGCGCTTTACATCTGGTACGAAATGTCCCAGATCTCGCCGGATTCAGGTACCTTTGACCCCAGCTTCGGTGGCTATGGCAGCCAATTGATCATCCTCAACAAAGCCCAACTCGTGTCCGGCACGGCCAGCGGCTTTAACCCACTCTTTATCGCCGATTTCTTGTTTCAAGGAGTGACTCCGGTGGGCGCCACCGATCCGGGGAATGTCGTTTATCTGGTCAGTACCGGCGTCGATGCCGAATCGCACAACGACCTCTTTCTCATCGCGGTAAGCGATCCATTGGGCAATGCCACGATCAGCGAGACCAAAATCGCGCTCCCTGGCGTCACCCTCTGTTGTCCGTCATCGGCGCCGCAATTGGGCACGAACTCGACGGTGGATACCGCAATTCTCGTCGGCGGTGCCGCGGCTCAAGGGAACGCCTTCTGGCATGACGGCGACATCTGGTTTTGCCAAACCGGCGTTACCAACGGCCGGGCCCAGGTCTATTTTGTCCGTCTTCGGCCCAATGGCTACCCCAACGGCACACCGGCGCTGGTTGAGTCCGGTGCCGTTGGCGAGCCGGATTACTGGAACTTCATACCGGCCATCGGCGGGAATGCGGCGGGCGACGTCTGCATGGTGTACACACGTTCTTCCGAAACTATCTACCCGACCATGATGTATGCGTTCCGCGCTGCCGGCGACTCCAGCTTCGGCTCGCCCCAGGTGGTCAAGGTGAGCGATTCCTACTATACCGGAGATCGCTGGGGTGACTATGCGTCCTCCTGGCCCGACCCCGTCGATGGCACCTTCTGGATCACTCACGAATATGCGCGGAGTACCCGTCAAGCGGACTGGGGCACCTGGTGGGCGCAGGTTTCCTCGCCCCCTTACGATCTCTATGTGGACTGGCGCAATTTTTTCTTCCCGGAAATTGGCACCCCGCTGTTCCCGTTCCGCACCGTGACCAAGGCGGTCAAGGCGGCCACCCATGGTACGATTCAGATTTACACCGGACATTACAACGAAACCCTGACCATCAATAAAGCCGTCAAGCTCCTGGCCGAGGGCGGCACGGTGCTCCTGGGCGCCCCATAAGTTATACGATTATGATGTCTCCCCGCAGTTTCGCCTGTTTTCGCGCCGTCGCCACCTTCAAGTTGCACCGG
>WNGL01009975.1_pt1 | contig 10982 bp, 13 predicted proteins | sample 5400591 | NCBI WGS metagenome assembly WNGL01 (sample SAMN13153377, study PRJNA577476) | soil metagenome | isolation source: 80 cm soil or saprolite under Garry oak tree replicate 1 | place: USA:California | collected 2016-06-15
CAGGTCGTCCACCCGGATCCGTGGCTGGTCCGGATCGACCAGCGTCCCGTCGAGCATCGCCAGTACGCGCATACCGGGCACCCTACGCGGGCCTAGACTCGAACCTGTGACCGACGAGACCGGCGCTCGGGAACAGCTCGTGTTGCGGGCGACACTGCACGAACGTGGCCTGCGGATGACACCCCAGCGCCAACTGGTGCTCGACGCGGTGCGCGCCCTGCAGCACGCCACCCCCGAACAGGTCTGCCAGCAGGTGCGGCGAACGACGCCGACGGTCAACATCACCACGATCTACCGGACGCTGGACCTGCTGGAGGGCCTCGGTCTGGTCCGGCACACCCACCTCGGGCACGGCGCGCCGGTGTACTCGGCGCATGCGCACGAGCATCTGCACCTGGTGTGCCACCGGTGCGGCCGGGTCACCGAACAGCCGAACGAGTTGCTGGACGCGGTCGCGGGAAGGTTGCGGGCCGAGTGCGGGTTCGTACTGGACGCCAACCATCTCGCGTTGTCCGGCACGTGCCGGGAGTGTCTCGCCGAACAGGCTGAACAGGAGTCGTCATGAGTTCGCCGTTGCTGGACGTCCACGGTGCCGTGCCGCCGCCAGACGACGGGCCGGACGCCGGCGTTGCCTGGCACTACGGCGATCCGTACGGCGAGCAACGGGCGGCGGACCGGTCGGTCGCGGTGGTCGACCGGTCGAACCGAGGCGTGCTGGCCGTACCGGGGGCGGACCGCCTGACGTGGCTGCACGCCCTGCTGTCGCAACACGTCAGCGTACTGGCGGACCGAGCCGGCACCGAGGCGCTGGTGCTGGACGCGCACGGACATGTCGAACATCACGTCGTGCTCGGCCATCTCGGCGGCCAGGTCTGGCTGGACGGCGAGCCGGACCGGACCGACGCGCTGCTGGACTACCTCACCAGGATGGTGTTCTGGTCGAAGGTCGAGCCACGCGACGCGTCCGGTGAGCTGGCCGTTTTGACCGTCCTCGGGCCTGGTTCGCTGGCGCTGCTGGGCATCGACGTACCCGAGTACGGCCTGGTGCCGCTGGAGGGCGGCGGGTTCGCCCGTCGGATGCCGTGGCCCGGACGGCACGCCGTGGACCTGCTGGTCCCCAGGAACCACCTGGTCGAGCACTGGCGCCGGCTCACCGACGGCGGTGCGCGACCGGCCGGTAGCTGGGCGTTCGAGGCGCTGCGGGTGGAGTCACTGCGGCCACGGCTTGGCGTGGACACCGACGAACGGACAATCCCGCACGAGGTGAACTGGATCGAGCCGGCGGTGCACCTGGACAAGGGGTGCTACCGGGGCCAGGAGACCGTGGCGAAGGTCGTCAACATCGGCCGGCCGCCGCGCCGGATGGTGCTGCTGCACCTGGACGGCTCACCCGAGGTCCTGCCGCTGACCGGCGAGCCGGTCCGGTCGGGTGAGCGGGTGGTAGGCCGGGTCGGGTCGGTGGTGCGGCACCACGAGTTGGGCTCGATCGCACTGGTCCTGCTGAAGCGGTCCGCCCCCGTCGACGCGGAGCTGATGGCCGGTGACGGGGATCATGCGGTCCAGGCCGCCGTCGACCCGGACTCGGTGGCACCGGACCAGCCGGCGCCCGGCCGGGCGGCAGCGGCCCGGTTGCGCGGCTGAGCCTGTGCCAGGATCGGGGACATGCCCAACGGCACTCTGATCACGGTGGCGCCGACCGGCGCCGAACATGCCAAAGCCGATGTGCCCAACCTGCCGGTGACCCTGGCGGAGCTGGTCAGCACCGCGCGGGACTGCGAGCAGGTCGGCGCGGCCATGATCCACGTCCACATTCGTGGTGACGACACCAAACCGACGCTGGACCTGGGCCGGCTGACGGACACGGTCGCCGCGCTACGCGAGCAGACCGGCCTGATCGTGCAGTTGTCCACCGGCGGCGCGGTGACCGATCTCGAGGACGATCGGCTGCGCGTGCTCGACGCCCTCCCCGACTCGGCGTCGTGCACGATGGGCACCGTCAACTTCGGCGACGACGTGTTCCTCAACCGGTGGGAGTTCGTGGTCGAGCTGCACAAGCGGATGCGGGACCGCGGGATCGTGCCGGAGTACGAGATCTTCGACATCGGCCACCTCGCGACCCTGCGCCGGCTGCTGGACGAATACGGTCCGCCGGCGGGCGGTCATGTTCATGTCGACCTGGTGATGGGTGTACCGGGGGGCATGCCGGGCGATGTGGAGACGCTCGTCGCGGCACTGCGCCTGATTCCGGCCGGCGCGACGTTCTCGGCGACCGGCATCGGCCGGACCAGCCTGCCGGTGATGCTGGCGTCCCTCTCGGCCGGCGGGCACCTGCGGGTGGGCATGGAGGACACGGTGTCGTACGCGCGGGGGCAGCGCGTGAAGGACAACGCGCAACTGGTGGCCAGGGCCGCCGGACTGGCCAGAATCGGCCAACGCCCACCGATGCCGGCGGCCGAGGTCCGCGAGCTACTGGGCATCCGCGCACAACCAGCCTGACTTCAGCGAATCGCGACGACGCCCATTCCGCGCCCTTCCGCCGACCAGCCGGCCCGCGGGGGCCCCCCGAATTCCAGCCTAATCGATCATGGCTGGTGGCTCGAATGGTTAACGCCGGGGTGTGGATAACCTTGCAAGACTGTGGATAACTCGGAGCAGCGCGATCGGGTAGTTGACACGATGGTTGAGAACAGGCAACAAGTGGACAGGGAGGTGTTGGCGGTTGGCCATGCCGTACCGCAGGATGGGGGTGTGATCGAGGTCCGCCCGGGAGGCCGTCGTCGTATCGACCGCGTGCTGGACCCGGCGTACACCGAAGGGGTCGGCGAACTGACCCTGAGCGAGGTGCGGGCGCTGCGCGACGAGGCAGCCCAGGAGGAGACGGACCTGTCCTATCTCCGCCGGCTCCTGCACGGCCGCATCGACATCGTGCGGGCCGAACAGAAGCGCCGCGCCACCGGGGACAGCACCGCCGTGGTGGACCAGCTCGCGGCGATCCTGTCCGCGAACGCGCTGGGGCCGGCCACCGGTTCCGGCCGCTACACCACGCTGGAGCCGTCCCGGGCCGAGGCGCACCGGCGGCACGTCGAAGCGCTGGTGTCCGATGTCGACCTGTCCGACGTGTGTTCGCTGGCCGACGACACCCTCGATCACGCGCTGCGCACCTACCTGGCCGAGGAGTCGTCCGTGTCCGCGCGCCGCCGGCAGGTGCAGGTGGTGATGGACCTGCTGAACGAGGAGATCGCCGGCCGCTACCGGCAGGGCACGGCGTCGGTCGACGAACTGCTCGCCGCGCAGCGCACGCCGCGGCCCGAGGAATCGACTAGTTGAAGCGCTCCTTGGCGGCGAGCTTGGCCCAGAACTCCCGGACCTTCTCATAGCGGTCGTTCAGCTCGTCGGCATCGCCGGATTCCATCGCGTCGAGGATCGCCCGCACGTCCAGCGCGGACGAGTCCTCCAGCAGGGTCTCGTCCGCCATCAACTGCACCAGCCCGCCGTAGTCCAGTTCGACCGCCGAATGCGGGTGGAACTGCTCCAGCCAGCGGCCGGTGTTGCGCAGGATGACGGCGGGCCCGTCGTCGCCGAGGCTCTCCTTGGTGATCGCGTAGGCACGGGCGACGCGCCGGCGGGCGTCGGCCATCGCGGTGCGCCAGTAGACCTCGCGGCCGGCGCCATCGTCGCCACCGAGCACGATGTGCCGGTCGGCGGGTTCGACCAGCGCGAACCACGGCAGCGGCACGGTCCAGGTGGACGAGATCACGTGCACGGACGCGGCCTGCGGCATGGACGACATCACGTCGGTGGCGTGGCCACGTGCCTTCTCGGCGTCCGTGGACAGCACGGCCTGGCGCAGCACCACCTCGGTGGTGGCCAGGAAGCCCACGAGTGCGGCGGCCGCACGGGGGCGCAGGTCCAGCGGGCAGATCAGCGGACCGGGGCCGACCGTCGCGGTGTCACCGGCCGGCACTTCCGCCGGTTGCAGGGTCAACACGTCGAGCGGGGCGTTGGGCGCGGCGCGGCCGTCCGCCAGTTCACCGGGTAGCAACCGGATCGGGCGACTCAACTGTGACCTAAGCCACAGCGCCTGCTCGCGTTCGCCCACGGCTGAACGAGACAAGGCGTGCGAATCCGCCCGTTCGGCCAGCCGATTCGCCAACGGTGCGTCAAACGCCGACAACGGCTCGTACACCCGCAGGTAGCAGACGAACGGTCCAGGCACGTACGCATGGTGTCACGTCCGGAGACGATAGGTACGTCACGCCACCAGGCGCCGTGTTCCGTCGCGGCCACGTCGCATCAAACCCCATCGGCACGGTACGGTAGTTACCAGGAAACAGTTGTCGAGACAGCGGGGCCGCCGATCCCCCGGCCGCCCCGTCTCCGTGTATGAGGGGGTCGAGCCATGGGGCGCGGCCGAGCCAAGGCCAAGCAGACAAAGGTGGCCCGGGAGCTCAAATACCACACTCCCAACATGGACGTCGATGCCCTGCGGCGTGAGCTGTCGGGCGGCGATTCCAGGAACGGTCGGTCGGACAACGACCGGCACGACGACTCGGACAACGACGACTACGGCGAGTACCAACGCTGACGAGCTGCGGTTGAAGGGTTGCGCCGTCCGCCAGCACGGACGGCCCAGCCCTTCAACTCTGCCGCGCGGGGGGCGCCAAGTCGGGCCGAGGAAACATCGTCGACACAACGGATGTCCGGTTCGGCGTGGGCACGAGAGCGGCCCCACGCCGAGCGGGACTCCGGTGGATCAGCGCGGGAACGCGCAGGTCAGCGCCAGTGGGTCCAGCGCGAGACCGGGTCCGCACATCCGCACCGAGTGGGTGCCCGTCGTGTTCGTCAACGCGAGGACGTCCCCGCTGTAGTGCGGCAGCACGATCGCGGACGGTGCCGCGCCCGGGTGTGAGTCGGGGCAGCTCACCGGCAGGACGTAGAGCGTGTCGCCGCTGGTGTTGCTCACCGAGCCGGCCAGGCCGATGCCGGTCGGCAGATCGGTGCAGTTGCCGTCGCCCGGCACCGGGAGCTGCCGGCCGAGCGGAATGCTGAGGTCGAACTCGGCGCCGGTGAACTGGCGGCCGGCGTAGAAGCAGGCCTCGCCACCGGCGAGTGATGCCGGGTCACACACCTGCTGCGCATGCGCCGGGTGACCGGCCAGCAACAGCGAGGTACCAGCGAGCACGACAGCGGTGAGCCACGATCTGAGCACGGCGCGAACCTCCGGGCGAGAAGCGAACACTCATCCCACCCTGGCCGGGCCGGTGACGGGCACATCGGAATGCACCCGTCCGTGGCATGTCGCGTCAGTCGTCCCGGTCCGCGCGCCGGCCGCGCTTGACGTCGCCGCGCCGCCGCTTGGCCGCCAACCGACGCTCGACCGAGCCACGGCTGGGCTTGGTCGCCCGCCGCAGCGGGGGCGGCGGGCGCAGCGCGGAACGCAACAGCGTGGCCAGCCGAACACGGGCGGCATGTCGGTTGGCCAACTGGTTGCGATGTTCGCTCGCGGCCACGGTCAGCACCCCGTCCACGAGCCGACTCGACAGCCTGGCTGTGGCCCGGTCGCGCAGGTGCGCCGGCAGCGCGACCGACGCGGCCAGGTCGAAGGAGAGCTCGACACGGGAGTCGGCGGTGTTCACGCCCTGGCCGCCGGGGCCGGACGACCGGGAGAAGCGTTCGCGCAGCTCAGCCGCTGGTATCACCAGCGACGGCGTCACGACGAGATCCTCGGCCACCCGTCCAGGATGCCCGGTCGTGCCAGCGATCAACAACGCATTACCCGGTCGCGGCCGCGTTGGCGATGCTGGTGGCTTCGCGGGCGCCGATGGTGACTGCTTCGCAGCAGAACACCAGCCAGGACGCCACGCCGTCCGGGGTACCGGTGGCGAACGCGGTCGACGCCTCGGCATACCGGTCGCGACGTCGCAGGTAGGCGACCTCGGGGACGATCAGGCCCTTCGGGTCCAGGCCGGTCGCGATCAGCGTGAGCCGGCTGGCCGCACGCGCGACGACGTCATCGGCGGTGCCGAACGGCGCCAGCGTGAGCAACTCGCCGTGGACCACGGCGGCCAGCACCGGGGCCGGCGCGGCCGAACCGCCGGTGACCAGGGTGGCCAGCAGGTCAAGTCGGCCGGTGACGCCGGGGGTGGCGCGCGGACGGCCGAGCTCCGCATCCGACAGGCCCGGCAGGTCCGCCGCGGCCAGCAGGTGCAGGCGGGCCAACGCCTGTAACGGGGCGCGCTGCCAGGTGCCCAGCAACGGCCCCACGGCCTCGGCGACCCGCAGCGCGCCGGCGAGTACCGGGTCGGTGACCGCGCCGTCCTCGGGGATGTCGACGGCACCGCCGGCCAGCGCCGCGGACGCACGGGCGGCGCGGACGGATGCCTCGGCGGCCGTGGCCGGCCAGCCTCGGCGGTTGGCCGGGTGGCGGTGCACATCGGCGACCGCGTCCCTGGCCGCGGCGACCGCGGCGGGGACACCGGGCAGGTCGAGCAGGGGCCGGAGCGGATCAGGGGTCACGCAGCGACCGTAGCCGCCCGACGTCGGCGAAAGTTACATACACGCAGACCATACGTTCGAGGTGCGATGGTGGTCGGTTCACCCATTAGAGTGATCCACTCGGCGACGCAGACCGAACGCTGGTCGACAGCGGGGATGTGCCCCGTTGTGCTTGTCATCACTCCGGCGTAACTCAGGGGGTGTCGGTTCAACGTTTGACAACGTCACGGACGATGCCGTCCGATGCCATACGGTCCTCGGACGGCCCATGAGGGAGAGGCGCGTCATGGCTACCACTGAGGCACGCAAAGCCACCGCCGAGACGGCGGCGGCACCGGTCGGGGCCGATCCCGGCCCACTCGGGCTGGCGGGCTTCGCGGCCACCACCCTGGTCCTGGGCGTCACCGGCGCAGGGCTCATCGACAAGGCCTCCGTGGCCGCCGTTCTGCCGCTGGCGCTGTTCTACGGCGGCCTCGGGCAACTGATCGCCGGCATACTCGAATTCCGCCGTGGAAACACCTTCGGCACGACGGCGTTCACGACTTACGGCGCGTTCTGGCTGGCCTTCGCGTTCCTCAACTGGTCCGGCTTCACCAAGGGCGCGGTCCCCGGTCCCGGGGTCGGCATGTTCCTGTTGGTATTCGCCATTGTCACCGGGTACCTCACCATCGCGGCGATGCGGGTCAGCGGTGCCGTACTCACCGTATTCGTCCTGCTGACCCTGGCCTTCCTCGTCCTGGCCATCGGTGCGTTCGCGGGTTCGGACGGGATCAGCAAGGTCGGCGGCTTCATCGCCATTCTGACCGCGATCGCCGCCTTCTACACGTCCGCCGCGATCGTGATCAACGCGACCTGGAAGCGCGTTGTGCTGCCGGTATTCCCGTTCTGACATACGGTTTCGTGCCGCCGCCATCGCACAGGTGGCGGCGGCACGGCCATCATTGGTCTGGACCAGATCTGTCCCGGCACTGTCGCGGCGGCTGGGATGGCACTAACGTCGCAGGCAGCCGCGCCGCGCGGACAAACCAGCGGTCGTCAGAGTATTCAGGAGGTCACGCACCATGACCGAACCGTCGGGCCAGGGCGCTGCCCTGGACAACCTGCTCACCGAGAGCAGGACGTTCCCGCCGAGTGCGGAGTTCGCCGCGCAGGCCAATGCCACAGCCAAGCTGTACACGGACGCCGCGGCGGACCGGGACGCGTTCTGGGCCGCGCAGGCCGACCACCTGCACTGGGACACCCGCTGGAGCCAGGTGCTGGACTGGTCGAACGCACCGTTCGCCAAGTGGTTCGTCGACGGACGGCTCAACGTCGCCTACAACGCCGTGGACCGGCACGTCGAAGCCGGTCACGGGGACCGGGTGGCCTACTACTGGGAGGGCGAGCCCGGCGATACCCGCACGATCACCTACGCGGAGCTGCACCGCGAGGTGTGCCGGGCGGCCAACGCGCTGGCGTCGCTGGGGCTGGTCGCGGGTGACCGGGTCGCGATCTACATGCCGATGATTCCGGAGACCGTCGTCGCGATGCTGGCCTGCGCGCGGCTGGGGTTGACCCACAGTCTGGTGTTCGGCGGGTTCTCCGCCGAGGCGCTGCGGGCACGGATCGAGGATGCCGCCGCCAAGCTGGTGATCACCGCGGACGGGCAGAACCGGCGCGGCAAGGCCATGCCGCTCAAGGCCGCTGTGGACGAGGCGGTGGCCAAGACACCGAGCGTCGAGCACGTGCTGGTGGTGCGGCGCACCGAGGGTGACGTGACGTGGGACGCCGAGCGTGACCTGTGGTGGCACGAACTGGTTGCCGGGCAGTCCGATCAGCACACGCCGGAGTTCTTCGACGCGGAACACCCACTGTTCATCCTGTACACGTCGGGCACGACCGGGAAGCCCAAGGGCATCCTGCACACCACCGGCGGTTACCTGACCCAGGCGGCCTACACGCACCGCAACGTCTTCGACATCAAGCCGGAGACGGACGTGTTCTGGTGCGCGGCGGACGTGGGCTGGGTGACCGGGCACAGTTACATCGTGTACGGACCGTTGACCAACGGCGCCACGTCCGTGATGTACGAGGGCACGCCGGACACGCCGCACCAGGGCCGCTGGTGGGACATCGTCGAGAAGTACAAGGTGACCATTCTGTACACGGCGCCGACGACGATCCGCACGTTCATGAAGTGGGGCAAGGACATTCCGGCCAAGGCGGACCTGTCGTCGCTGCGCCTGCTGGGCAGCGTCGGCGAGCCGATCAACCCGGAGGCGTGGATCTGGTACCGGGAGAACATCGGCGGCAACCGCACGCCGGTGGTGGACACGTGGTGGCAGACCGAGACCGGCGGCATCATGATCTCGCCGCTGCCCGGGGTGATGTCCACCAAGCCCGGTTCCGCGCAACGTCCGCTGCCCGGGATCTCGGCCAAGATCGTCAACGACACCGGTGACGACGTGCCGTTCGGCGGCGGTGGCTATCTGGTGCTGGACCAGCCGTGGCCGGGCATGCTGCGCACGATCTGGGGCGACGACGAGCGCTACCGCGAGACCTACTGGGCCCGCTTCGCCGACAAGGGCTACTACTTCGCCGGTGACGGCGCGAAGTACGACGACGACGGCGACATGTGGCTGCTGGGCCGGGTGGACGACGTGATGAACGTGTCCGGGCACCGGATCTCCACGACCGAGGTCGAGTCGGCGTTGGTGTCGCACCCGACGGTGGCCGAGGCCGCCGTCGTCGGCGCGTCGGACGCGACGACGGGACAGGGCATCGTGGCGTTCGTGATCCTGCGCGGCGATGTGGCACAGGACGAGGCGAAGGGCGAGAAGGCGATCCAGGCGTTGCGCGATCACGTGACGCACGAGATCGGGCCGATCGCGAAGCCGAGGCAGATCATGGTCGTGGCGGAGCTGCCCAAGACCCGCTCGGGCAAGATCATGCGCAGGCTGTTGCGGGACATCGCGGAGAACCGTCAGGTCGGCGACGTGACGACGCTGGCCGACTCGTCCGTGATGGACCTGATCAGCGACGGCCTACGGGCGGGAGCATCCGAAGACTGAACCCGCGTTCATGGCGTCGAACAGGCGTTCTAGCATGGCCGTGCGCCACGCTAGTGATTCGACCCGTTATTCGAAACCGGCAGGAGTGCAGTGGACACCGCTACGGACACCGTGACGGACACCGTCGTCGACATGGACACAGCCGTCGACACCAACTCGGCCACCCCATCGGCCGACGAGGCAACCACGGACGCCCCCCGACGGGGACGACCGCGCAAGCAGAGCACCGCACGCAAGACCCGCACGGTCGAGTTGACGCTGACCGTGACCGGCACAGCGGACGGCGACTGGCAGGCCGAACTGATGCACGGCGGCAAGCGCGTCGTGCAGGGCCTCTCGATCGCGGCGGCGGCGGTTTCCCGTGCCGCCAAGGAACTCCACCCGGACATCTCGGGCGGCATCGAGACCGTGATCAGCGCGGCCCGTGCGCAGCACAAGGCCCGCATGGACGAGCTCCAGGCCGAACTGGACAAGGTCAAGCAGGCCCTGGCCGAGTTGGACGACTGAGTGCCGGTGGCCCGGTGTCCACACGGACACCGGGCCACTTGGTCGGTCCGGGGAGCTCGGCAACACCGCGCGTGGCACGATGGCCACCGTGACCAGCGCCCAACACGACACCACAGACGGGCTGCCACCCGTGCGTGCCATCCCGCTGACCGAGGATGATCCGACCCGTGACGCGGCGAGCCAGTCCATCGGCGGACTGGTCCGGGACGCGACGACACACCTGTCCACGCTGATCAGGGCCGAGGTGGAGCTGGCGCGGTCGGAGATCACGGCCGAGGTGAAGAAGGGCCTGCTGGGCAGCGTCTTCTTCCTCATCGCCGTGACCCTGCTGCTGCTCACGATGCCGTTCATCCTGGTGACGCTCGCCCTGGTCATCGACATCTGGCTGCCGCAGTGGGCGGGGTTCGCGATCGTGGTCGGCGCGATGGTCCTGGGGGCCGGCTTCTTCGCGTTCCTCGGCTACCGCAGGGTGCGACGGATCCGTGGCCCGCGCCGCACGATCAGTTCCGTCAAAGACACCGCTGCCGCCTTGAAGCGCCGTGAGCCTGATCAGGCCCTTGAGCAGCACTGACGTCCGGGTCGTGCCACCGGCACCCGACCCGTCCACCGTCCGGCTCCCTGGCCGCTGGTCACACCGGGACGTGTCGGCCAACGGCATCCGGCTGCACATCGCCGAGGCGGGCAGCGGGCCGCTGGTGTTGCTGCTGCACGGCTTTCCGGAGTTCTGGTGGGCGTGGCACGAGCAGTTGCCGGCGCTGGCGGACGCCGGCTACCACGCGGTCGCGGTCGACCTGCGCGGCTACGGCGACTCGGACAAGCCGCCGCGCGGTTACGACGGCTGGCTGCTGGCCGGTGACGTCGTCGGGCTAATCAAGGCGCTCGGCCAGACCAGGGCGCACCTGGTGGGGCACGCGTGGGGCGGCATGATCG
>WNGL01013639.1_pt1 | contig 10982 bp, 8 predicted proteins | sample 5400591 | NCBI WGS metagenome assembly WNGL01 (sample SAMN13153377, study PRJNA577476) | soil metagenome | isolation source: 80 cm soil or saprolite under Garry oak tree replicate 1 | place: USA:California | collected 2016-06-15
GCCTGCTGGAGCGCCGACCACGTCGCCCCGCGCAAGGCGCTCCCCTGGCTCCGAGCCGCCCGCTCCGGCTCCAACGACAGCCCCCTCGCCGCCGCGCGCTGGAAGGCGAAGGTCGCGAAGCTCGACGTGGAGCTCCTCGACCTCGTCCTCCGCGAGACGTTGCGCGTGCACGAGCTGGAGGAGGATCCGGATCCGGACCTCGAGAGCGATCGCTTCATGAACACGCCCGAGCACAAGTTCATCATCGAGTTCCTGGCGGACGGTGCCGAGTACATGGCGGTGCGTGGGATCGTCGACGACCTCTACGCCGAGAACCCCTTCCTGGCGACGCGCCTGCTCTCGTCCATTCGATGGGAGCTGCCGAGCGAGCTGGAGGAGACCGAGCTGCGCTGGCGGACCGCCCGCCTGGCCGACCTCGGCTACCCGTCGATGCAGGAGGCGCTCTCGTGGTTCGCCCGGCCCGCAGCCAAGCCGGGGCCACCCGCCGGCGCGCCGTCTCGGCCGGCCGGGTTCTTCCTGGAGCGGATCGGGACCGCCTCGCTCCTCGCCCGCGCCGCCTCGCTCCTCGCCCCCGGCGAGCGCCAGCACCTCGAGCTCGAGCTCGTCACGGCCGCCAACGCGGTGCTGGTGGCGGACGCGGTCGACCCAGGGGACCTCGAGGCGGTGCGCGCCGCGGTCGCGACCGGCCGCGCCTATGTCGAGCTGGGCCTCTCGGCGACCGCCGGGGCCGACGAGACGCAGGCGGCGGAGGTGCTCGCCACCACCGCCGTGAAGGCCCTCTTCCAGCGCGGCTTCGGACGCGTGCTCGAGCTCCGCTGGCGGGCCGAGCGGCTCCTCGCCTCCGGCCGCGCCGGGACGCGCGCCGAGCCGGTGCTCGACCCACCGCTCGGGGAGGCTGTGCTCGCGCTCGCCGGCCGCCGCCCACGCTACTTCCCGGGCCTGGAGACGCCCCGGGCGGAGTGGGGCTCCCTGGCTGCGGGCGCCTTCGAGCCACGGGGATTCCTCGCCGCGGCCGAGGTGACGCGCACGGCGGAGGCGCTGGGACTGGCGGAGGCGCTGGCCGAGCTGGGCGAGAAGCTGGGCCTCACCGCCGCTCCCCGCGAGGGCCCGCTCGCGCCGCGTCTCGCGACGCTGTACCTCACCGCCCTCGCGAACGAGCGGCTCGGCCGCCCCTTCGCGCCGGCGCCCCTGGCCGCCACCGAGCTCCTGGCCGCCGCCCGCGCGCTCGAGGCGCTCGACGATCCGCGCCTCGCCGCCGCGGGCGAGGCGGGCCGATTGCTGGCCGGCCTGGCGCGCCAGAAGGACGAGGAGCTCGCGTTGATCCGCGCGGGGGCCCACGCTCGCCCCGAGCACGTCTCCGCGCTGCTGGTGAAGTGAGCGCCTACCGCTCCGCCTCGTCCGGCGCAGCCTCGGCGGGCGCGCCGAGCGTGAGCCCGCAGTCGGGGCATTCGGCCTCCGAGTTGGACGCGACAAAGCGGTGGCCGCAGGCGGGGCACTCGATCTCGCCGCCCTGATCGAGGTCGACGCCCGCCAGGCCCCGCTCGGCGGCGCGGGCAGCGTCCGGATTGCCGAGGAGCTCGGCCCAGTCGCGCTGGAGGAGCTCCGTGGCCCGCTTTCCCTCGGCCTCGGGGACGTAGATGTTCCACAGCGGTCGCTGCCGCTCCTCCGGCCGGCGCGGCGGGACCTGCTCGATCTCGGGGGCGAGCCCGCCCTTCTCGAGCAGCTCCATCATCTCGCGCACCGAGGCGTAGCCGGAGCGCGACAGGAGCGATAACCCCTGGCCCGCGGCGTGGCAGGTGACGCACTCGCCCTCCTCGTCGAATGGCGTGTTGCACTTCTCACAGGTCGGGATCGCGTCCATGCGTACCACCCCCTCCTCGCATCTTATCGCCTCGTCCGGCACCGGCTGTGCTCTCCGGGCCGCTGCAACCCAGCCGTGACGGTGCCGAGGGTCGTCGCTATACTGCGCCGCCCTATGGCCCAGATCATCGATGGAAAGGCCGTCGCGGCCGCCGTCCGCGGCGAAGTCGCGCGCGCAGTGAACGAGCTCGCGCCCTCCGGGCTCGTCCCTGGCCTGGCGGTGGTGCGCGTGGGTGACGACCCGGCCTCGGCGGTCTACGTCAGGGGAAAGCGGAAGGACAGCGAGGAGGTCGGGTTCCACTCGGTGGAGCACCACCTGCCCGCCAGCGCCACCCAGGGCGACATCCTGGCGGTCGTGGCGAAGCTCAACGCCGATCCGCGCATCCACGGCATCCTGGTGCAGCTGCCGCTCCCGAGGGGCGTCGACGAACGCGCCGTGCTGGAGGCGATCGATCCGAGGAAGGACGCCGACGGCTTCCACCCGTTCAACGTGGGCTCGCTCTCCATCGGGCTCCTGGGCCCGCGCCCCTGCACCCCCGCCGGCGTGATGCGGCTCCTCTCCGAGGCAGGCTGCGATCCGAAGGGCAAGCGGGCGCTGGTGGTGGGCCGATCGAACATCGTGGGAAAGCCCATGGCCATGATGCTCCTCGAGGCGCACGCCACGGTCACGGTGGCGCACTCGCGGACGGCCGACCTGCCCGCCGAGGTAGGCCGCGCTGACATCCTGGTGGCGGCCATCGGCAAGGCCGAGCTGGTGAAGGGAGCCTGGGTGAAGGAGGGCGCGATCGTGATCGATGTCGGCATGAATCGGCTCCCGGGCGGCAAGCTCGTGGGCGACGTCGAGTACGCCGCGGCCGCGGAGCGCGCGGCCGCCATCACACCGGTGCCGGGCGGGGTGGGCCCGATGACGCGAGCCATGCTCCTCGTGAACACGCTCGCGCTCGCGCGGGCGGCGCGCCGATGACCCCCCGGCACCGCGCCATTGCGGATGCCGGGTTCCCTTGATTCCAGTCCTCCGGCCGGTATGATGCGCCCGCCAATCCCCCCGTTCCCGGATCTCCCTTATGGTCCAGCGCACGCCGCTCCACGACGTCCACGTCCGCGCCGGCGCGCGGATGGTCGAGTTCGCCGGCTGGGACATGCCCGTGCAGTACGAGGGAATCCTGGCCGAGCACGCCGCGGTCCGGGAGCGGGCCGGCCTGTTCGACGTCTCCCACATGGGCGAGGTCGTCTTCCGCGGGCCCAAGGCGCTCGAGTCCCTCCAGCGCCTCTTCACGAACGACCTCTCCCGCTGCCAGGACGGCCAGGCGCAGTACGGCGCCCTGTGCCGCGAGAGCGGCGGGATCGTCGACGACGTCGTGGTCTACCGCCGCTCGGCCGAGGATCTGCTCGTCTGCGTCAACGCCTCGAACCGCCAGAAGGATTACGACTGGCTGCACGGGCACGCCTTCGGCGCCGAGGTCACGAACGAGTCGGACGCCTGGGGGCAGCTCGCGCTGCAGGGGCCGCGCGCGCCCGAGATCCTTCAGCGGCTGACGAGCGTCCGCCTCTCCAGCGTCGGCACCTATCGCTTCACCGATGGCGAGGTGGCCGGGGTCCGCTGCCTCGTCGCCCGGACCGGCTACACGGGCGAGGATGGCTTCGAGCTCTTCTGCGCCGCGGCGGACGCGCCACGCCTGTGGGCGTCCCTCATCGAGGCGGGCCGCCCGGACGGCCTCCGCCCATGCGGGCTCGGCGCGCGCGACTCGCTGCGGCTCGAGATGGCCTACCGGCTCTACGGGTCGGACATGGACGACGCCACCACGCCGCTCGAGGCGGGCCTGGGCTGGGTGGTGAAGCTCGACAAGGGTGCCTTCATGGGCCGCGACGCGCTCCTGAAGCAGAAGGAGGCCGGCCTCTCCCGCAAGCTGGTCGGCTTCGTGCTCACCGAGCCTGGCATCTCGCGCCACGGCCACGCCGTCCTGCAGGACGGCAAACCAGTCGGCACCGTGACGAGCGGCACCCGCTCCCCGAGCCTGGGCCTCTCGATCGGCCTCGCCTACGTCCCGCCAGCGCTGGCGGCGGAGGGCTCCACGTTCGCAGTGGACATCCGCGGCCGGGCGGCCGCCGCCAAGGTCGTGAAGACCCCTTTCTACGCGAAAAAGACCCGCGCCTGAACCCGAGGAGACCGCCGATGAACTACCCCGACGACCTCAAGTACACCAAGGAACACGAGTGGTGCCGCGTCAAGGGCAACCGGGTGGTGGTCGGCATCACCGATCACGCCCAGGATTCGCTCGGCGACATCGTCTACGTCGAGCTGCCGGAGGTCGGCGACCCGGTCAAGAAGGGCGAGGCGTTCGGTGTGGTGGAGTCGACGAAGGCCGTCTCGGAGCTGTTCTCGCCGGTGACGGGCAAGGTGGTGGAGGTGAACGATCCCCTCTCCGACGCGCCCGAGACCATCAACGAGGACCCCTACGAGGAGGGCTGGATGATCCAGGTCGAGGTCGCCGACTTCAAGGAGCTCGACACCCTGCTCGACACTGCCGCCTACCAGAAGTTCATCCAGGAGGAGTCGGAGTAGCCGAACCCTCACCCCCCGTTCGCCCTCCCGCATGGCGCCGGTCACCGCGCGCGTCGCAGGGCGTGGAGCAGCACGTGCGCTACCACCCCCATACCGAGGACGAGATCCACGAGATGTTGCAGGTCGCCGGGGCGAGGAGCCTCGACGACCTCTTCCGCTCGATCCCCGAGCCGCTCCGGCTGAAGCGTCTCCTCCAGGTCCCGCCGGCTCTGGACGAGATCGCGCTCTTCGCCGAGATGCGGCGGCTGGCGGGCAAGAACCAGACCGAGCACCCGCCCTTCATTGGCGCCGGGGCGTACCCGCATCACGTGCCGCCGGTGGTGGACCAGCTCCTCCTGCGCGGCGAGCTCTTCACCGCCTATACCCCCTACCAGCCGGAGGTCTCGCAGGGCACGCTGCAGGCGCTCTTCGAGTGGCAGACCTTCGTCTGCCTCCTGACCGGAATGGAGGTGGCGAACGCCTCCATGTACGACGGCGCCTCGGCCACGGCCGAGGCCGCGCTCATGGCGGCTCGCCTCACCGGCCGGAAGAAGCTCGTCGTCTCGGCCGCCGTTCACCCGGAGTACCGCAGGGTGCTCGCCACCTACCTCGCCTCGACTGGCGACGAGGTGGTGACCGTGCCCTTCGGCGCGGACGGGCGGACCGACCTCGGCGCGCTGGCCCGGGTCGTCGACGGCGACACCGCCGCAGTGGTGATGGGCTACCCGAACTTCCTCGGGGTGGTGGAGCCGCTCGGGGAGGCGGCCGCGCTGGCCCGCAAGGCGGGGGCGCTCTCCATCGCCGTCACCGCGGAGGCGGTGGCGTTCGGCATGCTGAAGGGCCCCGGCGAGCTCGGGATCGACGTGGCGGTGGGCACCTTCCAGAGCTTCGGGAACTCGCTCGGCTACGGCGGGCCGGCGCCCGGCTTCTTCGCCACCAGCCAGCAGAACATCCGGCAGATGCCCGGCCGGCTCTGCGGCGCCACCGTCGACAAGCAGGGCCGGCGGGGGTTCGTGCTCACCCTCTCCACGCGCGAGCAGCACATCCGCCGTGAGAAGGCGACCTCCAACATCTGCACCAACGCCGGGCTGGCGGCGCTCGCCTCCACCATCCACCTGGCGCTCCTCGGACGCCGCGGGCTCGCCGACCTGGCCCGGCTCAACTACGAGCGGGCGCGGCTCCTGCGCGACGCGATGAAGCGCGCCGGGTTCGGGCTCGCCTTCTCCGGTCCCACCTTCAACGAGATGGCGTTCGAGGTCGGAGACGCCGAGGCGGTGGTGGCGCGGCTCGCCCGCAAGGGCGTGGCCGCGGGCGTGCCGCTCGGTCGCTTCTTCCCGGGCGAGCCGCGGCTGCGGGGCGCCCTGCTCTGCGTCGCCACCGAGCTGCACACCCCCGAGCTCATCGAGCTCTTCGCCCGCGACGTGAGGAATTAGCGCCATGGCCAATCCGACCGGCTGGAAGCCGAGCATGGAGGCGGAGGCGGCGGCGAGGACGTTCGACGTCGGCGCCGGCGGCGCCACCCGCGGCATCGCCTACGAGGAGAAGCTGCTCTTCGAGCGCGGCTCGGCCGGCGGCCGCAGTGGGGTGTCCTTGCCCGCGCCGAGCGGCCGGGCCGACCCGCGGGACGAGCTCCCCGCCGAGCTCCTGCGCGCCGAGATCGCCGAGCTGCCGGCGCTGGGGGAGCTCGAGGTGGTGCGCCACTTCACGCGCCTCAGCGCCTGGAACCACGGGATCGACACCGGGTTCTATCCGCTCGGCTCCTGCACCATGAAGTACAACCCGAAGTCGTCCGAGGCGCTGGCGCGCCTGCCCGGCTTTGCGAACGCCCATCCCCTCCTGCCGGCCGAGCTGGCCCAGGGCTCGCTCGAGCTCATGTACCAGCTCGAGCGCGCGCTCTCCGAGATCTCCGGCTTCCCGGCCACCACCCTCACCCCGGCCGCCGGGGCCCAGGGGGAGCTGACCGGCGTCATGATGATCCGCGCGTATCACGTGGCGCGCGGCAACCCGCGCAAGAAGGTGCTCATCCCCGACACCGCGCACGGGACGAACCCCGCCACCTGCGCGCTCAACGGCTACGAGGTCGTGCAGCTCGCCAGCGGCGCGGACGGCCGGCTGCACCCCGAGACGGTCCGGGCCGCGATGGACGAGGACGTCGCGGCGATCATGATCACGAACCCCAACACGCTCGGCATCTTCGAGTCGCACATCGCCGAGATCGCGGCGGTCGTCCACGCCAAGGGTGGGCTCGTCTATGGCGACGGCGCGAACCTGAACGCGCTGCTCGGCGTGGCGCGGCCGGGCGACATGGGCTTCGACGTGATGCAGTTCAACCTGCACAAGACCTTCGCCACCCCCCACGGCGGCGGCGGACCGGGCTCGGGCCCGGTGGCGGTCTCGGAGAACCTCATCCCCTTCCTGCCCCTGCCGCAGGTGGTGAAGGAGGGCGAGCACTTCCGCCTGGTCACCGAGGATCGCGAGCGCCCGCAGAGCATCGGCAAGGTGCGCGAGTTCCACGGCAACTTCGGCATGTTCGTGCGGGCGCTCGCGCTCATCCGCGAGTACGGGCCGGAGGGGCTCCGCGCCACTGGCCAGCTGGCCGTCCTCAACGCGAACTACGTCCGCGCGCGCCTGAAGGACGTCTACGACCTGCCGTACGAGACCGACTCGCTGCACGAGGTGGTCTTCACGGACAAGGCGCTCAAGCCCACCGGCGTCACCACCATGGACGTGGCGAAGCGGCTCATCGACCACGGGTTCCACCCCCCCACCGTCTACTTCCCGCTGGTGGTGCATGGCGCGCTCATGATCGAGCCGACCGAGACCGAGACGAAGGAGACGCTGGATCGCTTCGTGGACGGCATGCGTCAGGTGGCGGAGCAGGCGAAGACGGACCCGGAGGGCGTCAAGGCCGCGCCGCTGAAGTCGGTCCGGGCTCGGCTCGACGAGGTGCGGGCAGCGCGCAAGCCGATCCTGCGCTGGCGTCCGGGGATGAAGGTCGAGTAGCGAAAAATCAGGGTGGCGTCGGGCCGCGGAAGATCTGCAGCCCCGAGCCGACCTCGAGGTAGAAGCCGAACATGAACCCGATCTCGCCGCGGTCGTTGGCGATTCCGCGGGGCGGGTTCGCGAAGGGCTGCGCCTTGCGGAAGGCGTCCACCGCCGTCAGGTCGAGGAAGTCCACCCCGCTCGAGCGCTGCACCTGCACGTCCTTCAGGGACCCGGCGGAGTCGAGGGTGACCGCGAGGACGGTGATGCGATCCTTGTAGGCGAAGCGCTGCCCGGTCGGGTCCCGCAGCTGCAGCGTGCTGTCCGGGTGCCACTGGGTCGCCACCGCCTGCTTGATGCGATTGAAGTAGCTCGCGTACTTCCACTCACGCGTGTTGAGGTAGGTGCCTTCACCCTCCGCCACGCCGTCGAGCTTGTCCGGAGCCGGCCCGCCCGCCAGTCGATCGTAGCTGCTCGCGCTCGGCCGGAGCTGCACCTCCGGTGCGCCCCCGGGCACACCGCGCGAGCCCGCCTCGCCCGGCTGGCTCGGCGCGGGGGGGGCCGCGGGACGCGCCCCGACGGCGAGCTCGCCTCCGTCGCCCCGGACCTCCGGGTGCTCCTGGCGCGGCCGGAGATCTCCGTCGCGTTCGAGGCGCATGGCGAGCTTCTCGCGCGAGGGCTGCGACGGCTTGCCAGGCGCGCCAGACGAGCGCTGCGCTGGAGCGGCTCCCGGCGTCCGCACGCCCGCCCGTTCCGGCGTCGCCCCCTGGGCTCGCGCCTGCTGCCGCTCGGCCGGCGGCGGCGCGGCCGGGTTGGGCTGTGCTGGCTTCGCGAGCGTGTTCTCGTAGCCCGCCTTGGCGTGGCGCGAACGCGTCTCCTTCTCGACGGTGCTGTCGTGATCGGAGACGAAGCGGCTCTCCTTGGGAGGGGTCGGATTCTTCGAGGGCGCGACGTCCACCACCTGCCCCGGCGCCTGCTGCGGCGGTGGAGGCGGGGGCGCCGGGCGAAGCACGAGCGGTGGTGCAGGACGCGCACCCTGCTGCGAAGCTGCGGCACGCCGGTTCGCGTCCCACTGCGTCGGCGAGAGCGGCGCCAGCTCGACCGCGCGGACTGGCGTGGACGGCCCGTGCACCGGCACGATGACCGAGCTCGTCCGCACGAGCAGCAGCGCCGCCCCGTTCACGACCAGCGACACGGCGACGGCGAGCACGGTGCGAGCCCCGGGGCGCTGGCGCCGCGGCCTCCTGCGCAGGCTCGGTCCGAGGTAGCTCATCGTGGGTACCCAGCAATTGTAACAAACGTCCGCGCCACCGACTGCCCGGCATCTCTCATGATCATCGGGGCCTGTTGACCCCCGGGCAGCCCCCCGGTAAGTAGCGCGCCGCTCATGGGTATCCCCCTGCCCTCTGGCGCCGAGGTGGTGCCCGATCGACCTGCCGCGCCGAGGCCATCGCCGCGCCGGCGTACCTGGCCATGGCTGCTGGTCGCCGGGGTCATCCTCCCCGCCCTCTTATGGGGGGCCTTCCCGTACGCGGTTGCACGCGTGGCGCTGAGTGAGCGCGTCGCGGCGGCGCTGGCCGACCGGCTCCCCGGTGCGCGCCTCATCGGCGGCGCGCGGGTGAGCGGTTCGTTCCGCCTCGTCTTCGGCCCCGTCGTGTTGCCGTCCCGCATGCCGGGCGCGCCACCGCTCGTCACGGTGGAGCGCGTGGTGCTGCGGCCGCGGCTCGGGGCGCTCCTGCACGGCCGGCTGGAGCCCGCGACGATCTGGCTCGATGGGGTCCAGGTCGAGGCGGGCCCGCGCGGCCAGGCGCTGCGGGCGGAGCCTCCGCCGACCCTCTCCTTCTCCGACCTGCGGCTGCGCGTCCCCCTCGCGCGCGGCCCTCGCGCGCTCGTCCTCGAGCTCGGGCCTCTCTCCGGGACCGCGTCGGCCGTGCGCGACGGCCCGGAGGTGGCGGCCGACATGCGGGTGAAGCTGCCCGGCGGCGGCGATGGGGCGCTGCACGGACGATGGGTCGGGGACGAGGTCAGCCTCACCGCCAGGCTGCACCGCGTGCCTCCGGAGGCCCTCCCCGCCGCGCTGCGCTCCCGACTGCCGGTGCGCCTGGAGGGCGGCAGCTTCGACGTCTCCGTCGAAGCACCGCGCCTGTCGCCGTCGGGGAGCGGAGCCGCAACCTTCTCCGTCGAGGTGCACGGGATCGCGCTGCGCGCGCCTCGACTCGCGCTCGAGCCGATCGGACCTTTCGAAGGCCGCCTCGGGGGCGCGTTGCGCTGGGACGGAGCGGCGGGGGAGGTGACGCTGACGGGCGGCCGCGCCGAGCTGGGCGCGAGCGGCCGCGCCGTCGCCGAGGTCGAGGGCGCCCTGCGGCGAGGGCCGGAGGCGACCTTCCGGATGTCGCTCCGGGCCCGCGGCGTCGACTGGGAAGCGGCAGTGGCGGCGCTGCCCGAGGCGCTCCGGCCCCCGCCGGCGGCCCCGCGCCTGCGCGGCGCGATCTCGGCAGAGCTCGCGCTCTCCGGACCGCTGCGACATCCCTCGGCCTGGCGCGTCGAGGCGGGCGTGGACGCGGCGGCGCTCGCGGCGCTCCCCCTCACCGGCGGCGCGCTGGCGTCCGCCCAGCCGTTCACGTGGCGCGCTCCGCTCCCTGGCGGCGGCCAGCGCGCGGTGGAGGTCGGGCCCTCGAACCCTGCCTTCATCGCGCTCTCGAGCCTGCCCTCCCACGTGTGGCGGGCCGTCGTCCTGAGCGAGGACGCGGGCTTCTTCGTCCACCACGGGTTCGACGTGCGCGAGGTGCAGGACGCCCTCGCGCGCTCCGGGGCGCGCGGCCGGTTCCGCGGAGCCTCCACGCTCACCCAGCAGCTCGCGAAGAACCTGTTCCTCTCGCCCGAGCGGACGCTGGCCCGCAAGGCGCGGGAGGCGCTCGCCACGATCGCGCTCGAGGCGTCGGCGAGCAAGCGCCGTCTGCTCGAGATCTACCTCACCATCGCCGAGTGGGGTCCCGGCGTGTACGGCATCGGCGAGGCCGCGCAGCACTGGTTCGGGAAGGACGCGCGCGAGCTCTCTCCCAAGGAGGCGGCGTTCCTCGCGACCGTCATCCCGAACCCGGTCCGTTACGAGCTCTACCGGCGGCGAGGAGGGCTCACGGAGCGCTGGGAGGAGCGCGTCCGCGAGCTGCTCATGAAGCTGCGCGCGGCCGACGTCCTCACGGATGAGGAGTTCTTCGAGGCGTGGTCCGCCCCTCTCACCTTTCGTTGAAACGAGGGCTGCGCCCTCGGGATTCATCACATCTTCGGCAGGACGCGCGCGAAGGCTGGCGCGCGGAGCAGGCATCGAAGTAGGCCGCAGCCGGGCGAGCGCGGGCACGGCGCCGCGCGGCGTTGCCAGGCGATCGTCGTTCGCGAAGCGGCTCCGCCGGTTCGAGACGGCGCCGTGCGCCGGCTTACATTCGCAGGCGGCGCTGTACGGGCGCCGGCAGCGAAGGAGCGGACTGGCTCGCGCCGTTTGCGGCGCCGCGACTTCCGCTGGAGGAAGTAACCGCATCCGTCTGGGTAGCCTTCTTCCGGCACTCCTCCATGTGCTCCCGCCCGAAGGCGTGCTCGGCCG
>WNGL01031442.1_pt1 | contig 10982 bp, 8 predicted proteins | sample 5400591 | NCBI WGS metagenome assembly WNGL01 (sample SAMN13153377, study PRJNA577476) | soil metagenome | isolation source: 80 cm soil or saprolite under Garry oak tree replicate 1 | place: USA:California | collected 2016-06-15
ATTTGACCACCGGATCGTTCCAGTCGATGAGCGCCCTCAGCTGGTCGCCATGCCACAGCAGGTAGCCAGCGTGTCCTTCTTCTGGTTTCTGCAAGACAAAGCGCAATCCGGTATCGTTGCGTTTGTTCTCGATGCTGTCGAGCCGGCGCCCCCGACTTTTGAAACGCACCCGTTTGGCCTTTCCCACGCACACGCGGTTGAGCGCCTGATAGGCGCGGGTCGCCAGCGTCTGAGCCAACACCGCATCCACATGGTCAGCCAGAAAAGAGACGCGCGCTTCTTTCGCATAAGCATGCAAATCGGCTTCCGAGAACCTATACCGCTCTCGCAAGGCAGAAAAAGCTGCCCGTCGTTCCTGTTTCTGTGCACGAGGAATGGCACGCGCCTCCTGCCACGCCGGGTCCGCGCGCATCCGGCGCAAACGCTTTTGCCCTTCTGAGAGCACGGCGTTGTAGAATTGTCGCCCTACTTCCAGGTGCGCACGCAGGCGCTTAGCCTGGCCTGCCTCAACCTGCAAGGGCAGTTCGAGCAGGAACGTTGGCGTTTTCTGTTTGGGTTGCTTTGCGCCCATCTGCCTCACGCTTTGCTCTATGTAGAACGTCTATTCCAATCATAGCAGGCCAGATTCCCCCTGTCAAGCAGCCTAGTTGGCTCCCCCTCACCTCTCCAAACAAGGAACGGCGCTTCATCCCCCGGATGAATCTCAGGGGCTTTCGCGCTCGGATTTCTGTAAATTTTTAGAGTCCCTACCTGGCCCGTCTGTACAATCTGGTATGCTGCTCCTGGAAATAATTGTGATAGAGAAGTAATAAGGGATGTTCTTCCAGCCTTGCGCTGCTTTGCGCTTAACGCCGCAGGTGTTATCACAACCAACGAGGGTTTTGCCACCTGTAAAATTGTGCTCAACTCAGCCGGAAAGGCTTTGCCCACCTCAGCCACAACCTGTACGATATCCGCTTTCAGGTAACTGCTATCGATATCGGCCAGCAGGCCAGTTAGGGCATGTTTGCTCAAAGCTGTGGAACCTAGTAGGAGCATGCGCAGGCCAGGCACCATAAGACGCACAACCAGCCCATTGTCGAGTTCCTCGTTGCTTCCCTTGTGCAGGGGTGAGGGAGGCCAGAACACCTGTAGCTCTACTTGTCTTCCTAAAAAGAGCGTTGTTCCTTGGCGCACCTGAACATAATGGAGATTACGCTCGGAGATAGTGCGCCTCCACAAACCATAGCCTGTACTGGGATGAAGCATCCCTGCGTCCAATACTTCGCCAACCTGGTAGCGACTGACCACGTCGTAAGATATCTATAATCAGGGAACCCGAGTTGATTGTGTAACCTTTTCTTGAGAAAAACGTAATCTTTCTAGAACCTGCGTTCTCATCTACAGGAGCATGCAGCCATGACGGAAGTACGCTGGGAATTGTACCCCTTAGTTGCTCAATGTGAGACTGCACGGGCTTGGTTGAAGATGCAAGGGGATCTACAACTGGCTCCAAAAACGATTGACGCGTATGGACGCAGCCTTAATGATTACCTGGCCTTTTGCTCCAAACATGGCCTTGTGCCTGAAACGGTCATGCGCGAGCACATTGCGCTCTATGTGCAAGATCTGGCGACTCGCCCAAACCCCAAATGGGGAAACGTCCTCCATCTTAACTCCGGTACAGGACTTTCCAATGCGACCATGAAGCAACGCATCACTGTCGTTAGGCTGTTCTGTGACTACTTCGTTGAGAAGCAACTCCGTCCAGACAACCCGGTTGGTCGTGGCCACTACGTCCCGGGCAAAGGTTTTGGCGGGGTGCGTGAAAGAGGACTCATTTCGCACTATCAGAAATTGCCGTGGATACCATCGGACGCTGAGTGGCAGAATATCCTCAAAGGGCTCAAAGATGAGCCACTTAGAAATCAAGTCATGCTTCTATTCGCTTACGATGGAGCCTTGCGGCGAGAAGAACTCGTGACCTTAGAGATCAGTGATATTGACGTTGCCTACTCTCAGATTCACATTCGAGCCGAACACGCCAAGAATAGTGCGGAGCGCGTCGTGAGTTACGGGAAAAATGTCACTGGTCGGCTGTTGCAATCCTATCTGCGCCACAGACGTACGCTCTCGTCTCAAAGAGGGCCGCTCTTCTTATCGGAGTCCCACCGGAACTTTGCTGGACCTCTTTCGCTCGTGATGTGGTCCAAGATCGTTCAGGGCATTGCAAGCCGGACAGGTGTCCCTCGCTTCACTACGCATACCCCTCGCCACTTGCGTTTGACTCATATGGCCAGGGCACATATGGACTTGCAACAGATTGCCACCTATGCGGGTCATCGAGCATTAGAGACAACCATGCAATACATCCACTTGAGTGGAGTGGAACTGAGCGAAGCCGTTACTCGGAGCCTTTCAGGCTTTGAGCGATGGATCGAGCTGATTCTTGGGGAGGAGCAATCATGAAGCGGCGTGTACAGTCCCTTCCGGATCGTGATCAAGACACTTGGAACTGGCCGTTCGACCTGGCTGATTATGACCGGGATCCCGCACTCAGCCAAGCCGAAAGAAATGAGCTTGACCGCCTCATGGGACAACAGGCAGTGTGGCAGATACGCAAGCCGAGTAAGGCGATCTTGCAGCGGTTGCTGCATCCCATTGAAGACGTGATGACGTACATCAACCTGTACAGCAGAAAACGCTACGACCTCATACGCGTCATGTTGATTGAAACGTATCGACGTGGAACAGCTTTTTGGGGGTGGACTGTGGAGGAATGGTGTGAGAGTATGTGTTCAGATAAAGCGGCATTTGGCCGGCGTTACGGATGGCAGGTTGGTAAAACTCATCCTGCGCGGCATCTGCTTCCAGCAATAGCCTATCTCTTTGATACACTTCCTGACGTAAGTGCGCTATTCGCATTGGTGGAGGTTACACCCTTGGCACAAAAAATCTTCGGGAAGGAAAGAATAGATATAGCAGTGCAGCGGGTCGAGACCATCCTGCGTGATTGGGGATACCGACAAAAAGAGCATATCAAGTTACTTACCTGTATTTGCTATCTCCTGCTTCTGAATAAAAGTCCGCACCTGGAAGACCTCACAGGTGAGTTATTCGAAGTGGTTAATCAGACTTGCACCATCGTCAGCGTCCGGCTTAAGCTCCTTCAAGTGTCTCGTGCATTGACTGCCCTTGGCATATTGAGCAAGCCGCTTGCCAACTGGAGCGGAAAACCTGTTGTTAGTGGCACCGACGGGAGTTTGGCTGAGGAATGGTTGTCCTGGTGTCAACGTTGGCAGAAGTATGCCATTCAGCAAAATTCTGAGACCGTTTACTATCAAATACTCAAAGTTGGACGCTGGCTCAAAGTCTATCATCCAGAGGTGACAGGCCCTGCGGAGTGGACATATGAATTGTCAATTGAGCTTGTGGCCGCAGTGAATGAGATGAAAGTGGGAGAATGGACTGACACACAAGCGAGGCGCATCTCCGCCGATCGAATCGGCCAGCCACTACGTCCCCGCGCAAAGGACCATCTCCTCTCTGCGATGCGTACCTTCCTACGAGATTGCCAAGAGTGGGGGTGGATACCTGTACGGCTGAATCCGCATCGGGCACTAAAAACTCCACGCGCTATCCGCAACTTGATGGGACCTGATCCGCGAATCATCGACAAGGACCTCTGGGCCAAAATCCTCTGGGCTGCAATGAACCTGGAGGCCAAGGATCTCCCACTCCAGGGCAAAGGGAACAGGATTCCTCCCTATCCTTTGGAGATGGTGCGCGCTATCGCAATCACCTGGTGTTTTGCCGCTTTGCGCTCAGATGAAATCTGCAGGTTGCGCGTTGGCTGTATCCGTTGGCAGTATGAAGACGTGATGGTCCCAGAAACCGGCGATATCCTCCCCAAAGACGCCATTTGTTTTTTGGACATTCCCGTCAACAAGACAAACACCTCCTACACGAAGGCCGTGCATACATTGGTAGGTAAACGCATCAATGAGTGGGAGCAGGTACGTCCGCAGAAGCAGCTGAAAGAACTGGACGGAAAGACGAGCGAATCGATACAGTTTCTGTTTTTGTATCGGGGTGCGCGCGTCTCGAAAGATTACATCAATGACAGCTTGATCCCCATTTTGTGTAAAAAGGCCGGTGTCCCGGAAGAAGATAGCCGTGGAGCTATTACCAGCCATCGAGCACGCGCCACAATTGCCTCGATGCTCTACAACGCGAGAGAACCGTTGGATATCTTTCAAATCAAGGAGTATTTGGGACACAAGCATCTCTCATCCACGCAAAGTTACGTCAAAGTCGACCCCACGAAGCTGGCCAGCCAAGTGGCGAAAGCAGGGTACTTGGAACAGAACTTGGCCACCATTGAAGTCTTGCTCGATCAAGATGCGGTACGCAGTGGTGCGGCTGCGAACGGAGCCGTGTGGAAATACTACGATTTGGGACACGGCTATTGCACGAACGATTTTTGGGCCGACTGCAAGCATCGCATGGCTTGTGCTCGCTGCCCTTTCTATCGTCCCAAGGACTCGCTCAAGGACCAGTTAGTGGAAGGTCAGGCTAACCTGGTCCGCATGCTGGAGTTCGTCAAGTTGACCGAGGATGAACGATTGCTCGTGAATGAAGGCATTGAACTACATCAGTCGCTCATCGAGAAACTCGCCGATGTACCCACCCCCGCTGGGCCAACCCCACGTGAGCTAGAGATCAGCCGACAGCATGAGAAGAAGGTGATTCCGCTCAAGTCAGTTCAGCGCTCGAAGCGCAAGAAACAAGACGAGCAACAAGTTCAATCTTCCCAAGAGGAGGAATCATGAGAGGGTGCAGAGCTGTTGGGTTCTTGCTTGTATATGAGGAACCCAACAGCGGGTCTATCACCGAGACAGGATGTTCTGTACCAAATGTATCGAGAAGATACCCAACAGGAAAGAGGGATCCATATGGCAGCCACTCGACTGAGCACCGTGATCGAGCGCCTCGGCACTGGGGAGAACTACTTCATCTACGACCCCGATGGCGGGCAGCAGGAGTTCGCGCCTGACTCCTCTGCCTGGTTTACCTGGTTGGCTGGGCGCACTTCCTTTCACTTCACTGGGAAGCATGGGCATTTCACCGCGCGCCAGGAGAAAAAACAGCGCGGCGAGCCGTACTGGTATGGCTATCGCAAAGTGGCTGGGCGGCAGCACAAGCGATATCTGGGCACAACAGACAAACTCACCCTAGCTCATTTAGAGGAGGTGGCTCATGCTCTGCATGAGGTAGCGTTGGGTACCATCGGTGGAGGCGAGGTACGCAACACCTCTCTGCCAAAGCCAGTATTAGAAGGACTCACCTTCAATTCCGTGACCATTCTGTGGGATGGGGACGTGCTTAGGATCAGGACCCCGCAAGAATCCTATGTTCTCAGCGGATCCCAAACGGCTGAACTGCTGTGGTATCTGTATGATCAGCGAGGGGCCATCTTGAAAAATCGTTTGTAGGGACCTCATTGAGCCACGAGATACCCAACGACTGGAGGAGCGAGGAGGCCCTGTCAGCTGGAGCCGTGAATCGGTCCCCACGTCTTTCCTCTTGCCGACCTTGAGCCGTCCCCTCTGGCGCGTGTGCCAATCAGCCGTCTGCCGAGCCCGCGACCGCGTCCCCTCCGGGCGGGTTACTATCAAACAGACCACGGCGCGTACCATCTCCTCTCGCCTTCAATTGCTTCCCACTGCCCTCAAACGATCCGCAAGAGCCGTGTACCGCTCTCGGTCGGTCATGCGTTTCACAGCAAGCTTGAGGGCTTTGGTCTGACCAATCAGGACCACAAGTAGCTTTGCGCGGGTGAGGCCGGTGTAGAGCAAGTTCCGATTGAGTAGCATGTAGTGCTGCATGAACAGCGGGAAGACGACCACAGGATACTCGCTGCCCTGCGATTTGTGAACCGTGACGGCCCAGGCGAGCGCGAGTTCGGAAAGATCGGCGTAATCGTAGGTGACCTGCCGCTCGGCAAATTGGACCGAGATCTCTTGCTCTTCCAGATCGATGTCGGTGATGGTGCCCAGGTCCCCATTGAAGACCTCGCGTTGATAGTCATTCACCTGTTGAATAACGCGGTCTCCGACCCGCAAGAGACTACCTCCCCTGGTAAGCTCCACTTTGCCAGACTTCGGAGGGTTGAGCACCTGTTGAAGCATTGTGTTAAGTTGGCGTGTTCCCACCTCGCTGCGTGTTGCAGGGCAGAGCACTTGTACCTGCGTGACCGGATTGATGCCCCGCTTGGGCAGGAATTCGCTCATAAGATGGCGAATGGCCTCTACCCCTTGCTCGGGTTCTTCTGCCTCTAGCCACAGGCAATCGGATTCCTCAGCCTTTGTCGTCGGCGCGAGATGAGGAAACTGACCTGCATTGATGCGATGGGCATTGGTGATAATGTGGCTCGCTGCCGCCTGGCGAAACACCGTGCTCAGCCGGATTACGGGGATTTGCTCCGAGGCAATCAGGTCATGCAAAACCATGCCAGGTCCCACACTCGGCAATTGATCAATATCTCCAACGAGCAATACCTGGGCATCGCGTGGAATGGCTTTGACAAGGGAGTGTGCCAGAAACAGATCTAGCATCGAGGTTTCATCCACGACGATGGCCTCGGCCTCCAAGGGGTTGTCTTCGTTATGGCGGAATTGCATGGTCTTCGGATCGAAGGCCAGCAGCCGATGGATCGTTTTTGCTTCCCGTTTGGTCATCTCGGCCAGTCGCTGGGCAGCTCGTCCGGTAGGGGCAGCCAGTAGAATGGATTTGCCCATCGCTTTCCAAAGGGCGACAATGGTATGGGTCGTGAAGGTTTTGCCACACCCGGGCCCACCAGTTAGCACCAGCAAACGGGAAGAAGCGGCCAATTCCACCGCGTGGTGTTGCTCAAGAGAGAGGGTGATGCCCTTTTTCTGCGTGTACCCATCGATCCATCGCTGCACCCGCGGCATATCAACGTCCACCGGAGCCTGCACAAAGGTTGCGAGCCGTGTGGCAAAGGCTGCTTCTGTGTAGTAGAACGCAGGCGCGTAGCAAATGTGTTGGTCCTGTAGGTCTCTGTATCCGACCTGCATGATGAGCTTCTTATCGGAAGTCATCTGGACGATTAACAAACTGATGCGCGTTGGATCGACAGGATGTTCAGGGAGCGCAAGTTGCCTGACCGTGCGCTCGACCAGTCCCTGTTCTGGGAGAAAGCAGTGGCCATCATCGGCGGCCTGGCTCAGAATATGCAGGATGCCTGCCTGATAGCGGAAGTCAGAATCGGGAGCGATGCCAATGTTGCGGGCAATGGTGTCGGCGGTGATGAACCCAATACCGTAAATATCGGCAGCAAGTTGGTAGGGGTTCTTCGAGACAACCTCAATGGCCTGATCACCGTACTGCTTGTAGATCTTTACTGCGTACGTTGTGGACACGCCATGGCCCTGCAAAAAGACCATCACCTCTTTGATAGCCTTCTGCGCCGCCCAGGCACGCTCAATCATTTCGACACGCTTCTGAGCAATACCGGGAACCTCGATGAGACGTGCGCAATCCTGCTCAATGATATCGAGAGTGTCCTGGCGGAAGTATGCGACGATGCGCTTTGCGGTCATTGGCCCGATACCTTTGATGAGGCCACTGCCAAGATATTTCTCAATCCCGGTCAAGGTCGCCGGTTTGGTTTCCTGTGAGTGTACGACCATGAATTGCTGGCCATACTTTGGGTGCTCACGGAAGTATCCACTGAGCCGGAGCGTCTGGCCCGCGTGGATATCTGGAAAGCGCCCGACAACGGTGATGAGCTCACGCCCGTTTGGCACTTTGAGCCGAGCGACGGTGTATCCCGAATCGTCAGCGTGGTACGTCACCCGCTCGATAATACCATGTAAATGTTCGAGGGAAGGCTGTGAAGAATGAAGAGCTTGAGTATCAGGTACATTTGATGATGACGACACGATGCAAGTAATACCTTTCATCCCTTCGTGACAAATATGAAAAGAGTATACCAGTGGCGTCGCGTCTTGCCAAGAGAAGGTGTTGACTTTTGATTATACATAATGTTCTTTCTTTATCCCGGAAGAGTAAGCGCAATTCATCAAATTCAGAAGCAGGTTTTCAAGTGGATTATGATCGGAGAGAGAGCAACTCCTTTGCTTAGGTCAACCAATTTGTTTGCTACGTCCATGTTTGGATACGCCATTGTGGGTCTATCCATGGTTTTGTCCAGTCTAGGGGCTCAGAGAGTGCTGCAATCTGTGAGTACTCTTCATAAAAAGCATCTACAATTTTTGTATCATACAGTACTACTGCGTTCTCAAATGACATTACTGCGTTCCGAGTAAAGTTGAAAGAACCTGTCCAAACTGCGTAGGGTCTTATGTGCATCATATGATCTTCATACTTTAAGCAGTAATCACAATCGCAGAATTCTTTCATAACCTCGATAAAAAATTTTTTACGCCCCTGGCATGACTTACAAGTACAGTTCTCTGTGGCCCTACAGAAGAGCACAAATTTGTGATGGGAACGAGGGCAAGCCGGTTGCTTATTGGCATTGTAGTTTCCAACGCAACGTACAGGATCAATGATGGGATCGGTCTCAGAAGCGAGCATACCTAGGGGACCCGAAAAATCTCTCCAGTCTAATCGTCTGGGCAAGCTCTCGTAGAGTTGCCTTAGTCTGCGACTCCAATTATTGTCGGGCACGAGGTCAGGCCTCAAAAAATCTTCCTTCTGAACAATGATCGAAACTCCCTTTTTCTTTGCCAGAGCCTCTAAGATTGGTTCACTCGTCAGCCATGCGACACAACCGAGAAGGATATCTGCCTCCTGTATCAAACGAATGAGATGATCTTCCAGACCCTTAAAGAAAACGCGTGTCGTTCCCTCATTCCCAATCGTACTGTAGTCTTGCATGTTCCAGTAGATATCTCCTTGATCATCAGGGACGAAAGCTTTGTTGAGATTAGGAGCTCTTCTGTGATTCTGCTTTACAGCCTCAGGAGCTTGCTCGTTTCTTAGTCTGCGTTGTTGCTCACGATACTCGTAAAAATGCCCTTTACTCACCTATTAATAATGACCCTTTCCAAAATGTGCTCTCGGTCAATGATCAAGAGTTTTAGTGAACTTCGTGTTGTGACCGGTCCGGATCTGGCCACACAAGGTGAACGAACATCTTCTGCGGAGAGGTACGAACGGATTGTATGCGGAGCCTTGCCTGATCTGGATGACACACATCTGGGAGCCTCTGACACGTTTGTTGGGCGACACTGAAATCAGGAGAAGAGCTGCACACGTATTGGTAGCTCCGAAGGGTCTGCAAGCGGTTGTAGTATCTAACTCTTTCAGAAGTGAGTGAATGCAGGGTACCATCTAGTGATACAAGGTTGCCAAAGACCGTTCTCTCCCAAAGAACGAGTAGGCATCGTGGCGTAAGTGGAAAGGCAATTTCAATGCCCAGAGACCCTAGTCCGATCCCCCCAGGACGTGCAGAATGAGCCTTCATCACAACTGGAGCATCCGAGGTATACAAAGGGTGCGCTCCCTCGTTCTCGTTTACTCCAACTGTCCAAATATGGTTACGCAAAACTTGCACCTGGGAGTACAACATATCAGGAGGGAACAGTATTCCGGCATGACCAAGGGCAATGTTATATTCGTCCCACATCTCCGGGAGCGCTGGTGTCTTCTTTTCCCCCTCTGGAACGAGCTGCGCCGCTGCTGATCCTACTCCCCGAACCATCTCGGTGAGATTTCTTCGCTGCTCAACAGTCCTTAAATACTGTACGGCCATGAAGTAGGACATCGCCACCCTCTGCTTGCCTGTGATCCTGCCCTGCCTGTCTATAGTCCTGAGCACATCGTCACGAAGGTTGTAGAAGATTGGCTCAATGCCTGAAAATATGTGCTCTACCAATTGTGGGTCCCCGAAGTCCATCCGGACGTCTTCTGGAAAGTCGTAAAAGTACGGTAAGCTCGCAACACTCTTTGTGCTCCTCGAATTCCATCTCTGAGTATACTTATCGAAAACGTACAGTCGCTTCCCGTCATAGGTAAATGGCTTCAGGTATCCCTGCGGAACAGTATGTTGATTTTTGGTTTTTTGTACTTCAAGCATCATCAACGCCTACATTCTCCCAATGAAACACATTAGCACTCGTTGCAAGCCGATTATATACTCAGCTGGTGAAGGGAGTCAATATCCTCCCTGAGGTGTTTGCGGGCAATGATAACTTCACATATTTACCTTGCATTCAATCAGTGTTCGACGTCAGTCTCGGGGTTGACATCTGATTATACATAACGATACGTGTACCATCTGGCGACCAGGCTACGGCGGTTGTCCATGCAGCGTGTTCCTGATGGGTATAGAGACAGGCGCCGCTAGCTGCGTCCCATATCTGGACCGTTGTATCATTACTGGCGGTGGCGAGACGGTTGCCATCTGGCGACCAGGCAATAGCACGTACCTCTTTGTTATGCCCACGGTAGGTGAGCAGAATCCGTCCGGTGGAAGCATCCAAAATTTCTGCCGTGGAATTTCCATTGGCCAGGGCAAGACGCCGACCGTCAGGGGACCAGGCAATCGTGTATATCCAGGCCGAGCTCGTTTTAAACCTTGAAATGGGTTTACCGTTTGTAGCATCCCAAAGACGGATGGTCTTGTCGCCGCAGGTCGAGGCGATGCGGTCGCCTTGAGGTGCCCACGCCACGGATGAGACCGAAAAGTTGGGCATAAGGCCATAAGATGAGTTATAGCGCAGCATACCGCTGCCGGTCTTCGCATTCCATACATGCACCGTTTTATCTAAACTTGCCGCGCTGCATGCAGATGCAATACGTTTGCCATCAGGCGACCAGGCAAGAGCCCAGACATCCGGGAGCAGGCCAGAATGCCCTGTGTATATGATAATGTCTTGTCCAGTGGCCGCATCCCACACGCGGACAGCTGTGCCAACCCCGGCAGAGACCAGGCGCAATCCTTCAGGCGA
>WNGL01009980.1_pt1 | contig 10980 bp, 10 predicted proteins | sample 5400591 | NCBI WGS metagenome assembly WNGL01 (sample SAMN13153377, study PRJNA577476) | soil metagenome | isolation source: 80 cm soil or saprolite under Garry oak tree replicate 1 | place: USA:California | collected 2016-06-15
GCGGCGGTTGTCCTCGTTCAGCCGCCCGACTTCCACCTCGATCTCTTCCGCGTCTCCTTGGCGGGGGCCGTGTCGGGTGATCTTGAGCTTGAGGCCAGGTCGCGTGTCCCGGCCCAGCCACTTGCCTAGCGACGCGGCCAGCACCGTGCCTGCCCCGCCGGCACCGAGGGCGACGGTGATCCAGTCTGGTGCGCCCAAGCTGGTGTCACCCGGCACGCCGGAGGACCACCGCACCCGACCCTGCAACGGGGGCTCGCGCTGCAGCCATTTCCACAGCAGCGGGTACACATCGGCGGCGCCGTTCCCGCTGAGGCGTAGTTCCGCCTCCACCGCAACCCCCAATCCTCCGAGGATCCCCCCGACCAGCGCGCCACCTCGCCGTCGAGCACAACAACTAACTGCTGGTCGCTGTGGCGAGCCGGTCGGGCACAGCCCGTATCGTTTCACGAACTGGCCTTTCCGCGAAGGGAATCCGGCATGCCGATCACCGGCTCCTCGGCCGGCACCGTCGGTGATCACCGCGAGTTCATTCACGAAGGGTGACCGGCGTCCTTGCTGTGCCCACCGGCGACGCCGAGCACCGTAGCTGACACTTCCGTCATCTTGGCCATGGCCGTTCTGACGGCATCGGACGCGAACCCGACGCACCGTCAAGTGATGTCAATCACGTCGGGCTGAGGTTATGGCTAGATCCGGTCACGGCTCACGAGACATCCGGAATCCGGAGAACGACTGCACCCCGAGGACTTGCCCGCGCAGGTCGGGCTCATGGTCTACGCGCACCCACCGGTCGTCGGGACCGCGACCGACGACCACGACGGGATCACGGCGGTGTTGTGGGGACCAGGGCGAGGTGGCCTGTGGGTGCATACCTGGGCCACCGCCACCCCGGAATGGATCACCGGGGCGGCGCGCATCGGCCGGGTGCTGGCGGAGCTGCCCCATGAGCAGGTGCTCGCCCGCGCGATCCGAGGATCCCAACGCCCGCCGCTGGACCCCGACGCCGCGCCGCCGACGACCGACCATGCCGCCGACGACTTCGCCGCCGGGCTGCTGCCGAACCTTCGGCGCGCGCCGATCCCGCCCTCGTTCCTCCCGGCGCACGGCTACGACTGGCGCGGCTTGACGCCGATGGAGTTCACCGACATGCAGGGCTGGCCCGGCTACCTGCCGAGCAACGGCGAGGGCATGGACGCCGACGCGAAGACCACGCTGGAACGCACCATCCTCGCTACGTGGCTGCTGATGGGCCAGACACTGGTCCGCTCCGAGCAGCTCACCGCGCCCCGCGCGGCCCGCCGCCGGATCGCGCGCGAGGACCCGCACCTCGATCCCACCGTGCGCTACATCGACCTGCGTCGAGCCCGCACCGAACCGTCCGACCACACAACCGACGAAGACCGCGCGAGCACAAGGGAATACCGCCATCGTTGGATCGTTCGCGGGATCATTGGCGCAATCAATTCTATCCCAGTCGCAACGACCACCATCCTATTTGGATTGATCCTCACTTGGCGGGACCGGAGGACAAACCGTTGCTGGGCGGCGAGCGAGTCAATGTGCTGCGCCGTTGAGCGAGTGGCGGTCAGGCCCTGGCCGAGGCGGATGGTGGTCACCGGTGGGTGCCGGTGCCTAATTCGTTGCGCCACCTGGGTCCACTTCACCACACCGACGCACACCCACGTTGACAACTCCCCAGCGACGAAGCGTCCATACACGTCGGCCAACCGACCTGCCACCACCGGAACTGAAGGGGCGTATAGCCATGCCGACCGAACACGACACCACCGAAACACCCGACACAGCCCCGGACGTGACCGTGGGCGCACTGGAACCCGAACACCGACCGGATGACACCGACCCGGCGACCGTGGCGGAACAGATCGACGGCGAGGCGGCACTACGCGAGTGGGAAGGGCTGCCACCGGAAGCGATGATCCTCGTCCCGGCGTTCGCCGCGCCGATGCGTCTGCCGGACCAGGCGTGGGCGATGCTCGTGCTGGCGGTGGACATCGTCGGCGACACCGATCCCGAGCGAGCGGGGGAGGTGGAGTTGTTCGCCGGGTCCTGGGTGTTCGACCAACCACCGGCGGATCTGTACGACGGGGATCTCGTCGTGCGCCTGATCTCACGGGCGGTCACGAGGGACAAGAGCGAACCGAGCTGGCGGGACGTCTCCGCCGATGTCGAGATGCTGCTGGCGCGCCGAGGCCGCTGGCAGCTCGTCGGACGGTGGGGTGGTCTCGACGAGCGCTGGCCGTGGCTGCTCGCGCCGACCGCCGCAGCGGTGATGGGTCTGCACTGCGACGCGGCCAGCACTCTCACGCGCGAGTTGGCCTCACCTGTCGAGACGTCGGTTCCGATGCGCTGGGCCAGCGGCGGTGTGGGCGACCTGCTGGACGCTGGACTGGTCAAGCCCGGTGACGAGCTGGTGTGGAACCGCCGCAACCACGGGGTCCGCCACACCGCCCGCATCCGGATCGACGGCACCCTCATCCTCGCCGACGGTCGGGTGTACGCCAACCCCTCGGGTGCCACCACCGCGCTGGGCGGCAATCACCAGAACGGCTGGAGCGCGTTTCGGCGGGTGTCCGACGGGCGCACGTTGGGCGAGCTGCGGACCGAACTGCGGGCTCGGCGCGGGCAGTAAGCCCCGCAACCGGTCCCGCATGGTCCGGCTGGCCGAAGGAGGTGCTGTCGTGACCCGCTTTGAGTCCACAATGGATTGTCCTGTCCTGTGGGGAGCCCGAGCCGGGGTCGGCCCCGGATACACCTTGGAGGCAGTCGCCGTCCGGCTCAGCGACGACATCGCCGAGTTGCGCGACGAGGGCGGCATCCCGCAACACGTGCGCACCGTCATCGGGATCCTGCCGCAGCAGCGGGTGTTGGAGATCCGGGTCGAGGGCCTGTCGGCCGAGGCAGACCCGGATCGCACCACCATCCGCGAGGTGACCAACGTGCTGTTCGAGTTATCTGTTGACCGGACTACGGGGCGACACGCCGACATAGGCGAGGTCATTGCGGCTGTTGACCGGTAGACCTCATCCACCTTGATCACAGAGAGGTGGATGACGTGTTCGATGATGTCGGGCGGGACGTTGGCTCGATTCGGCTCCCTCGGTGGGGCCGGGTGGCACCGACCGAGGGCGTGGTGCCCTGGCTGGTGGTCGGCCCTGATGGTGTGCCGGTGGAGCCGATCCGGCGGTTCCTCGTCGATTTCGTAGCCCAGGATAATCGACGGGGTTCGGTGCGCAGCTACGCCTACGACCTGCTGCGCTGGTGGCGGTGGCTGCTGGCGGTCGGAGTCGAGTGGGACAAGGCGACGCCCGCCGAGGTGCGGGATCTGGTGCTGTGGCTCAAACAGGCCGCAAAGCCCCTGACTACGGCGCGGACCACGTCGGCGGCGACGGCGGGCCGGGTCAACCCGGTGACTCGCAAACGCCATCTCGGTGACCAATATGAGCCGAGGACGATCCGGCATTCGAACGCGGTGCTGCGCAGCTTCTACGCGTTCTGGATCGACGACGTCGGCGCGGGCCCGCTGATCAACCCGGTGCCGCTGGATCGACGGGGGCGCAGGCCGAACGCGCACCACAACCCGCTGGAACCGTTCAAAGCCGAGGGCCGCCTGCGCTACAACCCGAAACTGCCCAAGGGTAAGCCGAGGGAGATGCCCGACGAGCGGTGGAACGAACTGTTCGCTGCGCTGCGGGCGAACCGGGACCGTGCGATCGTCGCCCTGGCGGTCAGCAACGGCGCCCGCGCCTCGGAAGTCCTAGGGATTCGGGGCGCCGATTTGGACTGGGGCGAGCAGCTTGTCCGCGTGGTCCGCAAGGGCACCCAGGCCGAGCAGTGGCTGCCGGCCAGCCCGGAGGCGTTCGTCTGGATCCGCCTCTACCTGGCTGACCTGGCTACCCCGGTGGAGCCGAACCAGCCGCTGTGGCAGACACTCCGCCGTCGCGATCATGGGGACGGGCTTCGCCGGCATCCGATGAACTACGAGGCGTTGCGCGCGGTCTTTCGCCGGGTCAACGCAGTGCTGGGCGCCAACTGGTCGACGCACGACCTTCGGCACACCGCCGCGCTACGCATGAGCCGAGACCACAACCTGTCCCTGCGCGACGTGCAGACCATCCTCGGCCACGCGCACCTGAGCACGACCGCAGACGTCTACCTCCTTGAGGAGGAGGCGGCAGTCATCCGACGAGTGGCCCAGCATCTGGCCGACCGGGAAGCCCGACAACCGGAAGCGACTCCCGCAGTGGCGGTCGGCTATGACGCCGGGGACCTGGCCGTCTTGTTCGGGGAGACGCCGCGATGACGCCGACACCGACCAAGACCGGTCAGACCGGTCAGCAACGCCGAACCCGCTACCTCGTCACTCCCGCCGCCGCGGCTCGACCGCGGATCGGGCCGGTCGACCTTCAGTCGGTCGAGGACATCCTGGCACTGATCCCCACACTGCCGATCTGGGACGCCATCCCCGAACGCGAGCGAGGACGACGGCTGCGGGGCGCCGAGACCATCCTGCACTGGCTGCAGATCCACCCGGGAGACGGCTGGCAAGACCGCTGGCTGGCCGCTGGGTCCGACCGCGACACCCACTGCCTGGACAAGATCGTCGAAGACGATCCTCGTGCTGCCTTGACCAAGCGCAACGAGATGATCAACGGGCTTGGCTGCCTGTTGCTCTGCCGGGTTGTCCTGCCCGACCACGACTTCCTCGCCAAGTACAAAGCGTCGGCGTTGTTCATTCGGGCACGCCAAGTCTTCCGCCCGGACTTGTTCGCCGAACTGGAGAAAGCCGGTCCGGGGCGGGGCATGCACACCTCACAGATCCAGGACGGGATCAGGGCGATCACCAAGATCGTGCTTCACACCGGCCGGGACATCGATCAGCTCACCGCCGAGGACATCTACCAGTATCGCGAGCGGTTCTACCGAGGCTTGCGCTCAGGCGATCGCAGCGTGCACGCCGCCTGGGAACTCCTGCAAGGCATCGGGGTGCTGCCCCCGGACAAGTCACTGCGCGCCAGCCTAACCACCGGTCAACGAACGGCCGAGCAACTGGTGGACACCTACCAGATCCAGTCGCAACCTGTCCGTGACCTGCTGGTGCGCTACCTCAACGAACGCCGGCCCGCGATCGACTACACCACGCTCAGGGCGCTCGCCCAAAGCCTGGCCGGCCTGTTCTGGGCCGACATCGAACGTCACCACCCCGGGTTGGACACGCTTGATCTCGCGCAGGAGGCCGTGACGGCCTGGAAGCAGCGACTGCGCCACGTCACCGCCGCTGACGGGACGAGCAGACCCCGCAAGAACTATCTGGTCGTCCTCGGCAAGGTGCGGAGTTTCTACCTCGATATCCAGGAATGGGCTCTGCAAGACGCAGCCTGGGCAGCGTGGGCCGCGCCGAGCCCTGTCCGTCGCAGCGAGTTGCTTGGCATGCAGAAGGTCCGCAAGCAGACCGTCTCCGAGATGCACCAACGTGTCCGCGAACGTCTGCCGCACCTGCCCACGCTGGTCGAGTCCGCAGAACGGCACCGGACAGAACAGCAGCAACTGCTGACCAGTGCCAAAGCTGTCCTCGTGGGACAGACCTTCGAGCACGACGGCGTGACCTATCTGCGCACCATTCAGAAGTCCTACGCCCAGAACCCGTCGCGGCGGAAGGCCGACCGAGTGCTCGTTGAGAACGTGGCCACCGGCACAAGGGCCGATCTTGGCGCTACCGAGGACGAAGCATTCTGGGCCTGGGCCATCATCGAAACACTCCGCCACACCGGCGTCCGTGCTGAGGAACTGCTGGAAATCACCCACCTGGCGCTGGTCTCCTACCGCCTGCCTGACAGCGGCGAAATCGTTCCCCTGCTACAGATCGTGCCGTCGAAGAGCAACGAGGAACGCCTGCTGCTCGTGAGCCCCGAGCTGGCCAGCGTCCTCGCCTCGATCGTCAATCGACTCCGCGACGACAACAACGGCAGCATTCCACTCGAGCCCCGCTACGATCCGCAGGAGAAGACGACCAGCCCGCCACTTCCGCACCTTTTCCAACGCAAGATCGGTTGGCGGTGCTCGGTCATCAGCGCAACCCAGGTCCACCGGTTGCTCAACGAGGCCATCGCCCGCGCCGGACTATTCGACGCGACCGGCCAACCACTGCGCTACACCCCGCACGACTTCCGACGGATGTTCACCACCGACGCGGTCACCGGCGGCCTGCCCGTGCACATCGCCGCCAAACTGCTCGGCCACCACAGCATCTCCACCGTCGAGTCCTACCTCGCAGTCTTCCAAGACGAACTGATCCGCACCTACCGAGCCTTCCTCGACAAGCGACGCGCAGCCCGTCCCGAAGCCGAATACCGCGAACCCACCGAACAGGAATGGCAGGAATTCCAGCAGCACTTTCACCAGCGCAAACTCGAACTCGGCACCTGCGGCAGGCCTTACGGAAGCCCCTGCCAGCACGAGCACGCCTGCATCCGATGCCCCATGCTCCGGGTATCACCGAGACAGCGGCCCCGCCTCCTCGAGATCATCCACAACCTCGCCGACCGGATCACTGAGGCCCGCGCCAGCGGCTGGCTCGGCGAAGTCCAAGGACTCGAAACCAGCCTCGCCAAAGCCAAGGAGAAACTCGCAAGCCTCGACCGCAGCCATCACAACGGGCCCGTCAACCTCGGCGTGCCGATCATCATCAGCTCCCATTGAGCCGTCCGGGTATCAGATTGTTGGTTCGGTTGACTGTGCTGGCGCGCCGTGTCGTGACCGGTGTGATGGTCGGATGTGATGGCCATCAGGCTTGTTCGCGGTACGGCCGTAGCCCCGGACGTGCCTTTCGCGACATGTTGGCGGCGAGCACGCCGAATGCGTCTTGGACGCGCCATCGCCAGGGCCGCGGCGTTCTCACGCGACGCGGCGCCCGTTGCGCCCGCCGGAGTCAGTTTTGTTGTGGCACGGGTGGTACGCGCCTTCCGCGAGGTCGCCGAAGGAATGAGCCAGTTTCGCACCAGTGCAGGACCAGGATGACGGTCTTCGAATCAGTAAGTATCGATGACCATCATCGACTCCCACACCGGTGGCGTCAGTGGCGCTACGGTGTGCGCGTGCATGTGCTTGCCATATTTGGGAAGATCTTGCTGTTCCTCGCCGGGTGGCCGATGGTGCTTGACCTCATCGGGCCGAGAAAATTGGGCCGTTGGAAGGAAAACGCAGACGAGCGTCGCAAGAGGGTAGCGACAAAGCAGGAGCAGGTCCGCGAGGCCAGGACGGTCAACCCGCTGATCCGCAGGATGGCTCGACTTGCCGCCGCCCGGATGGCTCCACGCGTCATAGTCAGGATGACTCGACACGCCACGGCGGAGCAAGGCCTGCAGCCCGAGGACCTCGTGTATTTGACGGTTGATCAATTCACGGCGTGGATCCACGACGCCCGCGTGGAGTTGGTTGCAGAGGGGACCGATCCGCGAGAATATATGCCAGATTATCTGATTCCTCGTCTGACGGATTCGGCTCGCCGGTTTATGATCCGGAATGATCGTGTGCCCCGTGATATACGGGAGGGGTTGGGCCTGATCGAACGCGATCTTCAGATCCGCCGCCGTCGACATTGGAGGATCGGCGTGACGCTGTTCGGTCTCGTCGTGCCCGCCGCAGTTGTCTTGCTTTGGCTGACCAACGAGCACAACTCAGTTGAGTTTTTCGCTGATGTCCTAAGTGCGGGCGTTCTCGCACTGTTCCTCTGGGGAAGTCTGCTTTCCCTAACGGTCCTGCTGGGTTTCCAGGCAGCTGGGGCGACAACTCGAATCCTGCTGGCGCGCACTGCGTGCACCCTCGTCGGCAAAGATGACAAGGAGAAAGGTAACAAGGAGAATGAGGACGAGAAGATGGGTCGTCCTATGCGCTGGGCTGCCCTTACCGCGTTCGTGGTGGGCGCGCTGCTGGACTTTATAGCGACCGTGCTCTAGTCAGATCGGTGTTCAAACCGGCCAGACGACGGCAGCGCGGACCGACGACGTTGCGCTCAACGGCTCCGGCGTCAAGCCTATACCCCGGCACGGATCGCATTCGGGTCGATTCCATCGTTCTCAATCGACCCGAAAGGAACAAAATTTAATCCGGAAAATGGCCAGCTACCACAACATCGTCGCCCTCGACGGCGCAACGCCGCCGCTGTTCACCCAACGCATCCTGCTCGTCGGTACCGACGGCCGACCCTTCAGTGCTATGATGGGCGCGGCCGTCGGCGAGGTGGAATCCTTTACGCCGCAACGGAACCAGCCGGGCGCGTAGCCCCCGCATAGTCGTCTCCCTTGTACCGGTAGGGCTGGATTTTCACGACCTGCCCGAAGTCCGGTGCGTCGATCATCATCCCACCTCCGATGTAGAGCCCGACGTGGTGGATGTTGACGCTGGCGTTGCCGTAGAACACGAGATCACCGGGCAGCAGCGGCTGCCCGTCCGGCACGCGCGGCCCCGCCCGGAACTGCGAATCCGCCGTGCGGGGCAAGGTGATTCCGGCCGCGCCGTAGGCTGCTACAGTCAGCCCGGAGCAGTCGAAACCACCATCGGCCGCGCCATTGCCGCCCCACACATACGGCAATCCCCTTTGCCCACAGGCATAGTTGATCGCGGTCAACGCAACCGAGTTGGTAGCTTGGATGGCGTTGCAGTCACCCGTGCCCACCGACGCGGCGGCATCCGAGTACTTCTTGGCCTGGTCCAATACTTCCTGCACGTACCACTCGGCGTGGTTGTAGGCGAAGATCGCCGAGTGCAGGTCACCCCGTCCAGCTCCGTTGTCGCACAGGTAGTAGGCGGCGGTGTAGATCGCGTCGTGCGGGTTGTACCGCGACGGTGGGCTTGCCCCACCGGCCGGGAGCGGGTGCCGTACCACCACGCCATCAAAGGTGGCTTGCAGGAACTGCATCGGCCCACCGGCCCCGGCACTGTTCTCGCCGCTGGACACGCCCGGCAGCGTGGACCGGCCGTGGTCGGTCTCGATCTTCCCGATGGCGGCGAGGATCGACCAGTCCAGCCCTGGGCACACCCCGGCCGCCGCCCGGTACAGGGCGAGGTAATCCGGCGGGATGTCGTCCAGCGCGCTCTGGCTGGGCTGGCTACCGCCGCCACCGCCGAACACCGCTGAGATCGCCCCGGACACCCCGGCGGCGATCAACAGCGGGATTAGGATGATCACCCCGATCGCGGCCACCCCGACTTTCGCGATCATCGCCTGCCCGCCCGCCAATAGGTGAACTGGGTGCGAGCACACCGAACGGTCCTCCCGGCCCCGCGCAGGACCAGCAGCCCGCACACCGTCGCGGGCGCCCACACCCACGCCGCCCAGTCCCAGCGGGTCACGCCGATCACCAGCCACACGGTGACCGCCGTGAACAGCGCGGTGGCGAACGCCACCTCCGGCAACACATGCCCTGCCGGGCGCAGCCCACGCGGGGTGTCCACCCAGCCCGGCATCGCGTCGATCTCGATCCGCCGCAGTTCGGCGGCCAGTCGCGGGTAGAAGATCGCGAAGTCTCGCGCGTCCATCCCCGTCTCACCGCCTACCGATGCCCGGCCCGCGCGAGCCGGCCGGCGGCATCGGCGCGGGCGCCGGGGCGATCAGCGCCAGCGAGTCCGCGCCGCCCTGCTCGTCCTCGGGGTCGGTGACCGGCGGCGGGACGTGCGGCCACGCGGCCAGCAATCGGTGCAGACCGCGCCGAACCGGAGTGATGCCGTGGGTGTCCAGCGGCAGCCAAACCTCATCAGCGGGGCTCGGGTGCGCCGCGGTGGGGTTGAGCAGCTCCGCCGCGGCGGTGGCCACTGGGACCGAGTCCGGGTCGTCGAGCTCACGCCACGCCTTGGCCAGTAGCCGGCGGGCGGTGGCCTCGCGCCGCGAGGTCGGCAACCACACCAGCAGCGGCGTGGTGATCCCGGTCGCCTGGGCCAACGCCGCATACCCGGTCAGCTTCCCGACGAGTTTGCCCAGGACCTCGGTGCCGAAGTCGTACTCCAGGAAGAACTCCACGGTCTGGCCCTGGCTGCTCCACCGCCCGTAGGCGTCGGGTTTGATCAGATCGCCGAAGTGGCGGGCGCAGCGGGCCTCGGCCCACCAGGCATCCAGTGTGGCGTGCTCGCCGGGATCGGTATGGCGGGCGTGGTCGACCAGGGCGGTGAACCACTCGTTGACTCCGACGGTGTGGGCCAGGCGCAGGCTGTGGGCGACGCCGAAGGCGCGGTCGTGCCGGTAGCCGAGTTCCTTGACGTCCAGGCCGTCTTCGGCGGCCAGTACCGCGGCCCCGGCGGGGGCGAGCACGTAGTGCATTGGCGCGGTGCCGACCGTGACGAACGGTTGGAAGCGGTCGACCACGCCCCACTGGAACAGCTCGCGCAGCCGCATCCGGCCCGACCGGAAGGAGGGGAAGGCGAGGGCGGTGATCTGGTGGGCGGTGAGCACGCGGTGCTCGTGGATCATGCGGATGATCCACCGATCCCGCGGGGTCAGCCGCCAGGCGAGCAGACCTTGGTGGTCGGCGGTGTTGGCCGCGCGAGGCGTCGGCCGGGTTGGCTTGTGGCCGCGCAGGGAGCGCTGCCTCGTCGGGTTGGTAATCATGATCGCGAGGACCTCCGCCAGTGTCGGACGCAGTCGATGGCGCGTGCGGGAATTCGGTTGTCGTTGGTCGCGGCGGTCAGCCGTGGCGGCGTGGGTCGGTGCTGCGAGGCCGCACCACCGGCCCGGTCGCCTGGTTGCGGTTCGCCGGCCGAGACCCGCTGGTGGACTTCGGCGAGGGCCGCGAGGAAGAGCCGCCGTTGGTCGTGGTTGCGGCGGCCGTGCGGGTCCGCAACGCACGCCGTGCCACGGCGCGGATCTCCCGTGCCCGGCCGGGGATCGCGCGCGGGAGTGGCTGGGTGCGCATGGTGAACGGCTGCGCTTCCTCGCCGCCCAGGACCAGGCGGACCGCGGCGTGGTAGACG
>WNGL01009981.1_pt1 | contig 10980 bp, 9 predicted proteins | sample 5400591 | NCBI WGS metagenome assembly WNGL01 (sample SAMN13153377, study PRJNA577476) | soil metagenome | isolation source: 80 cm soil or saprolite under Garry oak tree replicate 1 | place: USA:California | collected 2016-06-15
ATGGTGTAGAAGCCGTCCACGTCGATGAGGGCGTGTGTCGCGTCCGGAGCGACGTTGGCGAGGGAGAACGCGCCGGTCGCCGAGAGCCTGACGACGACGAGGTTGGCGACGACCTGGTTGCCGGCGAAGCTGAGGTCACCCGCCGGGGGCCGCGCCACGCCGGCCGGGAAGACGACGAAGGAACCCGCTGTCGTCGTCGTGTGGATGGCGGTGACGTTGAGGACGACGGCGGTCGGGGCGTTCAGGGCGTCGGCGGCGGGGAGCCCGGCCTGCCCGGCCACCTGGTAGATCCGCGTCTCGTTGGCCCGCAGGGCTCCGAGGATGGACTTGCGCGTGTCCTCCAGGCGGAAGGGGGTGATCCCGATCAGCTTGGCGCCGCCGGCGGCCGAGTACGGGCTGGTGTACCAGCCGTTGACGTCGACGATGACATGGGACGAGCCAGCGCGATTGTAGACCGTGACGGTGCCGTCGGCGCCGACGGGCACGATCACACGGTTGGCCCGGGTCTCGCCGGCCCGGAAGTTGAGGTTCCACGTCGCTGGCCTCGACTGCCCGCCTGGGTAGACGGTCAGGTACCCCGTCGTGGTCGGGCGGAGCACCCAGAGGTTGAGGACGACGGCTCCCGCTCCGGTCGCCGGCACCCCCGCCGACCCGCCCGTCCCCGCGACCTTGAACGAGCGCGCGACGCCCGGCCCAAGGGCGCTGGTCTTGCGGGTGTCGAGGACGCGGATCGGCGCTGTGGGGTGCAGCAGGCCCTCGCCAGGCCGGAGGGTGGCACCGCCGTTGCTGGTCCAGCCGAGCACGTCGGCCACGACGTTGACGTCGGCGCCCCCCGCGTAGAGGCTGAGCTTGCCAAGCTCGCCGACCGGCACGTGCACGAGATTGTCGGTGGTCCGCCCCGCGGGGTAGTTGAGGTTGGAGGTGGCCGGTCGGGCCCTGCCAGAAGGGTAGACGGTGAGGTAGCCATTCCTGTTCGGCTTGATGGCCGTGACGTTGAGGACGACGGTTCCGACCCCTGACGCCGGCACCCCGCCCCGGCCGGTGACCTGGAAGCTGCGGGCCGACCCCGCGAGGACCAGGCCGGCGGTCGTGCCGAGCCCGGTGCGGGTGTCGAGGATGCGGGACGGCCGCACGGCCCGGAGCGGTCCGGGCCGGCCCATGTAGGTTGCCGCCTCGGAACGGATCTGGGCCAGCCGCGGGTACAGGTACTGGCCCGGACAGAGGGTGTAGGAAGCATCGCGGTGGCCGGAGACGACGTTGAACTCCACGACCTGCCCGAGCGGGTACCGGCTGGTGTCGCCCCCGCCCGAGGTAAGGGTCGTGCGACCGTACGGATCGCGACCGTACAGGCCCAGCTTCCAGCCGAGGATCCGGCCGAACGCGGCCACGACGGTGCTAGGCACCGCGTTGGTCTCGTAATTCCCCAGCGCCGCCACCCCGACGGTGTCGGTGTTGAACCCTCCGGTGTGGGCGCCGATCACGGGTTGGTCCATACCACCCCAGCGACCCTCGAACAGGCGCCCGAAGCGGTCAACGATGAAGTTGTAGCCGATGTCCGACCAGCCCAGCGTGAGCGTGTGGTAGGCATAAATCGCCCGGATCATGCCTGGCACGTCCGCGCTGGTGTAGTCCGACGCACCAGTGGTGTGATGGACGAACGCCGCGTTGATCGTCTGGCCGTATCCCGCGAAGCCGTTGCGCAGCGACTCGTCAGCACCCCACTGCGCGCGTGTGACGATCGCTGGCCGCGTGACGGTCGGTGACCAGACCTGCGCACCGGCGCTCCCGTCGGCCAGGGTGGTGACGCTCGAGTCCGCCACCGAGGTGCCAGGGTCGACGAGGTCGACTTGCAGGTCGCGGGGCAGCGCACCGCTCACCAGGTCGACCCGCACCTGCACGCCGCTGGACGGTCCGCTGTACACCGGCTCCGTGCCGGCCCGTGTGTCAGCGCTGTCGTCGCTTGGGTCCAGGGCGCCTTGCGGGGCCGCGAACACGTCCTCGAGCTCCAGGTCGCTCCAGGACGACCAGCCCTTGGCGCCGCGCGTGCGGACCTGGACCTCGATGCCGGGGGCCTTGGCGGTGGGCGTCCAGGAGACCCCGAGCAGCTTGAACGTCCCGGTCGCGCGGGGCGGCGTGAGCACCGCCGGGTGCGCGTCAGGCTCCTGCCTGCGGAGCTCCGCGAGCGCCGCCCCGTCCACGCCGACGAGCGGGAGCGTGTGGATCTGGGGGGTGACCGGATGGGGTCTGGGGGCTGGCGTCGACCCGCCGGACGGCACGTTGAGGGCGGCCAGGAGCCCGGCGAGGAACACGGCGAGGAACACAGTCGCCGCTATGCGGCGCAGTACGGTCGAGGAAACGCTACGCACAGGCAGTTCCTTCTTGGACGAATGGGCTGGAGCGCCCAATCTTATTCGGCGTGGGTGTAGGGCGCAGAGCCGCCGGATTATACCGAAAACGGGTGACAAGCGCGGACCGCACTCCGTCGCGCAGGAACGCATGAGCCTTGCGGGCCAGGACTTCAGCACCCGGCTGCTCTTCGGCCAGCAACTGGACCCCGGTGGGCCCGTCGGGCACGTTGGCGGCGGTCAGCGCGCACTCGGTGACCAGCCCAGACTGCGGCTCGATAGCGATTTGGGCCATGTAGCCGTCCCGCTTGTCGGCGCTGGTCTTGCGGGTATGGCGCGCCTTCGGGTCGACGGTGGAGATCACCCGATCACGCGTGACCCGCGGGCGATCCGACCGGCGCTTTGGCCACAAGGGCCTGGTCATTCCAAAGGTCAGCGGCGCCTGGTACGACGTCACCGTCCAGGCTGACGGGCGCATCGTGACCGCCGGGCAACTGCTTGCTGACCTTGCCGTCGCGCGCTACCTGCCCAACGGAAGGGCCGACGGCAGTTTCGGCGCCGGGAGCGTGGCCTCCGTGAAGGTCGACCCGAGCGGGTTCCTGCGTGGCCAAGCCATGGAGGTGACGATTCACGCCGATGGCACGATCCTCGCGGTTGGCGCTCATCGTGCGTTGAGCGCTTCTTACAGGGGCTTGTCGAGGGTGATGGGCAGGTCGCGGACGCGGATGCCGGTGGCGTGGTGGGCATCGCGGCGGTGACCTCCAGCCCCTCGGCCGGCACCGTTCCGCCGTGCTCGGATTCCAGGTGCGCGCGCAGCTGGCGGGCCGCCTCGACGATCGCCGAGCCCCAGCAGGTGATCCCCGACGAGCCGCCGGCCACGGTTGCCGTGGGCAGCGCGGTGTCCCCAATCCGCAGGTCGACGTCGTCGGTGGGGACCTCCAGGGCGCCGGCGGCGATCTGGGTGAGGGCTGTCCAGGTGCCGGTGCCGATGTCGGCGGCGCCGATCAGCACGCCATAGCGCCCGTCGGGGCTGGCCTGGATCGTTGCCGTCGATCCGGGCAGCCGGAAGACCGGGTAGGTGGAGGCGGCCACCCCGGTGCCGACCAGCCAGCCTCGCTCGCGCTGGGCGCGGGGGGTGGGGTCGCGCCGCTCCCAGCCGAACCGGCGGGCGCCCTCGCGCAGGCAGGCGACCAGGTTGCGGCTGGAGAACGGTCGGCCGGACTCCGGATCGACGTCCGGCTCGTTGCGGATCCGCAACTCGATGGGGTCCAGGCCGCAGGCGATCGCCAGCTCGTCCATGGGCCGACTCGAGCGCGAACATGCCCGGGGCCTCGCCCGGCGCCCGCATGATCGTCGGCACCGGCACGTCCAGGACCGCAAGCCGGTGGCTGGTGCGCCGGTTGGGTGCCGCATACAGCACCCGGGAGCAGACCGCCGTCTGCTCGGCGAACTCCTTGATCCTCGCCGTCTGCTCAACCACGTCGTGGCTGATCGCGACCAGCCGCCCGCCCGTGTCGGCGCCGAGCCGGATCCGCTGGATCGTGGGGGTCCGGTAGCCGACCTGGTAGAACATCTGCTGGCGGGTGAGCACGAGCTTCACCGGCCGGCCCGGGACGAACTGGGCGGCCATCGCGGCGAGGATGACGTCCGCGTGGGTACGTGCTTTCGACCCGAACCCGCCGCCGACGTGCGGGGAGATCACCCGCACCCGCTGCAGCTCCAGCCCGAGCACCCCGGCCACGTCCCCCCGGATCCGGTGCACCCCCTGGCTGGACAGGTAGAGGGTCAGCCCGTCGTCGGTCCAGATCGCGATGGTGGCGTGCGGCTCCATCGGGTTGTGGTGCTCGTGGGGCGTGGTGTAGGTCGCATCCAGCGTGACGGCCGCCGTCGCCAGCGCGGCGTCGATGTCACCATGGACGGTGTCGGTCTCGAAGAAGCCGTTGACGATCTGTGGGGCGTACAGGTCGTCGCGGTCGGCGCGCAACTCCAGGTCGTGGGCCCGCTGCTGGTAGTCCAGCCGGACCAGGCTGGCGGCATGGCGGGCGATCTCGGAGGTCTCAGCGACCACCCCGCCGACCAGCTGGCCGCGGAAGGCGACCTCCTCCGACTGCAGGATCGCCAGCTCGGCGTCGTCGGTGGCGGCCAGCCTGGGGGCGTTGTGGTGGGTGAGCACCGCCAGCTCTCGATGGTAGCCCTCAAGCGCCGAGCAGCCCGACCCCGGCTGGCGTTTGTTGCACGGAGTGGTGAGGTCCTGGAAGTAGACACAGCGGGTGCGCTGCAGCAGGTTCCCACCGGTGGTGGCCAGGTTGCGCAGCTGCCCCGAGGCGCCCGACAGCAGCGCCTGCGACACTACCGGGTAGCGCCGCCGGACCCTGCGGTCGGCGGCCAGGACGCTGTTGGGCACCGCCGCGCCGATCCGCAACCCCCCATCAGGCAGCTCCTCGACCCGGTCGGACGTCAGCCGCCGCACATCCACCAGCACCTCCGGGGTCGCCACCCCCAGCCGCATCAGGTCCACCAGGTTCGTCCCGCCGGCCAGAAAGGTCCCGTTCGGCGCCTCGGCCAGCATCGCGACAGCCATGGGCACGTCCTCCGCGCGCTGGTAGGCAAACGGCCTCACCTGTTGGCCACCTCCCAGATAGCCGGGACGATGCTGGCGTAGGCGCCACAGCGGCACAGGTTGCCGCTCATCCGCTCCCGGATTTCCCCGTCGTCCAGGGCGACCACGTCGGCACTCGGATCGGCGGTCACCGCGCTCGGCCAGCCCAGCGGCGGTGACGATCTCGGTGTCCTGGTGCGCCACCGCCAGCGCCAGGCAGCTGTTGGCGCGCCGCCCCTCCAGCAGGACCGTGCAGGCGCCGCACTGCCCGTGGTCGCAGCCCTTCTTGGCGCTGGTGATCCCCAGCCGCTCCCGCAGGGCGTCCAGCAGCGTCGTGCGCGTGTCCACGACCAGCCGGGGCTCGGTCCCGTCCACCCGCAACGTGACCTCCACCTCCACGATCCTTCCCCTTCCGGAGCTCAGGCGGCAGCGACCAGCAGCACGGTCCGGTCCATGCCGTCCCTTCCGACCCGCGGCCAGGTCGAGCACACAAGCGGTCACGCGAGCGGGTGCCCACAGTAGATCTTCGGTCCCAACCACCTGCTGGTTGAGGCGCCGCCCGAGCGGCGCTACCACGTCGCAGGCGCCGAACCTTCATCTGCCGAATTTGAGGAACGTAGCACTCGGCTGGAGGGCCGGTCATGTATCACCGAGCGGCCTCTCTAGTCGTCAAGTCCGCCGGTGCTGGGCGCGTTGACGTGCCCGTGGGCCCAGCCGATCAGCGGGTGCAGCTCCCACCAGTTGTGCAGGCCATCATGGCGCACGATCCCCCACGCGGTGATGCGGTCGTCGTCGTGGGGAGCGGCCAACGGGAGCTCGGGGATGATCTCCAGGACTACGAAGCTGCCGTCGGGGGCCTTCAGCTGCACGTGCACATCGCCATCCAGTTCACGGTTGACGAACGTGACCTGCCCGTAGACGCGCGCGCGGGTGGGCCGCCACCGGCCGGTTGCGATCTTGTCGATGCTGGCCGGCCGGTACAGCCGCGCGTCGGTGGGCAGGTGGCGGGCCAGCCGAGCGTCGGCGCGGTTGAGCGCGACGCGCAGGCCGTGGTCTTGCACGCGGGCGACCAGCCAACCACCCAGCCCGACAAGCAGCACCAGCCCGACCACGCCCAAGCGCAGCTCCTGCGGCTGTGACGCAGCGGGTGCGCGCCCGGTGTGCAGCAGGCGGTCGAGCAGCCGCTGCAGCCGCCGCCGCAACAACAGCAGCGCGGCCACGGCCAAGCCGCCGACCAGCAGGCCGGTGAGCACGTCGGCGGGATAGTGCGCGCCGATCATGACCTGCCCCACGGCCACCAGCAGCGCGAGCAGGGCGCTGGCCCGGCCCCAGCGGCGGGCGATCAGCAGCGCGCCGACCGCCACGGCGGCCGCCATGGTGGCGTGGGGGAGAAGAACGAGGTGCTGCCGCTGCGGGGGCCGATCGGGTGGACGGTGGGCAGCGCCCAGTAGGGGCGCAGCCGAAAGTACAGGTGCCCGGCGAGCTGGTCGAGGCCGAGCGCGCCGGCCGCGCCGGCCGCGCCGACGACGGCCAGCGCCAGGGCGTGGGTGTCGCGGCGTCGCAGCGCGGCCACCACCAGGCCGACCAGGATCGCGATCGGCACCACGATCAGGTAGTCGGCGGCGAGCAGGGCGGCAAGCCGCAGCGGCTCGTGCTGGGCGATGCGGTTCAGGGACTCGACGATGGCACGGTCGACCTGGAACATCGGCGGCCTTTCGGCTGGTCAGCTGGCGATCTCGGGCGTGGTGACGTCGTCCGCTGCCGCCTGGTGAGCAAGCAGTGCCCCAATCATCCCGCGTCCAGGCGCCAACGCCGCCAGATCATTGAGCGACTGGGCACCGCCGGACACTCCGAGGAGGAGTCGCGTAAGGCGCTTGGGCCAACGGCGCTCGGCGACGCCCGCGGCAACCCCCGGGCCGAAAGCGGGGAGGGTAGCCAGCGAACAATCCTTCGCCTCCGAAGGTCGCCCGCCGGTTCTTCCCGCTGGCGTCGGATCGATCGGTCGCGTTCCGGTCCTCCGCCCGATCCAGCGCCAGAACATCGCCAGAATGAGCAGGTCGTCCTCACCCGGGCCGTGAACAGGCGCTTTTCGGACCTCGGCGACCTCCTGCCCGGCGGGAGCTCTTCGCTTGGCAAGAGCGCGACCAGCTTGCGCCACACCCGCGACGTCCGCCCGCCGGGTCGCAGAGGGACCGGCCGGTCTCGGCTACGCCGAGCCGATCTGGGACCTTCGGCCGCTGAGCATCCACACACCGATCGCGGAGAGCACCGCAACACCGATACCGGCGATGGCCCGCTTGATGTGGTGGTGCGTCGACCCAGCCAGGTACCCCGGGAACCACGTCGGCAGCTTGCCGGACGCGGTCGTGAAGTAGTAGATCCCGGCCGCCAGCGCCAACACGCCGACGATGACCAGGATCACCACGATGAGCCGGGTTGATGAGCGTCTGACTGTCGCCGCCATCGTGTCCTCCTCTTCCTGGACGGAGCGTTCGGCGGGAATCTACTACTGGCCGAGGTGCCCGCGCGGCACGCAGGGCCCCGACACGGACACTGCGTCCCTCAATCACAAGCTACGAGGCTGCGCCAGTAGGCGGGGTATAGAGCGACACCGAGGTGGGGATGAAGAGCGGCACTTGACCCGAGGGGCATTCTCCTTTCACCGATGGAGCCTCCACGAACCCAGGGCGAATCACTTGACGGTGATCGTCGTGCTCATCTCTGGCCCATGGACCAGGCACACCATGGTGTAGGTTCCCGGCGCCACGGCGCGGAAGGTCGACGACTGGCCCAGAGTGCGGCCCCGACCAGCAGGGCCGCGACCGCCTTTCGCCTCCTCTTGGGGTGGCTGGTCGAGTAGCCGGTCGATGAGGGGCCCTGCTCGGCGCTGACCAGCCGGCGCTCCTCGACCTCACACAACCGACGCGCCAGGTCGGTGTCCGAGGCCGCCGCCTCCGCGCTGTGCTGCGCAGCACCGCGCGGGTATGCCGTCGATCACGCCGCCCCATCCCGCAGCAGCCGGCGTCGACCCGGTCGTGGCGTTGGTCCTGGGAGGGTAACGCTGTCGTCCCGGAAAGACCGCAAGCGCGGCGGTCGCCATGAGGGCGACGAGCGCGATCCTCTCCTTGCCTCCGGGGGGACTCCTATTGCTCCTCCTCGTCTGTGTCGTTGCCGTCGATCCGGAGCGACTCGAGTACGCGCGCCCCCGTCCGGACATGCCGGCAACGCTATGCCGCCGCTGCGGAAAAGGAATCGGGTGTTTCCCTACGTCTGTGCGGGCGCGCGCCCGACACCGAGCCGGGCGCCGAGTTCGGCGCGGGAGTGGATGTCGAGCTTGCGGTAGGCGCGGGCGAGGTTGGCTTCCACCGTCTTGGGGCTCATGAACAGCTTTGCCGCCACCTCGCGGTTGGTGAGACCGGAGGCGGCCAGTTCGGCCACGCGCCGCTCCGCCTCGGTCAACTGGTCTGGCCCGGTGCGGCGGAGGCCGACCTGCTCCAGCTCCCCGCGCGTCTTCTCCGCCCACAGGCGGGCGCCCGCGCGCTCAAAGATCTCGAGCGCCTGCCCGAGTAGCTCCTTTGCCGCCCGCTTGCTCCTGCGCCGCCGCTCGATCTGGCCCGCGACCAGCAGCGTCCGCGCAACCTCGAGCCGAAGCTCGACGCCGTCGGCCTCCGCGAGTGCCTTGTGCGCGGCGGCGGAGGCGCCGCTGAGATCGCCACGGGCGCCTTGCAGCAGCGCGTGGCAGCGTCCAGCCGCCATCAGCGCCCAGCCGCGAGCAAGTCGCCGGGCAGGCTCCTCGAACCGAGTCAGCAGACGTTCCGCCCGCTGCAGGTGGCCCAGGGAGACGAGCGCTTCGATCGCGTCGGGCAGGAGAAGCCAACGATCGGCTCGGGCAGGCCACGCTCCTCGAACATCGGCAGGAGCGGCTCGAGCGCGGCCCCGGCTGCCCGCGCGTCCCCCGCGAGAGCGCCAGCAGCGCCAGCGCCCACCCCGCCCAGTACAGGGCGATATGGAAGCCAACGCGGCCGGCCAACTCCCGGCACTCCTGCGCGCGCCGTCGCCAGATCCCGCTCCCCCGCATAGGCGGCCGGGACCGCTCCGAAAGCCAGCGACCAGCAGCGCAGCGGCTCGCCGCCCATACTCGCCGCACACTCCAGCGATTCCTGGCAGTAGACGGCCGCCGCCTGGAGGTCACCCCGCCAGCACTCGGCCCAGGCCAAATGGCTCAACATGAACGGCAGATCGCTCTCCTGCCCGCGCTCCAAGATCCGCTCCCGGAGCCGGCTGAGGATATCCACCGAGCGCTCCAGCCTGCCCTCGTACAGCATCAGGTAGCCGGCGATCAGGCTCGGGCGCAGCTCCCCCGTCACCTGCCGGTCCGGGTCCTCCAGCCCGAGCGCACGCTGGATCTTCGCCTCGTCCAGACCACTGCCGAGCATATAGTCCATCATCGCCGACACCGCCAGCGCCTCGGCCAGCCCCCTTCGCCCCCAGTGGCTCGGCGCGCTCGAGCGCGCGGCGTGCGTGCGCCCCAGCGCCAGCGACGTCGCCGGCAAGCTCCAGCGCCTCCTCGAACAGGCAGATCGCCTGCGGAAAGCTGCTCTCATGGAAGAGGATCTCGCCGAGCAGGCGCAGGGTCCGGGTCCGTAACGAGCCGACCGGCGCTTGCTCGAGAACCGCCTCGAGCGCCTCCCATGCCTGCCGCAGCTCGCCCGCGTCGAACTGATACTCCGCGGCCTGGATCGTCCGGCGTTGGACGTCTTCGACCTGATCCGGCGGCGTCAGCAGCCGCGCCTGCTCCGCCAACAGCGCGGCCGTGTCGGACGCCCCCCTGCGGCGGGCGTGCTCGGCGGCCTCGGCGAGCACCGCGGCGGTCACCTCGTCGGCCGTCTCCGCCGCCAGGGCCAGGTGACGGGCGCGCTCCTCGAGCTCGTCGCTGAGCTGCGCCAGGCGCCCTGTGCGTCCGGCGCCGCTCCACAGGCGCCGCGCAGGCGTAGACGGCCGCGACGAACAGCGGATGCGCGAAGCCAACCGCGGACCTGTCCAGCCGGACGATGCCCGCCGCCGCGGCGCGCTCAAGCGCCGCCAGCGCCTGTGCCCGCGTCCGCTGGACCGCGCCGGCGACGAGCTCCACCGTGGGCGACGGCAGCGCCGCGGCGGCCAGCAGCGCCGTTCGTGTGGCCGCCGGCAGCCCCGCGACGCGCGTCTGGACAAGCTGGGCCAGGTCGTCGGGCACGGGCGGGAAGGGCGAGCCCGGACCGCGGGCTTCCGGCAACGAGCGCGCGATCTCCAGCGCGAAGAAGGGGTTGCCGCCCGTCGCCTGCTCGATGCGCAGCGGCATCCGCCGCGGCAAGGAACGGCCCAGCCGCGACTTGATCACCTCGTGTAGGGCGGCCATGCTGAGCGGCCCTACCTCGACGCGCGTGACCCGCCCGTGCGGGACCGCCCGCTCGAGATCCAGCGGAACCCTCGACTGATCGCCGGTCCGCTGGGACGCGAGGATCGCAACCGGCAGGCCGTCCAGACGCCGTAGCGCGAACTCGAGCACGCGCGCCGAAGACAGGTCGAGCCACTGCAGGTCGTCGACCGCGACGACCACGGCGGCGGTCCGCGCCAGGACCTTCAGGATCGTCGCCGTCCCGGCGCCGATCGCGCGCTGGTCGAGGCGTCGACCGCCCGGATCCTCACGCAGCAGCGCGACCGCGATCGCACGCCGCTGTGGCACTGGCAGCTCTGCCAGCAGGTCGTCGGCGACGGGCTCGAGCAGGTCGCCGAGGGCGGCGAAGGCGAGCTTGTCCTCCGCCTGGACGAGCCGCGCCGCCAGCACGACCAAGGACTGCGCGCGCGCTTGTTCGACGGCTGCCGTCCACAGCGTCGTCTTGCCGATGCCAGGCTCGCCCGCTAGCTGAAGCGGAGGAGGTGGGATTCGAACCCACGGGGCCGTTCAGACCCGGCGACTTTCAAGGTCGCTGCCTTCGACCGCTCGGCCACTCCTCCGCGGGAGAGTCTACTTGCCCGGCTGGATGACCTCGCTGCCGC
>WNGL01014745.1_pt1 | contig 10979 bp, 9 predicted proteins | sample 5400591 | NCBI WGS metagenome assembly WNGL01 (sample SAMN13153377, study PRJNA577476) | soil metagenome | isolation source: 80 cm soil or saprolite under Garry oak tree replicate 1 | place: USA:California | collected 2016-06-15
CACGCCGATCCGCCTGTTGTCCGCGCCCCCGGCGAGGGCCGCCTTGCCGAGCTCGGCGGCGAGCGCGGCCGGCTCCTCGCCCACGAGGGTGACGAGGAGCTGCGCGGCGTCCTCGGCCAGCTCCAGTCCCTCGGAGGCGGCATGAGCGCGGAGCCATCCGATGAGGGAGCGACCGGAGAGACGCGGCACGTCGACCACGGAGGCGGCGGGCACCGCCTTGAGCAGCCAGTGCGAGGAGGCGAGGACTTGCGGGACGGCGAGAAGAAGCGCCGTCGTCGGGTTCGGCTGACCCAGGTACTCCACGAGCGGCTCGGCCTGCTTGGGGCCGAGCGCCTCCACCCCGCGGGCGATCACGACCCGCCGCGCCACGCCCCACGGAAAGGTCTGGGCGGCGCGGACGATGCTCTCGGCCCCCGCCTCCCGCGCCTCGAGGACATCGCGCGACATGACGAGCTCGGCCGCCTCCGGAATGAGGGCGCGCGTGATCCGTGCGATGGCCTCGTCGATCAGGAAGGGCTCGGCGCCGTGAAGGAGCGTCACCGCGGCGACCTGTCCGACCTCGGCCGCCCGGAGCCAGCTCCCGTAGTTCACTAGAAGCGGTCGACCGCGTGATTGACCACTTTTCGCCCTATCTCCACGGCGGCCTGCTTGACCGCCCCTTCCTCGCGGCTCACGGTATCGGCGACCTGGCCCGCGACCTGGAAGTCCACCACCTCGCGCAGCCCCTGCTGCTCCCAGAGCATGGCGCTCTTCTTGAGGTCGCGGAACCGGACGTTCATGGTCACGGCCAATCGATAGGAACGGAGGTTCAGGCGGCTGTCGAAGGCGAGCGACTGCACCTCGAAGCCGATGATCTCGCCCTCGAGCATGGAGTCAGCCGCGTCGAGCGAGACCACGCGGAGCTTGCCGTTGGTGGTGAAGGCGTTGACCACGGCGCTGCTGATGGTGCTCTCGACGCCGGGCTCGGTGGTCCGGTTCCTGAAGACGGGCACGGCCACGCTCTTGATGTGGTCCGGCAGGTTGCCCTGCAGCGAGTAGCCGCAGCCAGCGACGCACAGCGCCGCGGCCAGGGCGAGTATTGTCCGGATCTGGGGGGGAGCGGCGCCGCTAGTGCCCCGACCCCTCATGAGCTGGTCACGATGTTGACCAGCCTCCCGGGCACGACCACGACCTTGGCGACCTGCCGGCCATCGATCCACGGACGCACTTTGTCCTCGGCCAGCGCCGCCTCGCGGATGCTCTGCTCGGGCGCGCCGACCTCGACGGTGAGACGCGTCCGTACCCGGCCATCCACCTGCACGACGATCTCCACCGCCTCGCGACGAAGCGCCGCGGGGTCGGCGATGGGCCATGGCTGAGTGAAGAGGCTGCCCGGGCGGCCGAGGATGGTCCACAGCTCCTCGCCGATGTGGGGGCAGACGGGCCCCAGGAGAAGCAGCGCGGTGTCGACGGCCTCGCGCAGGAGCGCCGCCCGCTCCGCGCGGGCCACCCGGTCCAGGGAGTCGCGCTCGAAGTCGTGGAGGGCGTTGACGAGCTCCATCACCGCGCTGATGGCGGTATTGAAGTGGAAGTCGCGCTCGACGTCGGAGGTGACGCGCGCGACCGTCTCGTGGATGACCCGGCGGAAGGCTCGGCCCGCCTCCGAGAGCGGGCCCGGCCCGGGAGGCCCGGCCGCGCCGATCTCCTCGCGATGCGCGTGGACGAAGCGCCAGAGGCGGTTGAGGAAGCGCGAGGCGCCTTCCACCCCGCTCTCCGTCCACTCGAGGTCCCGCTCGGGCGGAGCGGCGAAGAGCGTGAAGAGTCGCGTCGCGTCGGCCCCGAAGCGCCGGATCATGTCGTCGGGATCGACCACGTTGCCCTTGGACTTTGACATCTTGGCGCCGTCCTTGATCACCATGCCCTGGGACAGGAGCGCGCGGAACGGCTCGTCGAGGGCGATGAGATCCAGGTCGCGGAGCACCTTGGTGAAGAACCGCGCATAGAGGAGGTGGAGCACGGCGTGCTCGATGCCCCCGATGTACTGGTCCACGGGCATCCAGTACTCGGCGGCGGCGCGCTCGAACATCCCCTCATCGTAATGCGGCGAGCAGTAGCGGAGGAAATACCAGGACGACTCCACGAAGGTGTCCATGGTGTCGGTGTCGCGCCGGGCCTTGCCCCCGCAGCGCGGGCACGTGGCGTTGACGAAGGACGCCACGCCCGCGAGTGGAGACCCGCCCTTGCCGCTGATCTGGACGTTCTGGGGCAGCACCACGGGCAGGTTCTCTTCGCGCTCGGGCACCATGCCGCACGTCTCGCAGTAGAGAATGGGAATGGGCGCGCCCCAGTAGCGCTGCCGGCTGATGCCCCAGTCGCGGAGCCGGTAGTTGACCTTCGAGCGCCCGATCCCCTGCCTCACGAGCCAGTCGATGGCCGCGCGCTTGGCCTCGTCCACGGACAGCCCGTCGAGGAAGCCCGAGTTGATCTTCACGCCGTCGCCCGTGTAGGCCTGGGTGTCCTCCCATCCTTCCGGACGCTTGACGGTGGCGACGATGTCGAGCCCGTGCTGCTTGGCGAACTCCCAGTCCCGCTGGTCTTCTCCCGGCACGGCCATGATGGCGCCCGTGCCGTAGCCCATGAGGACATAGTCGGCGAGGAAGAGCGGGATCTCCGCGTCCGTGAACGGATTGACGGCGCGCGCGCCGAGCCGCAGCCCACGCTTCGGCCGGTCGGCGGCGAGGCGCTCGATCTCGGACTCCCGCGCCACCTCCTGCCGAAAGGCGGCCACACGCGCGCGCTCCTCCTCGTCGGCGACGAGGGCGTCCACGAGGGGGTGCTCGGGGGCGAGCACCGCGTAGGTCATGCCGAAGGCGGTGTCGGGCCGCGTGGTGAAGATCGTGATGGCGAGGCCGGCGCGTCCCACCACGGGCAAGTCGAACTCCGCGCCCTCGCTCCGTCCGATCCAGTTGCGCTGCATGGTGAGGACCCGCTCGGGCCAGCCGGGGAGCCGGTCGCACCAGTCCAGGAGCTCCTCGGCATAGTCGGTGATCTTGAAGAACCAGCCTTCGATCTCCTTGGCCTCGACCTCGGAATCGCAGCGCCAGCAGCGGCCCGCCTCCACCTGCTCGTTGGCGAGGATGGTCTGGCACGACGGACACCAGTTGACCTTGGAGCGCTGCTTGTAGGCGAGACCCCGCTCGAACATCCGGATGAAGATGAGCTGCTCCCACCGGTAGTACGCGGGATCGCAGGTGGCGAGCTCGCGGTCCCAATCGTAGGACATGCCGAGACGCCCGAGCTGCGTCTTCATGTTGGCGATGTTCTCGAGCGTCCACACGACGGGGTGGACCCCGTTGTCGATGGCGGCGTTCTCCGCGGGGAGGCCGAAGGCGTCCCATCCCATGGGGTGGAGGACGTTGAAGCCCCGCATGAGCTTGAAGCGGGCCAGAAGATCACCGATGGTGTAGACGCGGACGTGGCCCATGTGAATCCGGCCCGAGGGATAGGGAAACATCTCGAGGCAGTAGTACTTGGGCCGGCCCGGATCCTCGGTGACCCGGAACTGCTTGCTCTTCTCCCAGACCCCCTGCCACTTGGGCTCGATGTCCCGGAAGGGATAGCGGTCCTGGCGGTCGTCGATGGCCATATTTCTGGCTGATTTTTACCACACTTAGGAGGGGGGCGCAAGAAAGCCCCCCGGGGGCCGGAGGCCCCCGGGGACGGGCAAGATCTACTTCTTCTTCAGGGTGAGGTTGATCGCCTTCGCGGCCTCGTCGGCCTTGGCAACCGACTCGGCGTGCTTGCCCGAGTCATGAAGGGCCTTGGCTTCCTTGGCAAGGGCCTGAGCTTTCTTCGACGCGTCATCCGTCTTGCCGGCCGTCGCGTCCTCGATCTGCTTGATCAGGAGCGGGCACTGGTTGGCCAGAGCCGCCCCAGCGGTCGCGACGATCAGGGCAAGAGCTATCAGGACTTTCCTCATGTGTTCACCCCCTTTCCGTTGCTGTCGGCATTCTAACCTCTTTCCGGACGGGTGGGTTCCCCGTTGGACGGCGCCGATTCCCCTTTCGGCGCCGCCGGAGGCTCCGGGGCGGGGTGAAAGAAATCGTGGATGCGCTCCGCGAGCTTGGGTGAGACCTTCGGCACGGCGGCGAGCTGAGCGACCGAGGCCTCGCGCACCGCGCGCGCCGAGCCCAGGCTGCGAAGCAGGCTCGTTCTCAATGTCGGCCCCACGCCGGGAATCTGGTCGAGCACCGAGCTGATGGTCCGCTTCGTCCGCAGCTTCTTGTGATACGTGATCGCGAAGCGGTGCGCCTCGTCACGGATCTTCTGCAGCGCCTGGAGCGCGGGCGAGGTCAGCTCGAGGACGAGGGGCTCGAGCCGATCCGGCGTGTACACCTCCTCCGCTCTCTTGGCCAGGGAGGCCATGGGCAGATAGTCGAGCCCGAGCGCCTCGAGGGCCTTGAGCCCCGCGCCCAGCTGACCGCGACCGCCATCGAGCAGCACCAGATCGGGAAGGGCGCCGTCGGTCTCGAGGGCCTTGCCGTAGCGGCGCGTCACCACCTCGTGCATGGCCGCGAAGTCGTCCGTGCCCGTCACTGTCCGGATGCGATAGCGCTTGTAGTCGTCCTTCTTCATCTCCCCGTCCTGCCAGACGACCATGGAGGCCACCGTCTCCCCGCCCTGGAAGGTCGAGATGTCGAAGGCCTCGATCCGGTGCGGCGCCTCGGGGAGATTGAGGGCGCGCTGCAGCTCGTCGAGCACGGCCTGCGTCCGGTTGCCGCGGGACAACAGGTAGGTCGAGAGCGCCAGCGCCGCGTTCTCCTCCGCCATGGCCACGAGCTCGCGCTTGCGCCCGCGCTGGGGAGCGAGGAGCTCGACGCGCCCGGTCCGTCGCCGGGCCAGCCACTCGAGGACCAGATCCGCCTCGGGAATCTCGGCGGAGAGGAGGATCTCGGGCGGCGGGGTCACCTCGCGGGCGTAGAACTGGCGGAGAAAGGCGGAGAGCAGCTCGCCCTCGCCTTCCCCGCCCAGCCGCTCGAAGAAGAAGGACTCGCGCCCGAGGAGCCGGCCGCGACGAACGAAGAAGAGCTGCACGCAGGCATCGGGCCCCTGGCGCACGCAGCCCACGATGTCCAGGTCGCTGTCCTCGGTCGAGATGATCTTCTGCCGCTCCCGCACCGTGTTCAGCGCCTGGACGCGGTCGCGCAGCCGCGCGGCCTGCTCGAACTTGAGCTCCTCGGCCGCCGACTCCATCTGCATCGTCAGCTCCTGGGCGAGACCGTCGTTCTTCCCCTCGAGGAAGCGCTCGACGTCGGCCACCGTCCCCGCGTAGCCCTCCCGGCTCTCCCACCCCGTGCAGGGCGCGTTGCAGCGATGGATGTAGTACTGCAGGCACGGTCGCGATCGCTTGCCATCGATCTTGATCCGGCAGGTCCGGAGGGGAAAGAGCTGGCGGACGAGCCGGAGCGTCTCGCGCATGGCCGTGGCAGGGTAGAACGGCCCGAAGTAGGCGGCGCCGTCCTGCTGCACGCGCCGCGCCACCACCAGCCGCGGGTACTCCTCGTTGGTGGTGAGCTTGAGGAACGGGTAGTGCTTGTCGTCGCGCAGGATGATGTTGTAGCGGGGCCGGTGCTTCTTGACGAGGTTCGACTCCAGGATGAGGGCCTCGAGCTCATTGCTCGTGACGATGTACTCGAAGTCGCGGATCTGCCCGACGAGGGCGTCCGTCTTCGGGTCGGGGGCGCGGGACTCCTGGAAATAGGAGCGCACGCGGCTCTTCAGGGAGGCGGCCTTACCCACGTAGATGATCTGGCCCTTGGCGTCCTTGTAGAGGTAGACGCCGGGCCGGGCGGGGAGCCGGTCGAGCTTGTCCTCGAGCTCCCCCGCCCCTACGCGCCCAGCCACAAGGTCACCGCGAGGAGGGCGAGGCCCACCAGCGCCGGCACCAGCACCATCCACGTCAGCATTTCCCCCCAGCGCCGAAGCGCGAGCGCTCCCGTGCGTCCGCGCCGCGGCGGATTGAGAAAGGCGATCAGCTTGGAGAGCACCACGAGCGCCACCGCAAGCACGGCGAAGAATACGAGGGTCCACTTGACCACGAACACGGCGTCATCACCCTCGGTGCACGCCGAGGTCGACCTTGCGGAGGGCCTTGATCCGGTCCCGCAGCTCGGCCGCCCGCTCGAAGTCGAGCCGCCGGGCCGCCTCGCGCATCGCTCCCTCGAGCTCCACGATGTGAGCCTGAAGCGCCGCCGGGCTTTCCCAGGTCGGCTCGGCCGTGGTGGGCACCTCGACCGTGTAGTAATCGCGCTCGGGCACGCTGTCGAGGAGGTCGCGCAGCGACCGCTTGACCGACTCCGGCGTGATCCCGTGCTCCTCATTGTACCGTCCCTGCACCGACCGGCGCCGCTCGGTCTCGGCGAGGGCCTCCTGCATGGAGCCGGTGACGGTGTCGGCGTACATGATCACCTCGCCGTTGACGTGCCGCGCCGCCCGCCCCGCCGTCTGGATGAGAGAGGTCGCGGAGCGGAGGTAGCCTTCCTTGTCGGCATCGAGAATGGCCACGAGGGAGACCTCGGGCAGATCCAGGCCCTCCCGCAAGAGGTTGATGCCCACGAGGGCGTCGTACTTGCCGAGCCGCAGCTCGCGAATGATGGCCACGCGGTCCAGGGTGTCGATGTCGGAGTGAAGGTAGCGCACGCGCAGGCCGTTCTGCTGGTAGTACTCGGTCAGGTCCTCGGCCATGCGCTTGGTGAGCGTGGTGATGAGGACCCGCTCGGCGCGCTCGGCCCGGGCCCGGACCTCGGCCATGAGATCGTCGACCTGGACGCCCGCGGGCCGCACGGTGATCTTCGGGTCCATGAGCCCCGTCGGACGGATGATCTGCTCGGCCACCGCCCCCCCCTGCCACGGCTGGCCCGGCGCCGTGCGCCGCCCCCCCGCCAGCCTCAGCTCATATGGTCCGGGAGTGGCGGAGACGTAGAGCGTCTGGGGCACGAGGGCGGTGAATTCTTCGAAGGTCAGGGGCCGGTTGTCGAAGGCCGAGGGCATCCGGAACCCGTATTCGACGAGGGCCTCCTTGCGCGACCGGTCGCCCGGGTACATGCCGCGGATCTGCGGGACGGTCACGTGAGACTCGTCGATGATCACGAGAGCGTTCCGGGGCAGGTAGTCCATGAGGGTGGGCGGGTTCTGGCCTGGCTTCCTCCCCGACAGGTGGCGAGAGTAATTCTCGATGCCGTGGCAATAGCCGATCTCGCGCAGCATCTCCATGTCGAACAGCGTGCGCTGCTCGAGGCGCTGCGCCTCCAGGAGCTTGCCCCGGCCTTTGAGAAACCTCAACCGTTCACCGAGCTCTTCCAGGATGCCCGCGATGGCGCGCTCCGTCTGGTCGGCGGGCGTGACGTAGTGGCTGGCGGGATAGATGCGCGCGCCGGTGACGGTGCCCGTGGTGACGCCGCGGAGCGGGTCGAGCGTCGACAGCTTCTCGATGGTGTCGCCCCACAGCTCCACGCGCAGCGCCTCCGCCTCGGCGGCGGCGGGAAAGATCTCGACCACGTCGCCCCGCACCCGAAAGGTGCCCCGCCGGAAATCGACGTCGTTGCGCTCGTACTGGATGGCCACGAGGCTCCGGATGAGCGCGTCGCGCTCGAGGGTCTGGCCCGTCTCGAGCCCCACGTGCATGCCCTGGTAGGTCTCCGGAGCGCCGATGCCGTAGATGCACGACACGGAGGCGACCACGATGACGTCGCGGCGCTCGAAGAGGGACGTGGTGGCGGAGTGCCGCATCCGGTCGATCTCGTCGTTGACGAGGGCGTCCTTCTCGATGTAGGTGTCCGACTGCGGAATGTAGGCCTCGGGCTGGTAGTAGTCGTAGTACGACACGAAGTACTCGACGGCATTGTCGGGAAAGAACGACTTGAACTCGCCGTAGAGCTGGGCGGCCAGCGTCTTGTTGGGCGAGATGACGAGAGCGGGCCGGTCGAGCTGCCGGATCACGTTGGCGAGCGTGAAGGTCTTGCCGCTTCCCGTGATCCCGAGGAGCACGGCATGGGGGTGCCCCTCGGCCACCAGCGAGGCGAGGCGCTCGATGGCCCCGGGCTGATCGCCCGCGGGCGAGTACTCCGAGGACAGCCGGAAAGACACGCTCAGGGGGCGGTGGGAACCGCCACCAGGTACTTCCGCCACGAGTCCAGGAAGCTGGTGGCGTGGGGGTGCCGCATCAGGTGGACCGAGAAGAGGAATTGCGGGTGGACCGGCTCACGGATGAGCCGCATGCGCGACTCCTCGAGGGTGCGGTTGCCCTTGAAGAGGTTGCATCGGAGACAGGCCGCCACCACGTTGGTCCACGTCGTCTGGCCGCCCCGCGAGCGCGGCATGACGTGATCCACCGTGAGCTTCTCTCCGCGCCGGGAGCAGTACTGGCAGGTGTAGCCGTCGCGACGAAGGATATTCTTCTTGTTGAAGGCCACCCGCTCCAGGAAGGGCTTCCGGATATAGGCGGCGAGACGGATCACGGAGGGGAGCGGGAAGGCCCGCGAGGGCGAGCGGATCACGCGGGGCGAGCTCTCCACGCTCTCGGCCTTGCCCGCGAGCAGCAGGGTGACGGCGCGCTTGGCGTTGGTGAAGTGGAGCGGTTCGTACGTGTAGTTGAGCACCAGGACCGCGATATCGTTCATATCCCTTCGTCAAGGATAGTCAGCGGTCCCAGCACTGTCAACACCTGCCCCTCAGACCAGGGCCCGCCACACGACCGGCGCAAAGCCGGTGAGCACGAGGAAGACCGATCCCACCCAGCGCCAGTCGCCCGTGGTGAGCGAGACGGCGATGAGGACGATCATGAGACAAAGAGCACGATGCCGGCCAGGCCTCCGACTACGCCCCAGGCAATCCACGCCACGGGTGACGCCGCGGGCTCTGAAAGGAGACGCGGCACCATGTCGGGACGGAACATGATGAGGAGGAGCGCGCCCGCGCATACGGGCAGGACCCATTCAAGCCAGGCGAGCTTGGGAGGGCGCGGGCCAATCTGGATCGCTGATCGGCGCTGCTGCTTGGCGCTGTACTGGCCGGATCTGTTCGCCATGGCCCCTCCCTCTCAGCGAGCCTGGGTCTCGACGACCAAGAGCAAGCTCCGCTGCTCGGCAAAGCGCCCGGACGCAAGTCTTTGCTTCATGACCTGCTCAGTATCTCACAAGGATGCCCGCCGACGGTCCGCCCGCGGCTGCGCCCGCCCACCCCGCAGCTAGGCGGACGGGCGGAGACGCAGGGCGTCGGCGAGCACGGCCAGCACCCGCTCGAGCCTGAAGGGCTTGACGAGCATGAGGTCCACGCCGGCCTCCCGCAGCTTCTCCGGATCCAGCAAATGCCCCCACCCCGTGATGAGGATGACCGGTGTGTCGGGACGCAGGCGCTTCACCGAGCTGGCGACGTCGAGCCCCGAACACTCCGGCAGCGAGAGGTCGGTCAGCACGACGTCGAAGGCCCCGCCCTGGAAGCGCGCCAGCCCCGTGAGCCCGTCGGTCGCGGATTCGACGCGATGGCCCGCAGAGGCCAGGGCCTCGACCAGCATCGTGCGGATCCGGTCCTCGTCCTCGAGCACCAGGATGGAGGCGATATCCGAGAGCGCGGCCGCCTTCGCTTGCTCGGCCGCGGGCGGGGGCACCTCCACGGCACGGGCGGAGGCGACGGGAAACCACAGCGTCACCGTGGTGCCCCCGCCCGGCTCGCTCCGCACGTGCACGCTGCCGCGGTGGCGGCTCACCACTCCCTGGACCACCGAGAGGCCGAGTCCAGTGCGGTGCGGGGCCCGCGTGGTGAAGAAGGGATCGAACATGCGCCGCCGTATGTCCTCGCGGATCCCCTCTCCAGTGTCCGAGACCTGGAGCTCGACCCCCGTGTCCACGCGGCGCGCGGTCAAGCCCAGGCGACCTCCCTGCGGCATGGCGTCGATGGCATTGAGGATCAGGTTCATGACGCCCTCGCGCAGCGCCGTCGCCTGCCCGTCCACCGAGAGGTGGAGATCCAGATCGGTGACCACGTCGATCTGCACCCCGCGCGCTTCCGCCTCGTCCTTCCACACCGCTCGGGTCAATGTCATCGCGTCCTGCACGACGGCGATCAGGTCCACGGGCCCCGTCGCATCGTCCGCGCTCGTCGCCGCGAAGCCCTGGAGACGGCGCACGATGTCGGCAGCCCGCCACCCCGCCTCCTCGATGTCGGCCAGGTCTTCGCGCAAGGGCCCGTCGGGCACGCGCGAGAGCATGAGCTGCGTCTTGCCGAGCACGATGGCCAGGACATTGTTGAACTCGTTGGCGATGCCGCCCGCCATGGCGCCCGCCGCGCGCGCGCTCGACGTCTGCACGAGCTGCTCCTGGGCTCTCTCGAGGCCCTGGAGGGCGCCCTGCACCTCACCGTAGAGTCGATTGTTCTCCATGCCGAGCGCGAGCATGGAGGCGAGGACCTGGACGGCCTCGATCTGGTCGGCGGAGAAATCGCGCGCCTCGGGGTCGCCCACGTAGAGCGCGCCCACCGTCTGCCGCCGGAGACGCACCGGCACGGCGAGGCAGGCGCGCAGACCGACCTGGAGCAGGAAGTCGTCCTCCGATCCCGCGCGGCCCTGGATGTCCCGGCAGGCCGCCGGGCGCTGCGTCGCGAACATTTCCCCCGTCAGTCCGCGCGCGCTATCCACGCGGATGGTGTCGAGGGCATCTGCGGAGAGCCCCATGCCCGCCGCGAGAGCGAGGCCGCCCGTCCCTCCCGGCACGCCGATGGCCGCGACCCGCGCCTCGGCCAGCCGGCAGGCGACCTCGCACGCGCGCGCGAGAACGGCCTCCATGTCCTGGCCCACGAGCACATGGCCGAGGAAGACCTCGAGCTCGCGGAGCCGGCCGATGTGGCCTCGCGTGGTCTCAATGGCATCGCGCTGGCCCAGGGCGTTGCCGACCCTGTCGGCGATCACGAGGAGCAGCAAGACCTCGGCCTCGGAAAAGGGCGGCCGC
>WNGL01026361.1_pt1 | contig 10979 bp, 7 predicted proteins | sample 5400591 | NCBI WGS metagenome assembly WNGL01 (sample SAMN13153377, study PRJNA577476) | soil metagenome | isolation source: 80 cm soil or saprolite under Garry oak tree replicate 1 | place: USA:California | collected 2016-06-15
GGATCCCCGGTGAGGGCGTTCGCTTCCTCGTTGTATCCTTCGACAAGAAGTACGGCGAACACCCGATTGATTACGTTGAAAGTACGCCTACCCAGGCTGTCGGCATCGCAAGAACCAATGAGTGCGAGCGGATACCAGTTGTGGCCAACGCACCACATCGCGACCGCGCCCGCGACCTTAGCCGCAAGCCCCAGGGAACCCGAGTCCTGGACTAAGAGTCGTGTTTTTAACACGCCGGAAAGGCAAGCTGATTTATAATGCCCGTCCGGCTCACTTATAAACAGATCTGCAACACTGTTTGCAAGCCCAGCCATCGGAGGAGTCCCCATGCGGCGATTACGTTTTGCTTCCATTCTGTTAATCCTTTCAAGTTCTGTATCTCTGTTTGCAGCGGACGGCGCCGCTGGGCGTCCTTATCTCGCTCTTGGTGATAGCGTCAGCTTCGGCTTCATCACGAACGCGGGATTTGAATATGTGAATCCCGAGAATTTCATAGGCTTCCCGGACTACGTCGGGCACGCCCTCAAGCTCCATACCAGCAACGCAGCATGCCCCGGCGAAACCTCCGGCAGTTTTTTGTCCTCGACTGCTCCCGATGACGGCTGCCGTTTTTACCGCTCTCAGGTACCGCTACATGTTAGCCACACATCGACGCAACTGGATTTTGCGGTCTCCTTCCTCAAGTCGCACCCGGATACGAGGTTGGTCTCTATCGGCCTCGGGGCTAACGACGTGCTCCTGCTTCGGATGCAATGCGCAGATGACCCAGCGTGTATCGCCCGAGAGCTGCCTCAGGTCCTCGCCGCAGTGGAAACTAACCTGGAAACCATCCTCGGCGACCTGCGTGCCGCTGGTTTCAAGGGGATCGGCGTCGTCGTGAATTACTATTCTGTGGACTACTCGGATGTCCATGGGACTGCGATCACCGCAGCGCTGAACCAGGCCCTCGCGGCTGCTTCCGCGCAGGCGGGTGCTGTTATTGCCGACGTTTTCACTGCCTTTCAAGGTATCGCTGGACCCGCTGGCGGGCACACATGCAATGTGGGACTGCTGAATGTATCGCCGCAGGACCAGTTCGCGTGCGACATCCATCCCAGCCAGTCCGGCCAGAAACTGATCGCGCGAACAGTCGAACAGACCTACGTTGCGGCTAGGGAGAATGCCCAATAGCAGGCCGCTTCAGTCCGAAAGGAACTCCTGTCAGGTCTACCGGCAAAGGCACCGTTACCAGGGCGGGCTGGCAAGACCGAACAATGTTGACGAAGAGAATTTGGTTGAGAAGGGTCCCGGGGCCCCTCTCGACGAGACCACCTCGTTTATCGCCGAGAAAAAGGCGGCGCTCGAAGTGGTTAAGCGCCGCTTAGGAACCAGAGGCGCATCGCATACCTCGTGAGATCCGCCATGGAGAATTTGTCAGGAAGGCTGCAAGTTTGGGCGTTTCGTCCCCGCCTTCGGTGTAAAGTAGTTGTCGCCTCCGAAGGGGTGAAGATGATTAGAGGAAGAGTCGTTGTCTGCGTTCTAGCTTGCGCGTGTATTCTGTTTTCGTTCCCGGGATTGGCATTTAGTGATGACATGCACGAGAACCATCAAGATGCCAACGAAAAGCTCGGCAACGTATCGTTCCCAATCTCCTGCGCGTCCGACTCACAAAAGCCGTTCGAGCGCGGTGTTGCGCTCATGCATTCCTTCGGCTACGAAGAGGCCGAGGCACAGTTCATCGAGATCACGCAGAAGGATCCCGGCTGCGCCATGGCTCACTGGGGAGTTGCCCTGAGTTTGTTCCATCAGATCTGGGAGCGCCCCGGCGAGCCGTCCTTGAAGCGCGGCTGGAGCGAGAGGGAAAAAGCCCAGAAACTTGGCGCCAAGACTGAGCGCGAGCGGGGTTACATTGCTGCCCTCTCCGCCTTCTACAGCGACTACGGCGCACGCGATCACATGCAGCGCGCCGCCGCGTATTCGGAGGCCATGGGGAAGCTTTTCCAGCAGTATCCTGACGACCTTGAGGCGGGCGCGTTTTATGGCCTGTCGTTATTGGCTGCCGAGCCTCCAGCCGAGAAGTCTCTCGCGGCGAGAAAGAAAGCCGTCGAGGTGCTCAACCCGCTCTTCCTCCGCCAACCGGATCATCCTGGACTCGCGCATTACATCATCCATGCCTGCGACACTCCGCAATTGGCTTCGATGGGTCTGGAGGCCGCGCGAGGATATGCGGCCATCGCGCCTTCTTCCGCGCATGCCGTTCACATGCCCAGTCACATCTTTGCCCGGCTTGGCCTCTGGCAGGAGGACATTGACGCCAACCTGAAGTCTGTGGCGCTAGCCCATCCCACCGGCCAAATATACATGCACGGACACGAACTGCATGCCATGCATTTCCTAATCTACGCCTATCTGCAAACGGGACAAGACGACGCGGCCAAGCGTGTGGTCGAAGAGTCCAAGGAGATCGTTGCCCGCGCCCCGAAGACCGACGACGGCATGGGCATGATGGAATACTACGGCTACGCCGCGGCGCATTTTCCTGCGCTTTATGCCTTGGAGATGCACCACTGGTCCGACGCAGCAGCGCTCGAGCCCGCAGCTAGCGTGCCCGCCCATGATCGGACGATCACCTACTGGGCGCGGACCATCGGCGCCGCCCGCGCAGGCAACGTGGGAGCCGCCCGCAACAACTCTCAGAAGTTCGATGCCACGGAGGAAGAGATTCGCAAGACGAAGTATGCCTACACGCTCGAAGGGCCCGACTTCCCGCGTGGAGAGGTGCATGCATGGCTTGCCTTCGCAGAGAAGAAGAGCGACGACGCGCTGCGACAGATGCGCGAGATAGCGAATCTACAGGACAAAGTCGGAAAGCGCGAAGTGGAGATTCCCGCCCGCGAGATGCTGGCCGACATGCTGCTCGAACTCAACCGGCCTCAGGAGGCGCTGGTTGAATATGAGAGCGCCCTAAAGGTCGATCCCAATCGCTTTAACGGACTCGCCGGCGCCGCCCGGGCCGCCGAAAGGGCGCACCAAATCGCTAAGGCGAATTCTTACTACGCCCAGTTACTCAAGAACTGCAACGACGGAAACAAATCCGATCGTCCCGAACTTGCCCACGCCAGAACCATGGTGTCAAAGAACGGGATGTAGCCGCGCCGTTCGAGGAAACGAGTGCCCACTCATCGCGCTTTCTGATGAGCGGGAATCGCTCTACGCTGCAAACGATTCTGGTGAACTTGGACAGGTTAATCGCTTCCAGGGAGATGTACGGGCAAAGCGGAAGTAATTCCAAGGTATGTCCGGAAGGAGCTGGGCTCCTGGGATCCGGAAGGACGTCATAAACGAAATCCCTTAATGCCCTCGAAACATCAGACACACCTGTATTAAGCTGTCTACCGGTCGGTCAGTGTAGTAGTAAGAATCCTGAGACGCACCATTTGGGCCGGCTCGGAACGTTGATGGCCTCTTCGTAGTGCCTAAGATTCCATGCCAATATCTGCTGGCGCCTCAGGATAAAGGCCGAAGTCAGATCGCCTGTTCGGACAATCAGCCAATTAAGTCCGCGATTACTTACGTCGCCGCGCCTTCCGCGTTCAAGCACGCAATTCCAGCTCGCAGCGGTGTGAGCATAAACTCGTCTAATTTGGGGAGTGCGAAAGCCGCTTAGAAATCGTAGCCGCGTGAAAGTCTTTCTTGTCGTCGTAGGAGCCCAGGCAAATCACCTGATCACCGTCCTTGACCTCATTGGGGTCAATGGTGTTCACCTTCTTGTCGGCGTGATACTGACTGACCCACTTGGTGGAAGCGTCGTAATGTACGGTTCTCTCGGACTCCGTCTCCCGCACACGGACGGTGAGCGTCGATTTTTCCGGGTTGCTACGCACGACCTGGCCCTCCACGCGATCCTGTTTCGAAGAGTCCTTCGCGAAGCCGGGTACCGACACCGCGAAGACAAGCACGATCATGAACAACACAGCTGCTATTTTCTTCAACATGTGACCTTCTCCTCTCGAAGTTAAACAGCGCAATGCTAGGCGAGCAAGAATAGACTGTGCAAGCGAAAACAGCAAACCCAATTAGACCTCTACTCCTGAAAGCACCAAGCGGCCCATGCGAGCTCACGGCGGGGTCAATACAGCACGGCCGCCTCACCTTTCTCACTGATCAGTTGCTCGAAGCGGGCCACGATCTTGTCCCGTCGCGCCATCACCGCTTTGACTGCATCTTTGGTCAGGTAACGTTTGGTCTTTTCTGCCAACTGGTTGCCATCCAAGGTTCTCAGCTTCTCCAGCAGATGGCGGTCACAGCGTACTAGATCGTTGGAATCCTTCAGCTCCTTGTTGAGTCGGAAGCCACGGCTGAAATCAATCCTCCAGATCTTCCAGTCCTCGCCGATGACAACATTGGTGAGGTTGGCATCGGTGTCGTAGACCAACTCGTCAAAGACACGGACCCGGTACATCTGGTTATTCCAGGCGTCGGAATCGGGCACGGCCACCTTCTGCTTGACCCGATCTGCTTCGTCCATTTTGACGGGCAGCCACCAGCTCAAGGATCCTGGAGTACCTTCATATTTGCGTTCCACATAGACCGGCAACATATCCTCTATACCAAGCATTTCAGCTAACGTATAGGCGGCAATGTTGTACTTGTAGGAGTCGACGAAGTTTAGCTCAGTGCGGCCGTTGGCCATTTGCTTGCTAGTCTTGTTTTCGTCGATAGACTGGTACGAGGCGTCATGTGTCAACTTGCCATCGCTCAGGGTTAGCCGCTTAGTGCCAGTGATGCCTTTGCTCGCCTGCTTGACACCAACGATTTTGGCGGTGAGGAGGAATTCCTTGATCTGCTCTTTGGTGAGGGTGGGGTCGTCTGCAGCCGTGGCGTGGATCAGACAAAGCAGGCACACCGCCACGGTAGCGGTAAGCCGTTTCCGGAACAAGGGACGTATACCCATAACAATACCTCCAAAAGTCTGGCGACAAGTCTTCGCTCACTGAAGGGGGGATGCAGCAAGCTTAAAATGCCCCGGCGGCGACTGAAGACCGCCGATATAACAAAACGAATCCGTGGACACTGAATGATGATCAGTCGTTGTCAGCTGCGCAGGCACGGTTTCAGGCCTTAGCAAATTGTTCCAGGCGCTGTTTAGCGGCGCGGGCCGTTTCTCGCAGCAGCGGATCTGGATCATTCAGACAACGATCTAATTCCCCTTCCAAAGAATTCATTCCCAGATTGCCAATGGCATAAGCGCCACAGGAACGCAGCCAGGGATCATCGCTGGTTACCAAAACTTCGACCGCCTGTTCCTGGTTTTCGATCTTAGCGTGCACGAAACGGTCGGCAATGGCGGCGCGCTGCGCCACCGAGATCCGGCCGTCGAGTAACGGCACCAACATGGCTCGTAACTGGGACTTTAAAACGCTATCGAGAAATTCCAGAGCATTGTCATACACCGTCACGCTCTTAGCTTGCAAGCCTAAATAAGCACTGTGCACGTCCAGGTGCGGATACAAAAGGCCGAGCAGTCGAAAGATGCGCTCCAACTCCTGATGCATGGACTCGCTCAATGCGCGAGTCATGGGATCTTGACTGTCAGAACCCGGATTAAGCTTGGCCAGAATCTGATAGGAGCGGTAATGTCCGATGATCTCCGCTGCCAGTGCCGTCTCCAACATTTGCGTGTCCACTTCGAATTCGGGATGAAGACGATGCAGTTTGTTGAGCGCACAAACGATGCCGAAACGAAGCGTAGCGTCCCTCTCCAAAAGATTCTCCTGCAGTACGTGCGCCGCCGATGCCGTCCCCGTACTCGCAAGTATCGCTGGTATTTCTCTCCGGGCTGCGGTCGGGACAGAGGAGTCGGCTAGATGGTCTCGCAACGAACCTACAATCGTATCCTCGAATCGCCCTAAGGCTTTCGCGGCCTCCGGAGCCAGTTCGTGATTAGCAAGAAGATCTAGCAGATCCGGAACCATCCGGCGTTTGCGGAGTTTCCCGACTGATTGAATGGCTTCACGTGCTGCTGACAAGGCTGAATCGCGGACCAGGATAGAAAGCAAGGGATCGAAGCAGTCCGGTAGTTCACCGAGCATCTTCGCGGCCTCAATTCGGGTGCGCTCGCCTTCGAGTCCTGACTCCTGAACCATGCCCTCCAGAATCTGCCGCGCCGTTTCCAGATTCTGAGCTTCCCCCGGGTGAGCCAGATATTCTACTACGGCCGAGCGCACCGAGAAATCGGCGAAATCGCCCAGTTCCTCAATTAGGGTCACCGGGTCCACATGGGCATGATGAGCCAGGTAAAGCATGGCCTCAGTGCGGATGTTGAGGCCGCGCACCACGGGATGCTCGACGCGCTTGCGCTCCACCTCGAGCAAGCTCAGTGCGTAAAGTATCTCAGCAGGATCGGATGCCGAGATCTTAGCCGCCAGTAAATCGGAGGTAGAGCGATCCAGCACCAGCGTGGAAGCCTGCTCGACATCGATCCTGTGCCGGCTGATGTTCTCCTCGAGAGTGACCACGTATTGTCGTCGCGCCACCGATACCGCAACGAGCCAACCGCCAACCAGGAGCATGGCCACCCAGCTGATTTGGCGTGCGGGTAAATGCAGAAACGTGGCAAAGACAAGAACAGTGATTCCCGCCAGGCCGTCGCCCATGCGCCAGACCACGGTGTCAATAAACCACTTCGCGTGCAATTTGACGGCGCCGGGTACGGGAAGATAGAGCAACTCTACAGTGGATTTATCGATGGAGTAGCGGAGCACCTGGTCGGTGCCCTTCAAGAACACAACAGCCCCGAGCGTCCCTAGTACAAGCAGGACGGCTGAGCCCGCGAAAACGGTGAGCGGGAGCACGAACAACAGAGCGCCGATTCCAAACCTACGCAGAAAGCGGGTGGTTAGCAGCAACTGCACGAGCAAAGACACAAGGGCGGCATAGAAATTGAAGTTTCCGAAAAAGATAGCCAATGCATCCTTGTTGACCAGAAAATGTTTAGCGATGGCTTTGAACTGCCAACCGGTGAGGGTGGTAACAAATGAGGAAATGCAGATCACGGCGGCGATGGCCCGCAAATAGCGCGAGGAGGCGATTAGCCGCATACTGTGGCGGAGGTCTCCTAATCCGCTGTCTGCAGCTTGAGTTCCTCCTTCTTCCGCATCCCCGGCTCGCACTTGCCCGGTCTCCCACATCAAAAACATCAGCGCGGAGCAAATCAAAAGCAGAAATGCCATCCCCAACAGCAAGCTTTCGGTGCCGAACGCCTTGGTGACCGTCTTGGAAAAGAAACCGGCAAAAATCCAACCGGCGATGGCTCCGCCACCCACCATACCGAAAATGCGTTTTGCCTCGCGGGTGGTAAGGGCGTAGTTTGCCAGGGTCCAGACCTGCGTAGGTGCCAGCACTCCAAAGATGCCTACCCAAACGTAAAAAATCGGGAACAGCCAGATCAGGTGGTAGTAGTGACCGAGCGCCCAGAAAAGCGCGCAATTGGAAGCGAAGAACAACTGGCTACCCACCAGCAAAGTGCGCAAGGAGACGTGTCGGCCCAGGTAAACATAACCCGCCACGACGAAGCCCACGAGCACAGCAATGGCAATGTCGGCATAGGGCAGCTGGACCGCCTGGAATCGCGCCAGGAACAAGGCGTCGCGCGCCACCCGCCCCGTGACATAACTGCTGATGATGAGAAAGAGACACGAACACAGCAGAGTGCCACGTCCCAGGTCCCCGGGGTGAAGGTTAAGCGCGCGCTCGATCGACCGTTTCATCAGCAAGAAACCCGATTTTTTCTATCTCGTTACCCTGCCCGCGCAAGGCGGTGCTGCGGGCAAAGAAAAATACCTTTGAAAATCCATTCAGCGCTCCCCGTTTGCTCAAGATCATCCGAACTTCCCCGTTACTGTGAAACCTTGGCAGCTTCCAGCAGCACTGCCTGTTGGTCCATATATTTCGCCGTGAATGTGCCATTATTCTGGATTTCGAACGCCGACGCCCTGCCTCCCGAGTAATAGCTGCTCAACATACCAGTATCGATCAGGAAGATCTTGCCACCGAAGCGACTCCGTATGGTTCCGCCTTTCTGAACCGTGTGTCCCGTAACAAAATGATCCGCCTTGAAGGATTGCAGGATCTTGTCTATTTGCGAGCTGCCCTCTGCCTCGCTCCATCGGTCGTAACCGCGGAACCAGAGCGGACCCTCGGTGCTCACGCTCAGCCAATCTGGGAACTGCAGGAATTGGGAAAGCTTAGCTCGGAGCTCGGGGACTGACGCAATCTTGGACTTTTGCTCAGCAGAGATCTCCGCTTGCACCACCGCAGTCATTTCCTGAAGGTTGAAGAACGGCAGGATCAATCGTTCGTCCAACATGTATTGTTTGCAAGAATCAAAAGCGCTGATCTCGTCGCGAATACGGGAATTGATCGTATTCAGTTTCATGGACGCCAGGCCCGGAGAGATTCCCCCATGCAGGAAGATGACCCCGTTGATTTCGGCGAGCGCAACATGTCCTCGTAGCCACTTGCCATAGCTGCCTTTCGGACTAAAGGCCTCGCGCTGCTCAATAAACCCGGCCGGATGCCGCGCCATCCACTCGGCCTCGGTCAATTCCATTGGCTGAGCAAGCTCGGCCAGCAGCGCTGGGTGACTCTCCCGCCATTTGCCGTATTCCTTGTACCCGGACCTACGACGCTCCTCGGAATTAGCGTCGGCAAAGCTGGCATAGTTCTCTGGGGTAACGTAGCGCAGGTCCCCCATGATGTTCATCATCTCGTGATTGCCGAGCAGGGACTCCACTCGCCCGCCGTCTTTCGATGCCTCCTTCTCCAACGCCATGAGCAGATCCATGACATCGCGCGGCTTGGGGCCGCGGTCCAGAAGATCACCCACCTGCACTAGGGTGGTTTTGCCGCCCGTCCAGTGGTGTTGCTTGTCGATCAGGCCGGTGTGCTGAAGAATGGCAACAAAGTCGTCAAAGTCACCGTGAACGTCACCGATAGCAATCACGGACTTCGATGACTCGTCGGGTGCGGGTGCGGCCCCCGCCCACCCGGCCAAGAGGAACAACAACACCGCCAAAATGCGCGCCGGCTTGCACAGGTTGGCACGACTTATGGCGCATTTGGGCGGAGCCGTTGACGCTGCCGCTCCAGCTGAGGAAGACGTTGCTGCACACTGTACTCTCGTAGAGTTCGCCCCACGCCGCGGTGAAAGACCCTATGGAGTGTGCATCTTAGGCTTCCTGTCCTGCCATGTCAATGTCATGTCATCGCGGTGTCGTTGGTACATGATATGTCCGGTTGAGATAGCACATGACATGTCCGCTTTTCAGGCGGTGAGGATAAGAGACCATGCAAAGCATGGTTTCTTACTCGAAGGCCGCGATGGAGCGGGCAATGAAAGTACAGGAAGTCATCTTGCGGGCGATTGCGAAGAAGATCACGTGGTGGCAGGCAGCGGAGATCATCGGCATTAGCGACCGGCACATGCGTCGCTGGCGCGAGCGCTATGAAGAGTTCGGCTATGACGGGCTGTTCGATCGACGACGCGGGAAGCCCTCTCCCAAGCGAGTCCCCATGGCCCTGGTGGAGCAGATTCTGGGACTCTACCGCGAGAAGTATTTCGATCTGAACGTGCGGCATTTTCACGAGAAGCTGCGGGCCGAGCACCAGATTGAACTCAGCTACACCTGGGTGAAACTGGCTTTGCAAGGAGCCGGGCTGGTAGAGCGGGGGCGCAAACGGGGGGTGCATCGCAAACGACGACCGCGGCGTCCGCTGCCGGGAATGCTGTTGCACATCGATGGCAGCCGGCATCGCTGGTTCCAAGACGAGCGCTGGTATGACCTGATCGTGATTCTTGACGATGCCACCAGCGAGATTTATTACGCGCAGCTGGTGGAAGAAGAATCGACGGTCACGGTGATGGCGGGATTGAAAGAAGTAATCGAGCGCAAGGGGGTATTTTGCGCCTTGTATAGCGACCGAGGCAGCCATTTTTGGTTGACACCCAAGGTGGGTGGACGCGTCGATCCTCAGCGCTTGACGCAAGTGGGACGGGCGCTACGCGAATTGGGGGTGCAGATGATTCCGGCCTACTCGCCGCAGGCTCGAGGGCGCAGTGAACGTAATTTTGGCACCTGGCAGGGGCGGCTGCCGCAAGAGCTGCGGCTGCATGGGATCAGCACCCTGGAAGGGGCCAATGCCTTTCTCCGAGAACACTACATGGCCGACTTCAATCGCCGCTTTCAGGTGCGGGCGCCGCAATCGGGCAGCGCGTTTGTACCCCGGCGCAGCCGAGATCTGGATCTCATCTTCTCGCTGCAGTTCGAGCGCACGGTAAACCGGGACAACACGGTCAGCTTTCAGAACCTCAGTTTGCAGATCGAGGCGGTACGTTGGCGAGCCAGCCTGGCTGGCTGCACGGTGACGGTGCATCAGCATTTGGATGGATCGATCAGCCTGACGCACGGACCGCATCGGCTGGGCCGATACTGCGCACAAGGTGAGGCCTGGGCGGCAGATAAAAAGCCGGCGCGACGGGCTGTGGAAAAGACGCGGGGTGGAAAAGTCCAAAACCCGACTTTTCCACCCCGCTTGGAAATCCCGCAAAGTGCGCGGGATTCCCACTTTCCCACAGCCCCGGCGACTGCTGGATTAACTCAAACCGGACAAGTCACGTGCTAAGAAATCCGGACATTTTAACTTGCTAACGACAGCACTTTTTTGTGGGTGAAATTTCGCTACATCCGATGTCGCCTTGATTCCCACTCCGCACCAAAAAAAACCTTAGGATCCAATTAGTACAATTTTATTGACAGATATGCTGTTTCAGTAATAGAAAACATGCGAAGGCTGTAGGCGAATTAATCCAGGCTGCTAGGCGGATCGAGTCTCGCGGCGTTGGACAATCTGAGATGTGAGGCAGGGACGACGTCGAAAAAACTGCAAAATCGCGAGTCCGGGTCGGCCTTTAGGGAACGGCGTTCCTTCATTGGCCGCAT
>WNGL01011665.1_pt1 | contig 10978 bp, 9 predicted proteins | sample 5400591 | NCBI WGS metagenome assembly WNGL01 (sample SAMN13153377, study PRJNA577476) | soil metagenome | isolation source: 80 cm soil or saprolite under Garry oak tree replicate 1 | place: USA:California | collected 2016-06-15
TTCGCGGTGACGGTCGGGCTCGACGGCCGGCGAGTGAATCCCGGTGCCCTGGTAGGAATACAGCACGTCGATTGGCTCCGAACGCCCGGCCGTGGCTGCCTTCTCCCGCAGCTCGGCGATGGTAATGGCCAGATCGCGCACCGAACCGAGGGCCGGCGTGCGCGCGGTGGCGCTCAGCTCCGCCCCGCCGGACATCGGCATCCAGCCCTGAGCCCGCTCGGCGACGCGGCGACGGCTCAGCAACGAGTTGCCGCCGATCCAGATGGGGATGGGGTCCTGGACTGGCCGGGGCCGGGCGATCACGTCACGCGCACTGAAATGCCGGCCCTGGTAGCTGAACGGCTCACCGCTCCAGTGCAGCGGGAGCACGTCGAGAGCCTCGTCGAACAGCGCGTTGCGCTCGTCCATGTCCACGCCCAGGGCGTAGAACTCACTCTTGGCGTACCCCGTGCCGAGCCCGAGGACCAAGCGTCCGCCGGAGAGCTTGTCCAGCGTCGCCGCCGCCTTGGCGAGGACGAAAGGATTCCGGTACGAGGCAACCGACAGGTAAGTGAGCAGCCGCAGCCGTTCGGTCACCGCGGCCACGTAGCCGAGCGCCACGAACGGGTCGAGCGTCTGATGCCCGCCCGATGCCAGCCACCGGGCCCCCGGCACAGGGTGCTCACTGAGCGACAGCCCGGCGAAGCCGGACCGCTCTGCCGCCACCGCCACCTCACGCAGTGGCCCGGCGTCGAGAACGTCGCCGTCGATCCCCCTCTTCTCCGGATAGTGGAATATGAAGCGCATCGTCATCTCGTCGTGCCTCCTCCCTGGACCGGTTCGGGTCGCGGCCAGACGATCTTGTCGTGCATGGAGGAGCGCTCGAGCATGCCGTAGGTCTCCTCGCCGTCCCAGCGGTACCGGACCCCGCCCTGGTACAGAACCGGGAAGTTGGGCATATCCGGCCGCTTGAAGACGTCGAACGTCGACATCACCGTCTCCCCCTCGATGCGCGTCCGCCCGCGGGAGGACTCGAACACGACCGAGACGTCCTCTCCTGACGGCTGCAGCGTCCCGAGCCAGGGCGCTTCCACGGCACGGGCGGGGATGAGCGAGCCGTCCCCGTCGAAGAGATAGCCCTCGTTGAACGTCGGCGCCCCGTCGGCACGCGGGGGTAGGCGATGTAGCCGAACCCCCGGCCGCTGGGGAACAGCGCCGATTGCCAGCAGTGCCCCCAGAATTCGGCGAGCCTGCGGATTCGCGTCCCTGTCGTCATTCGCGGTCTCGCGATGGACGGGGCCAGACCCGCAGCAGCCGACGTTGGTGGCCGAGGACCAGCGCCGCTGTGATGCCCTCGTCGGCGCCGTCGCCCCATCGACAGCGGACTGGTCCGCCACCCAGCGCCAGATGGCCGCGGCCATGCTCGACGTCTTGTGGAGCGTGCCCTCCTACGAGCGGTTGATCACCGCGTGGAAGCTCGACGGCGACGAGGCGACCCAGGCCATCACCTGGGTCATCGGCATGCTCGTAGATGCGATCCGCCACGGCCGCCGCCCAGGCTCAGAACCCGGACGCCAGTAGCCGCGTAACTGGGTGGGAATCCCCGCGTGAGCGCGGGGTCGGGGACAAGCCATGCTGGCCGATACGTCCAGGGTGCCGCCTCACAAACCGGCGGGCTGTGTCGTCGTACTGCTGAGACGAGCACACCACCCAGCGAGCAGGAACCTCAGCGACACCCGATGCCACCGGCACCGGGCTCGATGTGACAAGGAGGAACCCGATGAGTGACTTTCAGGCCATCGCGGACCGGGTCGAGATCGAGGCGCTGCGCGGCGAGTTCACCGATGCGGCGATGATGCGCGACCGCGCCCGCCTCGCGTCGCTGTTCACCCAGGACGGCGCGCTGCGGATGCCCAACATCCCCGCCGAGCTGGTCGGCCGGGAGCAGATCCGCGCCGGGGGCGAGCGGCTGCAAGCCCTATGGGAGTTCTTCGTGCAGACCACGCACCCGGGCACGATCCACCTGGACGGCGACACCGCGACCGGCCGCGCCTACATTCAAGAGCTCATGCGCCTCCGCGACGGCAGTTCGCACCTGAACTATGCCATCTACCACGACCGCTACCAGCGCACCGGCGACGGCTGGAAGTTCACCGAGCGGGTCTACGAGGTCAGGTACCTCGACACCACGCCGCTGGCGGGCTCGGCGCCCCGCGCGGCCGGGGCCGCCCGCTGACCCTGTGGGTGCCGGCCTACGACCCACCACGCCACGATCAGCCCAGGTGGCACTATGACTACCTCTATTCCGGCAGCACTGTTCACCGGTCCGGCGCCCGCGCAGCGCCTGGAGCGGGCGGCCACCGCGCTGACGGCACACGGTTTCACCGTCGAAATCCTCGACAACGCCGCCGCCGCGCGTACCCGCGTCAAAGATCTGATACCCGAGGGCGCCAGCGTGTTCACCGCAGCCAGCGAGACCCTCCGCCTGTCCGGCATCGATGCGGACATCAACACCAGCGGGCGGTACCACGCCGTCAAGCCACGTGTCCTGGCCATGGACCGCGTCACCGGCGCCGATGACATCCGGCGGCTGCTGGCCAGCCCCGACGTCGTCGTGGGCAGCGTCGCCGCGCTCACCGAAACCGGCTCCCTCGTGGCCGCCTCGGGCAGCGGAAGCCAGCTGCCCGGCTACGCCGGCGGTGCCGCCCGCCGGATCTGGATCGCCGGGGCGCAGAAGGTGGTCCCCGACCTGAGCACCGCGCTGCGCCGCGTCGAAGACCACTGCCTCCCACTGGAAAGCGCCCGCGCCCAGGTGGTCTACGGGCAGCCCAGCGCCATCAACCACCTTCTGATCCTCAACGCAGAACCTTATCCCGGGCGCAGCACCGTCCTGCTGCTCCGCGAAGCCATCGGATTCTGAAACTATCGTCCCCGGCAGCGCGACCAGCACCGCCACCTCCATGCGGCGGCCTTACGCCCACCCCTAGCTCAGCGGTCCCTTACCTCAGCGGGCACTGCTACCCACGTCCATCTAACGCAGAGCTGTCGCACGCCGGTTACCGGCCTCCTGGCCCCGCCCCTCACGCCCCGGGCGCCTCACGCCGCTCATGCCTCCCGCGCCAGCCCCGTCCCCAGCCGGCACAATGTCACAACGAGCCGGCTCCAGCCGGCCCGCTGCCACATCGGGCCGGCCCGGTCCCAGGCCGGCCACCCCCGCACAGCGCCACAGCGACCAGGCCCACGTGACCCGGCACGGCACTAGCCCGGCCGCGCTCGTCGCGGGCCGCCCGGGCGGATTTTACGGTCGCAATTAGTGATCACACCGGTCAAATCTCGCTCATAGGCCTGCCTGTCAACTCCTGATGCGGCAGGATGAGCCCTGCCAAGAAGGCGACTAGGCAACTAGCGCGGCATCTCTCGCTGCCTGATGCGACTCATGGCAAGGATTCTGAGTGACCAACAGGAACGAAACCATATTGCCTGCTGAGAGCCAGATCGACGCGGACGCCAGCGCCGTCGCGGCTGGGTCCCGCCTCGACCGGGCCATCGGGTCCACCGTTGACCCGCCGCGCAGGAACTGGCTGTTCGCGCTGCTGCTGGTGGCCGGCTGGCTAGGCCAGGCCGGGCTGCGCGCGTGGTTCAGCCGCGGGCAGACGGTGCCGCTGGACAATCCCGACGAAACCGCGTACCTGATCGCGGCGCGGGTTCTCGGGGGCGGCCCGGCGGCCGACTTCTCCGGCGCCACGCTGTACCACGCCACGCTGTACCGGGGCGGCTATCCACTTCTGATCACGCCGGTGTACTGGTTCACCAGCAGCCCCGCCGCCGTGTATCACGCCGTGCTGCTGATCAACGCGGCGGTCAGCGCCACCGTGATGCCGCTGGGCTACCTGGTCTGCCGCCGGCTCGGGCTCGGCCGCCCCGCCGCCTATGGCGTGGCCATGGTCGCGGCGCTGCTGCCCGCCGGGTTCTTCTTCAGCGAGTACGCGATAGCCGACGCGATCTTCCCAGTGGTCACGCTGGCCTGGCTCCTGGCCATCCACAGCTGGCTGGTGGCCACCTCGCCGCGGGCGCGGTACGCGGCGGCCGTCGGTTCCGGCGTGCTGTCCGGCTATGCCTACGCAGTACATCCCCGGGGCGGGGTGCTGCTGGCCGGCTTCGCCGCCGTGGGCGTATTCATCGCCTGGCGGCGGCCCGCCGCCCGCGGCAGCGTGGCCGCGGCCGCGCTGACCGCGGTGGTGACCGCCGGCGTGGGCTGGACCCTGGACCGCTATCTGGCCTCTGCCCTTTACCCGCAGGGCACGCACAACCTTTCCGGCCAGATGGTGAGCACGCTGGAAAGCGTGTACGGAGCCATCCACGTGGCTGAGGAGGCAGGCGGCCAGTTGTGGCGGCTGGTGCTGGACAGCTGGGGTATTGCCGGGATCGGCCTGATCGCCGCGGTGGCCGTCGCCGTGCGGGGGGGTCTGGGCCCGCCGCCGCAGGCGGCAAGGTCGGCAGCGCCGCCGCAGGCGGCAAGGTCGGCGGCGTCGTCCCCCCCGGCCGGTACCGCGCGGCGCGGCGTACGGACCGACCTGCGGGTCATGGCGTCGCTGTCGGTCGGGGTCACCGTCCTGATCGCCTGCGCCGCGCCGGCCGCGCTGCCCCCTCATCAGTCGCTGACCTGGGCCTCGGGGCGCTACCTGGACGGCATGACCGTCACGTTCTTCCTGGTTGGCGCAGTGGTGCTGCTGCGGGCGGCGCCCCGGCAGATCCTCGCCCTCGCCGCCTGCGTCGCGGGCCTCACTGTGGTGGCCGCCGTGACGGTGGCCGTGTACGCCGGAGCGTCCCTGCCCACGAAGCGCGGGAGGACGTTTAACTTCGGCGAGCCTGCCGTGCTGACCCAGAACTGGAGCCAGGCCAGCGTCATGGTCGCGACGGCGTCGGCGCTGGCCCTGCTCCTTGTGTGGATCTACTTCGCGCTCCTCGCGCGCTACATGCGGGTCCTGGCTTCCGTCCTGGGCGCCGCGGTAGCGGCGCTGAGCCTGGTGGCCGTGGCTCAGATTACGGCCCATTGCTCGCGGGCCGACGGCGTCTGGGCCCGGGCGATGGGCGTGAGGCAGATGGCGGCGGCCGGCGGGCTGAAGCCGGGTGAGCAGATCGCCATCGCCTCCGACGTCACCGGGGTTCTGCGGATCGCGCAGGCCTTCGAGGTGTCGTCGACGCAGGTGCAATTTTTCAATCCCCATCGCCAACTGCCTCCGGCCGACGTGACCGTGGTCGATGCGGCCTGGCCGACCGGGCAACCCGCGCGGGCAAGCTGGCCGGACGCCCCGGCCGGCTGGCGGGTCGTCGCAGTCAACCGGTTCGGCAGCTGGGTCATCTGGCGTCGGTAATGGGGGGACAGCGGCTCCCAGGACCGAGACCGACCAGCGCAGGCGCCGCTTACGAACACGGTATCGATGCCTGTCATCGCGGCGGCGGTGCGGGGCGGACGAGGCCGGTCTGGTAGGCGATGACGACGAGCTGGGCGCGGTCGCGGGCGTGCAGTTTCATCATGGCCCGCTGGATATGGGTACGCACCGTATGGGTGCTGAGGAAGAGCTTTCCGGCGATCTCATTGTTGGAATGTCCTTCGGCGGCCAGGGCCATGATCTCGCGTTCCCGGGCGGTGAGGCCGGCGAGGATGTCGTGGTGCGCGAGGTGGCCGCCTGGTTCGGGGGTGGCGAGGAAGCGAGTGATGAGCGCCCGGGTGGCCTGGGGGGATAGCAGGGAGTCGCCGGAGGCGATGGTGCGGATGGCGGCCAGCAGGTCGTCGGTGCTGGCCGTCTTGCCGAGGAAGCCGCTGGCGCCGGCGCGGAGCGCGCGGGCGACGTACTCGTCGGTTTCGAAGGTGGTCAGGATGAGGATGCGGGTGCCGGCCAGGTCCGGGTCGCCGCAGATGGCTTCGGTGCCGGCCAGGCCGTCGGTGCCGGGCATCCGGATGTCCATCACGACGACGTCGGGATGATGCGCGCGGGCGAGCTCGGCGGCTTCCTTGCCGTCGGCGGCTTCGCCGACGACCTCCATGCCGGGGGCGGCGCTGATCAGGATCCGGAAGGTCTGGCGCAGCAGGGCCTGGTCGTCGGCGAGCAGGACGCGGATGGTCACGAGGTCCGGACCCCTGCCGGGACACGGGGGTGCAGGGGCAGTTCGGCGGCGACTTCGAAGCCGCCCGCGGGGCGGTGGCCCGCGCGCAGCCGCCCGCCCACGGACAGTGCCCGCTCGCGCATGCCGATCAGGCCGTAGCCGGGACCATCGGCAGCGGCGGGGGGCGGGTGACCGGTGCTGTCGTTGGTGACCGTGATGCGCAGCCGGTCGCCGGCGTAGGCCAGCCGTACCCGGGCGTCGCTGGCGGCGGCGTGCTTGGTGACGTTGGTCAGTGCTTCCTGGATGATGCGGTAGGCGGTGAGGTCTGTCCCGGGGGACAGCGGCCGGGGTTCGCCTTCGGTGCTGATGGTGACGGTGAGCCCGGCGGGGCGGAACGAGGCGGCCAGGCCGGGCAGCTGCGCCAGCCCGGGGGCGGGTTCCAGGGGTGATTCCGGGTCGTCGGCCTGGCGGAGCAGGCCGACGGTGGCCTTGAGCTCCTCCAGCGCCGCGACGATCGTGCCGTTAAGGTCGCCGGCCATGGTCCGGGCTGTGCCGGGCTCGGTGTCCATCAGGTAGATGACGGTGCCGACCTGGGCGTTGGCCAGGGCGAGGTGGTGGGCGGTCACGTCATGCAGTTCCCGGGCGATGCGCATCCGCTCGTCGGCGACCCGGCGCCGCGCCTCTTCCTCCCGGGTCCGTTCGGCGTACTCGGCGCGGGCGTTGGCAGCCTCCAGGTAGGCCGCCCGCAGCCGGGCCGTGATGCCGAGGGCGACGGGCAGCAGCAGCCATGCGGCGGTGCCGATCGTCTCCTGGGCCAGAGGCTCCCTGGCGGGGCTGGCGATCAGCGCGGTACATACCAGGATCGCGATGGCGGCGACGGTGTAGGCGTATGCGGTCTTCTGGCCGGTGCGCAGGGCCAGGAAGAAAAGCGCAAGCATGGCCGGCGCGAGCAGCAGCGGGCTCAGTGTGTAGCCAAGCGCGGCCAGGGCGGTGGCACAGGCGATGGTAACCACCGCGGTGCTGCGGGGGTGGCTGCGCGCCCACGCCAGCGCGGCGCAGGCGATGCCGGTGAGCAGGAAGCCCGGCCAGTGCGCGGGCACCGGGGCGCCGTCCACGCTGACCGTGACGCCGGGGAAGGAGATGAAGACGGGCACCAGCGCGATGGTCACGTCGATGGCCCGCGGGTGGGCGCGCAGGTAGCGCTGCCATCGGGAGAGCATGACCGTGCTCCCTGGAGGTGCGTTGACCATAGACCGACGATAACTGGCCAGGCAGCAGGCCGGGCCGCCCGGGGGATGGCGGCCCGGCCTGTGGCCTAGCGGCCGGGGAGTCCCTGCCGGGCCGGCTCGCTTGCGGCCGGCAGTGCGAGGGAGCCCGTGGTGGCGGTGCCGGGGGCCATGCGGTGTTCGAGGTTCTGGCCCTCGATGTCCAGGTGCGGCAGGGGCCGGTCCAGCCAGCGCGGCAGCCACCAGGCCGACTTGCCGAGCAGGGCCAGGACGGCGGGGACGATCGTCATCCGGACCACGAACGCGTCCAGCACGACGGACACAGCCAGGCCGAACCCGATCTCCTTGACCAGGATGTCGATGTTACTGATGAAGCCGGCGAAGACCGACATCATGATCAGCGCGGCGGCCATGACCACGCGGGCGCTGTGCCGGAACCCGGAGATCACCGCGGGGCGGGGCTGCTCCCCATGGGCGTGCGCTTCCCGGATCCGGGTCACCAGGAACACCTCGTAGTCCATGGCCAGCCCGAAGGAGATGCCCACCAGGAGGATCGGGATGAAGGACTGGATCGGGCCGGTCGCGGGAACGCCCAGGATTTTGCCGAGCCAGCCCCACTGGAACACCGCCACCAGCGCGCCGAGGCTGGCCAGCACCGACAGCACGAACCCGGCGGTCGCCTTGAGCGGCACGAGCACGGATCGGAACACGACTAGCAGGAGCAGGAAGGCCAGGCCCACCACGGTCAGGAGGTAGGGCACCAGCGCGCTGCTGACCTTGGCCGCGATGTCGATGTTCGCCGCGGTCAGGCCGGTGACCAGGTAGTCGGCGCCGGTGGCGGCCTTGATAGCAGGGCGCTCGTTCCGGATCGCCTGGACCAGGGTGGCGGTCTGCTGCGCGTCGGGTGCGGCGGCCGGGACGGCGTTGAGCACGGCCACGTGACCTGCCGCGTCGAACTGGGGCGGGGAGACGGCCACGACCCCGGGCGTGGCTCCGATCTTCCTGGCGACCGCTGCCGCGGCAGTCTTGGGGTCCGGCGTGCCGCTGGTGGTGACCACGATGGTCAGCTGGCCGTTGTAGCCGGGGCCGAAGGCCTTGCTGATGTCGTCGTAGGCGCGCCGCTGGGTATCCGAGGCAGGCAAGATGGCGTTCCCGGCCGCGCCAAGACGCATGTGCATGGCCGGCACGGCAATCGTCCCCAGGGCCGCGACGGCGAGCAGCAGCACGGGCAGCGGGTAGCGCAGCACGAAGCCAGCCCAGCGGCTGCCAGTGTTGGCAGTGTTGCCCCGGGGGGAACGATCCCCCCCAGACCCCCCCTGGTCACGGGGGGACCCATCCCCCCGGACCCCCCTTGGGAGGGACTCCCCGTCCCCCCGTACCCCCCTGGCCCCCCTGGGGCGGACAGCGCGGGGCAGGACGGCACGCGGGAACAAGCCGAGCAGGGCCGGGATGAGGGTCACCGCGACCAGGACCGCGACGGCGACGGTCGCGGCGGCGGTCAGGCCCATCTTGGTGGCCGTGGGGATGCCGATCACCGACAGGCCGGCCAGCGCGATGATGACGGTCAGGCCCGCGAACACCACCGCCGACCCGGCGGTGCCCGCCGCGAACCCGGCCGCTTCCTCCGGGTCCCGGCCCCTGGCGCGCTCCTCACGGTAGCGGGAGACGATGAACAGGGCGTAGTCGATGCCGACCGCCAGCCCGAGCATGAGGGCCAGCGACTGGGTGGTGGACGACAGGCCCAGCGCCTTGCCCAGCGCGATGATCCCCGACAGGCTGAGCCCCACGCCTACGGCCGCGGTCAGCAGCGGCAGCCCGGCGGCGGCCAGCGCGCCGAACGTGATGAGCAGCACGATCACGTCGACGGCGAGGCTGACCAGCAGCGCCGCGTCCGATGCCTGGGGCTGCAGCGCGTCGCCGCCGACTTCCACCGTCAGGCCCGCGTCCCGGCCGTGGCGGGCCGCATTCTGCAGGGCGTTCTTGGTGGCGGCGGTGAGGCTGTCGGACACCACGTTGTAGTCGACGTTCGCGATCGCGGTGGAGCCGTCCCGGCTCACCTCATGGGTCTGGGCAGGACTGTCCGAGCTGCCGACCTGCGGCGAGCGGGTCGCAACGGCTACTACATTGCCGATCACCGTCTCGTACCGCGCGGCGGTGATTTTCTGCCCGTGCGGGGCGACGAAGACGATCTGGGCCGTCGCGCCGCTGGGGTTGGCGTGGAAGCTGCGCTGGAGCAGGTCGTTCGCGTTCTGGAACTCGGCGCCGGGAATGGACGAGCTGTCCGGGGGCGCCGCGGGCGCGCGGGTCGCGACCACGACCACGCCGCCCAGCACCGCCACCCACAGCAAGGCGACGTACCAGCGGTGCCGGAACGCGAACCGGCCCACCCGGTACAGGAAAGCAGCCACAGCAGGATCTCCGTATCTGGTCTGGGATAACCCTGCCAGGCTGCCCGCACCAGGCCCCTCCCGTCGTCACGCACCTGCCGTCAATACCGCTACGGGAAACGCCGTACGCCAGACGCGGAGTACGGCGATTTCCGTACCCTGCGCCGCTTCAGAACCAGGTACCTGGGTGTTGAGCTGCTGTTTGCCGGTTAGGTGAAGCCGACGTTCAGGACGAAGTGTCCGAGCCGCAGGTTCAGGACTCCGCCGCCGGCCCAGTGCACGATGAACGCCAGCAGGATGATGGCGAGGATGACGACCACCAACCAGAAGAAGAACACGACTATCCCGATACCCGGCTACTGTTCTGGCTCTAGCCACGGCCTCCAGCTACCCGGCGCCGCCCGGTTTATCCGTAACGGGCGTCAGCTCTGCTTGAAGCGGTACAGGGCTGGTTACCTGGCGAGGCGGGCCAGCTTGGCGGCATCCGACGCGGTGGCCGGGTGGAGGATCACGATGCGGATCATCGGGTCGTCGGCCATGAGCAGGGAGGTGCTGCGGAGGGTCAGCGGCCCGGCGCTGGGGTGGCGGAACCGCTTGAGCCTGCGCTCGGGGCCGGCCACGTCGCTGCTGGCCCAGAACCGGGCGAAGTCGGGGGACAGCTGGGCCAGCCGCGCGGGCAGGGCGGTCCAGGCCGGGTCGTCGAGGTGGACGGTCATCGCGGCCCGGTACATGGCGACGTGCCTGGCGGCCTCCTGTTCCCAGTCGGCGATCAGGGTGCGCCAGTGGGGGTCGGTGAAGCCAAGGTGCAGCATGTTCGCGGGCCCGCAAGGCCCCGGGCCGAGGTTGCCGAACAGCAGCCGGGCGGGCCGGTTGTGGGCCAGGACGTCGAACCGGGCCGAGATGGCGTACGCCGGGGCTGGTTCGAAGCTCTGCACGAGCGTGTCCAGCCCGGGACCGGCCGACGCGGGTGCACCGGTGTGGTCCTCCCAGCTACGGGCTTGGTCTTCGGGGTCGCGGGCGAGTGCGAACAGGTGCTCGCGCTCGTGGGCATCTAGCCGGAGCGCATCCGCGATCGCGGTCAGCACACTGGCCGAGGGCCGGGCCTGGCGGCACTGCTCCAGCCACGTGTACCAGGTCAGGCCGACGTTGGCGAGCTGGGCGACCTCTTCCCGGCGCAGACCCGGGACCCGCCGCACCCCCCAATCGGCCAGCCCCACCTCGGCCGGGCGCAGCCGGGCGCGGCGGGAGCGCAGGAACGCGCCCAGCTCGCGGCGCCGG
>WNGL01009988.1_pt1 | contig 10976 bp, 6 predicted proteins | sample 5400591 | NCBI WGS metagenome assembly WNGL01 (sample SAMN13153377, study PRJNA577476) | soil metagenome | isolation source: 80 cm soil or saprolite under Garry oak tree replicate 1 | place: USA:California | collected 2016-06-15
GGCTCGGCTTCAGTTCCACGGTCCTCGAAGCCCGCGGGCACGACGCACTCGAAGTGCGGGCAACCCGCGCCTACGGGGAATTCGTCGCACCAGGAGGGTTCACCTTCAGGCCGCGGGACAACGCTGACCGCCTCTGCAACGTCGTCAAATTCAACTGGGAAATGGTTCCCTCTGGCGGCGGCGATGTGGCAGGCGTTGGACTGGAGATCCTCATCCTCGACGAGGACGGGCGCATCAAGTCCGACTATCAGTTCATCGAGGGCTGACGCGACGGCCGCCGCAGCCGAGCTGAGCGCGTTTGCCCACTACGGTCAGGCCGTTTCCGGTCGCTGGGCTCGGCGCGGTTGCGGATGGCTGGCGCGAGGGCGAGCTGGCCGAGCGCCGCCGCGGCGGCGACCGCGCCGCAAGTAAGCCAGAGCACGGGCGCCCCGAGGCGCAGGAGCTGGGTGGCCAGCCGGGCGAGCAGCGCGCCGAGCGACGAGGCGGCGCCATAGAGCCCCAGGTACCGGCCGCGCAAGTGAGCCGAGGCCAGGCCGGCGATGATGGCGCCGCTGACCGCGGCCATGGCGATCTCGCCGAGCGTCCAGATGCACACGGCGCCGGCGTAGGCCAGGGCGGAGGAGGCCAGGGCAGTGACGGCGAACCCGGTGCCGGTCAGCACGTTGCCGGCCACGATGACCAGGCTGTGGTCGCGGCCGGCCAGCCAGCGGCCAGGCGATGACGATCACGATGCCGTTGACCGCCATCACCAGCCCGTAGGCGCGTGGCGACAGCCCGCCAGCGTACATGGCGATCGGCAGGGTGGTGAACGCCTGCTGGTAGACGGCCGTGTACCCGAGTACCACCAGCGTGAACCCGGCCATGACCCGGGCGCGCAGCACGTCGCCAAAGCCGCCATGCTCGGTGCCTCCCGAACGCGAGCGGGTCTGCGTGCCGGGCATGGCCCGCCATGCCAGCGCGGCGAAGGCCGCGCAGGTAAGAGCGTCGGCCCAGAACAGCCACTGGAAGCCGGCCTGGGCGAGCAGGCCGCCGGACAGCATGGCGGCCGAGAAGCCGAGGTTGGCCGCCCAGGAGATCAGGCCGTAGGCGCGGGCGCGGCCTGCGGCCGGGATCAGGTCGGCGACCAGCGCCTGTGCAGCTGGGCGGTAGATGTCGATAGTCGCCCCGGCCGCGAAGGTCATCGCGATAACCGCTGGCGCGGCGGTCACGTACCCGAGCGCGATCAGGGAGGTGCCGTTGGCCAGCATGCCCAGGGTCATGGTGGCCCGCCGGCCCAGCGTGTCGGCCAGCATGCCGCCGAGGATCTGGGAGACCATCGAGCCCAGCGCGTAGACGGCCAGCACTCCGCCCGCCGCCGAAACCGGGAACCCTCGGACCGCGACCAGGTAGACGCCGAGGAACGGCTCGACCATGGTGCCGAGCCGGTTGATCAGGATCCCGGTCCATAGCATCCAGAACAGCCGGGGCACGCCGCCGGCGCGGCCGTGGGAAGTGTCGGGCGACGCGAGAGGACCCGGGTGGCGCGTGGTTGCGGTGGTCATGACCGGAGAGTGCACGGCCTCCGGCACGACGGGGAAGAAATTTAGCACTGGCTGAAAGGTGGGGATGGGCGGCCGTGCCGGTCAGGCCGCTGATCCGCATCGGGGAGCAGCTCAGCGGTGGTTCAGCGGCGGCGGCACGTGGCCAGCCCGCATGCGGGTGACCCGGGCTGGGTCATCTGCTGGCGGCGGCCAGCATGTCGCCGGTACGGGTGCGCCGGTAGAGCACCAGGCGGCCGACGCGGGAGCGGGTGACCATGCCGGCGTCGAGAAGCACCGACAGGTGCTGGCTGACCGCGCCCGGCGTGATCGACAGGCGGCGGGCCAGGGCAGTGGTGGAGCACGGCTCGGCCAGGGCGGTGAGCACGGCAGCGCGGGTCTGCCCGATGAGGGCGGCGAGGGCGTGCGCGGCAGGCGGGTCGCCGGCCTCCCACAGAGTGCCGATCGCGCGGGCCGGGTAGGCGAGCTGCGGCTGGTACGGCTCGACCATCTTCCGCACGCCCGGCCAGGTCATCACCGCCGGCACCAGCAGCAGCCCCTCCCCCGAGGGTGATCCGGAGTACTGCCATGGATCAGCGGCGGTCAGGCGGTCGCCGTGCCATGTGATGGTCGCGTGAAGGTCCTCGAACAGGGCCGCCGCCCCGCCCGCGGCCAGCCGCCGGGACCGCCACAGCACGTCCGCTTCCAGTAGCGCCTGTATCCTGGGCCAGTGCCCGCCCAGCGCGATGTCCCAATAGGCCTGCAGGGTGCCTGCGAGGCGGTCGATCGCCGCTTCTGGGTCACGCCGGACGCGCTCGGCGGCCACCTCGGGTAGCCCGGGCACCTCGGAGAGCTCTGCGGCTACCCGGTCCGGGGACGTGGCCCGCACCGCCTCGAGTTCTTCGGCGAAGTCCGGCAGCGGCGAGGCCGGCGGCGGGGCGAGGAAGTCGGCTGTCGGCCCGCGCACCGGGAACCAGGGCAAACAGCTCGGAAAGATCCAAGGAGGCCACCAGCGGCCGGGTGGCGCGCACCCATGGCAGGTGCAGTGCGTGCGACGCCGGGGCGCGCAGCACGATCAGGCTCATCACCAGTTCGAACAGCGGGGAGAAGGCGAACCGGATCCGGGCCACGTCGTCCGGGGTGAACCTCCACTCGATCACTGGCCTCACCTTTTAGCGCTGACTAAGCGTATGGCGCATCCCGTGCGTCGCCTCCAGAGTCGGTCCAAGGCAACGCCCACGGCGAAAAAGGAGATTGTCATGCGACGGGCAGTTCTGCAGATAGGCGGCACGCTCGGCGGGTATGCGGCCGACCCCCCAGGCGAAGGCGACTGGGCCCTCCCGCCCGAGCACGCGGACATGACGGCGTGGCAGGCTTCCTCGCTACGCCGACACGGCCTGGGCCGTAAGCCGCCCGCGACAACCTCGCCGCCGCCGCCCACGACCTACCCGGCGCGGCACTGCCGGCCGCCGCCCGCAGTCCTGCTGGCGGTCGTCGCATTCCTCGCCGTGATCCTGCTCCGGCACGTCCCGCCCATCGGCGAGACCCAGCCCGGCTGCATCCCAACACAGCCGGGCCCTGCTCGGCGCTGACCACGACCCAGCCCCGAGCGCCCGCACCCGCTGACCACCTCCCCCGGCCAGCCGCACTGAGAACTGCAAGTTCCCGGGAGTGGCTACTTGCTTCGCTTTGCGACCCTGAACCGCAGATGCGTCGCGCCCAGGGTTTGGATCGACCGGGTTCTTTCCAGTTCGATCCGCCCTGGGCCAAGGTCCTCAAAGAGGCGCACCCCATCACCGAGTAGAACCGGGACCAGATGTATCTGCATCTCGTCCAGCAGACCCGCCTTGAGGTACTGACGCATGATCTTCGCACCTCCCCAGATCCCGACGTCTTTTTCGCCGGCGGCGGCCTTGGCCTGCTCGAGGCCAGCTTCGATCCCATCGGTGACAAAGACGTAGGTCGTACCGCCTCGCCTGGGGAGCGGTTCTCGCGCCTTGTGAGTGAGCACGAATACCGGCATGTGGAAGGGAGGCGGATCCCCCCACGGCTCCTCGCCAACGTCGAACATCCGCCTGCCCATCAGGATCGCTCCCGTCCTGGCGTACAGATCATCGAGAACGTCAGCGTCAGCGCCGGTCTTGGCGCCGAACATCCAATCGTGGAGCCGTCCGGCGTCGTCACCCAATGGCCGCCCGACGGCCTCTCCGGGCCCGGTGATGAAGCCGTCCAGCGACATCGATACATCGAAGTGAACCGTAGTCATTGATTCCTCCAGGCTGTCATTGATCCGATGGCGCGGGAGAACTCACCTTGAGCCGGGGGCACTCCTCAATCTGGCAGCGAGTTGCTCGCCGCCTGCGGCTCACCTACCCTACGCGGCGGCCCGGGAGGCGGAATCCGTCATGCATAGGTAGGCCGCACAGGACGGTGCCGGGAAATCTCCTGGCCGACATCGCGCTGACCGCGGCCGACCCGCGTTCGCGGCTGGCATCACCCGCCGCGACAGCACGGGTCCGGGGACGGCATGGGATCTTCTCCTCCTTGTGCTGGTCCGTGGCTGGAGCCACGCACGTACGGCGGCAGCGTCCGGCTGGAGTCCGCAGTCGGCGCAGGCTCTGCGGCATACGACATCCGGCTCCAGGTAGTCGAGCAGGCCCCAGACCTCCGGCAGTTGCTGTGCGAAAGGTCGGGAGATTCGCCGAGTTGTTGATCTTCCCTCCGCAAAAAACTCCCTGATATGGCCACACGGCAGAAAATTCTTCGCCATAGACCGCCTCTGAGTGCAGAATCTTGATGTTACTCGCCGGTAGAACATATGGAGATTTAACAAGCTTGCGCAAAGGCCTCCATCGCGTTACAGCAGGTCATGGCCTTGATCATCACGAATTGCCGGAGGTCTGGGCCCGGGAAGTCAATCGCCGAGACGCTCGTCCATAGGACGACGGGCACGGATTCCTCGCCGGGCCCGCTCAGGAAGGGGATTCCCCAGCGGCCCAGCGCGAGCAGGACCCCTTCCGGCGATAGCGCGGCGGTGCTCGGCCTGGGCGGCGAGCTGACCGATCGACGAGGCCCACCTCCTGCAGCCAGTCCGCCAGGCGCGCTTCGGCAACCAGTTCCGGTTCCAGGCCTGCTATCCGGCACTGTCACCAGACCATCTGACCGTCGTGTGCCCCATCGGCCGTGATGAGCGGCCATCACAACGATCTCGGCGTCGCCCGTGCGATCCATCCATGCCTGATCGCTCGGGCCAAAACGCTACACCGAGCTCCGTAAGGCGCTCCCGGGCAACGGGATGCCAGCTCGACTGGCCCAAGGTCAGGAACCTGCAGAAGCTGATGCTGCCACCACGATTTCCGCTGCTGACACTTCCGGAACTCGACTCGCACGTGTCGGTAGCGATCGGCCGGCGCCGGTTCTGCTGGCTAATCCGGTCTGCCTGGCGTCAAGCAAGGTGCGGACTTGGGCGGCACCCGCAGCGCCCATGTCGCTGAGCAAGGCCAACGCCTCCTCCCAGCAGGACCGGGCCCCGGTCGTGTCGCCGGTGTTGTGAAAGCTATGCCCGAGGGTCACCAGGGCGTGCGCGTGGCCGAGCCGGTGGCCTCTCTCGACGAAGATCGCCAGGGCCTGCTTGGCGTGCATAGCCATCTCCTCTTGGTGGTCCAGATCGAGATCGACGGCCGCCTGGATGGCGCGGGCGCGGCCTTCCAAGATTCGGAAACTTCCCTCACATGCGAGCGCGCGGGCGTGCTGAGCATGCTGCATGGCCTGAGCATGCTGCCCGTGGTGATGGCAACTGGCGGCCAAACCGAGCAATGCCTCGGCTTCGACGTAGCGGGCGCTGTTCTGTCGTATGTGTTCCAGCACGGCGAGGTGGTGCTCCATGGCGCGCTGGGGATCATCTAGGCACAGGTGGATGCTGCCGAGGGTGTTCAGCGCCTCCGCCTCGGCGCGGGGGTCAGTGTTCTGGCGTGCCAGGGCGAGAGCGGTCTCGGCAAGCGCAAGCGAGGATCCGAGTCGGGCTGTGTCGCGGTGCACCGCCGCCAGATAGGCCAGAGTGTAGGGCTCGAAATAGCGGTTGCCCTCCTTGCGGGCCAGATCCAGCGACTGCATCAGGGTGCTTTCTGCCTCCCTCAAACGTCCGAGATGATGGCAGGCCATGCCGATGTTCTGGAGGGCGGCGCTTTTGCCACCCTGGGCGTCGGCCTGCCGGTGCAGCGCCAGCCCCTGAGTCACGTGATCCAGGCAACGCTCTGGCCAGCCCATCCAAAGGCACACCTCCCCCAGATTGATCAGTGTGACCGCTTGGCCTGCGGCAGAATCGAGTTGCCGGTGCAGGGCCAATGCCTGAGAGTAATAATCGGAGGCTTGCAGGAGTTGGCCTACGTCAGCTTGCACCATGGCCAGGGCGCTAAGAGCGGCTGCCTCGCCCTCCATCCAGCCTTCGCCTCGCGCCATCGCCAGCGCGCTTGTGTGATGCTCCAACGCGCGCGCGTGATCGCCCGCGAAGTAGAGGGCAAGCCCGAGGCAGCGCTGAGCGGCGGCCTGCCCGAGCAGGTCACCGTCCGCCTGAGCGGCGGACACGGCTCCACTGGCGGTCGCGAGCCAGTCCACCATGTGCCGACTTGCCCAGAAATAGTTGCGCAAGACGTCTGCCAGCAGCCATGCCGTCGGCCTGGGCCCGTCCGCGGCGGCATGCTGGATGGCGGCGATCAGGTTGGGCCGCTCCGCGTCTAGCCAACTAAGTGCCTCAGCGCGGTCACTGAAGCCGGCGGCGGGGCACCCGGGGTCGGCCTGGGGCACCGGCAGGCGCAACATCTGCGGGTACATCAACCGGTCGGCGGTGTCTGCGGTGTGCAGGTACCAGCTGAGCAGCCGCAGGATTGCCTCTTGCCACTCCCGCTCAGGGTCCTCCCGCGCGGCGCGCTGGCGGGCGTACAATCGCAGCAGATCATGGAAGCCGAACCGGCCCGGGCCGCGCGGCTCGACCAGGTGCGCGGCAGCCAGGCGCATCAGTAGCTGCTGTGCCTGCCCAGTCGGCAACCCGGTGAGCGCGGCGGCGGCCTGCCCGGTGAAGTCAGGCCCTGGCGCCCGGCCCAGCAGGCGAAACAGCCGCTTGGCGTCAGCGTCCAAGACGGCATAGGAGCAGTCGAACGCGGTCGCGACCGCTGCATTGGGATCGCCGGCGACAGCCAGCTCCACGAGCAGGTCACCGACGCGCAACCGCGGAAGCCAGCCACTGATCGCCTGCTCTGGCCGGCCGCTCAGATGGGCTGCCGCGATCCGTAGCGCCAGTGGTAGGCGGGCACACAATCGCGCCAGCTCACCGGCGGCCTCCGGCTCGGCCCCGACCCGCTCATCCCCGATAGTTCGCGCTAGCAGCAGGTGGGCCTCATCGGGAGGGAGCACATCCACGCTCATCCGGTGGGCACCCTCGCGCGCCACCAGGCCAGACATGCTGTCGCGGCTAGTGATCAACACACGACAGCCCAGACTGCCAGGGAGTAGCGGGCGCACCTGCAAGGCACCATTCGCGTTGTCCAGCACAACCAGTACTCGTCGGCTAGCAAGCAATGTCCGGTACAGCCCTGCCGCCTCTTCCACGTCGACCGGCACTCGCTCGCCCGGAATCCCCAGCGCACGGAGAAAAGCCGCCAGAACCTCGACCGGGCGCGCCTGCTCTTGGAACGCATACCCCCGAAGGTCGGCGAACAGCTGCCCATCCGGGAACTGGTCACGCACCCGATGCGCCCAGCGCACCGCCAGCGCTGTCTTCCCCACCCCCGCGCTGCCCGTGATGACCGTCACCGCCGCCCCGGGCGCCTGCTCATCGTCATGCGCTAGCAAGGCCGCGTCCAGTTCTTCCAGCTGGCGGCTACGGCCGGTGAACGCGGCCACCACCGCAGGCAACTGCGCTGGCACAGACCAGTCCAACCACCCATGCGGCCAAGACTCGCCCGGGGCCGCGGGTCCCGTCGAAGATGGCGGGCCGCTAGCTCTCTGCCCGCCGGCCGACCCACGCGGCATTCCAAGGGCAGCGACAATACTGCTGCCCGCACCCACGCCCGCATACCGCCGCCGCCCGGCCTCAACGGGGAATGCGCGGGTAGAGGCGCTGGCTTCATCCGCGGCAAACTGCCAGGGCGGAACGGCAGTGGCAAGCTGCGCTTCGCGCACTGCCCCAACCAGAGCACTGCGGTCCGCCTCCGTAAGCCCGAATGCATCCGCAAGAAGCGCAATCGACATGCGGCGTGGCCGCCGGACATGACTCCGCTCAAGATCCCGGATGGCCCGGACACTCAATCCCGACCGGTTGGCAAGGTCCTCCTGAGACCAGCCACGCCGCACCCGAAAAGCCACCAACAAACGGCCAAGGCCATCAGCACCGGCGTCCAGCGCCTCAATCGAAACGTCATCCACGCCAGAAACCCCTGCGGCAAGTGGGGCGTCCCACCCTAAATGAAATCTTAAAAAAACTGAGCAGACGGACGATTCTCCTCGTGCCTGCCCTTCGCCGACCTCTCAAACCGAAAAGTGTTGCAAAGGCACAACCTGCTCCCTTGGCAAAGGTTTCCGTAACATGCCAATTACCCTGTCGTGCAGCTACATATACCCACAGTACAGCATATCACAGCCTTGTGCTGACCTCGATCCGGGCGCGCACTCGGGGGCGTGAGACACGGTTGTAGGTGCTTGGAGTTGATGCTGGTCGGCGCGTAATCTGGTTGTGGATCAAACAACCAGATCTACGTGGAGGCGACCGTTGACCAGGCCCCTGCTTGCCGAGCTGGAGGCCCGCCGGGCCCGGCTGTTCGAGCGGCTCGCCGCGGTCGGTGACTTCCGGCGGGGCAGCATCAGCGAGAATTACCGCCGTTGCGGCAAGCCGGGCTGCCGGCGCTGCGCCGGGCCGGGCAGCCGCGGTCACGGGCCGCGGTGGCTGTGGACCCGGACGGTGCCGGGCCGGGGCACCGCCGGCCGTCAGCTGAAGCCGGCGGAAGTGGAGAAGGTCCGCGGCGAGCTGGCGGCCCACCAGGAGTTCGCCGCGCTGACCGGGGAGATCGCGGAGGTGAGCGAGGCGATTTGCGAGGCCCGGCCCGTCCCGCCGGCCGCCGCCGGCCAGGCCCCTCCGCCGGAGGGGCAAAAGGGGGGCTCTGCGAGGCGCTCGCGGCCGACGCTGCCGCCGAGGTAGCGCGGCTGGCCGCGGCCGGCGCGGCATCGCTGGCCGGCGGCGCGGGACTGGAAGCGGCCGAGCTGGCCATCCGCACCGCGGTCATGGAGCTGGGACTATCGGTGCTGGAACCGCTGCTGGCCGCTGATGGCGGGTACCGGGGTCCGCGGGCAGACTGCGGGGCCGGGCGCCAGGCACGGTTCGTGTCCTATCGCGACAAGACCGTGGACACGGTGCCCGGCCCCGTCAGGATGCGCCGGGCCTGGTACCACTGCGCTCAGTGCGAGCACGGCCTGGCGCCCCGCGACGGCGAGCCGGGCGTGGCCGGGCAGACCATGTCACCGGGCCCGGCCAGGATGAGCGACCGGGCCGCCGCTGCGGTGCCGTTCACCCCCGGCGCCGCCCTGGTCGGCGAGCTGGCCGGGATCACGCTGACCGGCAGGCGCCTGGGCCGGCGCGCCGAGGCCGACGGGGCAGCGGCGGCCGCGGTGATCGAAGCCCAGGCGGCCGCGATCGCCGCCCGCACCCTGATCCCGCTGCCGCCCGCTGACCTGCCGGACATGCTGTACACCGCGATCGACGGCACCGGGGTGCCGGTGGCGGCGGCCGAGACCGAGGGCCGGGACGGCAAGGCCGGCGACGGCAAGGCCCATACCCGGGAGGTCAAGCTGTGCTGCTGCTTCACCCAGACCACCGTCGACGAGGACGGCCGGCCGGTCCGCGACCCGCACTCCTCTTCCTACCTGGCCACCTTCGCGCCCGCAGCCGGGTTCGGGACGCTGATGGCCGCCGAGGCACGCCGCCGCGGCGCCGCCTGTGTCCGCCAGCTCGTCATCCTCGGCGACGGCGCGCCCTGGATCTGGAACCTGGCGAGCCAGCATTCCCCTCAGGCCACAGCGATCGCCGACCTGTATCACGCCCGCCAGCACCTGCACGACCCGGGCAAGCTGCTTGCCTTCATGCTCGGCGATCACCACGCCGGCTGGGTCGCCGAGCGGCTCGACGACGTCGACAACGGCGACATCGCCGCCGCCGCCCGCGTCTTCCCCCTGACCGGGATCAAGGCTAAGGAACTCCAGACGGCCCTGGGCTACTTCGAGAACAACGCCCACCGGATGCGCTACAAGCACTTCCGCTCCCCGGGCATGTTCGCCGGCTCCGGCACCGTTGAGGCCGGGTGCAGGGCGGTCGTCGGGCAGCGCCTGAAACTCTCAGGCATGCACTGGCCGGTGCCCGGCGCCGCCGGCATCCTCCCTCCGCTGCCTGGAAGCCAGCGATCGCTGGGACGAATTCTGGACCCAGCCCGGCCATCAGGGCACCAGCGGCCTGAGCCGATCTGGCAGCACTTCGCACAACCAGACCACCAAGGCCAGGCCAGGTTACCGGCCAGTCACCTACATTCGTGTCCCACACCCCCGGCCGGCCAGTGTCGTACTCGGCCCCTAGCATGCGGTCATGATCGATGACCCGGCAGGACGGTACACGGTGGTGCTCGCCTGCCAGCCGGCCCCTGCATCTGACAGCGGGACAGGCCCGCGGGACGGCATGCATCCGCTGCACCCGCGGCCGACCCGGCCGAACTGCTCCCGGTCGGCGTCATCACGCCCCCAACGCAATGGATAACCCCGGGCGATGGTCACCCTCCGTATCGGTGTTGCGGTCTGCCGGCTGGCGCTGGCGGGGTCGGCGCGGGTTGGGATGCGGTGCCGGATGGTGATCTTCTGGGGTCCGACGAGGACGTCCTTGACCAGGAGCCTGAGGACGCGCTGGCGTTCGGGGACGCTGGCGGCGGCGGCTGTGCAGTTCAGCTGGGCGAGGAAGCTTTCGAGGTTGCCTGCGAGCTGGAGGCAGGCGTCGCGGTCGGCGGCCTGGATGTCGATGGCGCCGATCTGGCCGCGCAGGGTCGCCTGCCGGGCGCGCAGGTGCGGCATCCGGGCGCGGAGCTCGTCGATGGTGATCAGCTGCTCGGAGTAGGCCTGGATCATGGCGGTGATCGAGCTGGCGGCCTTGGCCGCCTCGAGTTCCAGCCGCTGGCGCTGGCGGGTGACCGGGTCGGCGGTGCGGGCCGCGTCCAGCCGCCTGCTGATCTCGGCCCGGATCAGGGCGGGGCCGGCGAGCAGGCCGGTGATGTGGTCCCACACGACGGTGCCGGGGTAGTCGGCGCGGACCGGCTTGTTGCCGCAGACCCGCCCGCCGTCGTACCGGTAGTCATCCGATCCCAGGCACCGGTAGTAGCAGATCGTCTTGTTCGTGGTCCGGGTGGAGGTCCGGTAATAGCCGTACCCGCACGC
>WNGL01029352.1_pt1 | contig 10975 bp, 11 predicted proteins | sample 5400591 | NCBI WGS metagenome assembly WNGL01 (sample SAMN13153377, study PRJNA577476) | soil metagenome | isolation source: 80 cm soil or saprolite under Garry oak tree replicate 1 | place: USA:California | collected 2016-06-15
GCGCCACCTCCTCGATGTAGAGCTCGAAGATGCTGCGGCGCTGCGCCTGGTAGTCGGCGTGCTTCTGCTTGCGGATGTGCGACGCGAGCTTGCGCCCGCACTCCTGCGCGGCGAGCTGGATCTCCCGGATGATCTCCGGATAGTGCGCCACCGCCTCCTTCGACTCGCTCGTGAAGGGCACCCACACGCTCGCGATGTGGACGAGGAGCGCCATGGGGCCGACCGGGAGCGAGCCCTTCGGCTGCGAGAGGAGGTAGTTGCGCCAGTCGGTCTTCACGACCGCCTCGGTCACCCCGCAGGCGCCGCGCTGGAAGAGGAGCGGCACCCGGTTCGCGAAGCGGAAGAGCTCGATGGACTTGTCGGCCGGCCAGGAGCCGCCATAGGCCAGGCCCACCTCCACCTGGAACGGGTTCCCGCGATACACCTTGGGTGGACGGGTCACCGTGGCGATGAAGTAGTTGTGGCCCTTGATCTTCTCGACCCCCTCCTCGGGCGGCGCGTCCGGCACCATCGGCGCCTGGGCCTTGGCGGCCTGCTCCTTCTTGGACGCCCGCTTCTTTCCCGCCTGGTCGAGATCGAGCTGCGTCTCCTCCTCTGGCCCCTCGGTCTCGATGACGTTGAGGAAGGAGACCAGGCCGCGCTTCATGAGCTCGTCGCCGATGGGCGAGAGGCAGTTCGTCGGCGGCGCCATGATCTTCGTCGCGCCGATGGCCTTGTGCAGCTTCTCCGCCAGGGCCCGGTCCTCGGCCAGGTCGCGCGGCCGCACCCGCCCCTTGAGCGCCGCCGCCTTCGCGATCTCGTCCGCGACCGCCGGGGAGACGCGCGAGAAGGCGGTCTGCAGGAACCCCCGCACGTCGCGGCTCTTCGACTCGGCCGCCATCAGCATGAGCGCGCCCAGCTCGACGCCGTGCGGGTGGGGCTTGATCTCGAGCGCCTCCTTGGGCAGCTCGCCGGTCGCGCGCGGGAAGGTGAGCCGCGCCTGCTTCGGCCTGAGGTAGTGCACGGTGGCGTGCGGGTTCGCGAGCGCGGTGTGTTCGACGTACCGGTTCACGAAGCGCTGCCCCTGCTGCCAGTTGGCGACGATCTCCAGCTCGACCCGCGTCCCGTGTTGCTGGGGCCACTCGCCGAGCTCCCGGTCCTCGGTGACGACCGGGTTGTTCTTGCGGGTGTCGATCTGGATCTCGAAGAAGTGGGCCGGCTTCCCCTTGCCGGTGCGCGTCGTGACGCGGATGGGCGCGCCGGTGGTGAGCTGCGCGTACATGGCGGCCGCGCTGATGCCGATGCCCTGCTGGCCGCGCGACTGCTTCAGGCGGTGGAACTTCGAGCCGTAGAGGAGCTTGCCGAAGATCTTGGGCGCCTGCGCCTTGACGATGCCGGGGCCGTTGTCCTCCACCGCCACCACGAAGCGTCCCTCGCCCTTGTTGAGGTCGCCGTCCTTGGAGCCCTCCCAGGCGAGGTCCCGCACCTCGATGGTGATCTCGGGGAGGATGCCGGCCTCCTCGCAGGCGTCGAGCGAGTTGTCGACCGCCTCCTTGATGGTGGTGAGGAGCGCCTTCGACGGATTGTCGAAACCGAGCAGGTGGCGGTTCTTGGTGAAGAACTCCGAGATGGAGATCTCTCGCTGCCCCTGCGCCATCTGCTCGGCGGTGGCGCGTCGCTTGGGGATGCGCGGCAACGGCTGGGCGGCCTCGTCCGGCACCGGCACCACGACCGGCCCGGACGTGACGGGGGCCGGCGAGGCCACGACCTTCGCGGCCGCCCGCCGCGGGGGCCTCGTCTCCTCGGTCCGGACCAGCTCCAGCTGCGCCGCGCCCTTCCCCTTCACCTTGCCCGCCATTCCAAGATCTCCCGGCGATATCGCCACGTTCGCCTTTAACACGGGTCCCCGGCACGACGCGAGAAAGCGAGCGGGCGGCAGCTCCACGCGCGGGTGCGTTTGACGGGGGTCCGGAGCTGGCTATGTTCCGCGCATGGCATGGTCCGAATCCACACCTGTGCGCGGCATCCCCCGGAGCTCCGCCGGCGTGGGGCGCAACTACTTCAAGACCGCAATGCTGATGGCCTTCCTCATCGCCGTGCTCGCCATCGGCGGGCAGGTGTGGGGCGGCTCCTCCGGCATGCTGATCTTCGGCATGATCGGGCTCGTCATCAACTTCATGTCCTACTGGTTCTCCGACCGGATCGCGCTCATGGCGCACCGGGCGCAGCCGGTGACGCGGGAGCAGCTGCCGCAGCTCTACGAGGTCGTGGAGCGGCTCACCCGCAAGGCCGGCATGCCGATGCCGAAGCTATACGTCATCCCCTCGGAGACGCCGAACGCGTTCGCGACCGGCCGGAACCCGTCGCACGCGGCGGTGGCGGTGACCGAGGGCATCCTGAAGCTCCTCGACTGGCGCGAGCTGGAGGGCGTGCTCGCCCACGAGCTGTCGCACGTCCAGAACCGCGACATCCTCATCTCCACCATCGCGGCGGCGGTGGCGGGCATCATCAGCTCGCTCGGCCACGCCATCCAGTGGGGCGCCATGTTCGGCGGGCTGTCCCGGCGCGACGACGAGGGGCGTGGCGGCGGCCTCGAGATGCTGGCCTGGGCCATCCTGGCGCCCATCATGGCGATGATCATCCAGCTCGCCGTCTCGCGCTCGCGCGAATACGGCGCCGACGCCTCGGGCGCCGCCCTCATCGGCGACCCCGAACCGCTCGCCGACGCGCTCATGAAGCTCGAGCGCGGGAACGAGGCCATTCCCTATCAGTTCGGCGGGCCCGCCACCGCGCACCTCTTCATCGTCCACCCCTTCGGCGGGGCGGGCGGCGCCATCATGAACATCCTCTCCACCCACCCGCCGGTGGAGGAGCGCATCCGCCGGCTCCGCGAGATGAAGCGCGGGATGCGGTACGCCTGATCCCACCTTCCTCCCTCCCCTGCTCCCGGGGGGACACGCGCGCAATTCCTCCCTCCCCCCGCTCGCGGGGGGAGGGGCGGGGAGAGGGGCGGCTACAAGGTGCAGCTCGAAGAACCGCTCGCCGAGACCGTCAGCGTCCCCGTCACGGTGCTCTCACCGATGACGGCCAGCTCGTAGGTCCCGGGCGACAGAGGCGCTTCGAGCGTACAGGTCGCCGTCGGCACCTGGGAGTTGCAGCCACTGATCGCGCAGCCGGCATTCTCTTGGCACTGCTGGACGGTCGGTGCGAGCTCCACCCTGTTGCCCGGGCGGAGCTCGGCCTGGCAAGACGGGCTCGAGTCGCTGCACTTCGCACAGAGCGTCACGGCGAACGTCCTCCCCGACCCGGAGGCCACCGTGCACTGCGGGCTCGTGGTGGTGGGCTGGGCGGCGCTCGAGCTGCAGGCAGTACCGCCACAGCCGGTGAGCAGGGCGAGGGCAGCGGGCAACGCAACGGCGAGCAGGCGCTTCATGGCAGGCTCCAGGTGAGGACAGTGGGGCGACGGTACGCACCGCACGTCGATTCACGGCTGGCCCATCTTGCCCAACTCGCGCCGGGGCGCCAGTGGACTGTTCGGTACCTCCCGCAGGGGCGTCCCTTGCAGGCGGTGCCGCTCGTGCGCTTGGATGACGGTGTGCAACACGTCGAGGTGGTCGCGGTGCTGGGCGCCGGCGAGGAGGGCTGCCTCCTCGCTCAGCGCGCGGCCCTGGCCGGCTGTGCGGTCCGCCTCTACGATCCGGACCCCGCCGCCCTGCGGCGCGCGCAGGAGCGCATCCGCGCCGCCATCGAGCAGGGCCTCGCCGCCGGCCGGCTCCGCCCGGAGGACAAGCAGCGCGCCCTCGACGGCATCCTCGTCACCATCGATCTGGAGGAGGCCGTCACGCACGGCGACCTCGTCATCGAGACGGGCGAGCGCAGCGGCCCCGAGCGGCGCGCACTGTTCCTGCGCCTCGGCGAGTCGTGCCGCGCCTCGGCGCTCGTCGGCACCTGTCGCGGCTCGCCCGATGAGCTCATGGACTGGCTGCCGCAACCGGGCCGGCTGTTCCGGCTTCGGATGGCGGCGCCCCCGTCGGTCGAGTCGGGCGTGGAGACCTCGGTCGACGCCGTCGAGCGGGCGCGCCACTTCGCCGCGCGCCTCGGGACTGCGCCGGCCGCCTGACTGGCGCCGGCAGCCGCCGGCCGCTACGAGTCCGGGCCGGAGGTGCACCCTTTGACCCACTCGCTCCTGGCTCTCCTGCTCGGCTCGACGTCCATCAAGGCCGGCGACCGGGCCCCGAACTTCACGTTGAGCGACACGGACGGCCACCCGGTGACCCTCTCCGAGGTGCTGGAGAAGGGCCCCGCCATCCTGTTCTTCTTCCCGAAAGCCTTCACGCCCGGTTGAACCCGCCAGACCTCAGCGTACCGGGACCGGTATGCCGACGTGACGAAGAAGGGGGCGCAGGTGATCGGGATCTCGACCGACGACGCAGCCACGCTGAAGCGCTTCAAGGAGAAGCTCGGCGCGCCGTTCCCGCTGCTCTCCGACCCGGGGGGAAAGGTGGCGAAGCAGTACGCCGGGGTCATACCGTTGGTGGGCATGGCGAACCGCGCCAACATCGTCGTGGGGAAGGACGGAGTCGTGAGGGAGGTCGTCACCGGCGGCGACGCGGTGGATCCGTCGACCGCCATCGCGTCGTGCACCTCGGCCGGAGCCGGCTCGTGACGTTCCTCAGCCGCCTGCGCGCCCTCGTGCAGCGCCGGCTCCTCGGGCTCTCGGTGGACGAGATCCGCTACACGTTCGAGGATGTGCGCGCCGAGCTGCGCGCGACGCGGGCTGAGCTGAAGGAGGAGCTCGCGGCGCTGCGGCGCGACCTCGAGCGGCTAGGCGGCGGCGGCGAGCGCGGCAAGGAGGACGAGAAGGACCCGATCGCAGAGGCGTGAGGCCGGCGGGGGATGAACCCCCGCCCTACGGATGCATGCGGCGGTCGGCCGGCGGGGGATGAACCGCCGCCCTACGGATGCATGCGGCGGTCGGACGGCGAGGGATGAACCCCCCGCCCTACGGATGCATGCGGCGGTCGGACGGCGGGGGATGAACCCCGCCCTACTCTGGTGTAGGGCGGGGGCTTGTCCCCCGCCGCCCGACCGCGGCGATGCCTACCGGTCCTTCTCCGTCACGAGCACCCGCCGCACCACCGCCTCGCCGGCGGGGGTGGCGATGCGCTCGCCCTCCTTCCACCCGCCGCACCACCGCCTCGCCGGCGGGGGTGGCGATGCGCTCGCCCTCCTTCCAGTGCGCCCGCCGCAGATAGGCCAGGCCGAGCCGCCCCTCGGGCGCCTCGACCGCGCTCGTGACGACGCCCACCTCCCTCCCCTCCAGCTCGAGCGGCGTGCCCGGCCCCGCGCCGTCCGGCAGCGCGAGCTGGACGAGGCCCTTCTGGATCTGCCCGCGGAAGGTGCCGCGCAGGACCACCTCCTGGCCGATGTAGCAACCCTTGTCGAACGACACGGCCGTCGCGACGAGCGCGGCCTCCATGGGCAGCCGCGCCGCGTCGACGTCGGCGCCCTGGCGCGGCACGCCGGCCATGACGCGCAGCACCTCCAGATCCCCCGCCTCGAGCGGCGTCGCCCCGCCCGAGAGGAGCGCGTCGCGGAAGGCGGCAGCCTCGGAGGGAGCCATCACGGCGTCCAGCGCCGGCGCGCCTCGGCGCGGGTTCGAAAAGACGCTCCCGGCCGGCGCGACGGTCCGCGCCCGCTCGACGCCTCCGGGCCCGAGCGCGGGGACGACGCGCAGCGCGGCGGAGACGTCCTCCAGCTGCACCTGATCGCGCAGGATGAAGCGCGCGAGGTGGGCACGCAGCGGCTCCGCCACCTCGGGCTCGACCTGCAGGAGGAGGTCGTCCGGGCGGGCGAACAGCACAGCATCACCCACCACCCTGCCCTTCACGTCGAGGAAGGCGAGATGGACGCTCTCGCCCGGTGCGACGCCCTTCACCCGCTGCGTGGAGATGCGGTGGAGGAACTCGTGCCGGTCCTTCCCCGCCACGCGCAGGAGCCCGCGCGAGAGCGCCGGCCCCACCGCCGACCCTGTCTGCGCCGCCGCCAGCCGTGCCTGCAGATCGCTCATGCGCGGTTCTTAGCGCGGCGCGGACGCGCTTTCAGCGGTCGCCAGCCGCGCCGCCGCCCAGCGCGCCGCCTCGCGCACGCCGGGGAACTCGCTCGCGAGGTGCGCCTCGATCGCCGGCAGCCGGCGCGCGTCCCCGGCATGGCCGGCGGCGAGGATGCCGTTCCGGACGAGGCCTTCGTAGCGGGCGCGCGCGAGGGCCGTGCCGTAAAAGCGGCGCTGGTACTCGGCCAGCGTGAGCGCGAGCAGCGCGTCGAGGTCGAGGCCGCGCTGACCCTCGCGCGCGCGGAGCTCCGGGTCGCAGCGCGCCAGCGGCGCCCGGTTCCACGGGCAGATGGTCTGGAAGGAGATGCAGCGCCGCGCGTCGACGAAGCCGGGCTCGACGATGGCGCCGGTCGGGCAGGCCGGCAGGCACGCCGCGCACGAGCCGCAGCGCTCGGGGTGCGGTGGGTCCGGCTCGAGCTCGCGGTCGAGGAGCACCGTCGCGAGGAGCACCCAGCTCCCGAACCGGGGCGTGATGAGGCAGCCGTTCTTCCCGATCCAGCCGATGCCTGCCCGCTCGGCCCAGGCCTTCTCCATGACCGGGGCGAGGTCGGAGCTGTGGTACGTGCGCACGTCCGGGTCCCGCGCCTGCAGCCGCCCGACGAGGTCCTTCAGGCGCCGCTTCATCACGCCGTGGTAGTCGCGGCCGCGCGCGTAGCGGGCCACTCGGCCGTGGGCGGGCTCGGGCTCGACCGTGTCCTCCAGATAGGAGAGCGCGAGGGCGACCACGCTCCGCACGCCGGGCAGGAGCCGCGCCGGATCGAGCCGCTCCGCGCGCTGGCTGCGGAGCCAGATCATGTCGGCCTCCGCCCCGCACGCGAGCATCCGATCGAGCGGGCCCGGATCGAGCGGCTCCGCCCGAGCGACGCCGACCTCGTGGAAGCCGGCCGCGCGTGCGGCGTCCTTCACGAAGGCCGCGTCCAGAAGGCCTTGCTGCATGGTCCCCCTCACCCTGCCCTCTCCCCCGCCGGGGGAGAGGGATTGTGTCACCTTCTTCCTCTCCCCCCATGCCAAGGGAGAGAGATTGTGTCGCGTCTCATCCCCCTCTCCCCTGCCAGGGGAGAGGGTGGGGGTGAGGGGTTCAGCAGAACCTCTCGCCCCTATGCGGCGCTGACCGCCTTCTTCGCGCCAGCCGGCTTCTTCGGCGCCGCGGGCACGAACTGGCGGACGAGCACGCCCACGATCCAGCCGGCGAGCGAGCCCGTGAGCGCGCCCAGCACGACCCCGCCCACCGTCGGGCCCACCGCCGCGGCGGGGGTGGCGTTGTAGGTGACGAGCAGCGCGAAGGCGAGCGCCATCCCCGCCGCCACCGAGAGGTTGTTCTTCTGGCCGAGCCGGGCGTCGGCGGCGCAGGCGAGGAGGAGCGCCACGGCCGCGACCACCCACGGGCCCCCGGCGACGGGGATGGGCTCGCGGTACACCGCCACCGAAAGGCGGCTGCCGAGCTGTCCCGAGAGCCGGGTGAGCGTGAGAGCGCGCGCGCCGTCCGGGAGCCGGGCCGGGTAGTAGTCGGAGGTGTGGTCGTGCGCGACGCGCGCGCGGCCGCTTCGGCCCACCCGCGCGTAGCCATAAGTCCGCTCGAGCTTGCCCTCCACGGCCGGGGTGGTTCCCTCGATGGTGAAGCTCGCCGAGGGCTCCCCGCGGTCGGGGAGCTTGCCCGAGACGAGGAGCCGCACCGCGCCCCCCGAGGAAGACGGGACGGCGATGCTCTCGCCCACCTGGCCCAGGTCGCCCGCGAACATGGGGTCGCCGGGCCGCACCGTCCGCAGCGGCGGGACGAGCGTCGCCGCCGCGGTGGCGAGCGCGGCCGCGATCGCGAGCGCGCGCGCGGACCCGTCGCGGCGCGGATCGAGCGCGGGGCGGAGGAGGAAGAGCGCCGCGACGACCCCGACCGCCAGCACGACCACCGTCGCCGTCGCGTCCTCGCTGGCGATGCCGGTCAGATAGAGGAGGCCGGCCAGCGCCGCCGCGGCGAGGGCCGCGACGGGGAGGAGCCACCCGGAGAGCGCTTCGTCGAGCCAAAGGGTGAAGGTACTGGGTGCGCGGTCGGCCATGGGGGTCCCTCGAAAAGGGCGACACGATACTCCAGGACGGCCAAATTTTTGACGGCGATCCGATATCACCGCATACCGATCGTCATGGCCCGACGCCTCGATTTGCACGAGTGGGACCACCTCCCCGGCACCGCCGAGCGCGGACCTTCCTGGTCGCTGGTTCATGGTGACTCCCTGGAGGCGCTCGAGCGGCTGCCCCCGCGCTCGGTCGACGTCGTCTTCGCCGACCCGCCCTACCACCTCTCGAACGGCGGCACGACCTGCCAGAGCGGCCGGCGCGTCAGCGTCGACAAGGGCGCCTGGGATCGCTCCGGCGGCGTCGCGGAAGACCACGCGTTCCAGGCGCGCTGGCTCGAGGCCTGCCGGCGAGTCCTCAAGCCCTCCGGCACGATCTGGGTCTCCGGCACGCAGCACGTCATCTTCTCGGTCGGCTACGCCATGCAGGAGCTGGGCTTCCACCTCCTCAATACGGTCACCTGGTTCAAGCCGAACGCGGCGCCCAACCTGGCCTGCCGCTTCTTCACGCACTCGACCGAGATCCTGCTCTGGGCGAGCCCGCAGCGGCTGCGGCCGCTCGCGCACCGGTTCAACTACCGGGACATGAAGGCGCAGAACGGCGGCAAGCAGATGCGCGACCTGTGGACCATCACCGAGCGCCCCGAGCCAGGCGGCGAGCAGGTGGTGTGGTCGCTCCCCACCCCCGGTCCGCGCGAGAAGGTGCACGGCCGCCACCCCACCCAGAAGCCGCTCGCGCTCCTCGATCGCGTCCTCGGCGCGAGCGCCGCGCCGGGCGATCTCGTCCTCGATCCGTTCTGCGGCTCCGGGACGACCGGGGTCGCGGCGGTGCGGGCCGGCTGCCGCTTCCTCGGGCTCGAGCGCAGCGAGGAGTACGTGCAGCTGGCGGCGCGGCGCCTGCGATCGCCGGACTGAGCGGACGGCCCTCCGAGCCCTCGACCCGTCCGGTGCACCCTGCTCGGGCCCGCCTGCCGGGCCGTGCCGCGGGGTGGCGCCGGTGGCTATGTTCCGTGGGTGAAGCTCGACGCGCTCCGCACCGCCGAAGCTCTGCTCCCGCTCGGCGGGCTGTGCCTGTTCCTTTTCAGCACGATGGTCCTCTTCGGCGCGCGCTGCGTCACCCTCGGGCGACCGCGCACCCCGTACGTCGAGGCGCGCTCCGCCACCCGCATCTGGAAGTGGTGGATGGAGTGGTGGATCTGGCTGTGGGGCCCGGTCGAGCGCGCCTGCCTGGCCCTGCACGTCCCCCCCAACGCCATCACCCTCGCCAGCACCGCGCTCACCGTGGTCGCGGCCGCGCTGCTCGGCATGGGCCACCTGCCGGCGGGCGGCTGGCTCTACCTCTTCGCGGCCAGCCTCGACCTCGTCGACGGGCGGGTGGCGCGGGCGCAGGGCAGCTCGTCCAAGGCGGGGGCCTTCCTCGACTCGACGCTCGACCGCGTGGCAGAGCTCTTCGTGTTCGCGGGGCTGGCGGTGTTCTTCCGCGAGACGAGCGCGCTCTACGCCGTCCTGGCCGCCGGCGGCGCCTCGGTCGTCGTCTCCTACGCCCGGGCGCGGGGTGAGACGCTCGGCGCAGGCGAGGTGTCCAAGGTCGGCGGGATGCAGCGCGCCGAGCGCGTCGTCCTGACGGGCGCGCCCTGCGCGCTGGCTCCCCTCTTCGACAGGCTCTTCGGGCCTGACGGCGGCGCGCTCGCGGTCGGAAGCGCGCTGGCGCTCCTGGCGGCGCTCACCACCCTCACCGCCGTGCAGCGTGGCTTCGCCATCTGGCGCGTCCTGCGCGGCCCGCTGCCGCCCGCGACCATGCGCACCCTCTCGAACGTCCGCTGGCTCGACAACGTCCGCTGGCTGGATACGGCCCGGCGGCGCCAGCGGCTCGGGCGCTGAGCGGCACTCACACGTTGCTCCCTCCCCGCCTCGGGGGTAAGCCTCCCGCATGACCAGCTACCGCGACCTCCTTGCGTCGGCGCGCGCCGGCGTGCGCGAGCTGGCGCCGGAGGATCTGGAGGCCCGTCGAGGAGCCGGCGATCGCCTCCTCCTCGTCGACGTCCGAGAGGCCGACGAGTGGGCGGGGGGTCACCTGCCGGGCGCGATCCACGTGCCGCGCGGCTTCCTCGAAGCGCGCATCGAGGGGCTCCTCCCCGACCGCGCCGCCGAGGTGGTGCTGTACTGCGCCGGCGGCAACCGCTCCGCGCTCGCCGCGCGCACGCTGCAGGAGATGGGGTACGAGCGCGTCGCCTCGTTGGCCGGAGGCTACGGGCGGTGGCACGACCACGGCCTGCCGACCGAGAAGCCGGTCGCGATGCTGGCCGAGCAGAAGGAGCGCTACCGCCGCCACCTCGTCATCCCCGAGGTGGGCGAGGCCGGTCAGGCGCGCCTCCTCGCATCGAAGGTGCTCCTGCTGGGCGCGGGCGGGCTCGGCTCGCCAGCCGCCCTCTACCTCGCCGCCGCCGGCGTGGGCACCCTCGGCATCGTCGACTCCGACGTGGTGGACCTCTCCAATCTGCAACGCCAGGTGCTGCACTCGACCCGCACCATCGGTCTCCCGAAGACCACCTCGGCCGCGGAGGCGCTCCGGGCGCTCAACCCCGACGTGAAGGTGGTCCCCTACCCCGAGCGGCTCACGAGCGAGAACGCCCTGCGCATCCTCGAAGGCTACGAGGTGGTGGTGGACGGCGGCGACAACTTCCCGACCCGCTACCTGCTCAACGACGCCTGCGTCATGAAGGGGATCCCGAACGTCCACGGCTCGGTCTACCGCTTCGAAGGTCAGGTCACGACCTTCTGGGCCGGCCACGGGCCGTGTTACCGCTGCCTCTATCCC
>WNGL01009996.1_pt1 | contig 10974 bp, 8 predicted proteins | sample 5400591 | NCBI WGS metagenome assembly WNGL01 (sample SAMN13153377, study PRJNA577476) | soil metagenome | isolation source: 80 cm soil or saprolite under Garry oak tree replicate 1 | place: USA:California | collected 2016-06-15
ATGGACAGTGGTTGGTATCAACTCATGGAGATGGCGCGATTCTGGTATGGGACGTCGCAGAACGAGGGCTGGCAGCCAATCTCAACGAGCACAGCGCGCCAGTTCGTTCCGTCGCCTTTTCCGCTGATGGAGAGAGAATCGCTTCCGCAGGCGAGGATCGCTCAGTAATAATTTGGGACGCAAAGGGTGGGCGGAAAGAAGCCGTGCTGGTCGGTCATACTACGCGAATCACGCAAGTGGCATTTGCGCCCAGTGGAGAATGGATCGCCTCCTGTGATCTGCGCGGCACTGTGAGACTCTGGGACCTGCAACGAGGCCAACCTCGACTTGTTTTTGCACCCTCAACGATGGACACGCGAACGTTAGCGATCTCGCCTGACGGGCATTGGGTCGCAACTCCGTTCGGTGTATACGAGAGCGCCACAAGCGGTGTCGCTATGAGAATCGACCCAGAGGTGATAGGCGGAATATATGGAATGGCTTTTTCTCCGGATGGACGGTTGCTGGCGTGCGTTACGGAGCACGGGCAAGTGTACTTATGGGACGTGATGAACTGGCGATTGCGTGCCCAGGCAGAACTGAGGAACGCGCAGCTCATTAGCCTTAGCTTTTCGCCAGACAGCAAGTCGCTGGTCACTGGCGAGGACGAAGGATGGATTCGGCTTTTTAATGTTGAACCCTTGCGCGAAGCGGCAATCATTGGTCATCACACCGCTCGGATCAAGTCGGTCGCGTTCTCACCAGACGGGCATGAAGTTGCTTCGGCGGGTGATGATCGAAATATCTATCTCTGGGATGTGTCAGGCCGCCGATTGATCACCGCCATCGGCACGCACACGGCGCCGGTGCTTTCGGTTGCCTTCTCGCCAGATGGAAAGAAGCTGGTTGTCGGCGGCCACGACAACTCCGTGCGCGTCTTCACGCGCCACCGCACGCTCTGGGGTTACAAGCTAGATTGAGCGTTAACCCTCAATCGCTTCGATCCTCACTCCCGTGCTTTGCTCAAAACTTTCGTGGCGCGCTCGATCGCAGAGATAATTCTGTCCAAACCTTTTTTCGCGTTGGTCGTGTTCCGATCGTCTAACGCCTGCTGAAAGTCTGTCAGCGGTTGGGCGGCGTAGCCGGTGAAAATTCCCGGCGCGTAGATTTCGTGTCTGTACCAGGGTCGTCCGAGCAGGCCGCGGTCATCTATGAACGCGCGCTCCGTGGCGATTAGCGCATCGTTGAGACGCCGGAGCTTAGCGGCGAAGGCGGTCGATTTTTCGCTTTCAGCGATAAGCTTCTGTCGTTCTCTTTCAACCCGCGCCGCCTCGTCGGTAAAATTCTTGACGGCGTCGTTCATCGGCTTCTCATCGAAGGCGCTTTCCAGATTGCGACGCTTTGCCAGGCGCACGCTTTCATTGAAGTAGTCGCGAACCTGGTTTGCATAATCCGTGTAGTCGAAAGGCAAGCCGTCAGCATCAGCCAGACGCATGGCCATCGTCCCCCACAACTGCGCCGCCGCAACGTGATATCGGAAATCGGGATCGCCGAAGTGCGACATCCAATAAAAAGAGTCGTAGGCCGAATGATAGACGCCGTAATCGCCGCCAAATCCCATGTCAGTCGACGGAATTCCGAGATGCTGTAAGAACGGTGTGTAATCCGAACCGGAACCCAGTGGCCCAATGCGCGCTTCCGTGTCGTAATCAGGATCGGTTTCGCTTCGTTGTTCGCGCGCGCGATCCTGCCACTGCTGATAGATGGTCTTGCCCGTTTTCGGATCCTTCACGTCGCGGGTTGCAGCGCGGATTAATTTCCAGAGCGATGGTACCGAGGAGGCCCCATAGTTTGGGCCGTTAACAGCCACGTCGACATTTAGATAGGCAACTGCTTTCTGCTGCAGTTCGTCGGCGTTTTCTTCCGCCCATTCAGTCGAACCGATCAGGCCGTACTCTTCTCCATCCCAACTGCAAAGAATGATCGTGCGGCGTGGCTGCCAACTGTTCTTGAGCAGTTGACCGAACGCGCGTGCTGTTTCCAACATCGTGGCCGTGCCGCTGTTAGGATCGACCGCGCCAAACACCCAAGCATCACGATGATTGCCCATAATCACCCAGCGATCCTTTTCCGCGCCGCCATCAATCCGCGCGATCACGTCCCAAAGCGTGCGCGACTGATAGTCCATGTCCGTTTTCAAATGAACGCGGACGTCATTGGTGCCACCCACGTGATAAGGAAAAGGAAAGGCGCCCTGAAAACCTCGTGGGCGTACTGGACCTTTCAATGGCTCGATCAATTTACGAGCTTCGTCGTACGCGAGGGGCTGCACCGGAATGCGAGGGATGTCCCCATAAGCCTCTTCTAAACTGAGTCTTGGCGTGCCGGGAATTGCGGGCTTGCCCGGCGTCAGAGGGTCGCCTGGATACTGAAACAGAAATTGCACGGAGCCGCGCTGACCGGAAGCCACGGGCCGCCACGGACCTTTCGAATAAACGTCGCCTTGTGCGTAACCATCGTCCGCCGGATCGGAATAGATGATGCAGCCGACCGCTCCATGATCCTGCGCGACTTTCGCTTTCACGCCGCGAAACGAATTGCCGTAACGCACGATGACGATTTTGCCTTTGACGTCGACGCCGGCTTTTTGTAACGCTTCGTAATCCGGCGGCAAACCGTAATTGGCGTAAACCAGCGGCGCGGTCACGTCGCCACTCGCGCTGTAGCCGTTGAAGAGCGGTGTGATGTTTGGATTCGAAGAACTCGGGTCCTCCTTGAGCACCGCTTCCCGAACTGAAAGCCTTTCGTGACGGGGAGCAATCAACTCGACGATTGGATCGGTCTTCGGATAATTCAGCCACACCTGATATTCCTTGAGTTCCGCGGATAGTCCAAACGAGCGCATCTGATCGCGAACATAGATTGCCGTCGCATAGTCTTCTTTCGTGCCCGCAACGTGTGGTTCTGAAGTCAATCGGCGCAGATGCTCGCGCGCCGAATTAGGCGCCGGCACGGCGTGAAACTGTTCTTCCCAGCGACGCTCGGCCGCTGAATGGTCGGAAGTGAAACCATCGAGAGCAGTTTCAGTTGAGCGTTGGGAAAATGCCTGCTGTACCGCTGCTTGCGAAAGCAGCGCTGCTAAGACAAGAAAAACTGAGCAGCGATTATTGATGATTTTCAATGTCGCGTTTCCTCCAACTGATGTCTTAATTTTGTAAAGTGGCACGGGCGTCTCGCCCGTGAACCACGCGCAGGATGCGCGCGCCACTTCAATTTATGCCACTACCTTCCGCCAACTAATTTGAGATCGTTCCGAGATCTTCACCGACGCGATGGAGACGGACTCGGTTCCGGCATCTGAACCCGCGCGTAAAAGATTTGCGTCTCCTTGGTCTTTTCATCCTGAGCGATCACGATCGCCAGACCTTCCTGCTGGTCTCCGCTCTTGCGACTGAAAAGACAGAGCGCGCCCTGGCTCTTTTGATCTTCACTGTCAGCAACGCACCCTTTCTCATTCGGTGTCCAACCAGCCGCCTTCATCCGCTCTTTGTCGTAGAAGTCCTGGACCTCCTGCGCGTTTTTGTTAGTCTTGAAGGCGATGAAGTTAATCTGTCCTTGCATCGCCGCCCGGATGAGCAGTCTGGCGCCCAGAGGGATTTCCAGATCCGCTTTGGTCGCGCCTTCGAAGGGTGGAACATCAGGCCAAAGACTGCTGACGGTGCCGGCGCTGGGATTGCCGGTCAACGTCTCAACCATTCGGCAAGCGGAAACGACCACGACGATAAGAGCCACGGCTGTGGCGGCGCTGAATCTCTTCATCTTATTCCTCCAGACGCATCGAACATTGCGTTAACGCCACTCGTAGAGTAGAAAAGAAAGCACCGAAAGGAAGCCAAGTCAACAATGGAAAGTCGCTATTATCCCGGCGTGGAAGCCGACGTTACAAAATTAACAACTGAGCTTCGCGACCTCTTTGACGAAGACTTCGAAGTGCAAACGATGCAAGTCTCATCGACCGCCGTGGTGCAAGCGCGCAAGTCTAGCACGTTGCGCGACATCACCGGACTCTCGGCCGCGTTGACGATCAAAGTGACTCCCGAAACCGGAGGCACCCGCGTCGAAATCGGCATGCAGAAGTGGTTCGATAAAGCTGCGGTCGCTGCCGTAGCCCTGGCTCTATCAGCCGGTTTGCTCCTGGCATTGCCGGCGCTCGGCGCCTACTGGCAATACAAACTCACGGAAGACGCGTGGAAGATAATCGAAGATCACATCGCGCGCAAAGCCGGAGGTTACGTTCCGCCGCTGCCAGGACGCTGCGGAACTTGTGGCGCAGCGAATAATGGAGGATCAACCTATTGCTCTTCATGCGGCGCGAATCTGCGCGTCGGTCTCATCTGCGCGGCGTGCGGAGCGGTGCAGAAAGATCCCGGCGCGCGGTTCTGTAGTTCATGTGGGAAATCATTAACCGCTTCTGATTAGATCGCCTTGCAGTTCGTCGCCGCGTCACTAGAGAATGCGAAGATTCTCAAAGAATCAAGGCTGATGATCCCGACTGCTCGAGTCCATGTGGTCCCCTTCGCAATAGCCGCGATGGTTGGTCTGGCTCTGGTCGCTCCGAAACTCTTCGCCCAGGAAATTGAACCAATCGATGTCCTCAAGGTCAATACGGACCTTGTCGTTTTTGATGCTCAGGTCATCGACAAAAAGACGAAACGCGTTATTGGCGATCTTACCAAAGACGACTTTGAACTTAGCGATAACGGCGCTCGGCAACAGATTAGTTATTTCAGCCGCGATGAATTGCCGCTCTCAATCATGCTGTTGCTCGACGTGAGCGGAAGTGTCCGCCCGATCCTGCATCAAATTCGCGATGGCGCACTCAATGCGCTGCAACGGCTGAGGCCGCAAGATCAAGTTGCCGTAATGGCCTTTGCGAATACTTCAAGACTGGCGCAGAACTTTACTAACGATCGAAAACTCGCCGCGCAGAAGATCGAAGAAGCTACTGCGAGCGACGTCCTCGGCCGCGGAACTTTTCTTGGCCCAGCTCTGGATAGCGCGGCCATTCACATGCAGAAAACGCCCGCGCAAACGGGCCGTCGTGTGATCATCGTGGTCACGGACAACATCGCGATAACTCCGGGCCGCCAGACGAAAGATATTCTGGAAGAACTCTTCGACAGCGGCACTGTTGTCTATGGTCTGATCGTGCGCGCCGCGATTGGCAAAGTCTTCAATGTGATGTTCCTCGGACAGATTAAGGGCGTGAACGAGTTCGTGGAACAAACCGGGGGAGAAATCGTGGGAGCAGATAAGACCGAAGTCGACGAAAAATTGGGCGCCGTAATAGATCGTTTGCGCGCGCGCTACGCGATCGGATTTCGACCAACCGATACGACTGATGACGGCAAGTTTCGCAAGGTCGAGATCAAGGTTGTGGCCGCGAAGAAAGGCAAAGAAAACTTAATCGTGCTGACGAAGCGCGGTTATTATCTGCGACGGCGTTGAAGTAGGACAGTTGATAATTTTCGGCTCCTCCTCGAAGTTTGTGCTGGCACTTTCGGTACTGGACACTCCTAAACGAACTCAATCATGTCTCAGAGCCCGCACGGGATCGATTCGCGCCGCGCGCGCCGCCGGATAGAGCGCGGCGAGAATCGACACGATCAGCGCGAAGGCAATCGCGCCCAGCCATAAATAAGCGGGCAAGTGAAAGAAATCGACGAAGGATGCACCCTGCGGTTTGAGGATGAAGCGATAAGCCAGACGGTTCGAGATGCCGTCGATGCCCCATGCCGCCAGCGAGCCAATCACTCCGCCGGTGAATCCAATCACGGCCGCTTCAAAGAAAAAGATCAATTTGATCTCGCGATCTTCGGCGCCGATCGCTTTCATGATCCCAATCTCGCGCGTGCGCTCGAGTATGGACATGATCATGGTGTTAGCGATTCCAAACGAAGCGACCAGCAACGAAATGCCACCGAGTAAGCCCAGCACCGCATCGATAATCAGGAACACGGTGCGAATCTGCTCCATCTGATCGACAATCGAGAAGCTGCCCAGGCCCATCTGTTTCAAGCGCTGTCGCACCTCCGTCAGCTTAACGGGATCCGTCACCCGCACGATTGCCGAAGCATAACCCGGCGATTCGCCGTTGCCGATAGCGCCGCTCTCACGCGCCAGCGCCATGATCACGCGCGACTGTTCGCCCTGATGTGCAATCGACCACTGACGCGCCGCGGCTACCGGAATGTAAACGTCCGCGTATGGCATCAGCCCTCGAGTCGGTCCCGGCCCGCCGTCCGGCTTTGCTTCTTTGAGAACGCCCGCGATGTGAAAGGTGCGCTCCGCTACAACTTGCGAGTCTTTCTGCTCAAAGTCTTCTTCGCTGAGGGGAAGGCCGAAAAAGTTTGGCGGCTGTTTGTCGTCCGTGGTTGTATTCTGCTTTGATTTATCCGTTTGAGCGCTGCCCGTAGTAAGGAACTCAATGGTCTTGCCTACGGCGTCTCCGGCACTAGCAAACCCTGCCGTGCGGACGAAGTCCTCAGTAACCACGGCTTCGTCTGCGCTGGGTGAACTGATCATTTGGCCGGCGTCGAATTCTTTGAAGTGAGACGAGGAATTTGGAACATTTGCACCGGCAACCTGATGACCGAACGTGTGGCCGTTGGACCTGAGTTGCACCACGAACCAAACTGTGGGCTCGATATAGGCTACGCCGGGAATTTTCCCGATGTCGGCGATGGCGGCGTCATCCAAAATGCGCGTGAGGGCTTCTTCTGTTTGAGATCGCCGAGTGTCGTTACCTTGGTTTCTACGGCCCGGCGGCCGATCAAAATTGAAGGCGCCGGCGAAACTCTTTCCGAAAACCGTCATCTCATTAAATAGATCCAGCGCCTTGAACCGCGAGAGCAGGTTGCGCTGCAAACCCAGCCCAAACGAAACCATCGTCACGATTACCGCTACGCCCACGATGACGCCCATCGAAGTTAGCGTGGCGCGCAGCTTGGCCTCGCGCAGATTTCTTAAAGCGAGCCAGAGGATGTCGAAAAAAGGCATATGTTAAGTAAACAATTCGTGGTGTAGATTAGCGCATTTGCGGCCGGTAGTCAGGGGGCGAACCAAATTTTTCCCTAGCCCAGGCGTTCACGCCTGGGAACGCGAAGGCCATTAAATCTTCTTGGCCTCCTTCAGGAGGCTTCTCACGATTCGTCATCCCAGCGATTGAAAACACCCGATGATTAGGCCAAAGAAAGCCTCCTGAAGGAGGCTAATTGAAATACTTGAATTCCCCTCCCAGGCGTAAACGCCTGGGCTAGAGAAATCGGATCCACTGACAACGATTCCGTACAACTCTGACACAGATTTTTGTATCTAAGTTTTGTCCTCGATAAAACACCCGACGAAGTTACGAAACGCGAGTTAGTCAGCCAGCGAGATCAACCCTCAAGAAGAACTAAGCCCTTCAGGCGACCTCACTTGAACCGGTCTTGCCAAATCACCAAAACTGGTAGAAAATCGGAGAACTAAAAAGATGAAAAACCCCAGAAATATCTTTGCGAAAATCAGTGCGGCCGTAGCCGTTGTCCTCGCTGTCGCCGGCTGCGCCGTTGCGAAAAGGCATTCTGACCCAACATTTTCAAACATTCATATACGAAACTTTGGCAAGATGGACGACCGGTTCTACCGTGGCGCACAGCCGGATGAAGCAGATTACAAAGACCTCAAGGCGCTCGGCATTCAGACCATAATCGATTTGCAAGACAGTCCGACCAACTATGAGAAGCGTGATGTGGAAGCCCTCGGGATGCGCTACGTCAATATTCCGATGAGCGATTCCAGCTACCCGAAGCAAGAGTCGATTAATGCTTTTCTGAAACTCGTCAACGATCCCGCAACCGGCAAGTTCTTCGCGCACTGCGCCGGCGGCCGTCACCGCACGGGAGTTGTGGGCGCCGTCTATCGGTTCAATGTGAACCACTGGAATTTCGACCAGGCGTACGCCGAAATGAAGGACTATGACTTCTACACCCGCTGGGGCCACGGCGATCTGAAGACCTTTGTCGAGGATTATGCGCAGAAGATGCAGAGCAGCAGCGCTGCCGCCGCGACTGCGACATCTAACAAGCAGTAAATATTTGAACTCCCGAATCTGAAATTTCCGATTTGCGAATTCACAATGGGGCTGCCTCCCTCGAGGCGGCCCCTTTTTGTTTTTATTTGGATAGCTCCGGTGCAGTCTAAGAACAAATTGAGTCCGAAAGTACTACACGCGCAGCGATGTAAACGGTCAAGGGAAATCGCGTCCCACATATCTATGTCAGCAGCAATCAGGATTGGGGAGTCTGTCGGAAAGAGTGCCGTAGGCACGAAATGTTTATTTTATAGACCAGAAGCCTTCCTGATTCCACGCTTCTCCGACTTGAGCGAAATGCTGAGGATTTCGCTCAAGTCGGAGAAAAACAAAATGAGTCTGCGAGCGACCTATAAACATTTCGCCGCTACGCGGCTGGTTGCCGACAGGACTCGTTGGCCGCCTCTTCTAAACCATCAGACCCGATTTCTTGCAAACTTCTTAATCTTTCTTTCTACTTGATCACCCATCCCGTCAAACCTCAAAACAGCGCCATAATTTGCTGGTATCGACGCGAATCTTCTCTCCTTAGAATCGAGGACAATACTGTGAAAACTCAGAGCAGATTTCGTTGGCTCGCAGGGTTGGCGGTCGTACTGATCGCCGCTGGCCTTTCGCTGGAAGCCTTTTCCAATAGCAAGCCGTCAAGGAAGAAACGACAACACGCCAGCGGCCCAGCCGTTCTTTGGCGTGACCCCGGGAATATTCGCAAACGCGATCTATTTTACGGACCGGGATCGAAGGCACTCGCGCCGGTACCACCCTTTCGTTTCCTAGAAGAGATCAGGGAAGGCACGCAGCCTAAGTTCGATGTCGAGGACGCGCGCGGGGTGAAGTGGCGCGTCAAGCTTGGATCCGAAGCGCAATCAGAAACCGTTGCCACGCGCCTGGTTTGGGCGGCTGGGTACAATGCGGAAGAGGCTTACTATTTCAACCGCGTCCACATCGATAATCTGCCACGACTGTCGCGGGGCCAAAAGTACGAGGAGGGAAACGGCTTCGTGCGCGGCGCGAAATTCAAGCCTCATCGTAAAGACGTCGAGCGTGGCGAGACCTGGTCGTGGACCAGGAATCCGTTTGCCAAGACGCGAGAGTTGGACGGTCTGAAGACGATGATGATCCTGCTGAACAATTGGGACGACCTGAAGCGAAATAACAAGGTGCTCTACACGAAGGATCCCAAGATTAATGGTTCAGAAGCTCGTTATGCCGTAACCGATCTTGGCGGCACACTCGGACGGGCGGCGGGACTCGGCGGTGGCCGAAGCAAGAACGATCTCAGAGGATTTCAGTCGGAGCGCTTTGTGCGCGGCATCGATAAGAAAGGCGTAGTCAAATTCAATTATCCCGTGCGTCCATCCAAGCTCGGAGTATTTTCGATCTTCTATCCACCGCTCTTCTTCCGCGAACAAAGACGAGCCAAATCGATGCACGGCATACGGGTCGAAAACGCAGCCTGGATCGGCTCGCAACTCTCAAAGCTATCCGACGACCAACTGCGCGACACTTTCCGCGCCGCCGGTTATGATCGCGCCACAACCGAAGCCTACGTGCGCACGCTGCGGAGCCGCATCAACCAACTTAATCAATTATCGCAATCGCAAATCGCTTCTCGCCCCCGTCGGGTGCAGTAGCCCCGACTGTGGGTGGGGGAAGGGCGTCCTCCGTCCGCGGCTTCGCCGTCCGATGTGCGGAAGGCCTACGGCCTTCCGTCACGCATCCTTCAATTCTGTTGGGCTCCGCCCAAATTCGGGGCGTAGCCCCGAAGACTGAGTAGCTATCCTGTCGGAAGGGCAGAGACGTCAGAGACCTTCCGCAAATCAAGCGGCATAGCCGCGCGTGTGCTACAATGCGCTCAGTTTTCAGAAACTATCATGGCTCGCGATTACGTCCAAAAGCATGAAAAGGGTTACCGCATTGCCGGCACTCGCGTGTCTCTGGATTCTATCGTTTACGCGTATCTTGAGGGCCTCCGTCCGGAAAGCATCGCCGATGATTTTCCTGCGCTTAGCTTGGAAGAAGTCTATGGGGCTATCGCTTATTACCTCGGACATCGCGAAAAAGTAGATGCTCACCTGAAACAACTCGATGAGCAATTTCCCGCCTTGCAGCAACGAATCCGCGAGAATTATCCTCTGCTCAACCAGAAACTGGATGAGGCTAGAGAACGAGAACCGTTGGCCCAAGCATGAAAGCGCGGTTTCAGGCAGACGCTGACTTCAGTCATCGGATTGTCAGCGCTGTCCGCCGACGCGAGCCGGCGATCGATTTCCAAAGCGCCAACGTTCCGAATCTGCGTGGCCTTGATGATCCGGAAGTACTGGCGCTTGCGGCGCAAGAAGGCCGCGTCCTTGTATCTCACGATCTGACGACCATGCCCGATCATTTTCGCGAAGTTCGTCGAGACCAACACCAGCACCGGTTTGCTTATCATCCGTCAAAACGTTTCGATCCACCACGCCCTAGAAGAGATCGTTCGAGCTTGGATCGAAACCGACGCCAAAGAGTGGATAAATCAAATGCGAGTTGTGTGAGACTCTGATTCACACAGGCCATCCCTCCCTCGTTCGCGGCTGTGCCGCCCGATGTGCGGAAGGCCTACGGCCTTCCGTCAAGCATTTTTCAATACAGTTGGGCTCCGCCCAGGTAGACCGCGGCATCGTACTAACCGGTGGAGGTGCTGAAGCACTTCGATAAGCGACTCTCGATCGAAACAGGTTTGCCGGTTGCTTTGGCCGAGGATCCAATGGCATCGGTCGTTCTTGGTGCTTAGCGATTTTGACCTCTTGCGCCAAATCTCTTGGTCGTGGGAACGCCAGGTCCAGATGTAGGCCACAAGCAGAAACATCTCAACAACGAGG
>WNGL01027398.1_pt1 | contig 10974 bp, 10 predicted proteins | sample 5400591 | NCBI WGS metagenome assembly WNGL01 (sample SAMN13153377, study PRJNA577476) | soil metagenome | isolation source: 80 cm soil or saprolite under Garry oak tree replicate 1 | place: USA:California | collected 2016-06-15
GGGAAAAGTTCAACACCTCTCTGGGCAACGGTATGGTTCCGAAATCCGTGATGCGGCAAACCTTTCTGACAATGTGACCTTGCAAAGCTGAAGCATTCATGCTCAAATTGTGGCAAAGCTATGATTCAACACTGGCAAGAGTGCTTGGCAAAGCACATGCCGTGCCTGTTATTACCCTCTCAAATTCAAATGGAGCTACTTTTTATACACGTCCGGATTCCGCTTTACCATCAACCTCTCGGCATTCTCCGCCCTGACAAAGCCCGTCTTTTCGTACAACCTATGCGCATCCCTGGTGAACAAAACCCACTGACGCAGCCCTTGCAATTCAGGGTGTTCGGCGACCGCTTCCATCATCCACTTGCTCAAACCACGACCACGATATTCTTCCAGGATGAACACGTCGCCGATATAGGCAAACGTGGCATCTATTTTCCTCCTTCTAGAAGATTAGCTGTATTAATCATTGTAGAAAATAGGCCGAAAGACAAGAGCCAAGCCTGGACAGTCAACACAGCCATTAGCGAAAGAGAATATCTTAAGATAGTTGCAAAAGTTGTGCCACTTTGTCACCATGTCGCCTCGTATCCTTATTGACAAAGTGACGGATTCATGTTTTACTAGGATCATAACAATAGAAAGGGTTGTGACTTATGGCGTTACGGAAAGAAGACCTCTATGAGGACTACGACAAGGGGAACCAGGCAATGAAACGCTCACGCATTACGATTGATGTTAGTCCTGAATTGCGAAAGCGCATCAAGAAGGCCGCAACTGAAAATGAAGTTTCGATAAGTGAGTATCTTGGACGCATTCTTGATGAGAAGGTCCCTCGCGAAACCAATCTCATACAGATCGAGGAAAAACCTCTCACTCGTGAAAAATTGGAGCGTGTCTTGCGCGTCCGTGAAGAGATTATTGCGCATACCGGTGGATATACATTTGAAGACTCTACAGAAGTAGTTCGCCAGATGCGTGAAGAGCGATCAAGGGAGTTGGAAGAACTATGAGCAAACTTTGTGTGGTCGTTGATACGAGTATCGCTATAAAATGGGCAATAAAGGAAGAGGACTCAAGTATCGCCCTGGCGCTATTAAACGAGTGGACTGGCAAAGATTTTCTCGTTCTTGCACCCACATTGCTTGCTTATGAAGCCACCAATGCGCTCCACAAACAGATTCGTAAAGGCACTCTCCCTTTTGAGGATGCTCAGCGAGCATTACATGAGATTATATTTGATCTTGTCACCTTCGCTTTTATTGACGATGCAAGTCTGAACGTACGAGCGATACAACTCGCTCAACAGTTTGGATTGCCAGCAGCATACGATGCACATTACCTGGCACTGGCAGAAAATAGGGGTTGCGAGTTATGGACTGCCGATACAAGAATGTGGAACAGCTTACAAAGAAAATTAGCCTGGGTTCGCTGGCTTAGCGACTTTTCAACATCTTCATAGAAAGGTAGTGCATCTGAATTGATCCGCCAGATGCGCGATGAACGTACGCGAGAACTGATGGGAGAGTCAGAAGACGAATTGTAGCCAGCCATACCTCAAAATACTCGCATGGTATAATAACACTGAGTTTTCACTACAAGGAGCTATACCATGAGTACTATGCGATTACAAGGAAAAACTATCGGCTATTTTGTGGCCGCGGAAGTTGAAGATTTAGAGTTTTGGGTTCCCCTGATGCGTCTCCAGGAAGAGGGAGCCAGGGTGATTGTCATTGGCCTCTCCACTCAGACTGTGCATGGCAAACACGGGTTGGAGATGACGCCGGATGTCAGTATCGATGGTGATTGTCATTGGCCTCTCCACTCAGACTGTGCATGGCAAACACGGGTTGGAGATGACGCCGGATGTCAGTATCGATGAAGCCCCTGGCGCCGATGAACTGGATGGAGTGGTGATTCCTGGTGGGTGGGCGCCAGATAAACTGCGGCGTAACCAGAAACTTCTGCAACTGGTGCGTGATATGGACGCGCAGGGGAAAATTATTGCTACGATCTGTCACGGCGGGTGGGTTCCTATTTCCGCGGGCATTATGAAGGGGCGTAAGGCGGTAGGCTCGACAGGCATCAAAGATGATATTACCAACGCGGGTGGTATCTGGACGAATGAGGCAGCGTTTCGCGAAGGCCATATGGTGTGGGGGCGCGTGGTAGCGGACATACCGGATTTTTGCCGGGAATTGGTGAATGCGCTTGCAGAGTAAATAGAGAAGGTTTGGAGGGTTTTCATGAGCGGCAAATATCTTAATACGCTTGCACATCGTGTGCTCATTTTTGATGGCGCGATGGGGACTAATATACAACGTTACCAGCTGACTGCACAGGATTATGGCGGGCAGGCTACTGAGGGGTGCAACGAATACCTGGTGCTCACGAAGCCTTCTGTGATTGAAGAGATACATACGGGGTTCATGGAGGTTGGGTGCGATGTACTGGAGACCGATTCGTTTACGGCCAGCCGGCTCAAGTTGGATGAGTATGGGTTGGGTGAGCTGACTCACGAGATCAACCTGGCTGCGGCACGTCTGGCGCGACAGGTGGCAGATCGCTACAGTACGCCGGAACAGCCGCGTTTTGTGGCAGGCTCGATTGGACCGACGGGGATGCTGCCTTCATCCGATGATCCACTGCTGAGCAATATCACCTATGCGCAGCTGGTTGAGGTGTTCCGTGAACAGGCGGCAACACTGCTGGAGGGCGGCGTTGATGTCCTCCTGATTGAGACCAGCCAGGATATCCTGGAGGTGCGGGCGACGATTACGGGCATCCGGCAAGCTATGCAACAGGCGGGACGAAAGGTGCCGCTTCAAGCGCAGGTCTCGCTCGATACGAGTGGACGCATGCTGCTCGGCACGGATATCGCGGCGGTCATGACAACACTGGTCGGGTTGAGGGTGGATATCATTGGGCTGAACTGTTCTACAGGGCCGGATTATATGCGCGAACCGGTGCGCTTCTTGAGTGAAAACTGTCCACTACCCATCTCGACGATTCCTAACGCAGGCATACCCTTAAACGTCAATGGTATGGCAGTCTATCCGACGGAGCCGGAAACGATGGCGGAGGCATTACGTGAGTTCATTACCGAGTTTGGCGTCAATATTGTTGGCGGATGCTGTGGCAACAGTCATGAACACCTGCGGGAAATTGTCAAAGCATGCCGCAATGCTCCATATAAGCCGCGCCCCATTGCCGATCCCTTTTTGCATAAGAAAAGTTCCAGCATTATTTCGCTGCCTTTTGTCTCTAGCGGTATACGCGCGATGGCATTGCAGCAAGACCCGCCACCGTTGCTGGTAGGGGAACGAGTGAACTCTCAGGGGAGCCGTAAGGCGAAACAGGCGCTGCTCGGTGATGATTACGATACGCTGCTGGCGATTGGACGCGAGCAGGTCGAGGGCGGCGCACATGTGCTGGACGTATGTGTCGCGCTGACCGAGCGGGTAGATGAAGCCCAACAGATGGCAAAGACGGTCAAGAAGTTGTCGATGGGGGTTGAAGCGCCGCTCGTTATCGACTCAACCGAGCCGGATGTGATTAAAGCAGCCCTGGAAACGTATCCGGGACGCGCTATCATCAACTCAATCAACATGGAGAATGGCCGCCAGCGCATCGATAGTGTTTTGCCTATGGCGATGGAACACGGTTCGGCAGTGGTCGCGCTCACCATTGACGAGATTGGTATGGGCAAGACTACCGAGCGCAAAGTCGAGATTGCTCATAAGATTTATGATATCTGCGTCAATGAATACGGGCTGGCTCCTGACGCCTTGATCTTTGATACCCTGACCTTCCCCATCACAACCGGACAAGAAGAGCTACAGACGGCGGCTATTGAAACCTTAGAGGCCATCAAGCGTGTTAAAGCTGAACTTCCAGGAGTCTTCACTATTCTCGGCGTCAGCAATGTCTCCTTCGGGCTAAAGCCGCATGCACGTGCCGTACTCAACAGCGTTTTTCTCTATCACGCGGTCAAGACAGGACTTGACGCGGCGATTGTGAATCCAACCCATATTACCCCGTACGCGGAAATCGATACTGAGCAGCGACAGCTTGCCGAGGATTTGATCTACAACAGGCCAGACGCACTGCCCCGCTATATCGCCTACTTTGAGGAGCACGAGCCACAGACAGAGGCGAGCAATACGAAGGCCGATCCGACCGAAGGCATGAATACGGCGGAACGTATTCACTGGCAGGTATTGCATCGCCGTAAGGAAGGCATCGAGCCATTGATCGAGCAGGTGATCACGGAACGTGCTGAAGAGTTGGGTACTCCCCAAAGTGAAGCCGCTGTGAATGTACTCAATACGGTGCTGTTGCCTGCTATGAAAGATGTCGGAGATCGCTTTGGCGCTGGAGAACTGATCCTGCCGTTTGTCTTGCAATCTGCTGAGGTTATGAAAAGGGCGGTTGCCTTCCTGGAACGGTTCCTGGAGAAAAAGGAAGGCTATACGAAAGGGAAGGTGGTGCTGGCGACGGTCTTCGGGGATGTGCATGATATCGGGAAAAACCTGGTCAATACCATCTTGAGCAATAACGGCTATACCGTCTACGACCTGGGGAAACAGGTGCCGCTCAATACCATCCTGGATAAGGCGATGGAGGTCAACGCTGATGCCATCGGGCTTTCAGCGTTGCTGGTCAGCACATCCAAGCAGATGCCACTATGTGTGCAGGAATTGCACAAACGACGCCTGAATTTTCCAGTGATTGTGGGCGGAGCCGCGATTAACCGCTCCTACGGGCGGCGCATTCTGTTTGTCGATGATCAGGCTCCCGCATCGACCCCGCAGCCCTATGAACCGGGGGTGTTTTATGCGCGCGATGCGTTCGAGGGCCTGGAAATTATCGATAAGTTGACAAGCGCGCCCGATGCGCGGGCCAGTTTCGTCAGCCAGGTCAAAGAAGAGGCGCTCCGGGAACGCTTGAAGAAAAGCAGGATAGGAGATGCAGAGAAATCCGATATGGCCGGTGATAATGGCAGGAGGCCCACATCCAATGTTCAGAGCAGGAATTTCGCCCTCGCCTGGAGCGCATGCTGCGCGATGCCCGGCAGCAGCGCTACTTACAACCAAAGGTGATCTATGGTTATTTCCCCTGCCAGGCGAGCGGTAATGAACTGATCGTCTATGATGCGCAGGAGCACCAGGTAAACAAGGGAAATAAACGAGAAGTGGCACGCTTCCATTTCCCGCGCCAGCGTGAAGGCCAACATCTGTGCCTGGCCGATTACTTTGCACCGGTTGAAAGCGGCAGGATGGATGTAGTGGCATTTCAGGTGGTGACAATGGGACAGGCGGCCAGTGAAGCGGTACAGCGTTTGCAACAGGCTGGGGATTATGCCGAGGCGTATTTTACGCATGGGCTGGCAGTTCAGATGGCGGAGGGATTGGCGGAATATACCAATCGTCTCGTGCAACGGGAACTTGGATTAGAGGGACAGCGAGGACGACGCTATAGCTGGGGCTACCCGGCTATTCCTGACCTGGAAGATCACGTCAAGGTGATGACGCTGCTTCCCGCAAGCAGCACGATTGGCGTTAATCTCACCGAAGCCTATCAATTCGATCCTGAACAGACCACCGCCGCGATAGTGATACACCATCCTCAAGCTCTGTATTTCGCGGTTCGAGAGCAAGCAGCAGAAGCAGTCAAGTCATAACTAGCCTGCCTCTGCCCTCTCCTCATCTTTGAGGAGGCTTATTTACCATTGTCATCGTCATCGTCATCGCCATCGTCTTCAGGACCGGGAGGAGTGTTTTCCCGGTCCTGGTCGTCTTCAGGGCCATCATCGTCCTCGGCTGACGGCCCACGACAATGTGATTCTTCATCATCGTCATCTGGGCCTGCCTGGTAAGATGCCATAGTATACCTCCTTTCTAAGTTGAATAATAACGAGACGCCTGAAAGTAAATACAACGATATTAGATTGTAATATTATTTGAGTAATCAAAAGGCATAAAAATTCCCTCTCTCTACAAGGTTTTGACTTATTCTGAGTTTCGTTTTCTAATTATTTAGACGTACAAAGATGTAAAAACTCAAAATTTTTTACTCGTCTATTTACATGCTTTTTCACATGTTAATATCTCTTTGCTTACATATATCAAATTTGTTCGTACAATACACTGCTTTCTTTTCTCAATCGTAACTATTGTAACATAGAAATTCCACTTTTTCAACTTTTACACTAGCATTAAGAGCAGAGCCTATGAACTATTACTAGGAATATGATTTGAATGCCAGGGCGCCCAATAGGCATCAACCGAAGCCGGGAAACCAGACGGGAGGCCGGGCGATCCGTAGGGGCGAGGGTGGACGATGTGGGGTTGGGAGGGCCTTTATGGTCGCCCGCGGGGTGGGGAGGTGGTCGTGTTTCCGCAAGATATCAGTGAGAGGAACAGGTACGCGGGCGACCATAAAGGCCCTCCCTTCCGCTCCCCACCGCTCTCGCCCCTACGGGGATCGCCCTGGCCATCATTCACAGGCTCCGAACATTGAGAATAAAAGGTATGGCATTTTGAAGTGTTTGGGAAGGCGAATACCACCGGAGGTAGACAAATGAGCCTCTTCAGTACACAACGCAGGGGAGCAGATGATGTATCTGCTATCAGGATGTAGCAGTCTTGCTCAGTCGAGTAACTATCTTGAGGACTTGATCGAGGTCGAATGGCTTCGTCAGCAGCGCGGCATAGTTGCACTCTGAGAAATTGCTTGCTTTGCTTACCGCGCTCATCAATACGAAGGGGATAGAACGGTAGTTGGGGTTTGCTTGCATTCTCCGGCACATCTCTCGCCCGTCAAGCACCGGCATCATCACATCACAGAGAACCACCGCTGGCCGTGTCACTGCAAGGCCAGCGAGGCCCTCTTCTCCATTGTGCGCCGTCACGACCTGGTATCCCTCATCTTGCAGGAATGTAGCCAGGAATTCGACGATAGAGTGTTCGTCATCAACAACCAGAATCGTCGTCAAGGCTGTCGTCCTTGCTTAGGAGTACTATCTGCTGCAAATGCGGATGAAGCTCCTGATGGGGCAACAGGATGAGCAATGTCCGTCAAAATGGCCTGGGCGCTGGCAAAGGTGGGTGCTACCTCTATGCCCTGCTCGGTTATGCGAAACTCGCGGATCGACGGGTCGTAGCTGCTCTCACGCATTTTCATGATGGAGATGAGCCGGTACAGTTGAGAGTGCAGTTCGACATAACGCAATAAGAGGAGATTTTCGACCTGCCCGGTTATTCCACTGAACGTCGCAGGGAGCACAACTTTGGGAGTAAAGAGGGCAGGCAATTCCACTGCGCACATGACCGTCACATCTTGAACATGCAGGGCCGTGAAGAGGGCAGCCAGGAAGAGATCCAGTCGCTCGGCTGAAGCCACCGTCCGCTGAAAGCCGAGCAGTCCATCGAGAAAGAGTCGCCGTGTCCCCTGGCGCTGGATGGCTTCCAACAGGCGTTCAGCAAGAACATCCAGGGAATCCTGAATGGGTGATTGCCACAGTACCTCGAGCTGCCCGGTCCCTATGTAACGAGTCACGTCCAGTCGAAAGCGGCTCATCGTGCGCACCAATTGTGCCGGAGTTTCATTAAAGCCGAAGTAGAGTCCTTTTTGCCCCTGCGCAGCTCCCTCGATGAGGAAGTGGCTGCCAAGCAGTGTCTTGCCTGTTCCCGAAGCACCAAGCAGCAATGTCATTGAGCCGGTGAGCACTCCACCACGCAACATCTCATCCAGATGATCAATGCCCACCCTCATGCGCGCGGGTTGCTCCGGGGTGACGAGCGTTCTGGATAGATCGGCTCCTGGAAAGGCAAGTATACTCTCTGTGCGGGGATAGACGACCAGCCCATCCTTAGTGATGGCATAGTGATGCCGTCCTTCCAGGAAATCGCTGCCACGGAACTTGAGAACCTGCAATTCGCGCACGCTCCGCAAATCGACCGATCGTGTTGTAAGCGCGATCAACCCATCGACCATGGTCTGTTCGGGTTGAGCAGCAGAGTCTTCATCAAACGGCGTCAGCAGAAAGGTGGTGCAGCGGGTTATCTCAGCCGTGACGTGGACATCATGCAAGAATTTCTTCCACGTTTGCTCGGAGGGAGCAGCTTGCCTGGCTGTCACGGTTCCATCGATAACCAGGAACGTGGCGCGATGGCGCCGCATCTCAGTCCGTATGAGGGCGATGAGTCCCTCTAACCCTTCTTGCTCCAGAGCAGCATAGCCACTGAGGTAGAAAAGCGCATCCGCAATGGGGTTGAGTGTGAAGAAGGAAAAGGATTGAAAGTTAGCTAACATCCCGCTACTGGTTTCAGCCAGCAGCGAAAGATAGAGTGCACGTCCTCCATTTGCAACATGATGAAAACTGAGTTGGTTGCTCAGAATGGTCTTGCCTGCACCAGGGGGTCCCATGAGAAGGTAGCTTCTCCCCTGAAAGAAGCCACCGTGCAGGATGCGATCCAACCCCTCGATACCGCTTGGGACACGTTGAGGCACGGGAATCTGATCTGCAGTGTCGGCCATGAACCAGTTCTCCTTGCCTTACAATTATTGGGCCACTTGCCCGGTACCGGTCTATTCTACCATGTTCCAATCCACTCTACAAATGCACTCTTCTTGCTAATATTGGGCTTCACAGCGTCTACACAATGTGCTATACTCTACTCAAGAAGAGTACTTAAATTTGTGTTTTTGGGGAGAAGATTGTGAAGTCTCGCTATTATCGAATGCAATATTGCTCCTGTCCCGGCGTTCGCAGAGGAAATGCGGGTAGCTCAGACCTCTGTGAACGTATGGCGTGCATTTGATTCTCCCTGGGTAAAAACTGGCGCTCCTTTTGCATGTCCCCTGTCTGAGCTACTACCTCACATACACCTTTTCGCATTGCATCTAGAGGAGATTCATGCTCATGACAAACACGACCAATACTTCGGCCAGGCCGATTTACCTGTATAACACATTGACGAGAAGCAAAGGATTGTTTCAACCACTGCACCCACCGCTCGTAGGCATTTATTCGTGCGGTCCCACAGTGTACAAGGATATTCATATTGGGAACCTGCGGACGTTTACCATGACGGACTGGATTCGCCGCATGCTCGAATACAACGGCTACGATGTCTACCTGGTACGCAACATCACGGATGTAGGGCATCTCCAGAACGATGTCGAGGAGAGCGGCGAGGACAAGTTAGAGTACGAAGCTCGCACGACTGGTCGGTCAGCCTACGAGATTGCCGCGCACTATACCCGGCGGTATATAGAAGACTCGGCGGAGATGAATATCCTGCCTCCACAAGAAAATCCTAAAGCCACCGACCACATACCCGAAATGCAGTGGATGACGGAGCAGCTCATTGAGAAAGGGCTGGCTTATGTCGCCGATGGCAACGTCTACTACGATGTCAGCCGCTTCCCCTACTACGGAGAGCTTTCGGGCAATACCGTCGAGAACCTGCGTGCCGGCGCGAGCGGGCGTGTGCAGTTGGAAACGGGCGAGGGGAAAGACGCGCCAGAGGATTTCGCACTCTGGAAGCAGGGCGAGGAAACGCGACAGATGAACTGGGAGAGTCCCTGGGGCATTGGTTTTCCCGGCTGGCATATTGAATGCTCCGCCATGGCGACCAAATACCTGGGCGAGCAGTTCGACATTCACACGGCAGCGGTCGACCTGATTTTTCCACATCACGAGGATGAGATCGCCCAGAGCCGGGGTGTGAGCGAGAAAGAGCCGGTACGGGTCTGGATGCACGGGGAGTTCCTGAACTTCAACTATCGCAGAGGGGGCGAGAGTGAAGATGAAGTCGTCAAGATGTCTCGTTCAAAAGGCAACGTGGTGCTGCTGCGCGACCTTAAAGCCTGGGGCATCGACCCGATGGCGTTTCGTTACCTGCTGTTGACAGCCCATTATCGCTCAAAGCTCAACTTTACAAACGAGTCAATCGCGGCGGCGCAAAACGGCTTGAACAACCTGCGCGCCGACCTGGCCGCGCTGCCTGTTGGTGAGCCAGCGGAGGCTTCAAGCGGCTGGTCGGAGGAAGCGCAGCGGGTACGCGATGCGTTTCATACGGCAATCAACGATGATCTGGACCTGCCCATTGCGTTGAGCATTACGCGCGAAGCGGCTCGCAATACCAAAATCGAGCCAGCGGAACGACGACGCCTGATCCTCGATTTTGATCGCGTGCTGGGATTACGCCTTGATACGGTTGAAGCCAATCAACCCAAAGTGATTACCGAGGAGGCGAGGGCACTGGTGGGCGCGCGTGACGAGGCGCGAGCGGCTCGCGATTGGAAACGCTCCGATGAGCTGCGAGCGCAATTGATCGCTCTGGGCTACGAGGTGAGAGATACGCCGAGGGGGACGGAGTTAGTGTAGGCTGGCGATATGAGGATGAGCAGCGCAAAGCATTTAAAATGGGTTGAGCCTGCGATGCTTGCGCTCTCGTCCGCTATCTGGAGTTGGTTGAGGCGGTAACGAATAAATATTATAGAACAACCAGCTCATTTCGGTTTGACCCCAACCCATCCAGTGGCTTCTTCGAGCCACTCTAGCCCCATCACGATAACTTCTTGCGAAATTTGTACTGCGATATCGGCCTGTCGATATTCGATGGCGCGCTGAAAACGAGTGAAGCGTTGCAGCATGTGTGCCTGCATTTCCTGCCAGTGTTCCCAGGTAAAGGTCGCGAATGGCGCATCATAGCCTTGCTCTTCTATCTGTATGGGACTTGTCTTCTCAATGAGGGTATCAGTACCGATTTGCTGCTCGTTCACAATTATTACTCTCCTATCACTTTCACTTGCGTCTCATAAATCATTTTGATGGCCTCGTCCTCTCCGACGAGCTTCTTGAGGTCTTCATGGCACAGTGCGATATGTTCCTGGCGCGCTTTGATAAAGTCGTGCCGGGAGGTGATGGCTATGCCTGTCAGAGCGAGTTGGGCTGCTTCGTAGGCC
>WNGL01009997.1_pt1 | contig 10973 bp, 8 predicted proteins | sample 5400591 | NCBI WGS metagenome assembly WNGL01 (sample SAMN13153377, study PRJNA577476) | soil metagenome | isolation source: 80 cm soil or saprolite under Garry oak tree replicate 1 | place: USA:California | collected 2016-06-15
CTCCATGACCTCTGCACGCGGCACAAGATGGCGACGATCTATCTGTCCTCCTCCTTGCCGACACTCGGGCAATTCGGCGATCGAACGGCCGTGCTGTACCAGGGCCGGTTCGTCGAGCAACAGGCGTTCGCCGAATTGCTGGCGTCACCGCAATCCGACTACACGCGCAAGGCCATCGCGAGCGTGCCGCGGATGTGGGAGACGGCGGAGGGCCCGCTTGCCCGCCGTCAGGCTCGAGGCGAAGCCCCGTTGATGAAGGTGGAGAATGTCCATCGCACCTATCGTGCCCGCAAGCGTGGCACGTTCAACACCTACAGCAGCGTGCAGGCCGTGCGTGGCGTGACGCTCGACATCATGCCGCGCGAGAATTTCGGCATAGTCGGGGAATCCGGCTGCGGCAAGTCGACCCTGACCCGGCTCTTGGCCTGGCTGGAGACGCCCGACAGCGGCAGCATCGTCTTGAACGGGACCTCGCTCGGCGCGCTGTCATCGCGGGACCTGATCCGCAAGCGCAACGAGTTCCAGCTTCTCTTGCAAGATCCCTACAATGCCTTGCCGCCGCGTACCACGGTCGGCCGCATGATCGAGGAAAGTCTCCTGATCCGGGGCCGTATCAAGCGCGCCGACCTGCGGAAGCGGGTGATCGCGGCGATGGCCGAAGTCGGTCTTTCCGCCGAGCTGTACGATCAGTTGCCGAACGCGCTCTCGACCGGCGAGCGCCAGCGCATTTCGATTGCACGAGCCCTGATTCTCGATCCCAAGCTCCTGATCCTCGACGAGACCTTGTCGGCGCTGGACCAGCGCGAGCAGGGCAGGCTGATCGAGCTGTTCTCGAAATTGCAGGAAAAGAACGACCTCACCTACGTCTTCATCTCGCACGATCTGGCGATGGTGCGGAAGGTCTGCACGCGGATCGCGGTGATGTATCTCGGCGAGATGGTCGAGATTGCCGACAACCACGATCTGTTCTTCGATCCGCAGCATCCCTATACCAAGGCGTTGCTGTCGGCGGCCCCGACGCTGGAGGAGAAGCCGTTCGATCCGTCCGATTTTCTGCTCGAGGGCGAGCCGCCCAGCCCGATCGACATTCCGGCGGGTTGCAGCTTTGCGTCGCGCTGTCCGAAGGCATTCGGCCGTTGCCGGGTGGAGACGCCGGCGCTCGCCGAACATTCGCCTAGCCGCTTCGCCGCCTGCCATCTTCTCGATGGCGATCAGGCGCAGGCGGCGGCCTAGAGATTAGTTTCGTGCAATGATGGCATTCTGCCGGTGTTTTGCCCGACGTGTCAAATGGGTTCGTAAAATCCGCAAGGTCGCGCCGACGGTTGTCTACTGTGCATGGGGTTGTTTTCGATATTTTTGTTGTCCGGCCATGGAAGGCTCAGACCGGACCAGATCTCATCATTTTCCAGCCCTCAGGGCCTCGGCTTGAACGGCCAGTCCATCTTGACGGCACGCATATCCTCCAGCGCCTTGGTTACCTGCAGCACGCCAAGATCGTCGAAGCGATGGCCGATGACCTGGACACCGACCGGCAGATGCCGGGAATCAAACGCCATGCAGACCGTGGAGGCGGGCTGGCAGGTCTGGTTGAACATGGCGGTGAACAGCGTGTGCTCGAGCGGCATCTCGCGAGAGACGCCCGGCTCCTCGGCCGGAAAGTTCACCACCGGCAGCGTCGGTGAGATGACATAGTCCCAGCCTTCGAAGGCGGCCAACAGCACCGTCTTCATCTTGGCGATCCGGCCCAGTGCCCGGTAAAGGTCCGGGCCTGAGTGCTTCGCTCCGCCCAGGCTCCACGCGCGAACATAGGGATTGATGTCGCTTGGAGCGTCGCTGTGTGAGGGCAACGACGTGTATTCGAGATAGCCGCGGACCTGAAGGAACAGGTCGATGGCTTCGTAGGCGTCATGATCGAGCGGCGAGACGAACGGTTCGACGCCGGCGCCTGCGCCGGCCAGCAGCTTTCCGGCGGCCTCGACGGTCTCGCGCACGATCGCCTCGGGCTTCATGCCAAAGCCCATGTCGGTGAGGACGCCGATCTTCAATCCCTTGACATCGCGCTTGAGGCGCTCGTGATAGCGCACGCCGTCTGCCGGGAGGCTCCAGGTGTCGCGCTCGTCCTGTCGCGTCAGCACGGTCAGCAGACGGGCGATATCGTCGACGCTGCGGCCCATGGGACCGGCCATGCGCATGGTATCGGCCGGCAGATGCGGCACTCGTCCGTGGGTGGGCTTCAGTCCGGCGAGGCCGCAATGTGCGGCCGGAAGGCGGACGGAGCCCGCGATATCCGTGCCGACCGAGACATATCCGGCGCCGGCCGCGACCGATGCGCCGGCGCCTGCCGACGAGCCGCCGGTGTTCCAGGCAAGCCCCCAGGGGTTGCGGGTGATGCCGTGCAGCGAACTGATGCCTGATGCCATCAGGCCGCAATCCGGCATGGTGGTTTTTGCAAAGATCACTGCGCCGGCTTCGCGCAATGCGATCGCCGGTGGTGAATCGTAGTTTGAGGGCGGCAGGGTGCGGTTGGCGCCGATACCATGAAAGTAAGGCCAGCCGACCATGGCGACGCTGTCCTTGACAGTCATCGGAACGCCATCGAGCGGACCCAGCGCAGCACCGGCCTTCCATCGCGTTTCCGAGTGTTGCGCGCTGGCCATGGCCTGCTCCGGACGGAAGCTGAACAGGGCGTTGATCGCGGAATTGACGTCTTCGGAATGGCTGAGGACGGCTCGCAGCACGTCCACCGGCGATAGCGCGCGCGAGGCGTAAGCCTCTGTCAGCTCGGCAAGGCTCATCCCGATCAGTTCTGCAGCAGACATGTAGGCCTCAATGGGTAGCGTCCCGGATCACTGTCCCGGATAGCGAAAATAGCCTGCGTTGGGGTAGAGCCGCTGCTCCAACGGCATGATTTGGTGGAGCGCGAGGCATCCCTTTTGCATCTGTCTTGATAAAATTTGGCGGACATGAAGGTCGGCCGAACGGCAATCGCAAGAGATCAGAAGTCGCCATGAGTCAATCTGGAACGGAACTGGCCACCATCCGGAATTACATTGCCAGGCTCCCCGGATGGGGGGCCGGAGATATCGTGATCGAACCTGCTATCCCGATCCTGGCTTCACCAAGCTGGCGAGGTGTCGACGGCTTTCCCTGGCGCGCCACCAAGAAGGGCGGTGGCGAAAGCATCTTTATCAAGGCCATGGATCGTGATGCGGAGCTCTATATCGACGTGGCGTGCGCCTTCGAGGCGGCGCAGCGTGCATCCGATCTCGGCATCGGCCCAAAGGTGCTCATGGCCGATTCGGAAGCAGGCCTGCTGGTGATGGAGGATCTCAACCAGGGCTGGCGGGTCGGTACATTGGAACGGATGCTTGAGCCCGACATCGTCGACGCCGTGATTACGGCGATGCGCCTGTTTCAATCTGGACCGCCGCTGCCACGCCGCCAGAGTGTCTTTGATGAAATCGAGCATTTTTATGCCGCTGCGGCGGCCGCGAAAGCCCAGTTACCGTCGGATGCCGAATGGCTGGTCAAGGAGTTGCGCTTTGCGGCCGACGCCTTCCGGACGCTGGATATCAAAGCGGTGCCGATCCACGGCGACGGTAATGTTTCGAATATCCTGATCAGTGACGCAGGTGAGGTTCGTCTGATCGACTGGGATCGCGCGACAACGACCGACCCGTTGGAGGATATTGGCAGCTTCCTCGTCGAGGCCTTTGCACAGGAGCCTGAGGCGCGTGACGTCTTCACGCGCAGCACCGGGGCGTTCGAGGAGGGGGCATTCAACCGTGCGCGGATTTATGGCGTGGCCGATGATCTGCGCTGGGGATTGATCGGCGCGCTGCTCGCCGCCAAATCGGGGCGCAATACGCTGGAGTTCTACAAATTCGCCAGTTGGCGCTTCGTGCGTTGCCGCATGATGGTTCGGGAGCCTCGCTTTGGCGAGATGCTTCGGAGGATCGTATGACTGTTCGCAGAAAAGTTGGTGAGGGGACCACGGTTCACGAACGCAACGTCGAAGCCGCAATCGCTCGCGTCCCGCAATGGCGCGGCAAGGAGGGCGCCTATGCGCCGCTGGTCGGCGGCCTGTCGAACCAGAACTGGCTGGTCGAGATTTCCGGCGACGGGCGCCGCTATTTCGTCAAGGTGCCGGGCGAGGGCTCGGAAATGTTCATCAATCGCGTCACCGCCAACGAGGCCGCGCGCAATGCCCATGCCATGGGTGTCGGGCCGGCGGTCATCTTCTTCGACGCGGCGGACGGGCTGGAGATCAGCGAATTTCTGGAGGGCTATCGCGCCTGCACCAATGCGGATTTCGGCGATTCCGCCATCCAGTCCGACGTTCTCGATCTCTATCGCCGTTTGCATGGCGGCCCCAAGCTCGGCCAGACCAAGACGATCTTCGACATGATTGAGGAACATATCGAGCAGGGCAAGGAACTGGGGTCGCATTTCCCGCAGGACATGCCCTGGCTGATGCACCGCTACAATCAGGCCAAGTCAGCCTTCCTGGCGTCGGGCCTCGACCTCGTACCGTGCTTCAACGACCCCATGCCGGGGAATTTCCTCATTTCGGCCGAAACCGGCGCGCCCAGGCCGATGAAGCTGATTGACTACGAATTTGCCTCCAACAATGAGCGCAGCTACGAGCTCGGCGTGCTGTTTGCCGAAATGTTCTTTGACGAGAAGCTGACGGAAGCCCTCATTGAGCAATATCTGGGCGAGGTTCGTCCGCAGATGATTGCCCGCGTCATTCTCAACCGTGCGCTCGCGGACATGAAATGGGCCTCATGGGCGGTCGTCAACCGCAAGCTCAACACCTGGGATTTCGACTACCAGAAGTACGGCGTCTGGAAATACATGCGCGCCCACGACGTGATGTATGACCCGCGCTGGGACAGTTGGTTGCGGTTGGTGTGAGCCGCCGTCGTCCGCCTCTTGCGACTATTGCTTCAGGACGGCCAGGGCCTGTTTGAGCAGACTGTCGTTCGCTGCGGCGATCACGCGTCCGTCGGAGTCCGGCGTGAGTGGCCGCCCATCCCAGTCGCGTATGATTCCGCCGGCGCCCTCGACCACGGGGATCAATGCCATGAAGTCGAACGACTTGAGCTACGTCTCTACGACGAGATCGCAATGGCCGGACGCCAGCAGCCCATACTGATAGCAGTCGCCGCCAAATCGTCGGAACATGGCCTTCTTGCTCAGCAAGTCATAGCGAGCCCAATCCTGCGGCGTAAAGAAGTCCGGCGAGGATGTATAGATCTGTGCGTCTTCCAATCTTGCCGTGCGGCTCACCATGGCTGGCTTGCCGTTGAACGTGACCCCGCGCGGCGTGCCGTACCACCGTTCCGCCAGCGCCGGCATGTCGATCATGCCGGCGACTACCGCGCCCTTGCGCTCGTCGGCGAGCGCGACAAGCGTGCCGAACAGCGGCATTCCCGAGATGAAGCTCTTCGTTCCGTCGATCGGATCGAGATACCAGGTGTAGCGATCGCCAAGGGTTGATCCCATCTCCTCGCCGACGATGCCGTGATCTGGGAAGCGCGAGCTGATCAAGCGCCGCAATTCCACTTCGATCGCGCGATCGGCGATCGTCACCGGCGTCAAATCCTGCTTGCGTTCGAATTCGACGCTGGAACGAAAGTGAGTCAACGCGATCCGGCCGGCCACGTCGGCGAGTTCATGGAAGAACGAGGCGAGTTCGTTCTCGGAAACCCTGTCTTGAATGTCGTCCAATGTTTGCTCCACGGGAAAGCACGTCGCGCATGAGCGGCGCAACGGCCGGCCTTGGGAATTTGGCTCTAAACCGTCTCGCGAAGCTCTTGCTTGTGGACGTCCCAATACGGGGATCCGAAAGCCTTGCGTGAAGAGGCCATTCGTGGCGAAGACGATCCGTTCGGTTCTGCAGCGCGCGTATTTTGGCCCGGCTTCGGTGCGGCTTCCGGTGCCTGGCGAACGTCACGCGGGGCCACCTTGAAATGACGGCTGAAGCAGCGCGAGAAATGCGAGACGTTCTTGAAGCCCACTTCGTAGGCGACCTCTGACACGGTACGGTGGCCCTTGGGATCGGCAACCAGGATTTCGTAGGCTCGCTGAAGCCGCTTGGTCTGCACGAACTGGCTGACTGTGGTCTCGTTGTCCGTGAACAGACTGTAGAGATAGCTCAGCGAGATTCGGCTGCTGGCCGCAATTTTCTTCGGTGACAGGGACTGGTCGCCGAGATGGCTTTCAATGAAATCAACGATCCTGCGACGCAGATGATAGCGCGCATTGCGGACGTCTGTGGCTGCGCCGCGTTCCTCCGAGCTGATCGTCAGCGCCACGAAGCTGATAACTTCGGTCGCAAGCGCCTGTGGATTCGGCGCCGGAAGCTCGATGAACAACTCAGCCACGCTTCCGATCATTCCGGCCAGAAGGCGGGTCATCTGTTCGTTCGGCTTGAAGCGTCGGCTGATGTGATCCTCGATCGAGACGAGACGTCCGCGCAGCTCCGCGGCCGGGATCCGAAGCACCAGAAAGCGTGCGGTCTTGTCGGACGACAATTCGTAGAAGGCGAGCTCGCTGAGCAGGACATATTCGCCAGCTCGGGCAATACCAATGCGCCCGTCCTGGCTGAATGCCACAGATCCGGTCAGGGGAAATACAAGCACATAGGATGCATCGTGGATGCAGGAGGTGCGTTTCCAACTGCAGGTGAAGGCTTGATGCGGCGCGACGAGTTCAAGATCCAGGCGTCCGATCCTGGTTCGCTGATGCAGTGCAGGACCCTTGTCTCCGTCACCATCAAGGCCGGTATATTCCTCGCGAGAAGCAAGAGATGTGAGGCTTGCCATGGTTTGGTCTTTCTCAGGGTTGGGCAACTATCAACTCCGTTCCGGCTTCACGGAGTGCCGTTGCCAGAGCTCCTTCCGGTTGCCGGTCGGTAACCAGACGGTCGATATCGGTCCAATGCGCAAACACGGTCAGAGCGCGCTGGTCGAACTTGCTGTGATCGGCGACAAGGATCGCTTCCGCAGCGCGCTTGACCATCGCGCCGTAGATCGCACCCGCCTCGTCATCCGCATCGTTGGCGCCCCGGGCGCTGATGCCTGTCGCACTCACGATGGCACGGTTGGCCTCGTAGCTGTTGATGTTGGCGATCGTCTGTGTGCCGAACACGTAGCCTTCGGCCGGGTGATAGCGGCCTGGGCAGCACAGCACCCGGATGGATGAATTGACCGCCAGCGCGCCCGCAATCGCATAGTCGTGCGTGATGACCGTGATGTCGCGCGCGCGCAAAGCCAATCGTCTCGCGACATGAAACGTCGTGGCGCCGGCGGCCAGCATCAGGACTTCGTTTGGTAGAACGAGGTCGGCGATCACGGCGGCGATCGCTTCGCGTTCGGCGATCATGAGCGCCTTGCGATCGGTGAGAGCCGGTTCGAGCGCAAACGGGCGGGAAGCGCCGCCATAGGTTCGGTTGATGAGCTTCTGTTCCTGAAGCTCCACGAGGTCTCGGCGTATGGTTTCGCCGGATACACCAAGCACCGCAGCAATCTCGGAGGCTCGCAGAGTAGGAGCGGCGGTGAGCTGGGCGATGATGTGCTTGTGTCGCGCCAGCTTCGAGAAGCGATCGCCATCGATCTTTCGTGGCCGTTTGTCGGCCGCGGAGGCGTCGCTGGTGTGTAGCGGCTCGCTCGTCATTGAGGTGTCCTCATCTGCCTCGCGCCGTCGGGACAAGGAAGTCTTTCTCGCAGCGGCTTGGAAAGATACACTAATTATGTGGCAAGTCCCTCAAATTTTGGGCAGCCGGGTGCCCACTATCTCCGCAGGTCATGGCTCACCTGTATGTAATATACTGATATTGATCGACTATTTCTGGAGGCGTGAGGCTGGATGTCTGAGACTCCGATGTTTTTTGCCTCCAATCACCTCGTCGTTGTGGGAATTCGCACATTTCTCCAAGCTGATCGTGGAGTGGCTGCGGCACGATCGCCGCAGCAATCGCTTTGACTTGCCCAAGGTGCGGTCGGAGGAGGCGTGCGGTGCAGCAGGAAAGAGAAATTCTGGCGTTGAACGCCTTCGACCAGAGCCGTGCGTCCGCGATGGGCGCCGAACTCGGGGAGTCGGTGCAACGACGCCTGCGGTCCTTCGGCAAGGCTTCGGTCCTGTTTTATCAGGAGCCGATCCGAATGGAGCGCGCCGAAGGCGTCTACATGTTCGACGTCGAGGGCCGCCGATATCTCGATCTCTATAACAACGTCCCGTCAGTCGGGCATTCGCATCCTTGCGTCGTCAAGGCCGTTCGCCGCCAGGTCGGCGTGCTCAACATCCACACGCGCTATCTCAACGACGTGGTCGATGTCTATGCTGAGCGCTTGCTGGCGACATTTCCATCCGAGATCGATCATCTGGTGCTGACGTGCACCGGGAGCGAGGCTAACGATCTGGCGCTGCGGATCGCGAAGGTCGCAACCGGCCGGGCCGGCTTCATCGTCACGGAGACGGCGTATCACGGCAATACCACAGCCGTGACCGATGTATCGCCGTCCTCACGTCCCGGCCAACCATTGCCGTCCCATGTGCGGGTGGTGCCGGCACCCGAGACGTTCCGCAATCCCGCCGGCGATCCCGGTCAGCGCTTCGGCGACAGTGTTGCGGCGGCAATTACCGATCTCGAGCGAAGCGGTGTCGGGTTTGCGGGGCTGTTGCTGGATACGATCTTTTCCAGCGACGGTGTCTATTCCGATCCGGCCGGCTTCCTGGCGCCGACCGTGAAACTCGTCCGCGAACGTAAGGGCCTGTTCATTGCCGACGAGGTGCAGCCCGGTTTTGGACGCACCGGTGCAGCCATGTGGGGCTTCGTGCGCCATGGTGTTGTCCCCGACATCGTGACCATAGGCAAGCCGATGGGCAATGGCTTTCCCATGGGAGGCGTCGCTCTGCGTGCACCGTTGCTCGATTGTTTTGCGGCGGAAGTGAAGTACTTCAACACGTTCGGCGGCAATCCAGTGGCCGCAGCGGCAGGGCTTGCGGTGCTGGATGTGATCAAAGATGAGGGCCTGTTGCAGAATGCGCGCGAGGTCGGACGTCATCTGATGGACGGATTGCGCGAGATCGGCAATCGCTACATCCAGATCGGGGATGTTCGCGGCGCCGGTCTGTTCATCGGCCTCGAGCTCGTACTTGATCGTGACAGCAAAGAGCCGGCGCCGGAGCTCGCAATCATGCTGATCAACCGGCTGCGCCAGCGCGGCTTCCTGATCGGCGCTGCCGGACCATTCGGCAGTACGCTCAAGATTCGTCCGCCACTGTGTTTCGGTACGGATCACGCGGATATGTTCATTACCGCTTGCGACGAAGAGTTGCGTGCGATCTCACCGGCTTAGGGGGCTCGTTCAAAGTTCATGGATGCAAGAAACGTAAAAACCGCAGCCGATGCTAGGGCTCTGGTCGAAGAACGAGGCCTGTCCCACGTCAAATTTGGAGTCGTCGATCTCGATGGCATCATTCGCGGAAAATATCTCGCGCGTGACAAGTTCTTTGGTGCATTGGAGAGCGGCCTCAGCTTCTGCGACATCATCTTCGGTTGGGATTCCGATGACCAGATGTACGACGCCGGCAAGTTTACCGGGTGGCACACGGCTTTTCCGGACGCCACTGCCCGCATCGATCCCGCGACCTGCCGCGATATCCCGATGGAAGAGAACATGCTGTTCTTTCTCGGCGAGTTCGAGGGCGAGGCGGAAAAGCTGTGCCCGCGCCGGCTGCTTCGCCGGGTCATCGATCGCGCCGAAGGCATGGGCTTTTCTCCATCAGTCGCCGCCGAGTTTGAATTCTTCGTGTTCGATGAAACTCCCCACAGCGTGCGCGAAAAGGGCTTTCGCGAGCTGAAGAATCTCACACCGGGCTGGTTCGGCTATTCCATGCTGCGCGCCTCTGTGGAGTCGGAATTCCATCGCTCGCTCCTCAAGCTGTGTGACGAGATGGATATGCCGATCGAGGGTCTGCACACCGAGACCGGCCCCGGAGTCCTTGAAGCGGCGATCGTGTACACCGATGCGCTCGCGGCTGCGGATCGCGCGGTGCTGTTCAAGACCTTTTCAAAAGTATGGGCCGAGCGTCAGGGCAAGATGCTCACCTTCATGGCCAAATGGTCGAACGCGTATCCTGGACAATCCGGGCACCTGCATCTTTCGCTGCGCGACAATGACGGCAATCCGGTCTTTTACCAGAGCGGGCGCCCCGGCAACATGTCCGACACCATGCGCTGGTTTGTCGGCGGCCAGCAGGCATTGCTGCCCGAACTGCTTGCGATGGTTGCATCCACAGTGAACAGCTATTCGCGTCTGGTACCGGGCTTCTGGGCGCCAACGGATGCGACTTGGGGAATCGAGAATCGCACCTGTGCGCTGCGGGTCATTCCCGGAAAGCCGGCGAGCCAGCGTGTGGAATATCGGGTCGCTGCCGCCGATATCAATCCGTACCTTGCGATCGCCGCGGCGCTGGGATCGGGGCTCTGGGGGATCGAGCACAAGATCGAACAGAGCGAGCCGATCGCCGGCAATGCCTATGAGCGAACGCACCCGCCCGAGCGGGCGTTTCCGCGCACGCTGTCGGAAGCCGCCGAGCGATTGATGGCTTCGCAGGCGGCCCGCAATCTGTTTGGAGACGTCTTCGTCGATCACTACGCCATGACGCGGCAGTGGGAGGAACGCGAATTCCGCAAAGCCATCACCGATTGGGAGCTTGCGCGCTACTTCGAGATCATCTGATCCCGCCGGAGCGCTGACCCGTCGGAAATCGTTCCACCTTCGCATCAAGCGCTGAGAGCCGCATATGGACGTTCAAATCACCGGGACCTGGAATTTCCCGACGCGCGTCATCGCCGGTCCGGGCCGCATCGCCGAGCTTCCCGAGGCCTGCCGGACATACGGCCTTGCCAGGCCTTTGCTGGTGACCGACCATGGTCTCGCGAAGACCGATCTCATCGCGGG
>WNGL01009998.1_pt1 | contig 10973 bp, 8 predicted proteins | sample 5400591 | NCBI WGS metagenome assembly WNGL01 (sample SAMN13153377, study PRJNA577476) | soil metagenome | isolation source: 80 cm soil or saprolite under Garry oak tree replicate 1 | place: USA:California | collected 2016-06-15
GACGGCCGGCTCACCGTGCGCGTCTTCCCGGTCAATCGGCTCGACCAGGTCCTCTTCCCCGGAGTCCGCGGCGAGGTCCACTTTCAGGAAGGCGTGGACGAGGACCGGATGAACGCCTCGCGCGCGCGCTTCCACAAGTCGCCCGATCACGACGGCCGCGTGTGCCTCGTGCTCGGAGCCGGCAACGTGAACTCCATCCCGGCCGCCGACGTCGTCACCAAGCTGTTCAACGAGGGGAAGGTCTGCCTCCTCAAGATGAACCCGGTGAACGCGTACATGGGGCCGCTGCTGGAGGAGGCCTTCGCCGACGCCATCTCGGCCGGGTTCCTCGCCATCGCGTACGGCGGCGCCGAGGAGGGCGCCTACCTGGCGGGCCACCCGGCCGTGGACGAGGTGCACATCACGGGCTCGAACCGCACGCACGACCTCATGGTGTGGGGCCCGCCCGGTCCGGAGCGCGCCGAGCGAATGGCGCGCGGGGAACCCCTCCTCCAGAAGCCCGTCACGAGCGAGCTCGGCAACGTGACCCCGATCGTGGTGGTCCCCGGCGGCTGGAGCGATCGCGAGCTCGACTTCCAGGCCGACAGCGTGGCCGGGATGGTGACCCACAACGCATCCTTCAACTGCATCGCCGGCAAGATGCTGGTGCTGCCCGGCGGCTGGAAGGAGCGCGACCGCTTCCTCGACCTCGTCCAGGGCAAGCTCGCCCTCACCCCGGCGCGGCAAGCCTGGTATCCCGGCGCCGAGGAGCGTTACCGCGCGCTGACCGAGGGCCGCCGCGAGCTGCGCCGGCTCGGCGGCGGCGCGGGCACCCTGCCGTGGACCCTCATGACCGGGCTCGATCCCCGAGACGCGACCGAGCCTGCCTTCTCGACCGAGCCCTTCTGCTCGATCCTCTCCGAGACGCAGATCGGCGGCGACGAACCGGTGGGGTTCCTCGAGGCGGCGGTCCGCTTCTGCAACGAGCGGTTGTGGGGGACGCTCTCGGCGGCGCTGGTGGTGAGCGGCCGCGCACAGCGCGATCGGACCACCGGCGCCGCGGTGGAGCGCGCCATCCGCGAGCTGCGCTACGGCTCGGTGTGCGTCAACCTGTGGCCGGGCCTGGCTTACAGCTCGGGGACAGGACCCTGGGGCGGCTACCCCGGCATGCCGCTCACGGACGTGCAGAGCGGGCGCGGGTCCGTCCACAACACGCGCATGCTGGAGGACGTCGAGAAGCTCGTCCTGCGTGGCCCGGCGTACAGCCCCATCAAGCTGCCCTACTTCCCGAGCCACCGCTCGGCACACCTCCTCGGGGCGCGGCTCTCGGCGCTGGAGGAGGACGGGCACTGGCGCAAGCTGCCGGGGGTCTTGGCGGCGGCCCTGCGCGGGTGAGCCCAGGTCCGGCCCGCGCTCACTTCTTCCGCTTGCCGGCGATCCGCACGGCGCGCCGCGCGGCCGCCTCCTCGGCGCGCCGCGTCTCGTCCTCGGTCTCGGTGAGGAGGAGCGGCGCCTTCGCCGGCCCGCCCTCGGGACCGAGCGCGACGAAGGTGAGGAACGCGTCGCAGCACAGCTTGCGCTCGCCCGAGCGCGGGTCCTCCGCGTCGACCGTCACCTCGATCTCGAGCGAGCTGCCGAACACGGCGTTCACCTGCGCGCGCAGGATCGCGATCTGGCTGACGCGGATCGGCGCCCGGAAGACGAGCTGGTCGATGGACGCCGTCACCACGGGCATGCGGGTGTGGCGCATGGCCGCGATCGCGGCGGCCAGGTCGATCCACTGCATGACCCGGCCGCCGAAGGCGTTGCCGAGCGAGTTCGCATAGCTCGGGAGGACGAGCTGCGTCATCTCCACCCGCGAGGTGGAGGCCAGCTTGGCGGCGGTGAGCACGGACATGACTCCTCCTTAACGGGTCGGCGGCCGGCCGGCAGGCCCCCGCCAGACGGCCCGTGGTGCACGTCAGGCCGTCGCGGTAGATCACTCCCCATGCCGCTCGAGGTCACGCTCATCGACTACGCCCGCGATCCCCTCACCAAGCTCTACGGCGCGTACCGCACCTGCTACACGCCGAAGACGCCGGGCGAGGTGTGGGCGGAGATCGGCGACGGGCGCATCGCCCCCTCGACCATCCGCGACTTCATCCAGGAGCGGCTCAAGACGGGCCACGCGTCGCCGCTCGAGCAGGTGGTGTTCTGGTTCGGCATCTCGGGGGTCTCGCGCTCGCTCAGCCATCAGTTCGTGCGGCACCGGATCGGCATCAGCTTCGAGCAGCAGTCGCAGCGCTACGTGAAGTACCGGGAGGACCGGCTCGACTTCGTGACGCCGAAGACCTGGGAGAAGACGCCCGGCATGCACGAAGAGTACGACCGGCTGATGAAGGAGATCACGCGCGTCTACCAGCTCGCCCTGGAGAAGGGCATCCCGGCCGAGGACGCACGCTTCGTCCTGCCGAACGCCACGCCCACCAACTTCCAGGTGATGGTGAACTTCGCCGAGCTGCTCCACATCGCCGACCTCCGGCTGTGCTGGCGCGCGCAGTGGGAGATCCGCCACATGGTGGCGCTCATGCGGCGCGAGATCATGAAGGCCATCCCCGAGATCGGCGGGTACCTGCAGCCGAAGTGCGGCGACAAGCGCACCGGCTACTGCGACGAGCCCGTGAAGGACTGGGAGCTGTGCCCCATCGGCAAGGTGCGGCCGCACAAGGAGCAGATCTTCCAGCTCTTCCGGCAGTACAAGGCCGGAAACCTCGTGCCGCTCGGCGAGGCCGATCTCCGAAAGGTCGAGGACGCGGGCAACGAGGACTAGGCGAGCCTCTTGGGGCCATCCCCGCTCCCTGACAGGGGAGCGGGCCACGGTGAGGAGCTCAGGACGCCGCCCGCGAGGTAGGATGCCCTCGTGCGCTCGTCACGAACCGTCAACCTGGCCGCCGCGCTCCTCCTCGCCCTGCCGTTCACCGCCGCCGCTCAGGCGGTGAACCTCCAGAACCGGGTCCGCGCCGCGCCGACCGGCATCGCCATCCCCGGCGTCTCCATCGCCGGGGCCGAGGAGCCGACGGCAGTGCAGCTGAACCCGGCCGGCGCCGGCTTCGTCGACGCCTTCACGCTCCAGTACTTTCACCAGGGGCGGAGTGGCACCGGCCTCGGCGAGGACGGCTTCTGGGCGACCGCGCCGCTCGGCGGACTCGTTCCGACCCTCGCCATGGAGTGGATCCGGCCCGAGGACAACGGTGGCTCGCGCTTCCGGAAGACCACCTTCGGCCTGGCTCTCCCTCGCGGCCAGTCCTTCTCCATCGGGATCGCGGCGAACTTCTACTCCTCGCCCGATCGAGCGCTCGAGGACCTGTGGAGCCTCGACGCCGGCGCCACCTGGCGGCCCATCCGTCAGCTCTCGCTCGGCGCCGCCGTGCGCGGGATGAACGCCCAGCTGGCCGGCCGGCGCCTCCCCATCCACTACGACCTCGGGCTCGCCACCCGCCTCTGGCACGACCGGCTGACGCTCTCTGGCGACCTCCTGTCCGACGACCAGGCGCGCGGCGACCTCCGCGCGCAGGCGGTGCAGCTCGGCGGCTCCGTCCAGGTCGGCTGGGGCCTCGCGCTCTCGCTCCAGTGGCTCCTGCCGCTGCGGAGCGAGAATGGCTCGTACGCGAGCTATCCCTTGTTCGCCCTCACCTTCGATGGGGCGCACGGCGGCCTGACGTCGGGCGCTGGCGCGGGCCGCGGCAGCGAGGACACCTGGCTCGTCGGCGCGCGCCTCTCGTCGCAGCGCTACCGGGACGGCGGCATCGGGCCGCACCCCACCCCGCTCGTCGACGTCGCCCAGGCGCTCTCGCGGAGCCGCTCCCTCCTCTTCGCCGGCCCGGCCGACCCGTGGGGCACCCTGCTCCGCCGGCTGACCGAGGCGCGCGACGACCCTCACGTCCCGGCGCTGGCGCTGCGCATCGACGATCTGCCCCTCGGACAGGGTCGGGTGGAGGAGCTGCGTCGCCTCCTCCTCTCCATCAAGTCGAGGAAGCCGGTCGTCGCGTACCTCGTCGGCGGGGGGATGAAGGAGTACTACCTGGCGAGCGCCGCCAGCGCCGTCCTGGCTCCGCCGTCCGCCCAGCTCTTTCCGTCCGGCCTCTCCAGCACGACGCCATTCCTCGGCGAGGGGCTCTCCCGGCTCGGGGTCGCCTTCGACGTGGTCGCCATCGGCCGCTACAAGAACGCGCCCGACCCGCTCATCCGGCGAGACATGAGCGACGCGCAGCGCGAGGTGACGAACCGGATCCTGGATGACGTCTTCGCGCGGCAGGTGCGCACCATCGCCGCCGCCCGCGGCCTCGAGGAGGCGCGCGTGCGCGAGCTCGTCGATGTGGGCGTCTTCAACGGCGAGCAGGCGCTCGCGGCGAAGCTCATCGACGCGGTGGCCTGGCCGGACGAGCTCGACGCACTCGCCTCGCAGCGGACCGGCCGGCGCGTGCGGACGAGCACCTCGTGGGACGACTCCGCGCCGCGCGCCGCGCAGCGCTGGGGGCCGCGGCCGGTGGTGGCGGTGGTGCGGGTGGAGGGGACCATCGCCTCGGGGAAGAGCCGCAACGAGCCGCTCGGGGTCGGCATCGCCGGCGCCGAGACGGTGGCCCGCCTCGTGAAAGAGGCCGCCTCCGACCCGCGCGTGCGCGCCCTCGTGCTGCGGGTCGACTCGCCCGGCGGCGACGGGCTGGCGTCCGACCTCATCTGGCGGGAGGTGATGCAGGCGCGCCGGGCGGGCAAGCCCGTGGTGGCGTCGATGGGCGACCTCGCCGCGAGCGGCGGCTACCTCGTCTCGGTGGGCGCCGACGCCATCGTGGCCGAGCCCTCCACCCTGACCGGCTCCATCGGCGTCTTCGCGCTCAAGCCCGACCTGTCTGGCCTGCTCGGCAAGCTCGGCGTCGCCACCGTCACCTCGAAGCGCGGCCGCCATGCCGATCTGCAGAGCCTCACCCGTCGCTGGACCGGCGAGGAGCGGGAGCTGGTCGAACGGCAGGTGCGCGCCTTCTATGACCTCTTCGTCGGTCGGGTGGTGGAGGGGCGCCGCCTGACCCGCGAGGCGGTGGAGCGCGTGGCGCAGGGCCAGGTCTGGACGGGGGCGCAGGCGCTGGAGCGCGGACTCGTCGACAGGCTCGGGTCCTTCGAGGACGCGCAGCGGCTCGCCGCGGAGCGAGCAGGCCTCTCCCCCGCTGACGAGCCCGAGCTCGTCAGCTTCGAGCCCGAGCGCGAGCTCCTCTCGGGATTGGTGGGGGGCCTGGAGCTGGCGGCGGCCAACCCGCTCCTGGAGGCCGCAGCGCGCCTCCCGGAGCTTCAGGCGCTCGCGGCGCTGCTGGAGCTCGGCCCGGTGGTGGCGCTCCCGCCGGGCTGGGTGCCGGGCGTGACGCCCTGAGGGTGAGTCATCGCAATAGGCTTCCACTCGCGTCTCTTTTTTGTTAAGAACGAGTTGTCACTCCTCCACCAGCGGTTTACGCTTGTGGAAGGGGGACGGCCCCCCGGTTGCCAGGCTCCCTCGGTTTCGAGGCGCCGCGACGCCGCAGCGGAAGTCGCGCCGGCAGAAGGTCACGGCAACAGGGGGCGGGCTCGAGTACGCGGACGCATCCCGATTCTCCGCGCTCGGGCCCCGTAAGCAAAGCCCAGCCACGACGTGCGGCGGTGAGCCAAGAGCCCCGCTGCCGGAGCAGACGACAGCATGACCGAGAACGAGCAGACCCCGCACGCGGGCGACGCGCCCGCTCCTCCCGCCGCTGACCAGCCGGAACCCTCCACCGAGGCCGCCGAGGGCGGCGACGCCGACGATGGGACCGGCGCCGAGCTCGACAATGTGCCGCAGGGCACCCCAGGCCAGCCAGGCCAGCCGGGCCAGCCCGGTCAGGGGCGTCGCCGCCGTCGCCGCCGCGGACGCCGCGGCCGTGGCGGGCCGGCAGGCCAGCCCGGGCAGGCCGCCGCGCCCGGCGGGCAGGGTCAGCCCGCCGCCGCTCCCGGCGGCGGCGCCCCCCCGCCAGGCATGAACGGCGCGCCCCAGGGCCAGGCCCAGGCGCAGCCGGAGGTCACCGAGGAGGTGGAGGGCGTCCTCCAGTTCGAGGGCAAGGGGGTCGGCTGGCTGCGCGACCCGAAGCGCAGCTACCTGGCGCATCCGTTCGACGTGGAGGTGCCGCGCTGGCTGGTCGAGCGGATGCACCTCCAGCCCGGCGTGCTGGTGAAGGGCCAGGCCACGATCCGCAACATGAAGCGGACCCTCGCGCGGGTCGATCAGGTCGAGGGAACCGATCCGATCGCCGTCGCCCGGCGCACGCACTTCCAGAACCTCACCGCGACGGACCCGACCGAGAAGCTCATCATGGAGACCCGGCCGGACGAGCTGGTGGGCCGGGTGCTCGACCTCATCGCGCCCATCGGCCTCGGCGCGCGCGCGCTCATCACCTCGCCGCCCAAGGCCGGCAAGACCATCATGCTGCAGCGGATCGCGCAGGCGATCCACTCCAACCGGCCCGACGTGCACCTCATGGTGCTGCTCGTCGACGAGCGGCCGGAGGAGCTCACCGACATGCGCCGGAACGTGAAGGGTGAGGTGATCGGCTCGTCCAACGACCGCCCGGCCGACGAGCACATCCACGCCGCCGAGATGGCGCTCGAGCGCGCCAAGCGGCTCGTCGAGGGCGGCAAGGACGTGGTCATCCTGCTCGACTCGATCACCCGCCTCGCCCGCGCCTACAACCGCGAGATCGAGTCCTCCGGCCGCACGCTGACCGGCGGCGTCGACAGCCGCGCGCTGGAGCGGCCGAAGCGTCTCTTCGGCGCGGCGCGGAAGGCGGAGGAGGGCGGCTCGCTGACCATCATCGGCACCTGCCTCATCGATACCGGCTCGCGCATGGACGAGGTGATCTTCGAGGAGTTCAAGGGCACCGGCAACATGGAGGTGGTGCTCTCGCGCCAGCTGGCGGAGCGCCGCATCTTCCCCGCCATCGACATCGCCGGCTCCGGGACGCGCAAGGAGGAGAAGCTCTTCCTGCCCAAGGAGATCGAGAAGATCCGCAAGCTGCGGGGCGCGCTCGCTTCCTTGAAGCCCGTGGAGGCGATGGAGCGGCTCCTGAAGAAGCTCTCCGAGTTCGAGACCAACGAGGAGTTCCTCGGCAGCTTCTGAGCCCAGACCGACTGGGCCTGCCACACCGCTCCTACCGGTATGGGGCCGACCCGCATTTCCGTACATCGGCGGAACCCCGCCGACGCGGGTTGCCCTCGGGCTCCCCGAGGGAGATGATGCCCCGCCGACCACGGTCGGCGCGCTTCCCATGGCTCACGACCGCGTCTTCATCGTCGACGACGACGAGCTCATCCTCCGCGCACTCGCCCGCATCCTCGACGGTGCCGGGTTCGTCAGCCATTGCCACCTCGTCCCCGAGGAGGCGCTCGCGGCGCTGGAACGCGAGCCGCCGGCCGTCATCATCTCCGACTACATGATGCCCGGCATGGACGGCATCACCTTCCTCAAGCAGGCGCGCCTCCGCGCGCCCGGCGCGGCGCGCATCCTCTGCACGGCGGCCGAGGACTTCAAGGTCGCGCTCCAGGCGGTGAACTCGGGCGAGGTGTACCGCATCATCTCGAAGCCCTGGCACCAGCAGGAGCTCCTCGCCACCGTCACGCAGGCCATCGACGCCGCCCGGCTGCGGCGCGAGAACGAACGGCTCAACGCGGAGGTGCAGCGCCAGAACGGACAGCTCCGCGAGATCAACCTGCGGCTGGAGGAGATGGTCCGCGCGCGCACGCAGGCGCTCCTGGAGGGCCTCATCTCGGCGCTCGACTACCGCGACGCGGAGACCCAGTGGCACTCGCGCCGGGTGTCGCTCTACGCGCGGCGCCTGGCGCAGCAGCTCGACATGAGCGTCCCCGACATCACGATGATCGAGCACGGGGCGCTCTTGCACGACATCGGCAAGATCGGCATCCAGGACCGCGTCCTCCTCAAGCCTGGCCCGCTCGCCCCCGACGAGTGGGCGGAGATGAAGAAGCACCCCGAGCTCGGTTGGCACCTCATGCAGCGCGTCGACTACCTCCGCGCGGCCTCGACCATCGTCCTGCAGCACCATGAGCGGTGGGACGGCGCCGGCTACCCGGCCGGCTTGAAGGGCGATGCGATCGTGATGGGCGCCCGCATCTTCCACGTGGTCGACACGCTCGATGCGATGACGAGCGACCGGCCCTACCGGCGAGCGCGGCCGCTCGCGGAAGCGCGCGCCGAGGTGCAGCGCTGCCGCGGGACGCAGTTCGATCCCAGGACCGTCGACGCCTTCCTCACCGTGCCACCCGAGGAGTGGGAGCGCATCCGGCTCGACGTGGAGACGGTGGCCGTGCTCTCCGCGGACCTGGCGGAGCGGCCTCCGATCCCGGAGCACGAGGATCGGGCCCTGGCGCCTGCGACGATGGTCTCGTCGACGTAGCTCTCCGCTCCGCGGATTCCCGGCGGAAATGCGCACGGATGGTCTACACTGGACGCTCACGCTTGGTGCGTGTCAATACCCTGGGGCCTCCATGAACCGCCACACGTTCCTCCTCGTCCCGCTGCTCGCGGTCGGCTGCGTCGGCGCGCGCCCCACGACCACCACCAGCCGCACCGGCGCAGCCGCCAACCAGGCCCCCGTCGTCAAGCCCGCGCCGGGAACCCGCGTGATCTGCGAGGACGAGACCCCCACGGGCAGCCACATCCCGGTCCGAACCTGCTACCGCGTGCTCGACGATCTCGAGCGGAACCACGCCCGGGATGCGGCCATCGACGCGCTGAACAAACCGCAGACGCAGATGAGGTCCGGCCACTAGGTCTCCGCGGCGGCTGCCCGCGCCCGCTCCGCCGCGAGCTCGCGCGGGAAGAGGTTTCGCATCAGCTCGGCCAGCTCCCGCGCGGCTGCGGGCTCTTGCACGAAGGGGCCGAGGGTGGCCAGGAGCGCCGCGGCCGAGGCCGGGCGCCGGGCGGGGTCGCGCTCCAGCGCCGAGAGCACCGCGCCGGCGACCGCCTCCGGGATCTCCGGGCGGGAGGCACGAGGCGAGGGAACCGGCGCCTCGAGGACGTTCTCCAGCGCGAGCAGATCGGAGGAGGCGGCGAAGAGGCGCCGCCCGGTGAGCAGCTCGTGGAGGACGACGCCGGCCGAGAAGACGTCGGAGCGGGCGTCCACCGGCAGTCCGCGCGCTTGCTCCGGGCTCAGGTAGGCGGTCTTCCCGCGCACGACGCCCGGCTCCTGGCGGGCGCCACGCTCACCGGCGTGGGCCAAGCCGAAGTCGATGAGCTTCACCTCGCCCTCGAACGAGAGCAGCACGTTGTGGGGGGACACGTCGCGATGGACGATCCCGAGCGGCCGGCCGACCCCGTCGCGCCGCGCATGCGCGTGCTCCAGCGCCGCCAGCATCCGGACTCCGACGAGCGCGCACAGCGGGACGGCCAGGCGCTCGCCGCGCGCCGTCAGGGCGTCCTGCAGCGCCTTGAGCGGCCTCCCGGCCACGTGCTCCATGGCGATGTAGTACGCGGCGCCGTGCTGGCCGAGGTCGTCGACACGGGCGATGCAAGGGTGGTCGAGCTGGACCGCGATGCGCGCCTCGTCGAGGAACATCGCGACGGCGGCGGGGTCCTCGGCCAGGGTCGGGAGGAGCCGCTTCACGGCCACCAGCCGCCCGGCCCCCTCGCCCTCCGCCACGCGCGCCGTGAAGACCTCCGCCATCCCGCCGACGTCGATCCGCTCGAGGAGCAGGTAGCGGCCGAAGGGGACGGGGTCGCGCATCGGGGGTCTCGCCGTTTCGCGTCGGCGCGGGCTCGTCCCGCGGCGTCGTGGGGGGCACGTCCCCCGCTCCCGAGTATACTTCCCGGATGGCAACGACCTGCCACGGCTGCGGCGCCACCCTGCGCATCGAGGGAACGGTGGGGCGGCGCAGCACCTGCCCGGAGTGCGACGCGGACCTGCACGCTTGCATCAACTGCCGCCACTACGAGGAGGGCGCGCCGCACGACTGCCGCGAGCCGCACGCCGAGCATGTGCTCGAGAAGTCAGCCTCGAACGCGTGCGATCTGTTCCAGCTCGGCGACGGCGCCTCCCGGCGGCGCGGCCGCGGCCCGTCGGCGCGAGCCGCGCTGGGCGCCCTCTTCGGCGAGGCGCCCGCGCCGGCCGACGAGGACCCGAAGGACGCGCTGGAGGCGCTCTTCCGGAAGCGCTGAGCGGCGCTCCCGCAGCGATTACAGACCGGCGCCGTGATGAAGATCGCCACCTGGAACGTGAACGGGATCCGCGCCCGCGAGGCGCAGCTCCGTGACTTCCTGGAGCGCGAGCGGCCGGACGTGGTCTGCCTGCAGGAGATCAAGGCCACCCCGGCGCAGGTGCCGGGCCTGCTCCTCGATCCCAGCCACTACTGGGCCTACTGGCACGGCGTCTCGGCCTACTCCGGGGTGGCGCTGCACGTCCGTCGCGAGCTCGCCCCGGAGAAGCCCGCCTTCGCGCATCCCTCGTTTGACCACGAGTGCCGCGTGGTGACGGTGGACCTCGGCCCGCTGACGGTGGCGTCGATCTACGTCCCGAACGGCGGCAAGGACTTCGCCGCGAAGATGCGCTTCCTCGAGGCGCTCGACAGCTGGATCGTGGAGCAACATGGGCGAGGCCGGCAGCTCGTCCTGTGCGGCGATCTCAACGTCGCCCGGGCGGAGGTGGACGTCCATCCGCGCGAGCGCAAGGTGGGCGCCATCGGCCAGCGCCCCGACGAGCGCGAGCTCTTCGGACGGATCCTCGAACATGGGTTGGTGGACCTCGGCCGCCACCTGCACCCCGGCGACGACGCGCTCTTCACCTGGTGGGCGCCCTGGCGGAACCTGCGCCAGCGCAACATCGGCTGGCGCATCGACTACGTGCTGGCGAGCGAGGCGACGGCGGCGACGGCGACCCGCTGCGACAGCCTGCGCGAGGTGGGCACGAGCGACCACGCGCCGCTGCTGGTGGAGCTCGGCCCCTCTCCCT
>WNGL01010002.1_pt1 | contig 10972 bp, 7 predicted proteins | sample 5400591 | NCBI WGS metagenome assembly WNGL01 (sample SAMN13153377, study PRJNA577476) | soil metagenome | isolation source: 80 cm soil or saprolite under Garry oak tree replicate 1 | place: USA:California | collected 2016-06-15
ACGGCGCGAACGCTGATCCGAGTGACCAGCGCCGAGATGCGCCGGCTCGCAACAACCGCCACCGCCGACAACCCGCGCTGGCCTAGGCTGCAGCGGCCGGCGGCGGTCCTGTCCGGCAGTAACCTGCTGCTGGCGGTAGGGGATCCCGGTAGCAATCGCGGAAAATCCAACGAACCCACCGCTGACCTGCGGTGATGTGGTGTTATTCAGGTTGGTCAGCGAGTCCTGCGTCGTGCTGCGGGGTCTGTGTCGGCGGTGACCTGGGCGGAGGTCTGTTCGCCGAGCTGGACGTACCGGCCGAGGCTGCCCAGGTGCAGGTGCCGGGATTTGGCCTGGAGCTCGGGGGCGGTGCGTCCGTCGGCGGCCAGGTGCTGGAGGGCGGAGTGGCGGAGCTGGTGGAGCGTCCAGCCCTGCTTGTGCGGGTCGTGGGCGGCGGTGGCCTGTTTGAACAGGTACTCGGCGCGCGGGTAGGACAGCCGGCCGCGTCCGGTCTCCGGGCAGGCGTCCGCCTCGGCAGGGGCTCGCGAACCGGACACGGGCGCGCGCCGGCCGGCGAGGAACACCGGCCCTGAGGTGCGGCCGCGTAGCAGCCGGGGCAGGAGGCGGGCGGTGCCGGTGGCCCAGTGGACGTACTCGATCGCGCCGCCCTTGGAGGTGACGCGGCCACGGCGGAACTCCAGGTCGAGGTCCTCGATGTTAAGGGACAGGAGTTCCCCGGCGCGGGCGGCGGTCTCGTAGAGCATCCGCCACAGGACCCGTTCGCGCAGGCCGTGCCGGTCATCGGTGAGCAGCTTGTCCAGGCGGGCGCGCGGGATCGAGCGGTCGCCGCGGCGGGCGGGCTTGCGGCGCTCCAGCCGCCGCCCCGGGTTGGTGGTGAGGATCTCCTGCCGCCCGGCCCAGGCGGTGAAGGACGTCAGCGCGGACAGGTGCCGGTTCCAGGTCGTAGCTGCGGAACCATCCCACCGTCCCATCACTGCGGCGTAGTCCTCGGGCGTCAGCACGGCGGCGGGCCGGTCACCGGCGAGGGCGGTGAGACGGGCGAGGGTTTCGGCGTAGCTGTCGCGGGTCGTCCTGGCCTGGATGGAGTCGAGGTAGCGGTCGACGGCGGCCGCGACGGTCTCGCCTTCGGCGATCACCGGGGCAGCGCCGGCGGGCGGGGCCGGGAACGGGACGATCGTCACGAGGGGCCTCCCGCGCTGATGTGACACATAACGTTGCCGAGTCGGGTCCGGCCCGGCCCGGCGCGAGCTGGGCGTCTTCCCGGGCCGCGAGGTCAGTGTGACAGGTAATGCAGATTCTGTGTCACAGGACGACCCGGCAGGGAGGCGGCCGAGGGCCGCTTCCCGCCGTCCTAAGACGCCGTCGTAGCCAGCGGCGGGTCCGGCCCGACCTAAACGGGGTGCGGGCCGCTGGTTTCGGATTGTCGGCCGTCGGTGGCAGTGCTGCCGAACTGGCGGTTCTGGTCCTGGGGACCTTGCGGGTTCGTAGCGGATCGTCAGCCGTCGGCTGTTCCGGCCGCTGAGGTCCAGGGTGTCGGTGAGCTAACCCGGCGGGCTGTTGCGGGCACGATGGCTGGGAACGAGATGTGAATCACTAGCCGCGATCGCGCTCTGCGGCTCTGACCTGCTGTTCGCCTGCCCGAACGGCTGCAGATCGCCCTGGAACTGCCGCAACGCACCTTTACCTACACCGGTCTGGAGCAGATGGCCGCGGCCGCCGTTTGCCCGGTCGCTGATCAGCGCCGTCCTGCCTGCTTTGGGCGCCGCCGGTACCCGGCCATGTGCCGGAGTGCCATGTTCAGGGCGAGTTCCAGCGGACGGGCGCTGCGCGTTGCCTGGGCCATGAGCAGTCCGCCCTGCAGCGCGCTCATCACCGTCAGCGCGAGCTCGGCCGGGTCGGCCTGTGCAGCGAGTTCGCCATTGTCGCGCATGGCCTCGAATCCCTCGGACAGATAGGACTGCCATTCGGCAAAGCATTGCGCGAGCACGCGCCGCGCGGGCTCGGACTGATCGGCCAGTTCGCCCACCAGGGAGCCGAGCGGGCAGCCCCCGGCACCTTGCGTCGCCCGAGTGGCGGTCACGAAATGATCGCACCACCGCTGCAGGCCCCCCCACGACGAGACCTCGTGCAGGCCTGCCTCCTGCGCGGCGATGATCCGGCCGAGCTGGGCGTTGATCACCTCGCAGATGAGCGCGTCCTTGTCGGCGAAGTAGTGGTAGAGCTGCGACTTGCTCGTGCCGGTTGCCGCCATGACGTCGTCCAGGCTCGTCCCGGCGATCCCCCGCTCGTAGACCAGTGATGCCGCCGCGGCGACGATCCGGGCCCTGGTCGCCGCGCCGCGAGCCGTCAGCCGCTGTGCCGGGATACGCGCCTTCGTGGCCACGCGTGCAGTGTAGATGGATTGGACTTGCAAGTCCAATTTCGCCCTGGCATGGTGGACCAAGTAGTCCACTCCCGGAAGGATGCCGATGTCCAGACTGCGCAATAATCAGCCGTTCCCCTCGCTTGAGGTCCCCGCTGTTGGCGGCACGATCTCGCTGCCGGACGACCTCGCCGGCTCGTACGGCGTCGTCCTGATCTACCGCGGGTCCTGGTGCCCGTACTGCAACGCGCAGCTCGCCGCGTTCTCCCGCGCGCTCGACGCGCTTACCGAACTCGGCGTCAAGGTCGTCGCGCTGTCCGTCGACGACGAGGAGACCTCCGCCGCGCTCGTCGCCAAGCACAAGCTGCCCTTCCCCGTCGGGCACAGCGCGGATGCCGGCAAGGTCGCCGCGGCGACGGGCGCGTACGTCAACGACGAACCGCACTACCTGCAATCGACCGGCTTCGTCCTGGCGCCGGACGGGACGGTGCGGGTCGCCGTGTACTCGAGCGACGCCATCGGGCGGCTCGTCGCCGACGACGTGGCCGGCTACGTCCGATACCTGACCGAGCACGCCGCCTGACGTGGGGCCATGGTGAGCATGGCCGCGGTGGTGCCCCCCACCGCGGCCATGTGAGGGCGGCCCATCAGGCCGCCCTTTCAAGTCGTATCGAATGGATGATCTGCATGCTCCAATGCGACCCTCGAGCCTGTTCGCTCCGCGCGCCGAATCGGCAACCTGGCCCGCCGCCGGAGGCAAATCCAGTCGTTGACCAGATCCCTCCGACCAAATTACCGGCGGCGGATGATCATGCTGATCTGCACATAAGGATGCACCGGGCACAGCACTCTATTCGGCAGAAGCGGACGTTCTCAAGGTGGCACGTGTGCATATAACCATGCACCCTTGTCATCCTCTAACTTAGTGGTGGTTAGCACGCAGTGAAGGAGGCCACGGTGCCCGGCATGAGCGAGCAGGAGATCTGGGACTTTCTCACCGAAGGGACACGAACGGCGCATGTCGCCACAACCAGGTCAGACGGACGCCCCCACGTCAAACCGGTCTGGTTCGTGCTGGACGGACGGCCCGGGGGCTTCCAGTTCCTGTTCACCACCTACGCGGAGTCGGTCAAGGGCCGTGGCCTGCGCCGGAATACCCAGGTCGCGGCATCGGTCGACGATCCCGCCCCGCCGTACTCCTTCGTCATCATCGAGGGCGCCGCGCAACTCAGCGACCGCCTCGAGGACGTGCGCGCGGCTGCCACCCGGATCGGCGGCCGCTACATGGGCGAGGATCGCGCCGCCGAGTTCGGGGCCCGAAACGGCATACCCGGCGAACTGCTGATCCGGCTGACCCCGGCTCGGATAATTGCTCAGCGGGCAGTATCCGGCTGACCGACACCCTGCTTAGTAAATGATCAGGGCTAAGGCCATCCACGTCCTTCAGACCCGGGAAATCACCGGATGAAAACGCTCAAGGTCCTGCAAGCCAACGTTGGCTCTCCTTCCGCCATGCCACCCGTCGCCTGAAGGGATAATCTGTGCGCACCGGCTCGCCTATGCCTATTGCTTCAGTGGGCATTCCTATTCGGCGTTCCGCGCGAACTCGACGCCCGCCAGGCCGACCGAATCAATCACGCTCCGTGATAACCGTCACGGAACCGACGCCTGACCGCCGTGGGGCCACTCGCTGACGGCGTTCTGCATGCATACTGCCTCGGATGTCTTCGTGATCCTGAAAGCCGGGCGCCCGGGTAGCCCGTCACGAAAGAGCGTTGCCGTTGATCATCGATCCGTGCCCAGATAAATAGGCCGATAACAACCCTCCTGGCCCTCTGGGTCAGAGGTCCAGGTCCACAGGATTAGAAGTCAGGAGTCGTCCGGGTCCGGCTCGTAGCTCTGCTTCACTTCGGGATCTCGAGTAGCGAGCTCCAGCAGTGCTGCGCCGTCCGCCGGTTCTAGGGCAGCAACTGCATCTGCCTCATCGAGCTGGCCTGCCGAGCGCAGGCGCTCGGCGAGCATATTTACCTTCTGCGGTCCGTTCAGCGCTCGCAAGGCCTGTTCATTTTCGATACGTTTCGCTAGGAGTTCCTGCTCGGCGAGCTGGCTGGCAAGCTGCGCCTGTCGCAACTGCTCACGCTTCAGTTCGAGGTCAAGCCTGGAACCCTCAACTCGATCATCGGCGGTTGCCTCAGCGACCTGTGCCTCGGCCTTCTTGATCTTCCGCCGGGAGCCAAGCGTGGCGAGTGTCTCAAGGGCTCCAGCACCCTTGGTGAGCGCTTCGGTTCCAGTACCGATTGCCGTCATCGTCTCGTCGAGCGGGTTCCGGTACCGAATCTCCCGCACAGCGATCTCGGTCGGAGCCAGCTGGGCGATCTGGTCGGCAACGAGCGCCTGGTAGAGATCTGGGTCGATGACGTCCAACCCAACAGCGGCACCTGCTGGCCAGGGAAGTGGTGACCCCGCCAGCGCTCGTTCATACCCAGCAGCCAACAGGCTGCTGGGTATCCTTCCCAGGAGTCGCCTCCTGCGGTACCAGTCGTCGATGAACCGCGCCGGCGGCAGGTCGCCGAATTCCTCGGCGAGAATACGTCGGGCGTTGCGGAGGTTGTTCGCCCGATACCGCGGGCCTAGCTCGCTGCCGTCAGGCAGTCGCTCAGCCGCACGGACGAGCTCATCGTCCGTCGGGAACTTCATTTGCTCGGTAGCGGCTCGGCGGATGCGTCGAAGCGTTGCGTCCCGGCCCACGTCGGCAACGACACGGACGCCCCGCACCAACGTCTCGACGAGAACGGGGCTGGCTCCGGGGCCTAGGTCGACCGTAATCTCAAGAACGTTCATCGCCCGGCAGGCTATCGGTCATCCGAGCGGCGTGCACTCAGCTTGAAGTCGTGTCTTTAGCTCATCCCCGACTCCGCGCGGTGCAGGTCCGGCGCCTGGGTCGGCCCACGTCTGTAAAAATACCGAAGTTTCCGGTTAATCGCAGGTCAGAGGCATATCCGTTGAAACTTTCGTCAGGACTACCGGGACCCCGGCAGACGGCCAAGGATGCCGCGATCCCGCTTGTGGTCAACTATGTGCCGTCAGGTGTCGCTTCGCCCGAGTCGCAGTGGCCGCCATCCTTCGATGAGCTTGGCGAGTTCGGCTTCGATGTCGACGGTGATGAAGCCGAAGAAGTTGATGTTCTCGCGGTGGCCGGGGGCGATGAAGGACAGCAGTTCGCCGGGGACCTCGCGGCCCTGGCCGCGTAGCTCGCCGATGCCCATGCCGAAGTACTCGGTCGTCCAACAAATTACTGAGTTGGTCAGCAGGGTTAGGCACCAGGCCTGCTCGGTCTGGTCGACCAGGTGCGGGCGGACGATGGTGCCCTGCTGGGCGTAGTGCAGGTCGCGGCGCAGCGCGTGCAACGATTCGCCCTTGTTGAGCTGCCGGGAGATCTTCCTGCGGTAGACCGGGTCAGACAGGTAGCGGGCGGCGTGGATGGTGCGCCGCATCCGGCCCCACTCCTTGAGCGCCGCCGCGAGGGTGTTCTGGCGGGACGCGGCCGACCACTTCCCGACGATCAGCGAGGCGGTCGCCTCCCCGAACTTCAGCGACCCGCCCATGCGCAGCAGGTCGCCCCAGCAGTCGCCGACCAGGTCCTCGTTCCACCGGTCGGCGAGCAGTGGGCCGGCGTGCGGGTACAGCGCGTTGGTGGCGGCCGGGGAGTCGCCCCGCACCAGGGTGATCTTGCCGAGGTCGCGGATCCGCGGGGTGAGGGACTTGCCGACCAGGTCGAACAGCCCGAAGTTCACCAGGGTGGCGCCGTGGGTGTCGGTGGCGTGCTCGCGGATCGGCAGGTCGGTCTCGTTGCCGAGCAGCTCATCGAGTGTGTAGTGGCCCTCGCGGGCGGTCGGCACGATCTGCTTCGTCCCGTACGTCGACCACTGGTCGGACACGTGCGTGTAGGTCGACAGGACGCGTCCGCCGTGGATGACCATGTCCCGGCCGGTGAGGGACTTGCCGCGGACGGGGAACCGCTGCCCGTCCGAGGACGACATGGTGCCGTCGCCGAACTTGCCGGCCAGGTCCAGCCCGTAGTGGTGGTTGACGATCACGGTGTTGGCGTCGCGGAGCGTCTCTTCCCGCACGTACCATTCCTGCGTCCAGGCGAGAGTGTCGTAGGAGACGCCGCACGCCTCCGACATGCGGGTCAGGCCGAGGTTGGTAGCCCCGGCGATTAGCACCGCGAGGATGTTGCTCTTGAGCTCCACCGACTGGGTGGACTTGCGGCCGCCGGCGTGGGTGAAGCACGCCAGGAAGTTCGTGCGGGCGTCGAGCTCGATCAGCAGCGAGGCGATCGGCACGAACGGAAGCATCGAGGAGAGCTCGTCGCGCAGCGCCTTGGCCTCGGCGGGGATGTCCTCGGCCGACAGCGGCGGGATCACCAGCTTCCCGTCTGAGTCCAGGCGGACCGCGCCGACATCATTCGGGGGACTGTTCGCCAGGGTCTCCTCCAGGTCCGTGAGGGCCAGGTGGAGTTCGTCCTTCACCTGGGCGATGGCCTCGGCCGCCCCGGACGGCTTGCGGACCAGCTGACAGAACTCCGCCAGGCGTGGCTGCCACTGCTCCGGAGTGAACAGGTAGGTGCCCGGGTCGGCGTAGCGGCGGGAGCCGGGCACGAACACATCACCGGACCGCAGCCCGTCCCGCAGGGCCAGCACGGTGCACATCTCCCAGTAATGCCGGAACGCGGTGTCGTCCCCGCCCTTGCGGGCCTTGGCCAGGTAGTCGGCGTACCGGGCGGGCACGAACGAGACCGGCGACCCGGCGGGGACCTTCCGGCTGCCGGCCCGGTTCAGATCCTTGAGGATCTCCACGGCGTCCATCAGGTCCGCCGTGCCGGGCCCGCCCTGGAAGTCGATCGTGCTCAGCACGTGCGGGGTGAACTGGCGCAGGTAGGAATAGGAGGCCTCCAGCGCCGCCAGCCGGCCGTGGTCCCTGGGGAGCGGCCTCCAGTTCACCGCGGCGATCTCGCGGAGCTTGTCCATCCCGATCCGCTCACGCAGGATCCCGCCCACGTCCTCGTCCGGGACGCCCACATCGGTCAGCACCGGCAAGATCACGTCCATGAGCAGCTGGCGTGCCTCGCCCTTCTTGGCCCGCTCGGCCAGGGCCTCATCGGTCCTGGCCTTCGCGCGGGACTCCCGCGCCGACACCGCCTGGTCGAACAGCGCGATGACCTCGTCCAGCTGCTCCACCGCGGACTGCGCGACCAGTGCCAGCAGGATCGGGAAGCGGCGCTCCCCGCGCCGCTCCAGCCCCTGCACCGTGGAGCGGCGGCCCAGCGTCGCCAGAAACCTGCGCCGCTCTCTCGGCAGCATCGACAGGTCCAGGTGGTGGGCGTCCATGCCGCGCAGGAACAGCAGCTTCTCGATCGCCGTCTTCACCGCAGCGGATGTCGCCTCGACCGCCGGCGTCGTCAGCCACGTCAGGCGGGTCATCCCCAGCCCGGCATCGTGGACCAGCAGCCGGTCGAGATCGCCGCGCATCTGCCCCGTCAGGAGGTGGCCGACCTTCTCCGACGTCAGCGCGCCGGCACCCGTCCGGGCGGTCGCGACCATCTCCATCAGCGTCACCACGCCGGGCCGCGTCACGTGCGCGCTGACCAGGAACTCCGCCGCCTGGTGGAACAGCAGGGACGGGGTGTCGTGCTCCATCGCCCGGTCCTGCAGGAACTGCTCCAGGTCCTTCAGCGGCTCCCCGCCGGTCGGCACCGGCTTCCAGTCCAGGTATCTCAGAACCAGCTTCAGGTGATCGCTAAGGGTCTGCGCCCGCCGCCCGTACTGCTCCAGCACGCCGGGGAACACCGCCAGCTGATTCGCCAGCCGCAGCACCGCGGCCTGCGGCACCGACCAGAGGTCATCGGGGACGAATCCCAGCCACGGCAGCGTGCACAGCTGAACGGCCAGCCCCAGCCGAGCCGCCGGCCCGCGCCCGCCGCCATGCCCCAGGTTGTCGACGAACCCCAGATCCTTCCGCGTCAGCGTGAAGAACCGGATCAGCTCCTCCCGGCCGATGTCCGGGTACGACCGCAGCCGCTCCATCTGCTCGTCAGAGAAGAACTGTGTCGCCAACCCCGACAACCTCCACGGAAGCACAGGAACCAGTACGAACCGTAGCGACAGAGATCGTCAGCCGTCCCAACAACTCGAATAACGCTAGGTCAGCGGTGGGTTCGTTGGATTTTCCGCGATTGCTACCGGGACCCCCTCCTGCTGGCGGGGATGTTGCGCTGTTCGAGCTGCACCCGGCGGTTACGCTGACTGCTGCGAACAGGGCAAAAGCCGCCAGTGTCAAGGGCCCTCCGGCCCGCCATAGTCTGGCGCCTCGCCGGTTGTGCGCAGGCGATCGCTTCATGTGAGCCGGTTCGCTGACCGCAGCGAGACCGAGGGCGGTCCAGAGCGCGGCCGCCGCAATTGCTGGAATGTGTGTAAATTTGCGCATCGGTCCTCCAGTTGCCCGGCGGATTGCGGTCGCGGCTAACGCTAGATGCGGATCCGGGCCGGCGGCACCGTGCTGGCCACAGTCTCAGCTTGGTGCCAGCACGGGGATTCCCACGCTGGATTGGTGCTGACCCACCGTGCCCAGCGGGCGCCTGCGATGATGGGCGCGTGCGCACGACCGCGCTGATCGCGGATGACCCCGGGAATTCCACGAGTCGGCGAGTGGGTCAGGTCAGCGTGAGCGGAAAGCCACCCTCGCTTCCCTCGCGTCAGGCACCCGACAGGGTGATGCCGAGCTTGAGGATCGACCCGTCGGAGGCCAGGGCGAACACCTCGCCGCGCGGGCCGAAGGCGGGTGACCTGAGCAAGCGGTACGTCGAACCCGGCCATTCCGCGATCAGCCGGTGCGATCGGTCGAAAACCAGCGTGGGCGCTCCGGGGTGCGGTCCGCAGCCCGACACATACGTATCACCCGCGCCATCGACGGTGGCCTCGCACGCATGCCCGGCTGGGTAGCGCGGGCTGAAGGCGTCTACCACGTGGCCACCGGGGTCGACGTAAAGGACTTTCTGCAAGTCATCGTTCACCATTACGATCCGGCCGTGGGGGTCGATGGCTGCCAGGTGGTGGTGGCCGATGAGATCTGGGTCGCCGGAAGCGCTGCCGATCTGCCAGATGATCTTCTCGGCCGGGGAGAACTTGGCGACGTTCAGAGCCTGCTCGTCGGCTACGTAGACGTTACCCGTCTTGTCGACAACCAGGTCGGAGGCGTTGAAGAACTGTCCCGGCCCGCTCCCGAAGCTGCCGAACTGGCGGATGAACCGCCCTTGCGGCGTGAACACCTGAACCCGGCGGTTGCCGCTATCGGCCACGTACACCATGCCGTCCACGCCGATAGCGATCTTTCCATGGATATCGGTTGGCGTGGTCGGGTCGAAGGCGATGAACTGGAACTCGCCGGGTCCGCGCCCGGGCTTCCCCCACCGCCGCAGCACTGTCCCGGAGGGGGAGATCATGCTCACCCGCTGGCTGAGGTCGGTGACGTACAGGTTGCCGTCCGGGCCGATCGCGAGTGCGTCGGGATGGTCCAGCCCGAGCGACTTCGCGCTGTAATGGGCGGTGATCATGAACGGGACCGGCAGTGCCCGCGAGGATGCCGAACTCGGTTGCGTGCCCGGTGCACTCACGCCGCTCGCGGTACAGCCGACAGCCAGGACTACCACCCCGGCTGCCGCGGTGCCGACGGCCAGACGGCGTGTCAGCCGTGCCACTTGCGGATTGTCGCGGGCCGCCAGGCAGGTTCCCGCCCGATCCTGCGGTCAGCGGTGGGCATCCGGCCTCGGGCGACGGAGGCGCGGATGGTAGAGGGCGCGACGTTGAGGAAGGTCGCGACATCGCGTGTTGCCCACCAGCCGGTAGGAAGCGGCTCTACCACGCAGCCCAGATTACCGCGTTCAGGGGTCTCCATCTAACCGGAGTAACCACAAGATCTTGGTGCGGTCGACTGCCACGACCACCGCATCTCGCGGTCGTTGCTCGTCTGCTCCGCTTAAGTGGAGACCCCAAACCGCGTTTACGCTGCCTGATCCCGGCCTGCGCCCTCGGGCCAGATCACCGTGACCGGCACTCCGCGAGTTCGACAAGATCCGCTCTGCTGTGAGCCGGGAGTGGACCGGACGCCGTACCCCTGACCTGCCGTACCGCCGCGGCGGCCGGGGAGGGCGGGCCACAAACGGCAGCCTGACCAGCCGGCCACCCGGTTGCTGCCCAGTCCCACCTAGCGCGGACCTCTGGCAGAACCCTCGCGGACCTCAGCCGATCGCATGCACGCTGCGCTAGGCGCGGTTGAAACAGCTGTGGTCAATGGCTACGAGCACCGGCAGCCCGGCGGAGACCAGCCTCACTACCATCCTCGCCGTCAGGTCCGCCCGGCGACTGCCCGGCCACGCTCGACAGGCCCCGCGATCTCGTCCCAATCCCGCTGCCAACACGATGCGCGTGACAGCGCCTGAGCCAGTGCCATAACAGGCGGATCTGCGCGCCGTCATGCGCGCAGCCGACACAGCTGTTCGCCGCGCAGAGTCGGCAAGCTATCCAGTTGTTTATGTCTCCCGCAGAGCGGTCA
>WNGL01010004.1_pt1 | contig 10972 bp, 9 predicted proteins | sample 5400591 | NCBI WGS metagenome assembly WNGL01 (sample SAMN13153377, study PRJNA577476) | soil metagenome | isolation source: 80 cm soil or saprolite under Garry oak tree replicate 1 | place: USA:California | collected 2016-06-15
GCCGATGGCGTGGCCGTCACCGATCGGCAGATGGCCACCGTCCGCCTGGAGCGCCACACATTTCATGGCGAATGGAACTATACGATTCACCCGGTGGTAAGGCGCCGCCGTTAATCAGTTATTTCCTGACGGCCCCTAACGCAATCGCCGGATCTGCTGCGCGGACTTCCGTGTCATTCATTCGGAGCGTCGTATCTTGGCGGAACCTATAGTGAGCCCGCAATCATAGGACAGATAATCAACGACATACCATTAGTGATTGGACCACCTCCACCTACGACTGGAACGATTACAGTGATTGCGACAGTAGAAACGCATCGGCGCGACAAGCAACAAGTCCTCACCCACGGTGTCGTCATCGAGAACCCGCAGTCCTGCCCCTTCTAGTCCTTGATCGACGAGTTCGGCGAGGTCGGTCTCATTGAGGTCGTCACGGTCGATGGCGATCGGCGCTGGGATCCAGCAAAAGCGGTGCCTCAGCAGTTGGTTGCCGTCAAGAGCGTACGTGATCTGCACGACGGCGCCGTCTCGAAGCGCGCACGTGTATTCGCCATGTCGCAGAATCGCGCCGGATCGATGATCGACAAGCTCTCGCGCGCCCGAACGCGCCAGCGCCAAGGCCACCCAACTGCCCAAGCCGCCAGCGCCCACAATAACTGTGCGAGCATTGGTCAGCGCTTCTTGGACATGTCCTGGAACGCCCTCGTGGCGTGCGAACAGATCCGCCGGCGGTACCAATGTCGATCGCAGAGAACCATCCGGACTTCATTCCGTCTTCCGGCTCCGATTTTCAGGGTGACCACGAGCCCGAGATCATGAAGCCTCGCACGTGGTCTTTACGGCGTTCGCGATAGCATCACACTTTCTCCGCCAACCTCTGGCTCTTAACGTGGCGAAGATAATACATGCGGCCAGGCCACCCGCCGCAGCGATGCCCAGTTCACTCTCGATGAGACGCTCGATGAGCTTCGTGAATCGCACCGGTCCGACTTCTGCCAGTCCTGCGCAGCACACCCCTCCAACCAGCAGGACGAGTTGCGCAGTGACGAACACCCAAGCATCAGGATTAAAGCGTCCTATGATCGCGCTGCCTGCCTCACTGGTGGTAATCACGCCGCGCAGGTACGGCCGGCCGAACCACAGGCGGCGACGCTCATAGGCTGACAACACGAAAGAATGCCCGGCAGTGAGAATGCCAAAGCTCAGAGGTTTACCAGAAACACCTCTCCAGGGCGGCCCCACCAGACTGATCAGACGTACCAAGCAGACTGAGCCTTCTAGCGGGCTGACCCAACGCACTTTGTGCCATGGCCAAATGACACGACGCCTCGGCCCAGATTCTTGATCTTGTGGTCCAAATTCTTCCATCTTTGAAGTTATCGCGCATCACTTTGTCGTCACGCCAACGATACGCCTGAACCCTACTCCTGTAATCTCCAGTCAGCGGCGCGAAGTCTTGCCCGGATAAAAGCAACTGCGGCGACAAGAACAATGAGACCACTACTAAAGAACAGGGGTCCCGCGTCGTAGAGCAGCAGTCCGATTGACATCGCGATAAGGCCGATGCACGCAAATGCCATGATATTCCACAAACTATTCGCCGTTCCGACGGGCTCGAACGGACTTGCAAATGGAAGACGGCGTGAGCGCAACGCCACCACTCCGGAGAGTCCAAAGCCGATCACGCTCAGAAGCACACCATTCGCCATAAGGGCACTTTTACTAGTGTGTATCAGTAATCCAGCTACTCCCACTAGGACTGCATACGGCCACACGAACGACAGCAGCAGAACACGCTGTCCTGCCACAATTATGCTAGACGGCAACACTGGGGTAGCTCTGAATACCCACGCAGCCCTAGCAGAGGACGTCCGAGAAAGCAGGTACCACAGTGCCGGTAGCAGCGAAATACACGGGCTGCTCATTATCCACATCGACACGTGGGACAGGCCGAGACCAGACATGACGTCAGCCATCGCAAACCCGAGAATAAATGGGATGACGATACCGGGAAGGATCCCTAAGGCTGCGAGCCTAAACGAGTAGTCCCGCTGGAGATGGCGGACGGCCAGCAATGCGATGTTGCATGTGTCGGGATCAAGCCAACGATCAAACTGGTAAGTGCGTGTGCTCGATCCCTTCGCATCGGACATCCTTTCGAAGTGCGCCAGCCTTGCTAGGCCACGAAGAGATGTCTTGCTAACAGTCGCCCATACCAACAATGCCATTATCACTAGAGACATGCCGAGACGCACGAACAGATACTTCCCATGATGTCCCATCGACAGCTCGAGATAGCTTGTGAACCATTGCGATGGAATAGTCAGCGCCGTCCACAAAGGCCTGCTCCGCAATGGTGTGTGGTCAGCGCTGACCCACACTGCTGGATTGGACACTATCACCAGGACCAAGAAGCCCAACAGCTGGATCCGCCCGAATATGAGGTGCGCCTTCGAACTCGTGGAATAGCCCACTGCGCATGTATGTCCCGCGACAATGGAGGTCATGATAATAAAGCACGCAACGAACCCGCCAATCAAGGAACCTATGAGCCACACGCCGCCCCACCGCCATGCAATCAGCAACGCCGGAGGCACGATGACACATGTTAGCGCAAGCATCATCCACAACATCAACATTGAGAATCGAGAGCAGAACAATGTAACAGGGCTTAGTGGCAGACTTCGCAGAAGATCGTCGTCGTGTCTCGGCAATAGCTCAGCGGGACAGTGCCTGAGCATCAGGGTCCCAATCAAGAAAACAGACATCGATATCGCGCGCTGTCCTGCGATTATTGGCCCAGCCGTCCGAAGTGTGGCGAGGGCCACCAGTACGCCGACGGCGGAATATCCCAGGGAGCGTGCGAGTATCAGCCTCAGCAATCGGCGGGGGTGTTCACGCCGAGGTGCTGCACCAAGCGCTACAGAGCGGCGGGACAAGCCGAGGACATCTGCTGAACATAGACTCCGCCATTGCAATAGATCAAGGTCACTCCACCGGAGAGTCAACTCCGCCATGCTCAGTCCTGATGAGCCGCGATGAAGTTGGCGACACGCTTCGATGGGGCTTCGACACGCACGATCATTCGAAAGGCATCCTCAAGCGTCGTCGCGCCGACTGCCGCAGAGAGTTGATCAGGAGTGTCACACGCCAGTCGCCGCCCATCATTCATTATAAGAACGGTCGTCGCGAGCTCCTCGACGGTCGATACCATGTGTGAAGAGAGCAATACGGTCGACTCTGCGCATGCAGCGAGTTGCCGGAGGAGTTCTCTAACTATCATTGCAGCTTCAATGTCCAACCCATCGAAAGGCTCATCGAGAAGGAGAACATTCGGCCTATGAATCAATGCCGCACATAAGGCTACTTTTTGCCGTGTGCCCTTCGACAACTGTGCCATTGGCTTATTTGTGCCGCCGCCGAGCTTCAGGAGGTCGAAGATTTCATCGCGTCGCTGGTGAGCGGTTCGTGATTCTAACCGATGCAAGCGAGCAACGAAATCGACGTACTCCAGCGCACTGAGGCTGTCGAAAAATGACGCGGACTCGGGAAGATAACCGACCCGCCGCTTGACTTCAATCGCAGAGTGCAGGATGTCGAAACCCGCCACGAGCGCGGAACCAGCTGTGGGCAGAATGATGCCCGCCAGAATCTTGATGAGCGTTGACTTACCGGCGCCATTCGGCCCTAAAACGCCGACGATCTCACCAGACGCAACGGTTACACTGAAGTCCTCTAGCGCCGTCTGGCGTCCATACACCTTCGACAGTCCGGTGATTTGAATCATGGGCTGATCTCGACCGGTGTGTACCCGAGAATTCGGTTTGCCCATCGTGAAATTGGCAATTTCGATTCGTCGTGAGATCGCCGCTCTTGATTTGATCAGAGGATCGGCGAGAACCAGGATTGCTCTTGGGAGTTTGCCAGTTCGCCTCATTGTACCACGGTGTCAGAGTGGCTGCCGTGCATGGACGAGGGTGTTTCGGTCGATCAAGGAAGGGACCGATTCTGATTGCGCAAACGGATTAGAGACCTGAACGTGTCGCGCATCATCGACGGTCAGGTGAACCGATCGTCGCGTCGTCTGCTGGCCGCATCCATGCAGCTGTGCACTCAATGGATGCGGCTCAGGATTTGTAACGCTCTATTTTTGAGCCTCTACTGCACACGTAGGCGCCGATTCCTCGTTAGCGAAGAATGCAGGCGACCGCCTAACATTGAAGATTACCGATATAATTCGTCAAAACGCCCATTGCGACCCCTAGCCCGCCTGTCAGAACCGCGCCCGCTGCCAGGCCTACAGCGGCGGGTTCGGCGCCAAAGCCCGCACTAACCAGAGCGGCAAGGCCAAGGCCGGTGGTGGCTGCCCCAAGCCACAGCGTCGCCTTTTGCGCCTTTGCGTACATCGCATCCCTTCTTGCACACCCCCCCGCGAGCGGTGTGGATAGATCCCCAAAGACGTCACTCATATCCGGAAGGGCCTCTGGCAGTAGGCCATTTTGATCCAGGATAACCAATGCGGCCTCAATGTCCGCATTGCTAGTACCTGTGATGTTGGCGTTTAGGGCATCTGCGGCTGACACGTACGAATTGAACACGGACGTCGTCATTGGGGCATCGCACTGGTTAGGACCCGAATCAGTCGTGTCCCAGTAACAACTTCCGTCGCCGGCAATCTTCCATCTTCCTGCCGTACACTGATTGGCTCCGTCGTCATTCGGATCCCAGTAGCAGCCAGTGTCACCGATCTTCCAGCGACCCGTCGCATGAAGTTGAGCGACGAGGCCAATACAGGCCGCCGCCGCGACGAGAAACGCAATCGCTTTTCGTTTCATCTTGGCACTCCCTTCGCAACGTAAGACGTCGCCTGCACAAGTTGCAAGAATAGGTGTGCCCGAACACGTCCGCAATCGGAGTTTTCTGCTATTTATTAGCTGATTCGGTTATCTGGTAGGCTGGCGATGCTGATGCCTGTTTCGGTACTCGTGAGGCGACATTCCAAAAAACGACCGAAAGGCTTTGTTAAAGTCCTTTACACCGGAGCGTTCCGAAATGTGAGCGATCGGATCACGAGTTTCGACCAGGAACCGCGCTGCAGTCTGCATCCGCCGTCGCCTCGCGAAGCGCGCCATCGGAATGCCTACCGCAGATTTAAACAAATGCTGAAGTCTTGACTCACTCAGGTCCACGCACCGCGCGATGGCCTCAATTCCAGTGGTCGGGTGCGATTCGATAAGTTCGAGGGCAACGCGAATTCTTTGGTCTCTCGTCGAGGAAGTCGGTTGATTATCGTTACCGGCGATTCCTGAGTCGGCACGACTTGGATGACGAATCGGCATCGCACCGGATAGCGCACGCCTAACGACGGCACACAGTTCATCGTCGAAGAGAGGTCCGTCCACATACCCATCAGCACCAACCATGCCGGCATCAAACGAGGAGTCTAGCTCAGGAAAAGCCGTCATTATGACGATCGTGGCTGTGAGCCCACTCCAGCGTAACGTCCGCACAACGTCTATGCCGGACATATCCCCCAAGTTCAGGTCCACAAGTATCAGATCGAAGATGTCATTCATCGCCGACCGAATCCCACTCTGTCCACAGTCCGCTACGACAACGTCGAAGCTTTCTGCTTGAAGCAAGGCGCAGAACATATTGCGAGTGGATTCGTCGTCGTCGATAATGAGTATTCGGGACACAAGAACTCCGTACGGTATCGGGCGAGGCAGCAAGGGCTCGTGCCGACGAATCAAAAATGCGAACTTACGACTATGCCACCGATCGCGATCTCGCGGACAAAAGCCTTCGGGCTGGCGGATCGCGGGTCGCCGGTCGCGATCGCGAGACCGGCACGATCGTGTTTCATACGGGGTATCTCGCTTTGCTGTCGCGATTGGGATGTCCAGCCCGGGCGTGTGCGCCAGACCGCGCGCGGACGAAGCCGGCGTGAGATACGTGAAACGCAACGGCCCCCGACCTGAACCTTGAGTCCTTCGGCGCGCTCGGAGACGCACCTCGCGGCGTGGATGGTCGAGACCAAAAACCGCCAATACCAAAAGCACTTGAGTTGGCGAGGACTCATAATGTCGCCATGCCCAATTCCGGTTGTGTCGAACAAGAGCTGACGTCCTGATCTGTTGAACGGACCCAACAGCAAGAGCCGTTCCTGAAACGTGATTCGTGAGTTCGGCCACAACTTGGAGCTCCTGAGACGTGAAAGCCATAAATGGCCCTCTGGCAAGCCGTTGAAGCGAGTGTCGAACAGCGCTAACTGCCGCGACAGGTTGAACTTGGAATCGCGCGCCGATTGGTTCGACTTGTGTGAGGTCAGAAACTGGCCGGTGGCCAAGGCGTTAGCGCGACAGCAAGTGCTTGCGGGAACCTTCGCAGTCGCGCAGAAGATGTTCTTCGTGCGTTTCGGAGCTGGTTCGCCGCATCGGCGCCAAGATCGCCGCAATCGTGCAGGCTGTGAACGACTTGATGGTCTCCGCATGAATGTTCGTCGTCAGTCCGCTCGGAATCTTCAATTCGAGAGTGGTGAAATTTCGGGGAGGTCGACGATCGGCAGAGCTGCCGCTGAGCTCGGCATCACTGGACCTCACCTACACCATATGGGGCTCTCATGGCGGACTCGGGGGCGACAGAAGGCGAAATGGCCGGCCACTGCGAACGGCAACGGAGACGGTCACGCAGCGTGAGCCGTCACGAAAAAGCGGGAGAAAGTGTCAGCCGGCGTGCTGAAGAACGCCGCCCGGAGCCGCCGAGCAGCTGCCCGCGCGCCGGGCGTGCTAAGCGCCCGCGTCACCAGGGGTGGTCGCTCGAGAAGGACAATGAAGGAGGACGGAGTACTACCTCGCGCCGCCTACGGATCTGTCCAACGATGGGGTCTCTCGCAGAGTTGTAACCGTAGTGGCTGGATCGTTTTGCCTCGTGGTCCCAGCGCTCGCCGGTGTCGAATCGCCAGCGCGCAAGCCGCAGGCAGCGCTTCGCGCAGATCGATATCCATATCGACACGCCACGCGGACGGCTCGCGGTTACGCTCAGGCCCGCGGCTTAGGAATTAAGAGCTAGGATGACGCCAGCTCAATGGCGAATCGTAGGGACTGGGGGCGTCGAGGACGAGCTTGAGCACGTTGTCAACGTCCGGCCGCGAGCACGCGCACGCGGATCAGAAAATGGCCACCATCGAGGCTTGAAAATGTGAAATGCGGTGTGCCGTTCACCATTCTGAGTGAATCATCGTTCGGCACCGCCTCAGATCGCACCGACCGCACCTGCTTATCGTCGGCGTAGACGATGCCCTTCAGAGCCTACAAAGACCAACACGATCTCGATGTTGGCCGAGAGCAGCGGCAGGAGGAACACCTTTCGCGCCGCGTCCTGTATCCTATTCAGATAGCCGCTCCGGTGCTTCGCTTGAAACGAGAGAGGAACGCCGGGGAGCCAAATGCTGAATTCGTTAGGTGGTAGCGCCATCGACTAGATCTGAGACTGCCAGTCGGCGCGTTGGCAGTCAAGCGACCTATGCGGCAAGCGGTAACATCCACCGCAGTTGGGCGGTTTTGCCCCGAGTCCAAGCAGGGCGGCTCCCGTTGGGGACTCGACCCCGTGCAGTGGTTTTCCGAGTTGAACCTCCTCTCACGCTCTGGTCGAATACCGATGTCGGGCTCGATTGCGCGGAACCGCCGGGCGAGTCCCAATTGTTCGCTCGCTGCAACATCGGAATGTCACTCGAAAATGTCACTCGGGCCGTTTGGCGTTGAAAACGAGAGGAATTGCTAAGGAAACAGGCGAAAACGGAGAACTTGGCTGGGAGGCAGGGATTCGAACCCCGATAACGTGGTCCAGAGGCGGATTTCGAGGCGGCCCCCTTTCGCCTGCAGACTTTCAAGTTTCTTTCAAGTTTTTTCGATCGTGCGCGCGGCTTCGCGCCGCTCACTTGAGCGTCCAATCGATGCGTTTCGGCGTGTAGCCGAGCGTCGGCGCCGCGAGCGCCTCGTTCATGATCAGAAACGCGCCAAGACCGTTGAGGTCGTTGACGTTCCGATCTCGCCCGACATAGAAGGCGAGGTCGCCGACCGGCGTGGACGCGGAGATGTCCACGAGATTCGTGAGCCCGCTCTCATCGATCGAAAGCTTTGTCAGCACGCCACGGTACGCTTGCCGCGCGACGGCTTCATAGCGTTTCGGCAGGTACCCTCGCTTCGTTCCCATCCAGATCATGTACGTGTACATGCACGAGGCGGACGTCTCGAGCCAATTGCCGTCGAGCGCGCCTTTGTCGACGACCTGAAACCACAACCCGGTCTTCGGGTCCTGGTACTTTTCGAATGCCCTCGCGAGCTGCTGAACGATCCTGATCAGTTCGCCTCGGCGCGGATGGTTCTTCGGCAGGTCGTCCAGCACGTCAATCAGCGACATCGCATACCAGCCGATCGCGCGGCCCCAGTGCACGGCTGACTGATGTGTCACCGGATCGGCCCACGGCTGGACGCCGCTCTCATCGTACGCGTGCCACAACAAGCCGGTTGCCGGATCGTTCAGGTGCTCGTAGTAAATCAGCATCTGTCCGACCGCCTCGTCGTCAGCGTACTTTCTGTCGCCGAACATCTCGCCGTAGCGCATCAGAAACGGCAGCGACATGAACACGCCGTCGGCCCACAACTGCGACGGCCGCTGCTGGTTGTACCAGAGCCCGTTGTCCTGTGTGCGCGGCCAGGTCGCGAAGCGGGTGCGCACAGACTCGGCCGCGACCCTGTATTTCTCCTGCTTCGTTTCCTTGTAAAGAATCAGCAGAAGGTTGGCCGGGAGCACATCCACCATCGCGTCGATGGGACGATTGATCGTGCCCGTGTCGTCGACGTACACATCGACCCACGACTTCACGTAGTCGAGATACCGCTTCTCGTGTGTCCGCAGATAAACGAGGTACGCGCCGTAAAGGACCAGCCCGCGCTGGTACCCCCAGCCTTGCGCCAAATTCAGCGTCGGGTAGCGCTTCAGCGTTGATTCGACGACGGCGACCGACCAGTCCGGTTTGCGTTCACCAGCCGTTATCGATGCCGCCGGCGATATGAGAAGGCATATCACCAGTACAGCAATGCTGCGCAAGGAGAGAGAGCCCGTCCGCATGGAAATACGTTAGCATTTCGCTCCGCCCTGCGGGTGGATCGTTGAACTTACGCGGCAACGGCGGCGGTAACGTCTGGGCCATGTGCGCCGGTATAGGACCGCTGCTCGGTGAGGGTGAAGATGACCTGCCCCTCTAATCGGCTCCGCCGCATAGAACGAGGTCCTCCGTTCAGAGGAGGACCGATGAAACGGAGCAAATTCACCGACGAGCAGATTCTCGCGATCGTCAAAGAACGCGAAGCGGGCCGGAAGGTCGCGGACCTCTGTCGGGCCAACGGCGTCACCGAGCAGACGTACGACCGCTGGAAAGCGAAGTACGGCGGCATGGAGCTCAGTGAGATGCAGCGGCTCAAGCAACTCGATGACGAGAATCGTCGATTGAAGCAGATCGTCGCGGAGCAGACGCTGGATATCCGGGCGCTCAAGGCGGTGGTCGACGACGAGAACAACGATCGGGAGATCGAATCTAACTCTGAGAGCGAGAACGATTTAGAGAATTGGCTGGGAAGCAGGGAGTCCCCCGAATCGGTTTTCGGCCGTTTGCCGCTGCTCGCCAACGTTTGCCAAGTCTTTCTGATTCTGCCGGTTGGCCGGTCGGCGTCGTTTCGTCCGCGTTCGTCTGTTTGCTGTCTATTGCCGATTTTGCCAGCGCGATGTCACTCGAAATGACACTCGTCGCGAGCGTCTTCTGAAATCAGCCAGAACAGCGTTTCTTTCAAGAAGTTCGAGGATTTGCCCGAGGCGCGAGCGTCGACGTTGATCGCAGCTTGAACATCCCGCGATAGGGTCTCCGCTGACGACGCCGGAGAGATCCGTCCCTGTTAGCCACCCGGCGGATTAGTCAACCACGCAACGAGCGATTGTGACGGTCTGGCCTGGATCACCGTGGCGCGTCGGCAAGCTCTCGTGCCCGTTCCAAGACCGCGTCACGAGCGGCGGCGACGTCGGAGAGCCGTCGCTCAATCGTGACATCAGGAGCGATCCCGACACCTTCGAACGGAGTACCGTCAGGAAATCGATAGCGAACTGCGCCAATAGCTACGCGCATGCCATGTCCCAGATCCGCCCTGTAGGGATTCCCCGAGCTTCCCTGGGTCGTCTCGCCAATTAGAACGGCACGCCGACTGTCCTTGAAGGGCATGACGAAGTCTTCGCACGCAGATCCACAAAACCGGTCGACCAACAGGAAGAGGCGACCTGCGTAAGCGTCGCTCGATGGAGACTGCGGGAGAAAATCGCGCGATACACGCAACGGCGGCATGCCCTGTGCCTCAAGCAGCGCGATGTGTTGCGGTGTCGCCTCCTGCCACGGGCGTTGCGGTCGGTTCATCAACGCCGCTATGAGCTGGAAGGGCGTCGCGCCGCCGCCGTTCCCCCGCACGTCGATCACAAGATTGGGCGACGAGGCGAACTGGCGAACGAGATCGATGGCTGTTCGCTCGAATGCCGGGTCACCAAAGCCTGGGACTCGAATGTAAGCAGCTTGACCTTCGCGCAGCCATCGGCCCTCGGAGACTCTCGGCGCCGGCGCCTCGGGTGCGTCGGCTCTGACGGACCGATCCACGACCACGACGTTCCCGTCCTGGAGACCGATGGAGATGCGATCGGGGAACAAACCAGCGTAAGTGAAGACGTGAGTCCGCGCGAGCCGGTCATTCGATGCCGCGACGTACTGCGCCTGTTCACCGACGAAACCGTCAACAGCCTTCCCGTCGATGGTCCGCACGATCGCCCCACGGCGCAGGTGACTATCCTGGCTATTGACCACCACCCATTCGTTCTCCACTTCCATGAGCCGAAACTTTAGAGGTCGTCCATCGAGTTGATCGTCAAAGAACTG
>WNGL01010942.1_pt1 | contig 10972 bp, 7 predicted proteins | sample 5400591 | NCBI WGS metagenome assembly WNGL01 (sample SAMN13153377, study PRJNA577476) | soil metagenome | isolation source: 80 cm soil or saprolite under Garry oak tree replicate 1 | place: USA:California | collected 2016-06-15
TTCCAGCCCCACGAGATGGAGGAAGGTGCGTACCTGCGCCTGCCGCTCGTACGACGGGACACCTCGCATCTTGAGCCCGAACGCTACGTTCTCCTCAACCGTTTTCCAGGGAAACAGTGCATGTTGCTGGAACACCATGCCGCGATCTACCCCCGGCGCTGTGACCGGTTCCCCATCCACCAGGATCTCGCCCTGGGTGGGCTTGAGGAAGCCAGCCACCGCATTGAGCAGGGTGGATTTGCCACATCCCGAAGCGCCCAGCAGCGCCACAAACTCTCCGGGGTGGATGGTGAGCGTCACGTCCTGTACGGCCTGGACGGTCTGCTTGCCGCGTGTATAGGTTAGCGAAACATGCTGGATATCAACGCGACCGCGTATCATAGATCGTGCTCCTTCTCCAAGCGTTGCCGCCAGGGCATCAGCCGAGCCCCCACAACGTACACCAGGATGCTGGACCCCATCCCCAGGAGACCAATGGTGAGCATGCCCACAACAATGGAGGGATATTTGACCACTCCGTAGGCCACCCAGGTGTAGTAGCCGATGCCATATTGGCCAGCCACCATCTCTGCCGAGATCAGACAGAGCCACGACACCCCCATGCCCACAGATAAGCCCGTAACAATACTGGGGAAGGCGCCGGGCAGGACAACCTCACGCAACAGGGCCCAAGGCGTGGCGCCAAGGCTGGTGGCCGCCCGAATGAGGGTGGTATCGATCCCCTCCACTCCATGAATGGTATTCAGGACAATGGGAAAGAAAGCGCCCAGAGCGGTGATATACACAATACTCGAACGCTCGGTAGGCCAGAGCATAATGGCCAGAGGCACCCAGGCTACCGCAGGAATCGGGCGCAGCAGCTCAATAATTGGGAAGAGAAGGTCAGCCATCGGTCGAGACCAGCCAACCAGAACACCGCAGGGAATCCCCAGACAGGCTGCCAGCACAAAGCCAAGATAAATCCGCTCCAGGCTGGTCAGGATGTGCGTATAAAACAGCGTGCTCGTCGCCAGTTTACCCATCTCGGCCAGGACTTCGACAGGACTGGGAATGTTCAGAAAACGCACATAGAACGTCACCTCGTACGTCGTCATGAGATGCCAAAACAGGAAGAACAAGCCCAGGCCACATACCCGTCGACACAGTCGCACCACTGCCGTAGTACGCATGACCAGACACGCGCGCCACATCGTAACGAGCAGATAGTGCACACTGCGGGGACACCTCCACACGGGCTTGCGGCTCTGCGTGTCAGCCGCAAGGAGCCTTGACGAAACTGTGATGCTGCGCATAACTCGTGTGTCTCCTTCTGCCTTACAGCGCCGCTGCCTGCTTGGCCTCGTCGAGATTGACTACCTGCCCGCCATGCTGCGCCGCAAAGGCTTCGGCAGCTTGTTTCGTGGCAAAAGGGAGGATAGGGGCTGGCACGCTACTGCCAGGAGCTGTGAGCACATAAAACGCCTGGTTGGCAAACAGTTTGAGCCCTGACGCATAATCAAAGGCATATGCCGCCTGGAGGCCCTGGCCTTGCTGTTCGAGGGTGCGTAACGCCACCAGAAGTGAGACCGGAGAGTTATAGGTGAGGATGCAATCTTCCGTGGTCCAGATCTCACCAGCCAGGCGGGGGTCAGCCACCGGCCGTCCGGTGATGGGATCAGTACCGCTCACCGGCGATGTGGCTCTGGACGTGACAGCGAGCTGCTGGTCGTAGTCCCGCCCCGTCTCCTTGTACGCTTGTTTCAGATAGGTATCATTGGTCCAGGCATCCACGTCCATCTGCTTAATAATCTCCATTTTCTGGAGTACCGTGACGTTATACTTCAGGGTCTCAATCCACCGGGGTTTCATAGTCGTATCCAGGGTGAGAAACCCGCCGGGGCCAAAGTAGAGATACATGACTTCCTTATTGATAGTGGCCCATTCCTGCATGGCTTTGGCCGCCTCTTGCGGATTCTGCGTCACCCACTCCCCAGCCTCGATGACCGCTTTTAAGTAGGCGACCACGATCTCGGGATACCTCTCCGCAAAATCTTGCCGTACCACTACGCCATGCAAGTATGGGATCTTGGTGTCGCTGCCATCCAGAATTTTGCGCCCCCAGCCGCGGAACTCCAGCAACTCGCCCCATGGACAGAAATCCGCATGGGCATCAATTTTTTTCTCCTGGATGCTGGTGGCACCCACGGGAGGAGCCTGATTGATGAGCGTGAAGTAATCCTGCGACAAGCCGCGATCAATGAGGGCTTTTAAGAGCATGCCATGGGCCGCAGAGCCAAACGGCACAGACACCCGCTTGCCTTTCAGATCCTCGAAGCTGTAGGCATGAGAACTGGTCGGCACGACTACCGCATTGCCGGACCCATGGAGGTTGTAGCCGGTCATCGCCACCAGCAGACTGCGCAAACTCTTGGTCTCTTGAAAGCGCGCCCCATTGACCAGCAAGGGATAGTCGCCCATGATGCCAATATCGAGCTTGCCAGCCAGCATCTGGTTCGTAATGGGGGGACCGGAGGTATAGTCTTCCCAGACGATATCGTATTGCACGTCAGCGTACTTGCCATCTTTTGGCAGGTATTTTTCCAGGAGTTTGCGTCCTTTGACGACAATGCCACCCGTGTACGTATCGGTACAGAAGCTTTGATGGCCAATGCCAATACGGATGGTCTTAGCAGCATTGGCCGGGATTGCCCACATACACAAGCACATTCCGACGAACAGTATGTTGATATACCATCGCTTCATGGCAGCATCCTCTCATAGTGCAGCATGCAGGTCTGACGGGGGCACAAACAGGCCTGCAGTATTGCTGCGTCGCATTTAATCCCGTTGGCGCTCAGAGAAACCAGGATGAGACGCGGGTGACTGGCATGGGTTCCAGACCCATTTCATATCCTTTGAGACAATGATACGCGTCTCGTAGAGAATATGCCGGAGGAACTGCTGAGGAACGGCCGAGGAAATTCTGAGGAAATTCTCACAATGTCAGTTAACCCCTATGAGACAGCCTCAAGAGAAAGTAGCAACGATCCGATAGAGGGATAGAAACGCATGAACTCGGCCAACCACGGATGAGGCTCTTCCAGAAAAGCACACCTCTGTAGGCTCATAACAGGGTGCACGTTATAGGAGGTGCGAGAGCATGGATACACTAGGCAAGCGCTTGGGCTGCATCATTGTCGTGACGTTGTGGGTGGGATTGGTCAGCCCCGCGCTGGCGCAAGAGACACCCTTTTCCTTCGGCGTCATGCCCCAGCGTACCCCGACCCTCACGGCACAATACTGGAATCCCATTCTCAACTACATCAGTACGCAAAGTGGTGTACCCCTACAGCTCAAACCGAACAAGACACCTCCCGAACACGAAGCGATGATCAAGGATGGCGAGTTCGACTTCGCGTATTCCAATTATGTTTTTTTCCCCTGGAATGAGGCCGCGGGCTATACGGTGATTGCGCGCCCGTGGGAAGCCGCCATCAGAGGCGAGATCGTCGTCCTGGCCAACTCCCCGATCCAATCTCTGACGGAGTTGCAGGGCCAGGAAGTTGGATTTCCGCACCGCGCCGCTTTTGTGGGCTATCTCGTGACTGTGGATGCCTTGTTGAAGGCCGGGATTCACGTGCAGGAGGTCATCACTGTTGGTCAAGAAGGCATTATGGGCCAACTGAAAGCCGGGCGCGTGGCGGCGGCTGGCGTCAATTCCCAGGTCATGCGCGATTTCGCCAAACGCGAGAAGATGGACTACCGTGTGCTGTGGAGTTCTGAGGAGTATTTCAATATCCCGATTGTGGCCCATCCCAGAGTGCCACAGGAGAAGGTGGCGGCAGTGCGCGCCGCGCTCTTACACATGGCACATGATTCAGTAGGCTTACAGATACTGACAGCGAGCGCGGCGCTCATTAAGCTCGATCCACCCTATGGATTCGTGGCCGCGGCGGATAGTGATTACGATAATGTCCGCATGTTCTTCAAACATACGGTAATACCCCGTGACTAAGGAACCGCATCCGATGTTGTCCAAGCTCTGGCAAAACACCAGTCTCTTTCATCGTGTCGCGCTGAGTAGTGGTGCCGTGGTCGCTTGCATCATCGGCGCCTTATTGTTCAGCGTCATCCGGTCTCAGCTTGAGCTACGACGCGCGGAGTTCGCGGTCAGAGTGAGCAGTGATCTCACGACGCTCGTCCCTGCGCTTGCCGAGGACGCTATCCTGGGCGATTATACAGCTATCCAGCAAACGCTGGCGATCCATGCAGAGCGTCCAGGGGTCGAACGGGTGACCTGGATCGACGCCAAGGGGAACCCCCTTAGCGCTGCTGGGGTAGCCATCCCGAGTAAAGCCCCAGCCTGGTTCGCAAGGTTCATGCATATACGGGAATCTGAGGGATGGCAGGAGATCTCCGTTGGTGGCACTGGTTACGGCAAGGTGGGCCTGCGCCTCTCTCCTACCCCTGTCCTCAACCAGACCTGGCTCATTCTCGTAGACAGCTTGCAGCTCCTGCTCGTTGGTCTCGTCACCCTCGGAGGTGTTGTACTGCTCACGATCCGCCAAGGTTTACGACCGTTACAGCGCTTGGCCTCGGACGTGCGCCGCTTCGGTGAGGGTGATTATGCTCTGCGCGTTCCTCTTGATGGCCCCCCGGAAATCTCGTCAAGTCTGCAGGCCTTTAATCACATGGCCAATCGTATTGCCTTGCCGCTCGCGTCATTGCACGAGAGCGAGGCGAAGACCCGGTTACTCGCTGCGGTGGTTGAACAGTCCAGCGAGGCGATCCTGACCTACGACGTGCATGCCATCATTACGTCATGGAACAAGGCGGCTGAACAGTTGTTAGGCTTCAGCGCCGCGGCGGCCGTTGGCAAATCAGTCCGCGACGTCCATATGCAGCATATCAGCGCCGTGAAGTTTACGCTGCTCCTCGAACAGATACGCTCTGGCCAGGTGGCGACGTTCGAGGAGCAGCGCCTCAACAGCGCTGGGAACCTGGTGTATGTCTCCTGGACCACGGCGCCGCTGCTGGACGAGCACGCACAGGTTATTGGCGAGATCTGCATCGCTCGTGACATCACGACCTTAAAGCAGGCACAGGAGTTGCTACGCTGCAGTAACGAAAAGCTCGAAGCACGCGTACGGGAGCGCACCGCCGAGCTGGCCCAAGCAAAGGATGCTGCCGAGGCGGCAAGCCGTGCCAAGAGTGAGTTCCTGGCCACTGTGAGCCATGAACTGCGCACGCCCATGAACGGCATCTGCGGCATGACCGGGTTACTCCTGGATACAGCGCTGGACAGTGAGCAGCGTGAATATGCCGAGCTGGTCCGCAAGTGCAGCGATGATCTCCTGATCATCATCAATGAGATCCTGGACTTCGCCAGGATCGAAGCCGGCAAATTGGCTCTCAACGTCGTCGATTTTGAGCTGCGCCCCGTGATCGAGGACGTCCTCGAGTTCCTTGCAGAAGCAGCCCACAAAAAGGGGCTGGAAATCATCGCCCCAATCTATGCCGATGTCCCACATTGGATGGCTGGAGACCCCGGCCGTCTCCGGCAGGTGTTGGTGAATCTCGTCGGCAATGCCGTGAAATTCACCGACAAAGGCGAAATAACGGTGTCTGTCACATGTGTTGAGACCAACGCCACCGAAACCATGTTGTCCTTTGCCATTAGCGATACCGGCATCGGCATCCCGGCTGAGGCCCAAAAGAAGCTCTTTCAGGCATTTTCGCAAGTGGACGGATCGACCACGCGCAAGTATGGAGGCACCGGGCTCGGACTCGCGATCTCGAAGCGCCTGGTGACTATGATGCATGGGGATATAGGCGTGGAGAGTACACCAGGCCAGGGGAGTACCTTCTGGTTTACCGCGCGCTTCCCTGTCTGCACGACCGCGCGTCACGTGGTCCCAGCACGCGCACTGCACGGCCTCCGGACGCTCGTCGTGGACGATAACGCCACCAATCGTACCTTCCTCGAGACACTGCTGCGCGCCTGGGGAGTAGACATCGACTGCGCCGCGGATGGCCCAAGTACCTTGACCCACCTCCAGACAGCCTGCCGTGAGGCATGGCCCTATGACGTGGTGCTCCTCGACTCCCAGATGCCCGACATAGATGGGATGACCCTCGCCCGTACTATCAAAGCTGATCCCATCCTGGCTCCTGTACCCCTGATATTACTGACCCCCATAGGCCAGCGCGCCTCTCGTGTTGCAGATCTCTGTGAGGTATTTGCAGGATATCTGACCAAGCCCGTGCGTCAATCCCTGCTGTATGAGTGTCTCGTGGCGGTGCAAGAACGTCTATGGACGGCACAGTCGGGCCCCCCTCTCAACCCAACGGCAACACACCCGCAGTTAGGCGCTAAAGTGCTGGTGGTGGAAGACAATCTCGACAATCAAAAAGTGTTAGTGCATATGCTGGAGCGCTACGGCTGCCAGGTCGATGTCGCCGGCAATGGGCGCGAAGCCGTACACGCTGCAGAGCAGATTGCCTATGATTGCCTGTTCATGGACTGTCAGATGCCAGAAATGGATGGGTATACCGCCACGGCGATGATCAGACAGCGCGAGAGCCAAACTGGGCAGCGCGTCCCCATTATCGCCCTGACGGCCAGTGCTAGGCCGAGCGACCGTGAGCACGGTCTGACTGCTGGCATGGACGATTATCTCTCCAAACCGGCGAAAGCCCAGGAACTCGTGACCATGCTGCGGAAATGGACGTCGTTTCCCACGCACGTCTTGGTCCACTAATCATGTCATACGGAGTCCAAAATGAGTGACCCTACATGCCAGGCACGTAACACTATGCAGGCGCCGGCCCATGAGCCGTGGGGACCGATGGTTGGCCTCGACCCGGTCCAGGAATATCGTGTGCTGACGCACGAACTCCAGGAGTGCTTCCCAGACGCGGGGCCACGGCAGCTCGACTGCATGATCGCACGCGAGATGGCCCTCTATGGTGGCTACAGCGTTGACGTGATCGCACAGGCGATGGGCGCGGCCAGTCTGCATCTCGCTAGCGGCAGTGTTGGCGATCCCCAAGCCTACGTCGAGCGCACAGTGGACGAGGCGATGCAGCAGGCGTTGACCGACGAGACGGTGCTGGGTTGGGAAGGATAAATACTGTTGCTCCTTAGGAAGTTCTAAAGTATTTTATCAGGGTATGTGAAAAGGTGCGCAGGCTATGCTACATTGTTGCCCATGTGACGAAAACGTCCTGAGGAGGGATACTTATACGTAGCGCGCGAGAGCCAAGACACCCCTCCCGGCCTTCTCAGCGCTCTGTGCGCTCACAATGTCATCTCCTCAGACCGATGGGTGAGCAATGATCTACATCTTTGGGGACTACGAATTCGACCCCGACCGCCGTGTGCTCCGCCTGGCAGGGATACCGGTGGACCTCGAACCAAAAGTGTTCGATCTGCTAGCCTACCTCATCCAGCACCATGACCAGTTCGTCTCACGCGACAAGCTGCATACGCAGCTATGGTCCCAGCAATACGTCAGCGAGGCAGCGCTCACGTACTGCATCTCAGAAGCGCGCAAAGCTGTGGGTGACACTGGCCGTGCCCAGCGTGTGATCAAGACGGTACACGGTCGGGGATACCGCTTCATCGCCCCAGTGGCCAAGCGCTTGCCTGGCAGCACTGCTGGGGAGGCTGCGACGGTCCCTTCCCCTCTACCCAAAGCAGACCTGACGCCTCCTGCCACTCCAGGGCAGAGTGAGCCTGCGGTTCCCCGCCAGCCTGTCGATACCGCGGAAAGCGCCTGGCCAGTGCCGCCGGCTCTCGGGGCTGAGCGGCGCCAATTAACCGTGCTGTGGTGTCAAGGAATGGCGTCGTCGGTACACTCCAGGCCACTCGATCCCGAAGAGCTCCATCAAGTTATCCAGGAGGTGCAACGCGTATGCGACCAGGTCATCCCGCGTTTCGATGGATGGATGGCCCAACATTTTGGCGATGGGTTTGTGGTGTACTTTGGCTACCCTCGGGCTCATGAAGACAATGCGCGCCGGGCTGTCCATACGGCCCTGGAGATTGTGGGGAGCGTGGCGCGGCTGTCGCAGGAGTTCAAGGGGCAGCACGGGGTAGAATTCACCGTGCAGGTGGGGATTCACACGGGCATAGCGGTGATCAGCGCCCTTGGCAGTGGTGACAGGCGCGTGCAGCCAGCTCTGGGGAACACCCCTCACATAGCGGCCCAATTGGCCAGCCTCGCCACACCGAACACGGTTGTGGTCAGCCCGGCCACCTTGCAGCTCATCGAGGGTTATTTTATCTGTCGAGCTCTGGGCGACTATATCCCCGACCATGCTTCAGAGTCGTTGGTGATGTACCAGGTCTGTCAGGAGAGTGACCTCCAGAGTCGCCTCGACGTGGCACTTGCGACTGGTCTCACGTCGTTTGTGGGGAGGGAGCACGAGGTCGGGTTGCTGCGCGAGCGCTGGGCCCAGAGCAAGGAAGGGAGAGGGCAAGTTGTGGTGCTGAGCGGGGAAGCTGGGATTGGCAAATCCCGCCTCGCCCAAGTGCTGCACGAATATATAGCGGGAGAGGCGTACACGAGACTGGAGGGGCGCTGTTCCCCTTACGCCCAGCAGAGTCCTCTCTATCCCGTCGTTGAGCAGGTGCAGCGCTGGCTGCAGTGGCGCCAGGACGATACCTCGCAGGTGAAGCTGCGCAAGCTGGAGGAAGCGCTAGAGGCCGCTGGCTTTGTGCTGGAAGAGGTGGTGCCGCTGTTTGCCGCGCTGTGTGCTGTGCCGCTTCCGGAGCGCTATCCTCCGCTCAACCTGGCGCCCCAGCGCCAAAAGCGGCAGATGCTCGCGGCCGTCCTGGCATGGCTGCTGCAGGAGGCGGAGCGGCAGCCCGTGTGCCTGGTGCTGGAAGATCTCCACTGGGTTGATCCTTCTACCCTGGAGCTACTCACGCTCCTCATCGCTCAGGTCCCTCTGGCACGCCTCCTGGTCGTCTTAACTTGCCGTCCAGACTTTACGCCCCCGTGGGCCGTGCGCTCGCACGTCACCCAGATCGCTCTCGGCCGTCTCACCCCCACCCAGAGCGAGCGGATGATCGAGAGGGTCACAGTAGGGAAAGCCCTCCCGGTCGAGGTCCAGGAGCAACTGCTGGAGAAAACCAATGGCGTGCCACTGTTCGTCGAAGAACTGACGAAGATGGTCTTGGAGTCAGGGCTGGTCAAGGAGAAAGATGGGCAGTATGAGTTGGCAGAAGCGCTGCCATCCTTGGCGATTCCTACGACGCTGCAGGACTCGCTGATGGCCAGGCTGGATCGACAGGGCGTGGGCAAACTGGTCGCCCAATTCGGTGCCACCCTGGGACGTGAGTTCTCCTATGGCCTGCTCCAGGCTGTCGCACCGCTGGATGAGGTCACACTCCAGCATGGATTGGAGCAGCTCGTGGGCGCCGAAATCCTGTATCAGCGCGGGCTGCTGCCGCAGGCCCACTACGTCTTCAAGCACGTGTTGATCCAGGAAGCGGCCTATCAATCCTTGCTGCGGAGCACCCGGCGGCAGTACCACCGGCAGATCGCGCAGGTGTTGGAGGAGCGCTTTCCCGAGATGTGTGAGGAGCAGCCCGAACTGCTGGCGCATCACTATACAGAGGCGAGGCTCCAGGCGCCGGCTGTGGTGTACCTGCAGCGAGCTGGACAACGTGCTATGGAGCGCTCAGCCTATGTGGAAGCCATTGCGTATCTACGCCAGGGGCTGCTCTTGACTGCCGCCCTTCCTGACACCTCCGAGCGACTCCAGCACGAACTCATGCTCTATATGGCTTTGGGTGTGACCTTAGCGGCGACCCAGGGCTATGCGGCCCCAGAAGTCGAACACGCCTACCTCCAGGCCCGTGAGTGCTGCCGGCAGCTCGGCGATCCGGCCCCGCTCTTTACGGTGCTGCGCGGCTTGTGGTTGGTGTATCTCACGCGTGCTGAGTTGCCGAGAGCCTACGAGCAGGGGGAACACCTCCTGCGTTTAGCCCAGCACCACCAGGCGCCTACGCTACTCTTGGAAGCGCACCGGGCCTTAGGGACGAGCCTCCTCTTTTTGGGCGATCTGGCCCTGGCCTGGACCCATCTGGAACGTGGGATCACCCTCTATGAGGCGCAGCAGCCTCACGCCCTGACCATGTCTCCTGGTGGGGACGCTGGCATGGCGTGCCTCGTCTATACCGCCTGGATCCTGTGGTTGCGCGGCTATGCGGCGCAAGCGCTGGAGCGTATCCACGCCGCCCTCGCCCTCGCGCACCAGTGCCAGCACCCCTTTTGTCTGGCGTTTGCCCTGATCTGGGCCGCGGCGCTCTCGCAGTGCCGGCGGGAGCTCCAGGCCATGTCCATGCAGGCCGAAGCCAGCATGACCCTCGCCCGCCAGCAGGAGTTTCCGCTGCTGCTGGCGATGGGGACGGTGTTTCAGGGCTGGGTCCTGGGGAGCAGAGCTGCTGCGGCCGCATTTTCTCGGTCTCCTCGCAGAGGCGTATGGGAGAAGCGCACGCACTGCCCAAGGCCTGGAAGCGCTGGACGAGGCATTGACGTTAGTGGACAGGACTGGGGAGCGTCTGCACGAGTCCGAGTTCTATCGGCTGCAAGGCCAATTATTGCTCGCTCGCTCCATGGATCATCACCCAGAAGCTGAAGCTTCTTTGCATCGGGCTCTGACTCTGGCCCGCCGCCAACAGGCCAAGGCGTTGGAATTACGGGCAGCCGTGCACCTGAGTCGGCTGTGGCAGCAGCAGGGCAAGCATGGCCAGGCACGGCGCCTGCTTGGCGAGGTCTATGGATGGTTCACCGAGGGCTTCGATACCGCAGATCTCAAAGAAGCCAAAGCGCTCTTGGACGAGTTAAGGTAAAGTGGCGTGTACTCGTGCGGGCGTCTGGCCTCTGCGCTGTGGCTTGGTCTCACATAGGACGGCGTGCAATGGTGATCTCTCCTGGGAGGAGCATAGTGCTGCTTTCCCCCTGGAAGTGAATGCGTCCCT
>WNGL01010006.1_pt1 | contig 10970 bp, 10 predicted proteins | sample 5400591 | NCBI WGS metagenome assembly WNGL01 (sample SAMN13153377, study PRJNA577476) | soil metagenome | isolation source: 80 cm soil or saprolite under Garry oak tree replicate 1 | place: USA:California | collected 2016-06-15
TCGCGTATCGAGAGACTTCGGCCGAGCCGCCGCCGCGCCGCATCGCCGACGGCGCTCGCGAGTTCGCTCACCGCGGCATCGTCCGGCGACGGCGCCTGCTCGGTGAATGGCGGGCGAAACAGGCTTTGAAAAAGCAGCTTGCGCATCTCGTGCTGTCCTTAGACGTCATTGCGAGCAAAGCGACGACGCAATCCAGAGCTGTCGGGATTGCTTCGCTTCGCTCGCAATGACGGTTTCTTGGTCATGTTCTCAGAGATCCTGGCCTGAGTAGGAGCAGTTGAACGACTTGTTGCAGAGGGGAAAATCCGCAACGATATTGTTTTCGATGACAGCCTCGAGCAGCGGCCATTGGAACCACGATGGGTCGCGCAGGCGGCATCGCTCGACCCGGCCATCCTGCAAGCGAATCCAAACCAGAACGTCGCCGCGAAATCCCTCGACGATGGCCATGCCTTCGCGGGGTTCGCCAAGCTGCTCTACTTTTGCCCGCAATGGGCCTTGCGGAAGCCGGTCCAGGATCTGATCGATCAGGGAAAGACTTTGCTCAAGCTCGCGCACGCGAATCCAGACGCGCGCGTTGACATCACCCTCTCTCAGGACCGGTACCTCAAAGCGCAGGCCGTCATACGGCGGATAGGCAAGGTTCCGGCGCGTGTCGAAGGACCGGCCGGAGGCGCGGCCGATATAGCCTCCCACGGCATATTGTTTGGCCAATGCGGATGTGAGCACGCCGGTATCGACGGTGCGATCCTGCAGCGATGCGGTGTTGTCGTAGAGTTCGACCAGGGCAGGAAAGCGCAGGCGGATATTGCCCAGCATCGCCCGGATGATTTTGGTCTCTTCATCGCCAAGGTCGTGGCTCACGCCACCGGGCACGATGACATCCCGCAACAACCGATGACCGAAGGCGCGATGGGACGCGCGCAGGACGCCTTCCCGCAATATGCCGCAATGCGCGTGCATCAGGGTGAAGGAGGCATCGTTGCAGATGGCGCCGATGTCGCCGAGATGGTTGGCAAGCCGCTCGAGTTCCGCAACCAGTGCCCGCAGCCAAACCGCGCGATCAGGCACGGCGAGTTGCAAGGCCGCCTCGACGGCCTTCGAAAACGCATAGGCATAGGCGGCCGTGCTGTCGCCCGATACGCGCCCGGCGAGTTCGGCGGCCCGCCCGAGATCGGCTCCCACCATGAGCCCCTCGATACCCTTGTGGGTGTATCCCAGCCGCTGTTCCAACCGGACCACGGTCTCCCCGCTCGCGGTAAACCGGAAATGCCCAGGCTCGATAATTCCGGCGTGAACGGGACCGACCGCGATCTGATGCAGGCCGTCGCCCTCCGCCGGCAGGAAGCGATAGGGCGATGTCTTCGACAACCCGTAGACGCGATTTCCCAACGGGAAGCCCACGCCCCAACAGTCGTGATCAAGCCAGGGACGGGCATCGGGCAAGCCCTCCGCGGTTAACCCGAACAGATCGTTGATGGCGCGCTCCAGCCGAAGCGCCGGCGGGTGATGCAAGCCGACCGAAGGATAGTTGTGGTCGGGACAATCCAGGCTGACGGTCGCGATTTCCGCGGTCTGTCCATCCATGATTGTCATATGCACGCTTGCGGGTTCGGCCCACAGGTCGAGCAAGCTCCAACGTCGATGTGCCAGCTCGCCCGCTGCAAATTTCCAAACCGAAGCATCGACCATGGCTCGCGGCCACGGGCTGTGTTGCGGGACCTTGCTGCCCTCCAGCATGAGATCGATCAGCGACGGCATTTTCCGTTAATCCCAATCCTTGTTAATCCCAGTCCTTGTTGATCCCAGTCCTTGTTGATCCCAAGACTATCCAAGCAGTAGAGCCACATGCTGGAACCAGATCACGAGCGGCGCGGGAAGATAGATTCCCGCGACCAGGACCAGTGAGAGATGCGCAAACATCGGCACATACGAAGCCTCGGCCGAGGCGGTGCTGCCGCGGGGTTCGCCGAATGCGACGCTTGTCAGGCGAAACGTCAACGCACCGAAAGCCAGCAAAAGACCCAGGACAAGCACGATCGCCAGCAGGGGCTGCCGGGCAAAGGTGGAACTTACGATGAGAAATTCGCTCATGAAAATGCCAAGCGGCGGCAATCCGGCGATCGCGACGACGCCCATCACCAGACCCCACCCGAGCGCCGGATGGGTGTCGGTCAAGCCCCGGATTCTGGCGATCCTTTGCGTGCCCTTGATCTGCGAAATATGGCCGACGGCGTAGAAGATCGCCGACTTGGTCAGGCTGTGCATCACCATGTGCAGAAGCCCGGCAAAATTGGCGAGCGGGCCGCCCATTCCGAACGCAAAAACGATAATGCCCATATGTTCGATCGAGGAATAGGCGAACAGGCGTTTGATGTCGCGCCGGCGGTAGAGCATGAACGCTGCGAACACGAGCGAAACCAGGCCCATCGTCACCATCAGCGGGCCGGGGGCGATCGCCGCCGGATTGGCGGCGAGCAATATCTTGAAGCGCAGCAGCGCATAGAGCGCGACGTTCAGCAGCAGGCCCGACAATACGGCCGATATCGGCGTCGGGCCTTCGGCGTGCGCGTCGGGCAGCCAGGCATGCAGGGGTGCGAGGCCGACCTTGGTCCCGTAGCCGAGAAACAGGAACACGAAGGCGACATTGAGCAGGGCAGGGTCGAAACTGTCCGCATGCTGGATCAGGAGCGTCCAGACCATCGCGTCCTGGCCCTCGCCCACCACCGGACGCGCCGCCATGTAGACAAGGATGGTGCCGAACAGCGCGAACGCTATTCCGACACTGCCGAGGATGAAATACTTCCACGCCGCTTCCAGCGCGGCGTGCGTGCGATAGATGCCGACCATCAGGACCGTGGTCAGGGTGGCGATTTCCACCGCGACCCACATCAGGCCGATATTGTTCGACACGAAAGCCAGATTCATGCCGAACATCATGGTCTGATACATGGCGTGGTAGAAACGCAGATAGACCGGCGTCAGCCGGCCGGTATCGAGTTCGTGCGCGATGTAGCTGGCACTGAAGATGCTGGTCGTGAAACCCACGAAGGTATTGAGCACGATGAAGACGATGTTCAGATCGTCGACCAGCACGTAGGGCGTGGGCTGCGGACGTTCGATCAGGAGCAGCGAGAGTGCTGCAAGAAATGTCGCGAGACTGGCAACGACGTTCAAACGCGCCGTCAGCCGATAGCCGGGCAGGATGGCCAGCAATGCGGCAGAGCCGATTGGAATCAGCAGAACAGCCGCTATTGCATCGAACGAAGCCGTACTCATTCCCGTTCGCCCCGGTAGTGGTCGAGCGCGGACACGTCCACGGAGTCGAAGCGTTCTCGGATTCGAAACAGGAAGATGCCGATCACGATGAAGGCGATCAGGATCGAGAAGGCCACGCTGATCTCGACGACCAGCGGCATGCCCTTGGCGCCGGTGGCCGCCAGCACCAGTCCGTTCTCAAGCGACATGAATCCCACCACCTGACTGACGGCGTTGCGGCGGGTCACCATGACCAGAAGTCCGAGCAGTACGACCGACAATGCGAAGGCGAGGTCCTCGCGCGCCAGGGGGTCGGCCTCGGCGGTGACCCGCAGCATCAGGACCATGGAGAGGGCGACCAGCCCCATCCCGGCCAGCATGGTGGGGCCGATACCCACGGCCGACTCGATGTCCCGGTGAATGCCAAGCTGCTTGACGATGCGGTGCAGTGCCACCGGAATGACCATCGCCTTGAACACCAGAGCGATTACCGCAGTGACGTAAAGATGAGGCGCGTCCTGGATAAAGGCTTGCCAGGCGACGGAAAGGGCGAGCGCCAGGGCGTGGAGTGCAAAGACGTTGAGCAGCGAATAAAGCCGATCCTGGTACAGCATCATGAAGCTGATCAGGACGAGTCCCCCCGCGAGTGCATGTGAGATGTCGAACGCGAGGCTGTGCATTTGCATCAGAAACTCCTCGACACGAACAGCAGGAGTGTGCCGAGCAAGCCGAGCATGAGTGCCGCCCCGAGAAACTGCGGAACGCGGAAAACTCTCATCTTCGCAGTTGCGGTCTCGAACAACGCGAGCAGAAAACCCGCAACGGCGAGTTTGACGATATAGGCGCCGGCGCCCACGACGTATGACAATGGTCCGGTGCCGAAGAGCGCGATCTTCCATGGGAGGAAAACGCATGCAATCAGGGAAATGTAGAGCAACAGCTTGAGGAAGGCGCCAAATTCGATCATCGCCAGATGGCGTCCCGAATACTCAAGAACCATCGCCTCATGCACCATGGTGAGCTCCAGGTGCGTCGCCGGATTGTCGACCGGGATGCGCCCGTTCTCGGCGAGCGCCACCATGATCAGTGCGATCATTGCCATTCCCAGCGATACCCGTAATCCCACTCCCGGAGAGGCCATGAAATTTGCGACCGTCGAAAGCTGGGTCGATCCGGCAACGAGCGCCAAGCAAAACACAAACAGCAGCATCGCCGGCTCGGCAAGCGCCGCGATCATGACTTCGCGGCTGGAGCCGATGCCGCCAAAACTGGTGCCGACGTCCATGCCCGCAAGCGCCAGGAAGAAACGCGCACTTCCCAGCAGGGCCACGATGGCGATCAGGTCCGCCGTCCAGTTGAACAAGAGGCCGGTCGCGAAGGTCGGCACCAGGGCGGCGGCAACCCAGATCGCCGCGAAGGTCACATAGGGCGTTACCCGGAACAGCCATGACGCGTTGTCGGCCAGCACCACTTCCTTGCGAAGCAACCGCAACAGATCGCGATACGGCTGGAAAACCGAAGCACCCTTGCGACCCACCAGCCGGGCCTTGATCTTGCGCACGAAGCCGGTCAGCAGCGGCGCGAGCAGGAGCACCAGCAGCATCTGCGCGCCCTGCACAAGAAGGTCTGAGATCACGACCATATCGCGAGCACCAGCAGCAGCGTAACGAGGGTGGCGAAAACGAGACTGAGATAGCGCCGGATGGTCAGGAACTGCAGACGATTGAGTCGATCGGCAGCTAAACCGACCGCACCCGCCAGCGGCTGATAGATTCCCTCCCAGATCAGATCATGCAGTTCGATTCCCAGCCGCGCCGGGCTGACATCTCCGGGGGCCGGCATCTCGACATGATCGCGCGAGGCGAACACGAGCGTGCCGAAAACGCGGCGGATTGGCTGAGCGAAGCTTGCCCCCGAATACTGAGCCGCGGGGGTCGGATCGGAAAAGCCGCAGCCCCAGGCCGGCGCGCGTCGTAACGCGTGAGAGGCGAAGCGATGTATAAAAAAGACGGCGAGCGACGCGGATATCGTAATGAACACCAGCACAAGCAATCCGTTGTATGAACTCCGGCTCTCCGCAATCGGCACGATCGAAAGCCACGGCTCATTGGCCTGTATCGGCATGCGGCCGCCGAGGATCTCAATCGTGACCGGCGAGAGCGCATCGATCACCTGTCCCGGCAAAATTCCGGCCAGCAGGCAAAGTGCGGCGAGGATGAACATGGCCGAAAGCGAGTATCGGTCGACTTCGCAGGCTGTTTCTGCGGCAGGGCTCCGCGGCCGTCCGAGAAAGGTGACGCCGAAGGCCTTGACGAAACACGCCGCCGCCAGGGCTGCGGCCAGGGCCAGCAGCGCGCCGACCGCCGGCACCATGATCTTCAGGGCCCATTGCGGCAGTTGGGGACTTTGCAGCACGGCCTGGAAGATCAGCCATTCCGAAACGAAGCCGTTGAATGGCGGCAGCGCCGAGATCGCGACGCAGCCAACCAGAAAGACGAAACTGGTGAGCGGCATCCGATGGATGAGGCCACCCAATTTGTCCATGTCCCGCTCGCCCGTCGAGGTCAGGACGGCGCCGGCCCCAAAGAACAGCAAACTCTTGAAAAAGGAGTGATTGAGCACGTGAAAAAGTGCAGCGGTGAAAGCGAGTGCCGCCGGAAGCTTCAGATCGTTGGCCTGGAACGCCAGTGCAAGGCCGAGACTGACGAAGATGATGCCGATGTTTTCAATCGTACTGTAGGCGAGCAAGCGCTTCAGATCCTTTTCCATCATGGCGTACAGAATCCCCATGACGGCGGTGATGCCGCCAAGAAAAAGAACGATCACACTCGCCGACCAGGTCGGTTGCCCCAGGAGATCGAATACGACGCGAATGAATCCGTAGACCGCGACCTTGGTCATGACGCCGCTCATCAACGCCGAAACGTGGCTGGGAGCGGCCGGATGCGCGAGCGGCAGCCAAACGTGCAGCGGCACCAGGCCGGCCTTCGAGCCGGCTCCAAGCAACATCAGGATCAACACCAGCATGGCGACGTACGGCGTATGTTGGGCCGCGCGAATCGCCGCAAATCCGTAATCTCCCGCCGGTCCCGCCAGCAGGCCGAAGGCCAGCAGCAGCGCCAGCGTGCCGAAGCTTGCCATCACGAGGTAGACGTAGCCCGCCTTCGCGTTGCCCGGTTCACGATGGTGCGCCATGACCAGCGCCCAGGAGGCGAGCGACATGAATTCCCAGCACAGCAAATAGGAAAACGCGTCGTCCGCCAGCACCACGAGGTTCATGCCGGCCAGGAAGGCGGGGAAGAAGGGCAGCACGCGGTGCGGCGCCGGATCGTGGTGGCCGTAGCCGAGACCATAGAGGCTGGCCGCAGCGCCTCCCAGATTGACGACAACCAGGAAAAATGAGGCCAGTGCATCGAGGCGAAAGTGGGCGCCAAGCCACGGCAACCCGATCGGCAAGGTCATGTCCGAGGTATTCGCCGCGTCGCCCAGCAGCCAGCGGAGGGATCCGAGCAATGCCGCCGCGCAAATGACCAATGTGGCGCCGTAAACCACTGCCGTGGAGCTCTTTGAGCGACTCAGGGCTATCGCAAGCGCGGCGATTGTCAGCAATCCTGCGACGCACGACATTTGCAGGACAACAGGAGCGATCGTGACAGCAGAAATCATGCCCGCTTCCTGGTTCCGCTCGACGTCTTGGTTGCCGATCGGGTGCCCCGAACAGTCTTCGCCGACCCTGATTCGGTCTTCAGCCGTACCCCGCGTCCCTGCGAATGACTGGCGGCTCCTTCGTTGATCATCTCGATCCCGGCCTTGTTGAACGCGGCGATCAACTTGACCAGCGAATCGACATTGCCGCGGACCATCGTTTCGCTGGCCTCCATGCGCTGAATGGTCGGCACCGAAAGCCCCGACAGTTCGGCGAGCCGACGCTGATCGAGGCCGAGGAGCACCCTCGCAGCACGCAGTTGAGCCGCTGTGATCATAGCTCCGCCCCTGAGCCAATGTCAGACATCATTCGTGCATGATAATTAATGATGTTAAAGTGTCAATAAGTGATAGATAGGATATCTATTCTAAAGGGTGGATCCTTGCCCCGCAGGTCGCGCTGCCGGAGCAATCGCGGCGGCGCGCAGTTGGTCCGGTGCGATCGATATGCATGGATGATGTGCACTGATCTTGCGGCAACTTCCCTTTGTATTGAGGTGCCGGCTTCCTAGATGAGCTTCGTTCTTTCTCCTGAGCGTTTCAGACGGCCTGCCATGATTCTGAAAAATATTTTCATCGCCATGCTCTGCACGATGCTGCTGGCGTGGAGCGGCCTGTCGATAGCGGATGAGTACCGTCCCGACGAGTTCCTCGGCCTCGACCTTTCGAAGGCGGTGCTTTCGCCGAAGCTGCTTGGGCCTGCGTCGGAATTCGCGCCGGTTGCGGTCGAGGCCCGAACCGATCCCGCAAGCGAGGGCGCGCAGGCGCGCGTGGAACCGAAGGCCCATGCCAAACGCGTTGTTTCGAGGAACAGAGTTGTTCCCGGGAACAGCGTTGTTCCCAGAACGGCGCTGGCGCATATGCGCGCGCAGAAACCGCGCGGCGCGGCTCGAACCAAGCTCGCGCGACGCCACGGCAATCCGCTCGATGCGGAGGCGCGCGATACCCGGATTCAGGTCTGGCCGTGCAAGTCGGGTGGCATCTGCGATTGGCGGAAGCAGAAGAATTGAACTGCTCGTGGCCGGGCTCGCCATCGGCGCGCCTCGCAATTCCCCTCAAGTCATCCGCCTGTCGCAAAACCTTCGATCCAGAGTCAAGTTGAGCGGGCAACCTCCGTCGTGATTCGACGAGAGGGCTGGCGATGGCGGTTGCGATACGTGCGAAGCAAAGTCTGACCAGGCGTCAATGGTTGGTCCGGTCGGCATCCACGGTCGCGCTCGCAGCATTGGGCGGTCTCGCCAGGCCCTATCTCAGCCGGGCTGCGGATCGTCCGGGGATAGGTTGCGGGCTTGCCTCGGGCGATGTATCGACCGACTCCGCCGTCGTATGGGCGAGAGCCGATCGGCCTGCGCGCATGCTGGTGGAATGCGCCACGCTGGAAAGCTTCAAGACAATTATTGGCGTCGCATCGTCGGATGCGCTGCCGGAGCATGACTTTACTTCGAAAGTGCTGCTCCAGGGGCTTCCGGCCGGGCAGGACATTTTCTATCGCGTTCGGTTTGAAGATATCGGCGAAACCGGGATATCCGGAGAAACGCAGGTCGGGCATTTCCGCACCGCGCCCGCAGCGCAAATCTCGAGGTCGCAAGGTTCGAGGTCGCAAGCCTCGATATCGCCAGCCTCGATCTCATTTGTCTGGTCGGGCGATACCGCGGGCCAGGGCTGGGGCATCGATCCCACTCGCGGTGGCATGCGAACCTACAAGACCATGCTCGAAAACCGTCCCGACTTTTTCATCCATTGCGGCGATCACATCTACGCCGATTGTCCGGTGCCCACTGAGCTGAAACTGCCGAACGGGGAAACCTGGCGGAATATCGTGACCGAGGAGAAATCCGCGGTCGCGCACAGCCTGGCGCAGTTTCGCGGAAATTATAAATACAACCTGCTCGATGACAATTTGCGCGCCTTTCATGCGCAGGTGCCGATGCTGGCGCAATGGGACGACCATGAAGTGACCAACGACTGGTCGCCGATCGGCAGTGCCGACGCCACCGGTTACGCCGAAGACGGCACATCCAGACTGGTGGCGCGCGCACGCCAGGCGTTTTTCGAATTCATGCCGATCCGCGCCGTTCCCGAGCAGGAGGGGCGCGTCTATCGCAGGATCGGATACGGGCCGCTGCTCGATGTCTTCCTGATCGACATGCGCAGCTACCGCGATTCGACCTGGAACAAGCGTGACGACCGCGGCGACAGCTTCATCCTGGGCTCCGCCCAACTGGCTTGGCTGAAGCGCGAGCTCGCGGCCTCGAGCGCGACCTGGAAGGTCATTGCCGCGGACCTGCCGATCGGAGTGATCAGCGAAGACGCGATTGCGCTTGGTGATGGGCCGCCGGAGCGGCGCGAACACGAGATTGCCGATCTGTTGTCGTTCATGAAACGCGCCGGCATCAGAAATACCGTGTGGCTGACGGCGGACATGCATTATACGGCCGCGCACCATTACGATCCGAACCGCGCGGTGTTTCAGGACTTCGAGCCGTTCTGGGAATTCGTCTCAGGTCCGCTTCATGCCGGAACATGGGCTCCCGGCGAACTGGACAATACGTTCGGTCCGAAGGCGATGTTTCAAAAGGGCTGCACGGCGGAACAAGGCGAGAATCTCGCACCATGTTTTGGCCTGCAGTTCTTCGGCCGTGTCGATATCGACGGCCAATCGGAGGTCATGACGGTGACCTTGAAGGATGTCGACAACCGGGATCTTTGGTCGGTCGATATCGAGTCGCGGCCGGACGCGCGGCCGGGAACCATGCTGGCACAACATATCTGAGCCGCTTGCAGTTTGGCGGCAGCTCAGCGCGTCACGATCAGATAGCCGCCCAGCACCAGCAGCAGCGACAGCACGACGAGCGCGCCCACCACGCCGGTGACGATGGCGAGCAGTTCGTTGGCCTCGAGCCATCGTCGTAGTGCCTTGACCATTCCAACTCGATCTTGATCTGGACGCTGCGCTGCTGGCAGACTATCAAACCACCGACCCGCTGTCTCATCTATCCCTTCAACGAAACACCGGTTCACGCGGCATCGCCGGTGGCTCGTCCGGCCGCTTCAAGCCTTCAGGAGTTATCATGGAGCATCTGCAAACCCAGGGGATCAGCCTGCCGCGGCTTGGGCTCGGCACGTTTCGCTTGCAGGGCGATGCCTGCCGCGCGGCGGTCGAAAGCGCGCTCGGTCTCGGCTACCGGCATATCGACACCGCGGAAATGTATGGCAACGAAGAGGCGATCGGCGCCGCCATCGCCGCTGCTCGCGTCGTGCGCAAGGATCTGCATGTCACCACCAAGGTGTGGAACGAAAACCTGGCACCGGACGCGATCCGCAGAGCGTTCGACGCCAGCCTGAAAAAGCTGAAGCTCGATCACGTCGATCTCTATCTGGTGCACTGGCCGGCGAAGAACATGAACCTGCCAGCGATGTTCGAAACCTTGCTGAAGCTGAAGGAGGAGGGCCGCACCCGTGCCATCGGCGTCGCCAATTTCAACATCGCGCTGCTCAAGACCGTGGTCGAGGAGATCGGGGCGCCGATCGCCTGCAACCAGATCGAATACCACGTGATGCTCGATCAGACGCCGGTGCGCAAATATCTTAGCGCCAAATCGATCCCGCTGGTGGCCTATTGCCCGCTGGCGCAGGGCCGGGCCGCTTCGGACGCGACGCTGACGGCGATCGGCCGCAAGCATGGCGCCAGCGCGGCACAGGTGGCGCTGAAATGGCTGCTCGATCAGGATGGCGTCGCCGCGATCCCGAAGGCGTCGCGCGCAGAAAGTCAGCAGGCCAATCTCGACGCGCAGCACGTCGGTCTCGACGATGAGGACAGACAGGCCATCGCGGCGCTGCCGAAAGACAAGCGTTGTGTCAATCCAGGTTTCGCGCCGGCGTGGGATTGAGGGCGGTTTCGTCGTCCTGAGGTGCGAGCACTTGCGAGCCTCGAAGGACGGCGGCGGTGTATCGTGATCGAGCGGTTGCAGAACAATTGGCACAACCAGCGTCGTTATGGCATCGAA
>WNGL01010007.1_pt1 | contig 10970 bp, 8 predicted proteins | sample 5400591 | NCBI WGS metagenome assembly WNGL01 (sample SAMN13153377, study PRJNA577476) | soil metagenome | isolation source: 80 cm soil or saprolite under Garry oak tree replicate 1 | place: USA:California | collected 2016-06-15
GCAAACGAATGAATGAAAGGCTGGTCCCGGTAACGCCACTGCTCGATTTGTTCGAAATACTCGCGGCTGAACTTCTCGGAATGCGCGTGCTGGGTATCACAACTCTTTCGATTCCAGAAAGCCTTTACCTCGCTCTTAAGCGTCGCGGATTCTTCTACCATATTCGAGCGGAAGAATGTTGCATGTTGGGTCTGCGCAGGTCAAGAAGGATTGGTCGTTGGCCAATATGATTCTTTTCCAGGACTGACAGTCACACCGAGGCGAAGAGTTTTTGGAACGCCTGCCGGGCGGCGCTCGCTGCGCGGTGATTCAAATCCGGCGCAACCAAATACTCGCGCCGGGCTCTTCCATAAACAACGGAAACCTCTGCTTGATGCGTTCGGCCAGGACATGGCTCACGTAGCTGTTGAAAAACAGGATATTAAACGCCGGGTTGAACATCAGAAAAGCCCGCAGCAAGTAAGCCTCATTCCAAAACATCCCTTTTAAAAGCCAGTCATGTGGATATTCGAACGGATACCAGATGTCGTGAAAGTGAACGATCACGCCCGGCTTCAGCCGGGGCAGAATTTCAAAAAAGACGTGATTCACGTCACTGCCAACCTTGCTGACGTGCGTCGTGTCAATGAACAGGAAGTCGTTTTCCTCCAGGCCCGCGAAGACTTCAGGCGAGATATCCTGGATGCAGGTCTGCTGCAGCTCGAACCGAGACCGGTCTTCACGCCGCACGAGCCGCAGCAGTGGTTCGGGATACGGCTCGATAAAGGTGAGCTTCGTGTTCAGGCTCAGCGCCTCACAACTATCCAGCACCACGCAACTGGACATTCCGCTGCCCGCTTCGATGATCCGCCCGGGGCGCGCACGCCGCATCATCGCATACAGCACGAACGCATCCTGAAACGGAAAGCTGCCATTGGGCCGAAAGAACCGGGAGCGCGGATTGGCACTGCGCTCGAAGGGTGGGTCCGGGTAATACTTTTCAAATTCGTCCAACAGCGCCGCCTGCTCCTGGGGCCTCAGGTCTATTCCGGCGACCGTTTTGGGCGCCGCCGCATAAATGGTTTGCGACCGCCGCTTCACCTCCTCCATGTCCGGCAGAGCGGAATAATAGTGGCCCGGCGGCACCCATTTGAAATAAGGCGCGCGAAGGCACTGGTACCCGAGCCGCAGCTTCGCTGGTGCCTTCCAGATGTAGGAAGGGATATCCCTGAGCCTGATCATAACCTTTGCTGCTCATCTAGGCCGACTGAGACCGCCGCTTCGGATGGGTGGGGCGTGGCCATTGCTGGCCGCAGCCTTGCCAACCGCCGCTGATACTCTTCCAGGAGGCGGTCTCCGTAATGCTGCCAGCTATTTCGCACCGTTCCTTTTGCGTGCGCCGCCTCGCCCATTCGCAGGTTCAGTTGTCTATCGCTGGCCAGCCTAACCATCGCCACCGCGATTTGTTTCGGATCGCGTCCATTGACGATCATCCCTTCGACACCATCTTCGACTAATGTCGTGGCGCCGCCCTGGTGCGTGCCGATGACCGGCAGGCCCGCTGCCAGCGCTTCAATCTGGGCCCGAGCGATGCCTTCCTCCTGCGACGGAAAAACGAACGCCGTGCAACTTGTCAGCAGCTCCGCCAATTGTGGGTGCGACAAAAACGGATAATGAGTGAAGGTGCCAGACCACCTGGATTTTTCCTTCCGGAAATCATGCTTGTACCCTCCCACGCAGATCAATTCCGCCTGCGGCACTTTCTCCTTCACTAACTCAAAGGCGCGGAACAGATATTGATGCCCTTTCCGCAGACTGATCGTCCCTACGTTCACAAACCGTGGCTTCACCGGCGCTGCCGCCCGTTTCCTGAAGACTGAACTATCCACTCCCATCGGACTAGTCATCACCCTCTCCCCCGGAATCCCGTTTAACTCCATTGATTCCTTCGCGAAGGTGGACTGCACGATTATCAGGTCGGCCCGTTCCAACTCACGATTCATGCGTCCGAACATCCAGCGCGGAATCGGGACCCTTTCCCCCGGACACCACAAATCACACTCCCGCTGCCAAATGCCGTGGTAAGTCGTAGGATGAGTGTTGGGACAATCCAGTACTTTCAAGGCGCCGACCTGCTCGGCATGTTCAAAAATTTCCGTCCCAAAACCCATAATCGCCTGGACCGCGTCCAAAGCCGGCGCCCGTGCCGCCCTGAGTTGCGCCCGCAGCCAGATTTTCCACGCCCCGATCAGCCAATACATACCCCGCTCGCTCCAAATCTCGGTCTTCAAGTGGTAGAGCGGCTTCATGGCCAGGTGATACGGCCAGCACCGGCGATACTCAGCAGTCGGAACCCCGGTCGCGTTCTTATCGGCCATCCACAACCCTGCCAATGCGCCCCTGTTCGAGAAAGCCCTGGCTGTCTGTCCCAAGTGCCAGGAGCGGGTGGTCGCTAGAAGCACTTGCATCGTCTCTCAGTTTGTAACATCGAAGCGCAGCGACTCAAGATGTTTCCGGAGCCGCGCTGGAGGCCGCCGCTTTCCCCCTCAAACATGGCTACTCTTGATGAATGAAGTGATGACTGTGCGACCCTTGTAGGGTCGGGAAATGTTTGGGTGGGCCTTTCCGTGGGTTGGCACCCATGGCTATTCACGTTTGTCCGCTTCGCGGAGGGGCGGCTTCAGCTTTTCAGCTTTTCAGCTTCTCAGTGTTTCAGCTTTTGCTCTGTAGCTCCTCGCCGGCGTCGCCTTTTTGCGCGACCACTGTCCAGCCCAGGGTGATGGTGTCGTGGTTGAGATGACAATCGCACCACAGGAAAAAACGGTTAATGAGCCAATTCACCGGATTGGCGGCCACCGGTTGGACCTGCTGAAGTACCTGGCCGAGGAACGCATAGGAGCGCCCGCGGTTGAAGAGCCTCTTTAAATCCAGTCCGCTTTCCTTCACCAGATGCAATAAGCCGTCGTACGGATAGCGGAAGAAATCGTACGGGACTTCGTGACGCGGCCAATACATCGGCGTGCTCAGAATAATAAAACCGCCGGCCTTAAGCACCCGCCGCATCTCGCGCAGCGCCTGAAGCGGGTCGGGCACGTGCTCCAGGACCTCGGTGCTCACGACGGTCTCGAACGACCGATCGGCGAACGGCAGCCGCAACGCGCTGCAAATCACATCGGGCCGCGAGCGGTCGGACAAGTAATCGACGCCGACATATTTCTTCGCGTTGGCAAAATAGGTCTTTTCGTAAGGCCGCCGCCCGCATCCGACGTCCAGCGTCAGGCCTTTGACGTAAGGTCCGCACAGCCGCAGAGAGTTTTCCAGCATCACCGTCACAAGATAAGCCCGGTCGTGTTGCGGGAGGGAACACTTTGGTTTTCCCGCCAGGTGCTCCAAAGGATGTTCAGCCAGTGGATGGGCAGGGGTTCGGGCCATGGGCACTTTTGTGCTGTTCATAGCGTGTCAGGCTTCGGCTTGGGCCTGTCGTTCAGGTGCCACGCGTTGGCCAGACTATGACTACGGCGCCCCTGCTGGCAACGGAAAGAATGTCAAGGAAGGCGGGAGCGGCTATCGGGCGCGCGGTGAAGTATGCGTGCACCGGCACGTAAGAAAAGAATGCAGCACCAGCAGGTCCTCGGGCTTGTAGTGCTGGAAATCGGGCGCCAGTTTGGTACGCGCGAGGTCGTCGGCGGAGCCCATATCACTTTCTTCGCGGAGAATCTTGAACCCCGTCTCGCGGAATAGTGCGCGGTAATCGGAGATGCGAAGCCGATTTTGGGAAATCAAAGGGCTGTCGAGCCAACGCCATTGCCTGGCGGTGTAACGGAGGAAGTTGAAGGGTGTGATGCTGCGGTCGAAATACGAGAATGCGTCGGCCAGGTTAAGGCGGTGGCTCATGATTGCGCCTGGCGCGGCAGTGCGGCGGGCTTCGACCAGAACCTCGCGGAGCACGGTCGGCGGAATATACTCCAGAACACCACTGGACAACAGCAGGTCAACAGCGCCGCTGGGTATGGGTGCTGCCTGAGCAGGGCCGACCACCACATGGAAGTTGAGCCGCGCCAGCAATGTCGCGGAAGGCTCGCTCCAGGTGAAAGGCATAAGGTTCTCGAGGGTTTTAATTCGCTCCGGGCGGAAGGCTGGCAGGATTTTCGCCAAAAGGCCATCCTCGGCGCACTCGCTGTAATACCCGGCCACCTTCCTCACGGCCGACGGGCGCAGCAAATCTGCAATGTCAACGGTCCAGATTTCCCGCGCGCCACATAAATAGAGCCCGATTGGAATGATAGGAAACCAGCCGGGGCCCAGCTCGTAGGCGGCAAAATCGGACTTCAGGCTCTGGAATGACCAGAAGGCTTGAAGGTGGCGATGGCACTCGGCGACCTTTCCTTCGAAGGTGGAACGGCTAAGGCTGGTTGATTTGGTGAAGGAGGCTTGCAGTATGCCGTTCCAGAAGTGCGGGTTTGGCAGCCAGGAAATAGCACGCTGCAATGCGGATTTAATGAGCCAACTCGGCATAATCTGCGGGAAACTCATTGTGCCACCGCGCTTCTCGTGGTGGAATCATCAATGATGCTCAGGGTTGGCGACACTATGCAGTGTGCAGGATACTGTCAAGAAGCGGGCCGTTCAGGCCCCGCCGAGCTTTTTAGGCTCTATTTCCGAGAGCTTGACGCGCGGGGCATCCCTTTCGTCATCCTTCATTCTTACGAGAGCTTTCCACAACAGATCGCCACGGACGTGGATTATGCTGTCAGAACCAGCGACTTGACGAAGCTTGCTGGTCTTGCCAAGCACCTTGCCGAGAGCCACGGCTGGCGTCTGGCACATGTCATCGAGCCGCACGTTTATGCGCTCTACATGGTCCTGGTTGATACCGGGAATCCGCGTTCTTTTCTGCAATTGGACGCCTGCGGGCACTACGTGGAAAGCGGCTGCTTCCTGTTTTCGGACGACGACTTGCTGAAAGACCGGGTTCGGTTCGGGGATTTCTTCGTCCCCGCGCCGGCAATGGAATTTGGTTATCTGCTGGCCAAGACCCTGGCAAAAGGGAAGCAAACTCAATCGATCTTACTGCGGTTCCGGCAGCTTGAGCAGGCCAGTCCCGCTGGATGCGAAGCCCGGTTCCGGCAACTCCTGGGAGAGACTGAAGGCGGTGTGCATGAATGGCTAAAACGACCCTCGCTCGAGGGGCAGCGGCTGCGCAAGCGACTGCTTCGGAGGCGCAGATTCGGCCCTCGTGACAAACTGTGCGAGGTGGTTCGCGCCATAAAGCGGACGGTCCACCCCAAGGGCCTGCACCTGGCGCTTCTGGGGTTTGACGACAAACTCGCGTCGGCAGTGCTGGATCAGGTCGGGCCCATCATCCAAGCGCCGTTATTCCGGGACCGTCAAATGTACCGATTCAGCCGTGGCCCTGCGGAGAGTGACCATCTCGAGGGCTCGTCCGATGGAATCCGCGCGGCCCACGGGCAGAGCTTGCTCGCAGCCAGCGCCAACGCGCTCCGCCTGGCGGCTTCTTATGTGGCGTCGTATTTGGGAAAGGTGGCTCCAGCTAAAGTAGGAAATGTGCTAGTGATTTTCGCCCCCAGTCCCGACGACCTGTTCCTTGCTCCAGCGCGTTACGGATTAGAGATGGCGGCATGGCTCGGGCGGCTGCTCAGCCGCCTGCTGCCACGAGCTGACTTGACGATTGTTCTTGGTAGTCCCCCAAAAACAGCGGGCGAGTCTGATACGGACCAGGAGGAACTGCAGCGCCGATGGTTGGCGGTGCAAAAACTGGCGGAGCGCAATCCCCACTGCATTGTGGTTTCTGACCAACGGCCTCTCGGCGAATTGACGTGTGTGGTTTGCCGGGAAGTGATCGAATTTCTGGCCCGGCGCGAAGGCTCTGTGCTGGCGAAAGGCCGGGCGGCCTCAACTTCCTAAGACTGGGCGCAGGACAAAATCCCTCGGAGCGTTCATTTTCCGGTCAATTCAGCCCGGCAGTATATGGAGCCAGAGCATCGGTGGCGGCTTTGCCGCCTTGCGCCCATCGCGCCTCTGTGGTTTCAGCTAGACCGAGCGGTACATTGTACATGAGCGGCAGACCTCGCGAAGCGTGCCGCCCTCGAAACTCCGATGCAGCGACCGGATCGCGTCGCCTTTCCAAATCTCAGCCAGCGTTTGCTCCTTTAGATTTCCCACTAACAGGCCGTCGGTGTCAACCCTCTCGGAGCCGGTGAAACGGCAGGAACAGGCCCGCACCAGACCGTCGTACATCACCATGAGATTGAAGGTCCACATGCAAGGCCGCTGCTTCAGCCGGGGTGGCTGCGCCAAGCCCATCCCCCGAGGCAGATCGACTTGGCTAATTTGTCCGCCCCAACTGTCGAAGCCGCGCACTTGCGCGTAGAGATTGTCCACTTCCTTCGGGCGCAGTCGGGGCAGTATGCCGCGCTTGAAGTCCGGCAGTTCCTTGATTTGGCCCAACGGAATATCCGATCGGAACAGGAGGTTAACGCGCGTGGCTGCGTTTTTCTCGTTGCGCGCATCCAGGAGCTTTTGCACTCCGGCAAGCAGGTCGTCATACTTCCCGTGAGTGCGGTAAAGGCGTTCGTGCGATTCGCGGTCGAAAGGAGCAGTGGAGATGTAGATGCGATCCACATTTGTCGCTACCAGGGCCCTGACGTCGATGCGATTGAGCAAGATGCCATTGGTGAAAAAGGTTACATCTGCGCCGATGGCCTTGCACCGGGCCACCCGGGGAATGATTTTTGGGTCTACCAGGGGATCGCCCACGAGCGGGGTAAAGTTCACGTGGCGTTCGGCTGGTCCGGAGGTGAAGGCAACATAATCGGCCAGCGCTTTTTCAAAAATCTCATCGGCCATCACGCCTTTGCCTGCGCGAAAACGGTCCTGGTACTGGTAGGCGCAGAAGACACAATCGGCGTTGCAAATATTGGTCGTCTCGAGAAAGAGCGTTTCCGGCGGCGCTTGCTCGCGGAAGGTCCAGTCGCCCCCTGAATGAAGCACCGAACGCGCATCTTCGACGATCCGCTTGGCATAGGGGCGGATGAAAGAATCCGACGGAAGATGGCGCCGGAGAAAGTCAACGATGGGTGGGTGCCATGTTTTCATCAGATCGGTCGAGGTAACAGGTTGAAGCCAAAGCAAGGCGGTGTCAATTCTTTTAAGGATTGCAAAACGGGCCCGCGTTTATTCTAATCAGGCTGCGATATGGCCAATGCCATTAAGATACCCGGGCCTCATTTTGATCATTCCTTGTCTTAATCGAACATGACCAGCGCGCCTTCTTTGTTCCGCTCCCTCTTGATTTACGGCCTCTGCGTGCCATTAGCAGTGCTCTTAGGTTATCGGATGGCCAGCCCATTGGACTTTACCACCTTCATCGTGCTAGGGCTGGTTTTGTTCCTGCTGATGATTCCCCTGTTCCTGCGCTGGCACTTTGTTTGGCTGATCGCCTGCTGGAACATGTGCGTCGTGCTGTTCTTCCTGCCGGGCCAGCCTCAAGCCTGGATGGTCCTGGCCTGGTTGAGCTTGATGATTTCTGTCGTGCAATACATCTTGAATCGGAAGCTGCGGTTCTTGCACGTGCCAACGGTGGCGCGGCCATTGATTCTTTTAGCTGTGGTCGTTCTCATTACCGCTGGCTGCACCGGCGGCATCGGCTTAAGGGTTTTCGGGAGTCAGACCTTCGGCGGCAAAAAATACTTTCTGCTTATCACCGCTATCGTCGGCTATTTCGCCCTGACCGCCCAGCGCATGCCGCCTCAGCGCGCTGGTCTCTATGTGACGTTGTTTTTCCTGGGGGCTGCAACTCAGGCCGTGGGCGATTTCGTCTCGTTGGTAAACCCATTTTTTTATTTCATCTTCCTGATCTTCCCGGTGAGCAATTGGGCGGGTTTCCTCAACGAGCCGGTCACCCGGACCGGCATGATCGCGCGGCCTGGCGGCTTGGCGATGGTCGGTTCTGCGGTGTTTTGCGCCCTGTTGTCTCGCTACGGCATTGAGGAACTGTTTAGTTTGCGGCGAGCCGGACGGCTGCTGATGCTGCTGGCTTTTGCGGTGGTGGGGATGATGGGCGGCTTTAGATCGCTGGTGATTCAGCTCATGCTCACTTTCGCAGTGCTCTTTTATCTTGAAGGATTGATGCGCAGCCGTCTGTTGCCGGCGTTGATTTTGCTGGCCGTCTTATGCTGCGCGGTGCTGGCCCCGTTCACCGATCGGTTGCCGCTCAACATCCAGCGAAGCCTGAGCTTTCTGCCTCTGCCCATTGATCCCATCGCCAGGCTCGACGCCCAAGGCTCCAACGAATGGCGGCTCAATATATGGAAGCATATGTGGCTGCAGGTGCCGGATTACCTCCTCATGGGCAAAGGCTATTCCTTCAACGCCAACGACGTCGCCGTGCTCCAGGCGACGGCAAGAACCAGCGAAGGCACCGCCGAAGAAGCCGAATTGGCCGGCGATTATCATCATGGCCCGCTGTCGGTTATTGTGCCCTTCGGGATTTTTGGGGTAATCGCCTTCGTGTGGTTTATGGTGGCAGCTTTGCGCGTGCTGTACCAGAATTATCAGTTTGGCGACCCTGCGCACCGCCGCCTCAATACCTTCCTGCTGGCGTATTTTGTGGCCAGGGCTATTCTATTCATGTCGGTGTTTGGCTCGCTTTATGCCGAACTGGCTTTTTTTACCGGCCTGGTCGGATTGAGCATCAGCCTCAACGGCGGTGTGGCCAAACCTGTGGTTGTGCCTCAGCCAACGCCGGTCCTCGGTGACCTTGAGCTCGAGCCTGCCCACGCCCGCAAATCGTTGGGTGTTTCGTGATCCTTTGCCACGCCCTACCTGGTTCTAAAAGCATTCACTCCGTTGAGATCTCAATTCTAATTGCTCCAGGCTCATCTCGGGCCCCACTTGGTTGCTTTCAAAAAAACCAGTAAATCCGCCAGTTCCTGCCGGGTTAATTGTTCGTCCAAACCCGCCGGCATGATCGACACGGTGCCGGGCCGCATCTCGGCAATGTCCGCCCGCGCTATGCGCACCAGTGCGCCCGGACCAATCGCCAGCACCACCTCCTCTGGTGCGTCCCTGGTCACCACCCCGCTGTATTCCTCGTCAGCTTTGGTGTGCACAATGATTGGCTCGTAATTGCGAACGAAACTTGCGCTCGGATACACAATCGCTTCCAGCAAATCTCGCTCCGTGCGGACCTGGCCGATGCTCGTCAGGTCCGGCCCGACTTGCCCGCCCAGGTAACCAATGGCGTGGCAGGAGGCGCAGGCGGCTTTTGGATTGTTGAACACCGCTTGTCCTCGCCGAACGTCCCCGTTCTTCAGGGCGCCCAATAACTCATCAATGTGCGCGGCCTGCTTGGCGGTATCAACCTTGAGCAAGGAGAGCAATTCGCCGCCTTTCAGTTGAACCGTAAGGGGATATTTCACCATCAAAGCCCTAAGAAGGTCTGGATGGAGGCTGGCCAGGCCTTTGGATTCCTTGAGTGCCTCCATCAGTTTCAGGCCAACCGTTTCGTTGGTGGAATGCTCGAAAGCGCCAAGCAGTTTGCTTGTGTCCAATGGGTTGGCAGTCTTGAGCGTATCGGCCAGCGCCAGCAATTGCTGGTCTGTTAACTTCGCTTTTGCCAGCACGCTGGCCGCGGCGCCGCGCGTGCTCACTGGCCTGGTGGAATCCAGGTTGGCGCAAAGGAACCTCAGCAACTCAGGTTCGACTGAGAGCAGCCCATTGGGCAAAGCGGCCAAAGCTTCGAGGCGCAGGTCTGCCGGGTGGTCCTCGTTGCCGCCAATTCGCCGAAGGGCCTCGTCGAAGTTCGGGGCATTGGTTTTGACCTGGGAAAGAACCCGCGCGGTGGCCACCGCCGAACGCAGCACCTGCTGGTCATTCTGCTCCAGGCATGAACCGACTGCGCCAGCCCAGTTTACAGGCGTTTCTTTCAATCCAGCCAGCGCCATCGCGCGCAGAACAACCTCTCGTATGCCTGCGGGCGTGGCTGGCTCCTTCAAAAGCGCCGCCATCAGTTCCTGGATCGAACCATCCCGAGCGAACTGCGCCAACTGCTGTTTCATCTCCTCTCGCTCCGCCTCGGTCAGAATCCCCGACGACAACCGTTCGCGTAAGAATCCGCTCAGTGCACCGCCCCAGTCTGGATGATGAGCGGCCACCCACGAGGAGGCTTGGCGCAGCACTGGATCGGGCGATGCCAGCAATAGCGCCACCCCTTCCGGCTGCAGTCCGCCGTGGTCCATTTGGTCGAGAGCAACGAGCGCTGCGCGTTTTTCGAACGGACTGCTGGCACTGAGACCAGCGGCGGTCCCGAGCGGATCAGCTATTTCAATCAGCGCATAAGTCAGCGAGTGTTCCAGCACACGGTCGCGCCTTTGGGCTAACGCGGTGAGCAACGCCGGAACCACCTGGTGGTCCCCAATCCGGCCCAAGGCCTCCGCAGCGACGCGTCGCAGTTGCGGGCCCGAATTCTGCAGGATCGTTGCCACCCGTTGCGGGGCTGCCCTATCGCACGACAGGCTCACCGACTCAAGCGCCACGTGGCGCACGCTCTCGTCCTTGTCGTCCAGCGCGGCCCGAACCGCTTCTCGCGCAGCGGGGGTCCCTATGCGCGTCAGTGTCCAAACGGCATTGCGCCGTCCTTCAACGGAGTCGGACTCTCTCAACACTTCGCCCACGACGGCCACCGCTTTCGCTCCAATCTTGCTGAGCTCGCACATCGCCCGCTTTCGCACCGCTGGCCGCTCATCCCGAAGCAATTTCGCCAGTTCCTTGGCTGTCATGGTCCGCCAGGCCAGCTTCAGCCCGCGCGGGTCCTCCGCCTTCGGCGCGCCCACGCGGCGGATCCGATAAATTGCACCGAGCACGTCGGGCTTGGGAAGTTGAGAGGTTGGGCAACAGATTTTATACCAGCCGCCAGTGTCGATCACCAGCAGGCTGCCGTCGGCGTCCTCAATCACATCAGTCGGATGGAA
>WNGL01010009.1_pt1 | contig 10970 bp, 7 predicted proteins | sample 5400591 | NCBI WGS metagenome assembly WNGL01 (sample SAMN13153377, study PRJNA577476) | soil metagenome | isolation source: 80 cm soil or saprolite under Garry oak tree replicate 1 | place: USA:California | collected 2016-06-15
GAGCAGCAGAAGAAGCGCGATCCCCTGAACGTGATTCTCGAGCAGGCGCGGGCGCGGAAGGTCGAGCTCACGCAGGCCGAGCTGGAGACGCTCGAGGGCGAGATCGGCACGGTGGTGGAGCAGGCGCTGAAGGCTGCGGAGGAGGGACCGAACCCGGACCCCGCCGTCATCTGGACCGACATCTACGCCTCGCCGGACGACCCGGCCTTGCACCGCGACATCTGAACGGGTCGCGCTCCCTTCGCCGTTTTCCTTGCGGCGGGCGGCGCCGGCACGCAAGAACCGCGCATGCCCATCCTCTCCTACCGCGAAGCGCTGAACCAGGCGATGCGCGAGGAGATGGCGCGCGACGACCGCGTGTTCCTGCTCGGCGAGGAGGTCGGCCAGTACAACGGCGCGTACAAGGTCTCGCAGGGGCTCCTGAAGGAGTTCGGACCCTGGCGCGTGGTCGACAGCCCCATCGCCGAGCTCGGCTTCGCCGGCCTGGGCGTCGGGGCGGCCATCGCCGGCCTGCGCCCGATCATCGAGTTCATGACCTGGAACTTCGCGCTGCTCGCCTACGACCAGATCGTGAACAACGCGGCCAAGATGCGGTCGATGTCGGGAGGCCAGCTCACCTGCCCGATCGTCTTCCGCGGCGCCCAGGGAGCGGCGCACCAGCTCGCCTCGCAGCACTCGCAGGTGTTCGAGAACATCTACGCCTACATCCCCGGCCTCAAGGTGGCGGTGCCCGCCACCCCGCGCGACGCGAAGGGCCTGCTCAAGACCGCCATCCGCGACGAGGACCCGGTCGTCTTCATGGAGTCCGAGGTGCTCTACGGGTCGAAGGGCGAGGTGGAGGAGGGCGAGCTCCTCATCCCGTTCGGCCAGGCCGAGGTGATCCGCCAGGGTGGCGACGTGACCATCGTCGCCTGGCAGAAGATGCGCTTCGTGGCCGAAAAGGCGGCCGAGGAGCTGGCCAAGGAGGGCATCGAGGCGACGGTGATCGACCCCCGCACGCTCCGGCCGTTCGACCTCGACGCCGTGCTCGGCTCGGTCGCCCGCACCCACCGCTGCGTCATCGTCGAGGAGGGGTGGCCGTGGATGGGGTCCGGCGCGCAGATCGCTGACGCGATCCAGCGCCACGGCTTCGACGACCTGGACGCGCCGGTGGTTCGCGTCACCGGCCGTGACGTGCCCATGCCGTACGCGAAGCCGCTCGAGCGCGTGGTGCTGCCGTCGGCCGAGCGCGTCGTCGAGGCCTGCAAGAACGTGCTCTATCGGACCTGACCCATGCCCAAGCCCATCAACATGCCGAAGCTCTCGGACGAGATGACCGAGGGCAAGCTCGCCGACTGGCTCAAGAAGGAGGGCGACGAGGTCAAGGCGGGCGAGGTCGTCGCGCAGGTGGAGACCGAGAAGGCGACGCTCGACGTCGAGGCCTTCGAGTCGGGCGTGCTCATCGGGATCCTGGTGCAGAAGGGCGAGACGGTGCCGGTCGGGAAGCCCATCGCGTGGCTGGGTGCGCGCGGCGAGAAGGTGCCGCAGGGCGAATCGAAGGGAAAGCCGGACGCGAGCAAGGAGACCGTCGCAGGGGGGGAGACGTCGAAGAAGGCGACCCCGACCCCGACCGCGGCCCCGACCGCGACCGCGACCGCGAGGCCGACCTCGACCGCGTCCGCCGCCCCTCTCCCCAGTCCTCCCCCCGCAAGCGTGGGGAGGGAGAGAAACCCCGCCTCGCGCAACGGGCGCATCATCGCATCGCCTGCGGCACGCAAGCTGGCGCGGGAGCGCGGCCTCGACCTGGCGGCCCTGGTCGGCTCGGGACCGGGCGGGCGGGTCGTGCTGTCCGACGTCGAGCGCGGTCCGGTGGCGCGCGCGCCCGCCGCCGGGCCGGCGAAGAAGAAGCGGGAGCTGCCGCCCAGGCGGCCGCTGCGCGACGAGAGCCTGCCGCTCTCGCCCATGCGCAAGGCCATCGCGCGGAACCTCGGGATCGCCAAGCCGGGATCGCCGCACTTCTACCTTGAGATCTCGGCCGACATGCGCCGAGCCGTGGCCCTGCGAGAGCAGCTCAACGAGCTCGGGAAGGGCGAGGTCTCGCTGAACGACCTCATCATCAAGGCCGCTGCCGATGCCCTCACTCGCCACCCCGAGGTGAACGCAGCCTGGGGCGGTGAGAGCATCGTCCGCCACGGCGGGGTGCACGTCGGGATGGCAGTGGCAGTGGAGGAGGGCCTCATCACGCCCGTCCTGCGTGCCGCTGACCAGCTCTCGGTCTTCGACGTGGCCCTCCAGGCCAAGGAGCTCGCCGCGCGCGCCCGGCAAAAGCGGCTCAAGCCGGACGAGTACCAGGGCGGGACCTTCACCGTCTCCAACCTCGGCATGTTCGGCATCGACGCCTTCTACGCCATCATCAACCCGCCCGAGGCGGCCATCCTGTCGGTGGGCGTCTCGCAGAAGGTGCCGTGGGTCGACGAGGCGACCGGAGAGCTCGTGGCGATGGAGCGCTGCCGCTTCGGCCTGTCCGGCGACCACCGCGTCATCGACGGCGCCACCGGGGCGAAGTTCCTGCAGACCTTCAAAGCCGTCATCGAGAGCCCCATGCGGCTGGTCGTCCCAGGTTGACGCCCGGCGACGAGCCGGCGCCACGCGAGCGGATCGGGGCGGCGGGGGACAAGCCCCCGCCCTACACCGGAAGTCGATGGCTTCATCCCTCTCCCCTGCCAGGGGAGAGGGTAGGGTGAGGGGTCATGCAAAAAGAGAAGCGGAGCGTCCGCCGTCCGTCCAGGTCCACCCGTGTCGAGCGCGACACCATGGGCGAGATGACGGTCCCGGCCGACGCGCTCTACGGCGCACAGACGGCGCGGGCGGTGGAGAACTTCCCCATCTCCGGGCTGCGCGCCCACCCCGCCTTCATCGACGCGACGGTCCGGGTGAAGCTGGCCGCTGCGCGGGTGAACGGCAGGCTGAAGCTCCTCCCGCGGAAGAAGGCGAAGGCCATCGAGCAGGCCGCGCGGGAGGTGCTCGACGGGAGCTGGCGCGACCAGTTCGTCGTCGACGTCTACCAGGCCGGCGCAGGCACCTCGCACCACATGAACGTGAACGAGGTGCTGGCGAACCGCGCTTGCCTGCTCCTCGGCGGCCGGTCCGGCGACAAGGCGCTCGTCGATCCGAACGACCACGTCAACATGGCGCAGTCGACGAACGACGTGGTGCCCACCGCGATGCGGCTGGCCGCGCTCGACCTCGCCCCGGCGGCGGTCGACGCGCTGCAGGGGCTCGCCGACACCTTCCAGCAGAAGGCCGAGGACTGGGATGGAATCGTCAAGGCGGGCCGCACCCACCTCACGGACGCGACGCCCATCCGGCTCGGACAGGAGGTCTCGGGCTGGGCGGCGGCGCTGCGCTCGGCGGCGGTGCGGATCCTGAACTCGCTGCCGGAGATGGGCGCGCTCGGCATCGGCGGCACGGCCGTCGGCACCGGCCTCAACGCCGATCCGCGCTACCCCGCGCTCATGGTGGAGGAGCTCGGCCGCCTCACCGGCGCGCCGCTCGTCCTCGCGCCGAACCCCTTCTTCGCCATGCAGTCCCTGGCGCCCTTCGCGGCCCTCTCCGGCACCCTCCGGGCGGCGGCGCTCGAGCTCCTGCGCATCGGCGGCGACGTGCGGCTCCTCGGCTCCGGTCCGAACACCGGCCTCGCCGAGCTCAGGCTTCCGGCGGTCCAGCCCGGCTCGTCGATCATGCCGGGGAAGGTGAACCCTTCCATGGCGGAGATGCTCGCCATGGTGAGCTACCAGGTGCTGGGGCTCGACGCCGCCATCGCCGCCGCGGTGAGCGCCGGCCAGCTCGAGCTGAACGTCATGATGCCGCTGGTCGCCTTCGACCTGTGCCACGCGCTCACCATCCTCGCCAACGGCGTCCGGGCCTTCGACGAGCGCTGCGCCCAGGGCCTCGAGGCGGACGAGGCGCGCTGCCGCCATTACGCCGAGCGGACGGTGAGCCTGGCCACCGCGCTCGCGCCGCGCATCGGCTACGCCGCGTCGGCGGAGATCGTCAAGGAGTCGATGCGAAGCGGGCGCTCCATCGTGGATCTGGCCGAGGAGAAGGGTGGGCTGGGGGCGGCCGAGGCGCGCCGCGTGCTCGATCCTGCGAAGCTCACGCGCCCCGGGCGCGCCTGACGCTGTGCTCGCGGCGTCCTCGCGGTAGGATGCCGCCGTGAACGCCGGCCTCGCCCTGCTGCTCGCTGCCGCGAGCATCGCCACTTCGGCGCCACCTGCCCCGACGGTACGGCCGCCGGTGGGTCCCAGGGCTGCCGGCGTGCGGATCGCTTTTGGCCGCGCGGCGCCCCGGCCGGCTGGCAGCGTCACCGGGTCGCTCCGGTACAAGGGTTGTCCGAGCGCGCCCGGCAATGCCACCGTATCCGTCATCGGGCGCGACGCCTCGGCCAAGACCGACGTGGAAGGGCGTTTCGCGCTCTCCCTCCCCCCGGGCACGTACTCGCTCGTGGTGGGCGGGCCGGGCCTGGTGGCCGACCAGCGCGTCGACGATGTCCCGGTGACGGCCGGCCAGACGCACGACCTCGGCACGGTGGAGGTGTGGCCCGAGGAGCGCCCCGCCGGCTGCGCCGCCGGACCCGCGCCCCTGCCCGCGGCGGAGGCGGTGGTCGCCACGGCGCCCGACACGCCCGCGCTCGACCTCCCCGGCGCGAGCGTCGCGCCCGCCACCCTCGCGCCGGAGCAGGTGTGGGTGCGCGGCTCGGGCGGCGCGGCACCGGGCCAGTTCGGACTTCAGGGCAACCCGGCCCGCGACGAGGAGGACGCGCTCGGCCCGCCCAGCTTCGCGGTCGGGCCGCAGGGCAGCCTGTGGGTCTTCGACGCCCTGAACGGGCGCGTGCAGCGCTTCGACGCCCACGGCCACCCGGTTTCGAGCTTCCTCGTGCGCCGCCACGCCGAGGAGCCGATCGTCGAGGCCGATATGGCGGTGGCCGAGGATGGGCACGTCTTCCTCTTCACGGAGAACGAGCAGGCCACCCTCACCGAGCACGACGCGAACGGGCGAATCCTGGTCGGCGGCGCGCTGCCGCCCTCGTTCAAGGGCGTCGACCAGCTCTTCGCCGGGCGGCTGCGGCCGGTCTTCCTGATGCAGAACGGGCAGGCGGTCCGTGCCGAGCTGGGCTGGGGTGGGGTGCGCGCGGAGGGGCCGCTGCCCGGCGTCCCGGCCGGCGATCTGTTCGTGCAGGCGACGCGGGTCGATCGCTGGCGGGCGGTGGTGAAGCTGTCGACCCGCGATGGCCGAGTGCGCCGGAGCGTGCAGCTCCACTCGCGCGTGCCGGTGACCGGCGTCCGGCTGATAGGGATCGACCGGCGCGGCGAGATCGTGCTGGCGGTGGACCGCTCCGAGGCGGGCGACGAGGGGACGCCCCAGGCCGAGGTGCTGCTGCTCGCCGTCGACCCCCATGGCCACCTGGCGGGCGGGGTGGCCGTCCCGCCGGGCGGGCGCCGCTACGAGTTCCGCGAGTTCGCGCTCGCGCCGGACGGCACGGTGGTGCAGATGCAGTCCGACGCGGCCGAGGTGCGCTTCGTTCGCTGGGCCCTGAAGCCCGTGCCGAAGGACGCCCTGGCGGGCGAGGGACTCGTGCGCGGGCGCGTGGTCGATGCCGGCCGCTCCGGCGCCGGCGCGATGGTGTTCGTCGCGCGCCTGCGCCGTTCGGTCCCGGTGGGACCCGACGGCGCGTTCGAGGTGCGCCTGCCGGCCGGGACCTGGCTCATGTCGGTTCGCCGGGGCGCGGCTCCCGGCGTGGAGATGGCGGCCGTCGACCTGAGGGTGGCGGTCGCTCCCGGCGCGACGGTCGACGTCGGCACCGTCTCACTCGCTCCGCGCCCGAAGCCCGCCGCCCCGGCGGCCGGTGGAGGCGTTCCTGTTTTTCTCGCTCCGGCCGTGCCGGCCGAGCCGTTCAATCCCTTCTCCAGCCCCTTCCTCGCGCCGCGCGGAGAGGGCGACGCCCGCGCGACGGGCGAGCCGCCCGCGAGGTGACCCCTTGGCCGCGACCCTCCGCTACTTCATGCTCCCCGCCGACGAGCTGGCGCTGCTGCGAATCCTGGCGCCGCAGGGGCTGACCCTCTATCCCGAGCTCATCCCGCCCGGCTACGTCGCGCCCATCGCCGCCGCGGAGGTGGCGCCCTCGCTCTCGGACCCGGCCTATTACCTCGCCGCCGAGCGCTGTGGGCCCGTGGTCGTCCACCCGGTGAAGCGCGGCCCCGACCGTGGCATGCTCGTCATCGAGGAGGTCCCCTCGCCCGTGTTTCACTACGAGCGCTCGGTGCTCAACGAGGCCGGCGAGCTGACGGCGGGGCGGCTCTGGGCGGAGCTCGACGTCACCGACGACCCGAGCTCGAAGCAGGGCAAGCACCGCGCCCTGCGCGCCATCTTCGAGGACGTGCACGGCTGGCTCCGCAAGACCTTCCGGCGGAGCGAGCCGAAGGGTTGGTGGGTGGGGCCGGCGGCGGCCCGGGCGTTCAAGACCGAGGGGCTCATCCTGCGCGAGCCGGGGCACAAGGGGCGCCTCATCGGCGTCTGGCGCTAGCGCTGCAGGCATGTTGCAGGCTCGCGCGGGCCGGGGTACACGCGTTCCATGAGCGAAGCGTCGCGCGCCAAGAACTTCCTGACCGACATCGTCGAGGCCGACCTCGCCCAGGGCAAGAACGGCGGGCGCGTGGTGACCCGCTTCCCGCCCGAGCCGAACGGCTTCCTGCACATCGGCCACGCCAAATCGATCCTGCTCAACTTCGGGCTCGCCCGGCAGTACGGCGGCCGGACGCACCTGCGCTTCGACGACACGAACCCCACCACCGAGGACACGAGCTACGTCGAGGCCATCCAGGGCGACGTGCGCTGGCTGGGCGGCGAGTGGGCCCACCTCTACTACGCTTCCGACTTCTTCGAGCGCATGTACGAGTGCGCGGAGCGGCTCATCCGTGAAGGCTACGCCTACGTCGACACGCAGTCGCAGGAGGTGATCCGGGAGCAGCGCGGCTCCTTCGAGCGGCCCGGCGTGAACAGCCCCTTCCGCGATCGCTCGCCGGCGGAGAGCCTCGAGCTGTTCCGACGCATGCGCGCCGGAGAGCTGCCGGACGGCGCCTGCGTGCTGCGCGCCCGCATCGACATGGCGCACCCCAACGTGCTCATGCGCGATCCGCTCCTCTACCGGATCCGCCACGCGCCGCACCACCGCACCGGCGACCGCTGGTGCATCTACCCGATGTACGACTATGCGCACCCGCTCGAGGACGCGTTCGAGGGCGTGACGCACTCCATCTGCACCCTCGAGTTCGAGTCGAACCGCGAGCTGTACGACTGGGTGCTCGACCACCTCGGGCCCTGGGATCCCCGGCCCCGCCAGTACGAGTTCGCCCGGCTCGCCCTCGGCTACACGGTCATGTCGAAGCGGAAGCTGCTCCAGCTCGTGAACCAGCAGCGCGTCTCCGGCTGGGACGACCCGCGCATGCCGAGCCTGGCCGGGATGCGGCGCCGTGGGGTGACGCCGGAGGCGCTGCGCGACTTCGCCGAGCTCATCGGCGTGGCGAAGAACAACAGCGTGGTCGACATCGGCAAGCTCGAGTTCGCCATCCGCGCCGACCTCGAGGCCCGGGCGCCGCGGGCGATGGCGGTGCTGGCGCCGCTGCGGCTGGAGGTGACGAGCTGGCCGGCCGATCGGGTGGAGGAGCTCGCGGTCCCGTGGTGGCCGGGGGAGCCCGCCCGCGGGACGCGACCGGTGCCCTTCGGCCGCGAGCTCCTGATCGAGCGCGACGACTTCGCCCAGGATCCGCCCCCCGGCTGGAAGCGGCTCGCGCCGGGGCGCGAGGTGCGCCTCGCCGGCGGCTACATCGTCCGCTGCGACGAGGTGCTGCGCGGGCCGGACGGCCAGGTGACGGCGCTACGCTGCACGCACGACCCGGCCTCCCTGGGCGAGGCCGGCCCCCGCGGTGCGGGTACGCTGCACTGGGTGCACGCCGCGCGGTCGATGCCGGCCGAGGTCCGCCTGTACGATCGGCTCTTCGTGGTCGAGCAGCCCGACGCCGAGCCGGACTTCCTCGCCGTGCTCAACCCCGATTCGCTGTCGGTCGCGGAGGGCGCTCGCGTCGAGCCGGCGCTCGCCGACGCGGCGCCCGGCACCCGCTGGCAGTTCCTGCGGCAGGGCTACTTTTTCGTCGACCCGATCGACGCGCGGCCCGGCCGGCCCGTCTTCAACCGGACCATCACGCTCAAGGACACCTGGGCATCCCGCGGGACGAGGACCGCCGAGGCGCGCAAGCCCAAGGCGCGCAAGGAGCCGCCCGCAGCCTCGCCGGGTGCCTCCGCGCCGCCCCGGAGGACGCGCGCCGCCGCGCGCGCGGAGCAGCGGGCCGCGACCCCGGTGCTGGCGGAGCGCTTCGCGCGCTACCGGACGGAGCTCGGGCTCACGGAGGAGGACGCCGATCTGCTGAGCGCCGACCTGGTCACCAGCGGCTGGTTCGAGGTGGCGCTGGCGGTGCACCCCGACGCGCCGTCGGTCGCGCGCTGGCTGACGAACGACGTGCTCGGCCTCGCCCGCGAGCGCGCACTCGACGAGCTCCCCCTCGACGGCGCGGCGTTCGGACGCTTCGTGGCGCTCGTCGACGGCGGCCGGGTCGCGCCGGCCGCCGCCAAGAGCCTCCTCGCCGATCTCGTCGAGCGGGGAGGGGACCCGGCCGCGCGGATGGCGGAGCTCGGGCTGGAGAAGATGGAGGACCTCGGCGCCGTCTGCGCCGCCGTGGAGCGCGCCCTGGCGTCGCGCGCGGCCGAGGTGGCGCGCTTCCGCGCCGGCGAGAAGAAGCTCTTCGGCTTCCTGCTCGGCGCGGCGATGAAGGAGACGCAGGGTTCGGCGGATCCGGCGCTCGTGCGCGAGCTCGTGAAGCAGCAGCTCGGCTGAGGCAGCGGCGGCGGGGGACAAGCCCCGCCCTACACCACGGAGTAGGGCGGGGGTTCATCGAGTGAACCATGCGCGTGCACGTTCGCCGGCCCAACCCGCCCTACAACCACGGAGTAGGGCGGGGGTTCATCCCCCGCCGCCGCCCCGCCCTAGGCTGCAGCAGCAAAAGAAAAACCCCGCCAGCTGGACGAGGGCTGGCGGGGCAAATGGTGACCCCTACGGGACTTGAACCCATGTCTTCGACGTGAGAGGCCGACGTCCTAACCACTAGACTAAGGGGCCACGAACCGGTGGCTCTTCTACTGGCGGCCGGAGCTGGAGTCAACGGCCGCGACTACGAAAAATGGTTGGGGGACTAGGATTCGAACCTAGATAGCCAGCTCCAGAGGCTGGCGTCCTGCCGTTAGACGATCCCCCATCGAACACCGGCCTAGCGCCGGCCCTTCTTCTCCTTGGGAGAGACGAGCACGTACACGCGCGTCTCACCCTTCAGCTCGTACACGTTCAACCCGTCCCAGCCGCCCGGCTTCGCCTCCGGGTTCGCGATGTGGACTGCCTTGATGCCCGGCTGGTTCACGATCGCCGTCCGGCGGTACTTCGCCGGAGGATAGACCGCCTTGAAGAACTTCAGGGTCTCTTCGTAGCTCTTCTCGATCCGGTACCGATTCGGCTCGACCGCCCTCGCCTCGTCGGGGAGGGCGGCACCGGCCACCCGTTCGGCCAGCGCCGCCAACGGCGCCAGGAGGCACACCGCGGCGAGCGCGGCCTTATAGCGAGCCCGAAAAGTCACGTCAAGCCTCCTGCTTACCCGTCGTCCAGGGGCGCGTCAACGCCCCTGCTCAACCGATGAGCTTCAGCGCGTCATCGAGCCGCTTCAGGGTCTCCTCGCGGCCGAGGATCTGGATGACGTCGTAGATGCCGGGCGAAGCGGTCCCTCCGGTGAGCGCCACCCGCACCGGCTGCGCCACCTTCCCGGCTGCGAGGCCGCGCGCGGCGGCGGCGTCCTGGAACAGCTTCTCCAGCGCGGCCGTCTCGAGCGCGGGGAACCCCGCCACCCCTTCGCGGATGGCGGCCAGCGTCGGCTTCGCCTCGGCGGTGAGGAACTTCTCCTTCGCCTTCGGGTCGAGCTGGATGGGGGCGTAGAAGTAACGGAACTGCTGCACCATCTCGCCGAACGTCTTGGCCCGCTCCCGGGCGACGTCGGCGACGTGGCGCAGCTTCTCGTCGTCCTCGGCGGGCAGCCCGGCCTGGCGGAAGAAGGGCACGGCCCGGCGCGCCACCTCCTCGCGCGAGAGCTGCCGCATCCATTGGTGGTTCACCCAGAGCATCTTCTCCGGGTTGAACACGCCGGCGGTGGCGCCCACGTCCTTGAAGTCGAAGTACTTCACGAGCTCGTCGATGGTGAAGATCTCGTCGTCGCCGTGCGACCACCCGAGCCGGACGAGGTAGTTCACCACCGCCCCGGGCAGGAAGCCCATGTCCCGGTAGGCGGTGACGCTCGTCGCGCCGTGGCGCTTCGAGAGCCGCGTCTTGTCGGGGCCCAGGATCATGGGGAGGTGCGCGAAGACCGGCACCGGCGCGCCCAGGCCCTCGTACATCAGGAGCTGGCGGGCGGTGTTGTTCACGTGGTCGTCGCCGCGCGCGACGAGCGTGATCTTCATCTCGATGTCGTCGACGAGCGCCCCGAAGTTGTAGAGGGGCATGCCGTCGCCGCGCAGGATCACCTCGTCCTGCAGGGTGTCGTGCGGGGTGGTGATGGGCCCCTTCACCAGGTCCTGGTACGTCGTGGCGCCCGTCTCCGGCATGCGGAAGCGGATCACGTGCCGGCGCGACGGGTCGTAGGGCTTCCCGCGGCAGGTGCCGGGATACTTGAACTGGCGCTTCTCGGTCTCGGCCTGCTTGCGGAGGACGTCGAGCTCCTCCCTGGAGCAATAGCAGGCGTAGGCCTTCTTCTCGGCGATGAGCTGCTCGGCGTAGCGCCGGTAGATGGCGAGGCGCTCGGTCTGGAAGTAGGGGCCGTGCGGGCCGCCGATGTCGGGACCCA
>WNGL01019463.1_pt1 | contig 10970 bp, 5 predicted proteins | sample 5400591 | NCBI WGS metagenome assembly WNGL01 (sample SAMN13153377, study PRJNA577476) | soil metagenome | isolation source: 80 cm soil or saprolite under Garry oak tree replicate 1 | place: USA:California | collected 2016-06-15
AAACTCGAAGCGGAAACCCTCGCCGAAATGCCTTTGAGCGCCAATCGCAACTTTCAGTCGCTGCTCAACGTGGTTCCAGGGACAGCGCCGGCGGTCTTTCAGCACTCGCAGTTTTTCAATGCACAGGACTCCCTGCAAACAGAAGCCAACGGCTTGCCCCGGATGGGAAATCTTTACCAGGTTGAGGGAATCGACGACGATGAGCGCACAGGTCTGCTGCAGATCCTGATTCCGCCGGCAGAGGCAATTCAGTCCGTCGATATCTCAACGAATAACTTCGAAGCAGAGTTGGGGCGCGCAACGGGCGCCGTGACTAACGTTACGCTCAAGTCCGGTTCGAACGCCTTCCATGGATCCGCTTTCGAGTTCCTCCAGAACAACGCTACGAATGCCCGGTCCTACTTCGGTGGCAAGCTCGGACATCTCTCGTACAACTATTTCGGCGGCAGCATCGGCGGCCCAATCCTGAAAGACAAGTTATTCTTTTTTGGGGACTATCTACGGTCCGTCGACCATGAGAGAGTCTCCAGCACGTTGACGATTCCGGACGCGCGCTACTACACGGCCAATAGCAGCGGAAACATCGACTTGAGCGGTGCGCTGGTGGGGGCTGTTGGACAGATCTACGACCCGGCCACGGGCGATGGAACCTCTGCGAACCCGCGCACTCCATTCGTGAACAATCAAATTCCGATCTCCAGGGTCAACCCGGTATCGCTCGCGATTCTGCAAGGCGTCAACGCGGCAGCGGCCAAATACGGGACCCTGAATTCAACGAAGCCTTTGTCTAATCCCTCGAACAATTACGTCACCAATCTTCCATTCACCAAAACAACCGACAGTTTCGACACAAAGGTCGATTTTGCTCCGACTGAGAAGAACCATCTCAGCGGGCGTTACAGCTTTCAGCGCGCGGTCACCTTCCAGCAGGCTGCTTTCGGAGCATTCCTGGGTGGGCCGGCGGGCGGAGGCTTTGAAGGCAATGGGAATCAGAAGTCCTACAGCACCGGGGCGAACTACAACCACGTCTTCTCGCCCACATTCTTGACCGAGGTGCGTCTGGGCGTTGCCCACCTGCGAAACCAGGCCCAACCCAACGACTACGGTTCGAGCGATGCAACCACTCTGGGCGTCCCCGGCGTAAACATCTCAGGACAGCCTTTCACCGCCGGGCAGACCGCAGTCACCATCTGCACCAATGTCCCCGCCCCAGGGCAAGGCTGCGGAAGCCCTGCTTTCTCCAGCCCCCTGATTGGCTACTCAGCATCCGTGCCGTGGATCAGGGCCGAATCCAATATCGATTTTGTCAATAATTGGACGAAGATCGTCAGCAATCACACCTTGAAATTCGGCATCGACCTTCGCCGTGTACGCGACGATTTGCTGCAGGACCAAACCTTCAGTCCGCGCGGTGCGTTCACTTTCTCTGACGTGCAGACCTCGCAATCGGGCGCGAAGACTAACGTCGCTAACGACATTGCCAGTTTCCTTCTCGATCAGCCAAGCCAAGTCGGCCGCGATCTGAACACCTTCTTCCCGGCCTATCGACAATGGTGGTTCTTTGCCTATGCCGGGGATAAGTGGCAAGCATCACCCAAGATGACCGTCGATCTTGGCGTTCGTTGGGACTTCTATCCGCCCGCGACGCCCCGACACAATGGCGGTTTCTCAAATTATGACCCAAGCACCAACAGCCTTGTTCTAGCAGGCTTGGGCGGCAACCCCTCAAATCTGGGCATGGAAACCCGCTACAAGTATTTCGCGCCGCGCACGGGAATTTCATATCGGGTTACGAACAATACGGTGGTCCGCGCCGGGTTTGGGATAAGCTATGCGCCATTCCCCGACAACACCTACGCGTACAACTATCCAATACGCGCGAACAACAGCTATCAGCCAGTGGGTGCCTCCAACTTTACGCCTGCGGTGCTTGCCGATGGAGTCACGGTAGCCACTTTTCAGGCAGGCTTCCCGGCGCCAGTTCCGGTCACGATTCCCTCGAACGGAATCATAACCATACCGGTCGACAGTTCCGCGATTTCGAAGCAGCTCACGAGCCAGGTGTACACCGTCATCCCCAAGACCTACAAGAATCCCTACGCTGAATCCTGGAATGTGGCGGTGCAGCAGGCCTTTCGCGGCAACCTCTCGCTGCAACTGGCCTATGTGGCTAACCACGGCGTCGACATCTCGGGCAACCAAAATATCAACCTGCCGAGTTTCTACGGGGGCGGCTCCGCGTCGGATCCTGAAAACCATGACGCGGCCGGAAACCTCACCTTCGGTCGTACCGCAGCGACCAATGAATTCTTCTTTGGCTTCTCCTCCAACTATCAATCGCTTCAGGCCCAGCTGACAAAACGCACCTCATATGGCTTAACCTTCACCTCAGCGTTCACGTGGGGCAAGGGATTGAGCTACATTAACGGCGACGATGGCGGACTGATGTTCTTCATCAATTGGCGTAGAAACTATGCGCCTTGGGACTTCGACCGGAAGTACAACTTCGAACAGACTTTCACCTATGAGTTACCTTTCGGTCACGGTCACAAATTTCTCAACTCCGGGGTCGGAGACGTAATTGCCGGCGGATGGAAGGTCTCCGGCATCGTTTCCGTCGTGTCTGGTTTGCCGTTTACTGTGAGTGCAAGCGGCGGAACGCTGAATACTCCTGGAACGAACCAGACTGCAAATCTATCCGGCAAGTATCACGTGCTTCACGGCATCGGAACAGGCTCGCATTGGTTCGACCCAACGGCGTTTTCACAGCCAACGGGCTGCACCACAACTCCTTGCACTAACCCTGGCCTGGGCAATACAGGCAGAAATCAATTCCGTGGACCGGGCTACATTCAGGACAACATTTCACTCTTTAAGAGCTTCCGTCTCTTCCGCGAGGTTGCTCTTGAGACGCGCATCGACGCTTTCCAGTTGAGCAACACGCCACAGTTCGCCAACCCCAACAGCGGCAGTATCACCGCGTCAAACTTCGGTCAGGTCACAGGTACGCTCGGCAGCGGCCAGGGTAGCGTGAACGGCATCGGAGGCGGACGATCTTTGCAGGGATCGGCAAAGTTCACGTTCTAGCGCTGAGCTCGCCAACGGCAATCCAACCTGCCGGTCACCGCACTTCGCGATGACCGGCTCTCACGCCAATACCAAGAACTGCGATTGTTGAGGCGTGCAACATTCAAAGGAGCAACATGACACGCTTTTCAAGACGGAGGTTTCTTGCCGCAGCTGGGTCGAGCGTTGCAGTTTTAGCTACGCATCCGCTCTTCGGTGGAGCTGCGACGTCGAAGTCTCCGTTCAGGGTTTCGGTCATTAACGATGAAATATCGCAGGACTTCGACCATGCCTGCTACGTCGCCTCGCACGATTTCGAAATGCATTGGATCGAGATCCGCGGGATGTGGGGAAAGAACGTCATGGATCTCGATGCCGCACAAATCGCCGAGGCAAACAAGATTCTGGACAGCCAGCCCGCTTTTCAAAACCGACTGGCCCGGTGCGCCTCGATCTCCGTACGGTTCCAAAGAAGACATGCACGGGGCCCCGGAGGTCACGTTCAAACAGCAGGACGAGATTCTGGAGCGGTCGATTGCGCTTGCCAAAGCGTTCAAGACGGGCAAGGTTCGGTGCTTCGATTTTTGGCGGATTGAAGACGTGACCCCGCATCGCGCGGCAATCGACGAAAAGCTGCGTTCCGCCGCGGAGATAGCCGGCAAGCAAGGAATTCTGCTGGTTCTGGAGAATGAATTTGCATGCAACACGGCAACAGGTCGCGAATCGGCCCGAACAATGAATGCGATCCAAACGCCGCATCTGGCGCTCAACTGGGATCCTGGAAATGCGGTGATGCGCGGCGAATTCGATGCATTCCCGGTCGCGTGGCAGGCCATTCCGAAGGACCGCATCCACCACTGCCACTGCAAGAATGCGGTCAAGAACGCGGAAGGTAAAGTTGAGTGGTCACCCGTCGACAAAGGGTTCATCGACTGGGCGGCACAGTTTCGCGCTCTCAAGAAGGCAGGCTTTCACGAAGCGGTCAGCCTCGAGACACATTGGCACGGAGCCGCCACGCCGGAGGCATCCACGCGCATAAGTTGGGCAGGCATGAAGAAAGCGCTAGAAGATGCTGCCGCCTTATAGCAAGTTCGAAGCGCGCTCATCAATTTCATACTCACGGGACAACGTGAGTCGCTTGTCTAAAGAATCTCTGATCAACTGTACTATTTCGGTACGGCATTCCCTCGGGGGCTAAAGCCCTACCTAATTTTGGGCTACTTACGGCACGACTAAAGTCGTGCCCTTTCAAAACATCGACTTAATCAGATCTTTCCTAAGGATGGAGACGAAACGATGGTTACTCGACGGGAGTTTCTTGACACACTTGCAGTGGGAGCGGCGGGATTGGCGATAAGCTCTACCGCGAAGAGCTATGGACAAATTCTCGGCTCCAACGATCGGCTCAATTTTGCGGTGATCGGTCTTCATTCGCGGGCATATGCTCATTTGTCCGCGCTCAAAGCGAACAAGGATGCAGCCCGTATCGCGTATGTATGCGATGTGGATACCAACACGATGAAGAAGTTCGCGGAAGACACGCAGCGCGAGCTCGGATACACACCTGCCACTGACCAGGACTTCCGGCACATCCTTCAAAAAAAGGAAATCGATGCCATCACAATCGCCACGCCCGACCACTGGCATGCTCCAATGGCAATCCTCGGCTTGCAGGCAGGAAAGCACGTCTATGTAGAAAAGCCATGCAGCCATAATCCGGCTGAGGGCGCCCTGTTGGTGCAGGCTCAACAGAAGTACGGCAAGCTTGTACAGATGGGAACGCAACAGCGCTCATCGCCGCACACCATTGAAATTGTCGACAAGATCCATAACGGCGTGATCGGCAAGGCCTATTACGCCAAAGCCTGGTACAGCAATATTCGAAAATCGATTGGGATTGGCAAGGAAGCGCTCGTGCCTCAGCAGCTCGATTGGGATCTTTGGCAGGGGCCAGCGCCGCGGAGAGCGTACAAGGATAATGTCCAACCGTACAACTGGCACTGGTTCAAGATCTGGGGAACCGGAGAGACCCTGAACAATGGCACGCATGAAATCGATGTGTGCCGTTGGGCGTTGGGTGTTGATTTTCCGCGCAGCATCTCTTCGTCAGGCGGAAGATACCACTTCAAAGACGATTGGCAGTTCTATGACACCCTCGTGACCAACTATAACTACGAGGACAAGATGATCTCGTGGGAGTGCAAATGCTGCCAGGGGATGAAGTTTTACGGCCGCGACCGCGGCTCGGTAATCATGGGGACCACGGGCTCGGTGCTTGTCGACCGCGATGGATATGAGATCTACGATCTGAAGGGAAACAAGACAAGCGAGTATAAGACGGGTGGCGCCACCTCGTCTGCTGACCTGACGGGTCGTGATTCGATGACAGACGCGCATTTTGCCGACTTCATAGCAGGCGTTCGCAAGGGCGAAAAGCTCAACGCTCCCGTCTCCATCGGTAACGTCGCTGTCACTATGCTCCAACTCTCCAACGTTGCCTGGGAGGTGAATCGCGAATTGCAACTCGACACGAGCAATGGGCGCATTTTGAATAACCCAGGAGCTATGAAGATGTGGGGACGCGAATACGAGAAGGGCTGGGAACCGCATCTCTAGAGCCTTCTGCCCCGGTCGCACAGTTGCAGCATCGATAGCTCAAAGTTCCAGAGGAGTAGTGAATTATGAAGAAAACGTTATCTCGTCGTAATTTCATGCGATCCAGCGCGGTCGTTGCAGCCGCATGTGCAACATCAGGCGCTTTGCCTTCATTCGCGCAAGCTGTTTCATCGGAAGGGAAACCGTCTCTCGTTCGGATGGGAGTGGCGAGCTACACTTTTCGCAATTTCAACCGTGCACAGATGGTTGAGTATCTGAAACAGGCCAAAGTGACTGATCTGAATGTGAAGGACGTCAAGGATCATCTTCCCTCGGATCCTTCGGAAGAGGCCAAAGCGTTGGCAGATTACGCAGCGGCCAGCATCAAGCTCCATGCGGCCGGCGCGATCTATTTCGCAAAAGACGAGGAAGCAGACATTCGTGACAAATTTGAATACTGCAAACGGGCCGGAATTTCAGTAATCGTCGCAGGCGATCCGACGCCCGAAACTCTGCCCCGCATTGAGAGGTTTGTGAAGGAGTACGACATTCGAATAGCCATCCACAATCATGGCCCAGAGGACAAGCTCTGGCCCTCGCCCCTGGATGTGCTGAAGTCGCTCAAAGGAACAGATCCACGCATTGGCTGCTGCATCGATGTTGGACATACCGTGCGAGCCGGTACAGACGTGGTGAAGGCCATTCACGAAGTCGGGCCGCGGCTGTACAACATCCACATGAAGGACCTTGCAGACTTTCAAAGCAAAGAGAGTCAGGTGACGGTCGGAGAAGGCCGGATGCCGGTGCGAGAAATCTTTGAAGCTCTGATTGCGATTAAGTACGCGGGATTTGTCGATCTCGAATATGAAATCCATGCGGATGACCCAATGCCGGGAGTCATCGGCAGCTTCGCGTACATGAGAGGCGTTCTGGCCGGGATGGGATATGCAAGCCACGACTGATTCATGCAGGCGCATTCATTGGCGGCGGCTGATGACCTGGCATTGGAGTTCGCTCGTGATTGACCGCAGCCTCGCCATCGTTTACGGCACGCTTGGTGCAACGCAACAATGCACCTGACTTGGAAAATTGCGGATTCCGATGACGGAGACGCTAATCGAATTGCGGGAACCGGGAAAATCGATTCTTTGTTAAGACTCTTCGTATTTGGCGTTGTCTTCATTTGCATTGACATCGCCGAGGACCGCTCTGCAGCTCTGATTTAATTGGGGCAGAAGGAGAAAGATGCCGACCGCGCGCTTCTTCATGAACGGGAAATTGAGTGCATCGAATCGAATCGCGCGTCAAATCAATCGCAATCTAATTTTTAACCAAATCCGCACCAAGCAGCCGATTTCTCGGGCTGATTTGGCGCGTGCTTCGGGATTGCAAAGAAGCACCGTCTCGCTCATTGTTGAAGAACTTATCGCTGAGCATTGGATCGTTGAAGGATCTATAGGTGAAATTCCACGCGGCAGAAAGCCTACATTTCTAAATCTCAACGGACAGCGCGGCGTTCTTGCCTTAGACATCCATCCTACGCAAACCACGTTGGCTGTGACCGACTTGGGTGGCAATATCGTCTCCCTGGATTCCGTCGAACTACCTTCGAATCCGCAAAAGGTAATTGGAGTGATTTTGGGTGCGATTCGAAAGATGCTCCACGCCCATCGTGACCGCTCGTTTGAGGGCATCGGGATTAATCTTCCGGGCCGGTTCGATCCACACCTTGAGAAGTCAATTTTTGCGCCAAACGTCGATTGGCCCATTGGAAGGATAAAGTCCCGAGTTGAAAAGGCTACTGGCCTGCCCGTCGTTGTCGATAACGTGGCCAACGCTTGCGCTTTGTCAGAAGTCTGGTTTGGCTACAGCGACGGTTCGCGTGACTTGGTTGTCGTCAACGTCTCTGAAGGTATCGGTACTGGAATCTTTGCGAATGGACGTCTGCTTCGCGGCGAAGCCGGAGTTGCTGGGGAGTTTGGCCACGTGCAATTGGACCCGGCTGGCTTGCGCTGCGGCTGTGGCGGTAAAGGATGCTGGGAGACTGTAGCTTCCAATCGCGCCGGCATGCGCTACTATGCCGAAATTGCAAACAAGCCGGTGCCGTCCTTCGATGCGCTTCTCCAGTTGGCACTGGCCGGTGACCCAGCGGCTAATCAAGCTATCGACAAAATGTGCAAAGCGCTCGGTCGCGGAATGCATATGATTGCGTTGGCTCTGGCGCCAAGCGAGATAGTAGTCGTCGGCGACATCACGACTCTCTGGGATATTGTAGGCCCAGTGATTGAGGCCGAAATGCGTCAATACCCCTTGGTCAGAATTCCCAGGCTTCGGCCAGCTCACGAAGGGAACAGAGCACGCTTGCGCAGTGCCGTCGCTCTCATCATGAATGCCAGTGAGCTCTAGCTAAGGGATTTGTCCTCGATAGGTTCCTATTTATTTGAATATGGTAGGCACGACTGGACTCGAACCAGCAACCTCTTCCGTGTCAAGGTCATTTTATTAAATATTATCAACAGCTTAAAGGCTTTTGAGACTGCCAAAGTACTACGAGCAACCTCTAAGACGGATATTTAGCAGATGATTTCGCAGGCGAGGACTGAATGGGAATTGCGGCCTGGCTGTTGTAGCCGAAAACGGATATTTTCTATCCTCTCAATCGATCCGATTTGAAACGTTCTTCGGGGTTCCGTCACTAACAGGTGTGCAAGATGGACGGGGGAGTTCGGATGAAAACATTTACCAGTTTCGCAGTCCAGAACTGGCTCATAGGGCGAGAAGGCGGTGGGAACATTCTTCGCATCCTGATCGCGGCGAGCATCCTGACCGGGCTCTTGTCATCCCGCGCAATCTCCCAGCAGACAACCTCTCCGCCCCCGAATGAGAAGCTGTCACCTGAGGAGTTGCGGCTTCGGGAGGATTGGCGCATATCCATGGCGCAGGTTCCCTTGCCAAGGAAGGGCTGTTTTCAGTCCTCGTATCCGAGCAGGGAGTGGCATGAGGTTACCTGCATGCCTACGCCGAACTATCCGATGCCGCCGCGCCGGGGGCCCCGGCCTCTCGTTGTGGGCAACAACAACGATATAGCGGCCCAGGCGCCGACTGCGTTCATATCCACGGGTATCGGCTCTTTCCAGAGTGCCACCGGCGTGACGAGCGAGAGTGGACCGATTGGCAACACGGGACCATCGATCGCTAACGCCTATACGCTCCAACTCAACACCAATTTCTTCACGAGCACGGTCTGCGCCAGTTCTCCGAACCCGGGCTGCTTAGGTTGGCAGCAATTCTTATACGAAAACTTTGGTTCTGGGGGCCGGGCATACATTCAGTACTGGCTGATCCGATATAACAAAACTTGCCCGGCAGGGCAGTCATGGAACCAGTTCTCGTTTACCGGCTCGACGGACATCTACTGCTGGAAGAACAATAGCGGTGGCGCGGTACCCGTACCTAACCAGCCGATCACCAACCTCGGAAATCTGAGCCTGAGCGGCGCAGTCAGTACGACTGGCGATTCTGTCACCGTATCGACCGGCAGCCTCCCTCTCTATGCGAGGAGCGGCGACAATGCAGTCAATGCCGCGGCGGGTTGGCAGACCGCCGAATTTAACGTATTTGGCGACGGCGGCAACAGCGCTGGCGGGGGCCAGGCGAGCTTCAACAACGGATCGGCTGTCGTCCCCAGGACGAGGGTTATCTACGGGGGCACGGCTCCCCCCAACTGTACGGCACAAGGCTTTACGGCCGAGACGAACAACCTCAGCTTCGGGCCGACCGCTCCTACTGGATCGTCGCCAGGGCCGGCGCTCTTGTTCGCGGAGAGCAGCGCCGGTGGTGCGTCGTCAAACTGTGCGTCGGCAACCGGCGTCGGCGACACCCATCTGAGGACTTTCGGCGGTTTGTTCTACGATTTCCAGGCGTCGGGCGACTTTGTCCTGGCGCAAGCCGATCCAGACTTCGTCGTTGAAACCCGGCAAGTGTCTGGTGCGCCGACATGGCCGAACGCCTCGGTCAACCATGCGGTCGCAGCCCGAATGGGCAAGACCCAAGTCGCTGTCTGCCTTGCACCGGCACGGCTCAATGTCGGTGGCAAGAACATTGAACTGGGCGACGGCAAATCCCTTTCCACGACCGAGGGTGTCGATATCTGGCGAAGTGGCAATGTCTACACCATCACGGATCCAGGCGGCGATTCCGTGCGCGCCGTCGTCAACCCGACTTGGATTGACGTTACTGTCGGCCTCGGACACTGGCCGGCCAGAGTCAGTGGTCTCCTCGCCAATGCTGACGGTAATGTCAACAAGATCGCGGCCCGCGACGGCACGGTGCTGACAAACCCGTTCTCCTTCGAAGATCTTTATCATCGTTATGGCGACAGCTGGCGGGTAGCATCGGACGACTTGCTGCTGTCGGTATGCGGGCAAACGAACGCTGAAAGCGGTGAAAGCGGCAGTCCTCGAAGACCGTTTTACGCGAAGGACCTCGAACGGAACGTTTACGATCGAGCGCGAGCGGTCTGCACAACCGGGGGAGTGAACGGCGAGACACTTCTCGACGCCTGTACACTCGACGTTGCGGTGATCGGCAACGACACGGCGGCGAAGGTCTTTGTCGGCGTGCCTGAGCCCATAGCAGTAGCAAGCGTCGCCAATCCTCCTAGCCACGGATCGCGATACCTAAAATGGTTGCTATGGCTGGGTTTGATCGTTGTTATTCTGTGGATCCTTCGCTTACTGCTAAAGCGAAAGACTCCATGATGCCTGAGCATAATGCGAGCGTTACAGCGCGGATCGCAGGCCGTTCAATAGGGTATACAGGACTCGGGAAACGGAGGCAGACGAGGTCTTACAGGCGAGAAAAAGCGGGCCTTCCATCTAACTATTTAAGAATATGGCAGGCACGACTGGATTCGAACCAGCGACCTCTTCCGTGTCAATCGACATCTCACCTTTACTTTCAATCACTTAACCGCACACGGAATACCGCCTAAGCACCTGTATTTACGTGTAAGTCGCCCCCAGATTGGGTAAATCCTTGGGTGACGTGCGAGAGATGGAAGAGCGAGTGTTCACGCCGAGAGTGCATCCGACATCATAACGATGCGAACAGAGACAAGACCAAGAGGGAGACGTGCTCGGCTTCAGCTACGTTTGGGGCTCTGCCAGCTTAACTACTGGCATGGTCCGCCGCCTAAGCCCTCCCGAGGGTGTAGAGGTAAACACAGGAGGTGTTCCATGGAGATTCGTACGATCGGTATCGATTTAGGGAAGACAGTGTTTCACTTTGTAGCCGTCAACGCACGTGGG
>WNGL01011046.1_pt1 | contig 10969 bp, 10 predicted proteins | sample 5400591 | NCBI WGS metagenome assembly WNGL01 (sample SAMN13153377, study PRJNA577476) | soil metagenome | isolation source: 80 cm soil or saprolite under Garry oak tree replicate 1 | place: USA:California | collected 2016-06-15
GAGGAGGAGCGCGGCCCAGCCCGCGAGCGCCCAGCGCCCGAGCGCGTCGCGCGCGCGGGTCGAGCCGGCATAGAGCGCGAGCCCCGCGGCGAAGATGACGAGCTCCACCGCGACGGCGGCGGGGACCGAGCCCCAGAGCCCGAGTCCTACCTTCGGCCCGCCCGGCCAGACCGGGAGGTCGGGCCGGTGCGAGACGGCGTCGAGGAGCCAGTGGCTCGCGACGAGGGCGCCCGCGACCGCGGCGCCCCGTGGGTACCGCGTCCGTGCGAGGTAGGCCGCCGCGAACGCCGCCGCCCAGAGCGCGACGAGCAGGGCGGCGTGCGACACCGGATAGGACTCGAACTCGAGTGCGAGGAACGGGTTCGGCGACGGCGCGATGCGCACCCGCTCGACCCCGGCGAGGAGGAGGAGCGGCCAGAGGAGGTCCACGAGCGAGGTCGCGACGACGAGCGTCCCGAGCGAGGTGCGGGGCGCGAGCCGCTTCGCGGCGAGCGCGAGGCCGAGGTGGCCGACGAACACGTGCGCCCCTCCGAGCCCGCGCGTCAGTACGACGGGTAGGTGTCGCTGCGGACCGCGCCGGTGGCGGGGTCGTAGGCGAGGTCCGCGGGGTAGCTCACCCCGTCGAGGCGGAGCGCAGCGAGGGACGGTGGGAAGGTCCCGTGCTCGCCCTTGTAGATCTGGACCGCGCCGCGGGCGGCGGCGAGGTCGAGCTGGATCTTCGCTCGGTCGGGCGCCGAGGTGACGGCGCGCGCGGTCGAGCCGTCCTGCGCGAGCGGGTGCGCGGCGGCGAGGACGGCGAGGACGAGGAGGCGGCGCATGGCCCGCATCCTACCGCGCTCCGGCCGCGCCCGAGATCACCGGACGAGCTTAAGGAACGTGAGGGTGTCCCGGATGATCCCGATGACCACCCAGACGAACACAGCCCCGAAGAGGAACACGCCGAACACGAGCAGGTTCAGGTACTCGGCGGGCAGCTGGAAATAGAGCGCGAGCGGCGAGAGGAGGTAGCCGACGAAGAACACGCCGACGAGCATCGTGAGGAGGCCCCACTTCTGCCCGACCTCCCCGCCGACGATGGCACGGCGCAGCCGCACCGCGAGGACCACGTCGACGCCCATCATCACGATCGCGAGCGCCGCCAGCGCATACGCCCCGTAGTTCATGTGCTCCCCTCCGTTCCGGTCAGTCCTCGAGGACGGCGCGCATCCGCCCGCCGATCTCCTCGGCCTTCTTCTTGCTGATGAACAGGCGCACCAGCTTCTCGATCTCGTCGATGGCGCGCCGGAGATCCTTCGGCCTCGCCCCGGCCGCCGCCAGGATCTCGAGCGCTTGCGCGGAGTGCGCCCCGAGCTCGCGCGCGACGATCAGGCGGAGCTGCTCGAGCGGCGAGGCCGCCGCGGGCGGCGCGGCGGGCTCGACGCGCGCGGGCGGAGCCGGCGGCGACATCCGGAGCCGCCGGACCACTTGCGTGAGCGACATCGCCACGAGCTGCGCGTTCGACTGGAGCGTGCAGAGCACGAGGAGCCACGCGCTTCCGAGGGACCGGAGCACGACGTGGCCGTCGACGAACCGCAGGTCGAGCGTGCCCTGCTCGCCGCTCATCCACTCCTGGAAGTAGCCGTCCGCGGAGAGGCGCGAGGCGACGCCCGCGAGCGCCGCCGTGTCGAACACCGCCGGGAACTCGGAGAGGACCACCGTGCCGGAGACGTCGAAGACCATGCTCCCGACCACGCCGGGGATGTCCGCGAGCTGCCGCAGCGCCGCCTGCTCGGAGGGGGTCATCTCGAACCAGGGCGCGCGAGCAGCGCGCGAAGCTGCGCACTGACGGGATCGACGGCGGCGCCGGGGGTCACCGCCACGCAGAGGTAGCTGCCGTTCGAGTGGACGACGACGAGCGCGCCCTTCGGCGAGTCGAGCGCGGCGATCCGCAGCTCGCTGAGCCCGAACGCCCCGGCGACGGCGCGGGCGTGCATCATCGCGAGATAGAGGCCCTTCGCGGCGAGGTCCTCCGCCGCCGGTCCCGCCTCTCCGAGCGGCCGCCCGTCGCCGGTGAACCTCACGACCTTCGCGACGCCCGGGATAGCGCGGATCTGGTCGAGCACCCCGGTGCGGGTCGCGTCGGGCGGCGCGGCGGCCGGAAGCGCGGCAGTGCTCCGCGGCGGCGGGCGCGCGCGGCGCGCCTCGTCCAGGGCGTGGTGCGCGTCGAGGAGCAGGTGGCTCAGGGTCTTGTGGATCGTGCGCTCGAGCGTCGTCGTGTTCGGCGCGATGTCGATGGTGCCCTCGGGCCAGCCCAGGATCACCCGCACCGCGGCCTCGCCGGCCACTCCGCCGGTCTCGGCGTGCACGACCTCGCCCTCGACGAGGTAGAGCCGGCCGGTGTTCCCGTCGAACGTGACGGTGACGAGCCCGGAGATCCGGTTCACGCCCCAGACCTGGAGGAGGTCGACGAGCGAGACGCTGCCGATCGTGCCCTGGAAGCCCGTGGAGGTGGAAGCTGGTCGTTGCGGTGTCATGTGCGCTCGAAGGCGTCCTGTACCCACCGTGAACCCCGCCCACCCCGACGCCCAGACACTTGAAATACCAAATGATCCCCGGTTCCCACAATTCCCGTAGCCCCGGGACGCCCGAAAGCGGGCGCGGCACGTTGTCGCAGGCAGGCGACTCGCGCAGCTCCGGCGGGGTCGAGAGTGGCGGCCGCCCGGATCACCGCACCGCCCGCCCGCTCTCGGCGCCGTGGCAGCGCTGGCAAGTCCCGAGCGGGAACGCGACGCTGACGTGGCAGGCGCCGCAGTGGCGCCCCAGGCGCATCGCGGCCATGTCGTAACGGACCTGCTCTCGCCGGGACATCGGGAAGACGTCGGGGTGGCACAGCTCGCAGGAGATCCAGGCGACGTGCTTGCGGTGGGAGAAGGTGACGCCGTTCATCCACGAGCCGAGCGGCCGGATCTGCACGTCGTGATCGACCTTCATCGGCGGCCGCTTCGGGGAGATGCCCTCGACCCCGTCCACCGGCTTCACCACGCCGCGCCGCATCGCGGCCGCCCAGTCGATGTACCCGGCGACGTCGAGCGGCATCGCCCGCTTGAGCTCCTCGTAGGCGGCGCCCGGGGCGCGGTTCGGGCCGGTGTGGCAGCGCGTGCAGCCGCGGGCCGCGTCGGTGCGCGGCCAACCCGAGCAGGCGCGGAAGATCGGCCGCCCGTCCTGCAGCCGCTTGCCGTCGTGGCACGCGCCGCAGTGCGTGCCCGCCTCGTTCGTCGCCGCCGAGACCTGCGTCTCCCCCGCATTCATCGCGAAGCCGAGATCGACGTGGCAGACGCGGCAGGTGTAGAGCGCGCGGTGTCGCCAGTGGTCGAACGTCACCGCGGGCACGTTCGCCTTCGTGGAGAAGACGTCCATCACGATGCGGCCGTGGAGCTCGACCGTGGCGAAGACCGCGGGCGCCTTCGCCGCGTCGTCCTCCCCGGCCGCGGCGGCGGCGAGCACGAGCCCGAGGGCCGTCGCGAGCACGCCCACCCCGCGCTACCCCTTCACCCGCGCGTCGAGCACGAACTGGTACAGGTCGCGGCACTGCTGGAGCCGCTTCGACCAGACCTTCCGGCGCGAGGGATCGAGCCCCTCGATCTTGGGCTTCAGCTGGTCGCAGCGGCCGACGAGGGCGTGGAGCTCCTCGTCGGAGAGCGTCATCGCGTCCTGCGTCCTCGCGCAGACGGCCTCGAACTCGACGAGCCAGCCCTCCTCCTCCGCGCGCGCCTCGGCGAGCCGGGGCGCGGCGCCGGGAGCGCCCGGGCTGACGGCGAGGAGACCGAGCGAGAGCGCGGCGGCGGCGGCGAGCCGTGCGGCCCACCGGTCGGGCGGGATCCCCCGGCTCATCTCACTGCACCGGCTTCGAGTGGCAGCGCTGGCAGTCGCCGAGCGGGAACGCGACGTTGACGTGGCAGGCGCCGCAGAACTTGCCGTCGAAGATCTCGACCATGCTGAACTTGGTCGTGCCGCGCTTCACGCCGGTGAAGATCTCCGGGTGGCACCCCTCGCAGCCGCTCCAGACGGTGTGCTTCGCGTGGGAGAAGATGATCTCGGGCATCCCGGCCAGCTTCGGCCCGAGCGCGAAGTCCTTCTGCACCGGCATCGGCGCGCGCTTCACCGAGAGCCCCTCGACGAAGTCCACCGGCTTGACGAGCCGCCTCTGCTCCGCGATCTCCCAGTCGACGCCGTTGCCGAACCGGCCGCGGGGCAGGTCCTTCGTGAAGGAGGCGAAGTCGTACTGGTGGCGCGGCTCGCCGCCGGGGACGCCGTGGCAGCGCCCGCACGCGCCGGCGTCGGCGGGCGCGGGGATCTTGCAGGCCGCGAAGATGCGCGCGCCGCCGTCCGCCTTGGCCCGCTCGTTGTGGCAGGCGCCGCAGTACATGCCCGACGCGTTGTCGGCGGCCCGGATGTCGGTGCCGCCCGCCTTCATCGCGAACCCGACGTCCACGTGGCAGACGCGGCAGGTGTACTTGGCGCGGTGCAGCCAGTGATCGAAGACGACCGGTCCCATCTTCGACTTCTTCACCTGGTTGACGACGCGGCCGAACTCCTGCGGCGGCGTGCGACGCTTCCGGGTGCCGGGCTCGTCGCCCCGCACGGGGAGCGCGAGAAACATCGCGGCGAGCGCGACGAGGCGAATCATGACCCCTCCAGCGTGGTGCGACGCGGCGCATCCTAGCACCCCGGGTTGCTGCGTCGCGGACTCGTCGAGATCGATATCGGCGGCGTCCTCGCGTTTCGCGGGCGATCACGCGCGATGCGCGCGGACGAAGGTTCGGACCGCGCGGCGCACCGTCTCGCGGATCTTCTCGTCGACCGGGTACTCGAGGACGCCGAGGCGCGCCCGCACGGTGAGGTCGCCCTGGCAAAGCGCGAAGAAGTCGATCGCGGCCTCGCGCGGGTCAGGGATGCGCAGCGCGCCGCGCTCGGCCAGGCGCTGGAGCTGGTGCGCGATGGCCTCGAGCACCGCGCTCGTCCCGCGCTCGAAGACCAACCGCCCGATCTCCGGGAGCCGCTCGCTCTCGGCGGTCGCCTGCCGGAAGAGCCGGCGGATCGCGGGCGTGAGGAAGATCGTCATGATCCGCTCGCCGAGCCGGACGAGCCCCTCCTCGACGTCGCCGGCCGGCGGCTCGCGGCAGGGGGCGAGGCCCGAGCGGAGCGCCTCGCACTCGGCGACGACCGCGGCGACGAAGAGCGACTGCTTGTCGCCGAAGTGGCTGTAGATCGTGGCCTTCGAGACCCCGGCCCGCGCCGCGATGAGATCGACGCTCGCTCGCTCGTAGCCGAGCTCTCCGAAGACGAGGCGGGCTGCGGCGAGGACCTGTTCGCGCTTCCCGGGCGGGGCCACTGCGTTCGGGTTGTCGGCGGAACGGCTCACGATTATACTAAACTGAACGGTTCAGTATTGACTGTCAACCGCCGCTGTGAGCGGGATGCGGCAACTGGCCGCGTTCTTGGCCAAAACCACCCGGGTCCTCCGCATGAGCCCTCGACTTTCCGTCCCGAGCGCCGTTCCGCCTTGCAACGCGTCCCTGCGAGGGAGCGCCGCCGTCGCGGCACTCCTCCTCTCCGCCGCCCTCCTCGGCGGCTGCCGGGGCGAGGCGAAGCAGGCCGCGTCCTCGGGGCCGGTGGAGGTCGGGGTCGTCACGATCGAGCCGACCTCCGTCACGCTCACCCGCGAGCTGCCCGGCCGCACCTCCGCGTTCCGCGTCGCGGAGGTCCGCGCCCGCGTGAACGGGATCGTGCTGAAGCGGCTCTTCACCGAGGGCACGGACGTGAAGGAGGGGCAGCGGCTCTTCGTCATCGATCCCTCGCCCTACCAGGCGGCGCTCGAGGGCGCGAAGGGCGCGCTCGCGCGCGCCGAGGCGAACCTCGCGAACGTGCGCGCGGTGGCCGAGCGCGACGCCGATCTGGTGAGGGACAACGCCGTCTCCCGGCAGGAGTACGAGACCTCGCAGTCGGCGCTGAAGGTTGCGGAGGCCGACGTCGCCTCCGCCCGCGCGGCGCGCGACGCGGCGCAGATCAACGTCGGCTACACCGTCGTCACCTCCCCCGTGTCCGGCCGCATCGGCCGCTCGGCGGTGACCGAGGGCGCCTACGTGCAGGCGGCCCAGGCGACGCTGCTCGCGACGGTGCAGCAGCTCGACCCGGTCTACGTGGACCTCAGCCAGTCCACCGCGGAGGTGATGCGGCTCCGCCGCGACCTCGAGAGCGGGAAGCTGCAGAGCGCCGGCGGCGGCCGCGCGAAGGTCCGGCTCGTGACCGAGGACGGGCGCGAGTATGGCCTCGCCGGCGCGCTCCAGTTCACGGACGTGACGGTCGACCCGAGCACGGGCTCCGTCGCGCTCCGCGCGCTCTTCCCGAACCCGAAGGGCGAGCTCCTCCCCGGCATGTTCGTGCGGGCGCGGCTCGACGAGGGCGTGAACCCGGCGGCGCTCCTCGTCCCGCAGGTGGGCGTGACGCGCGACCAGAAGGGCCTGCCGACCGCGCTCGTGGTCGGGCCCGACGGCAAGGTCGAGCGCCGCCAGCTCGTCGCAGACCGGGCGGTCGGCGACGCCTGGCTCGTCACCTCCGGCGTGAAGGCGGGCGAGCAGGTGATCGTGGAGGGGCTGCAGAAGGTCCGGCCCGGTGCGCAGGTGAAGCCGGTGCCCGCGCCCAGCGTCCGCCAGGCGGCGGCGCGCTGAGCGCCGGGAGAACCGAACCCGAGCCGTCCCCCGAGGAGCCCGCGTGGCCAAGTTCTTCATCGAGAGACCCATCTTCGCGTGGGTCGTCGGCATCCTGGTGATGCTGGCGGGCGCGCTCTCCATCCTCGGCCTGCCGGTCTCGCAGTACCCGGCCATCGCGCCGCCGCAGATCAGCATCTACGCGAGCTACCCCGGCGCCTCGGCGAAGACGCTCGAGGACACGGTCACGCAGGTGATCGAGCAGCGGATGAACGGCCTCGACGCCCTGCGCTACATGGCGTCGCAGTCGGACGCGTCGGGCAATGCCCAGGTCACCCTCACCTTCGACGCCGGGACGAGCCCGGACATCGCGCAGGTGCAGGTCCAGAACAAGCTCGCCCTCGCCACGGCGCAGCTCCCGGTGGAGGTGCAGCGCCAGGGCGTGCGCGTCGCGAAGTCGGTCTCGAACTACCTGCTCATCATCGGCCTCGTCTCCGAGGACGGGTCGATGACCCGCAACGACATCTCCGACTACGCCTACTCGTCGCTGCAGGACCAGATCAGCCGCGTCTCGGGCGTGGGCGAGGTGAACACCTTCGGCTCGCAGTACGCGATGCGGATCTGGCTCAACCCCGACCGGCTCACCCAGTACCGGCTCACGCCCCTCGACGTGTCGAGCGCCCTCGCCGCGCAGAACGCGCAGATCTCCGCCGGCCAGCTCGGCGGGCTCCCCGCGGTGGACGGGCAGCGGCTCACCGCCACCATCACCGCACAGACGCGGCTCCAGACGCCCGAGCAGTTCCGCGCCGTCCTCCTCCGCGTGAACCCGGACGGCTCGCAGGTCCGGCTCGGCGACGTCGCCCGCATCGAGCTCGCCGGCGAGTCCGCGGAGATCGAGACCTTCATCAACCAGCGCCCGTCCTCCGGCATCGGCGTGCGCCTCTCCGCGGGCGCGAACGCGCTCGCGACCGCGAACGCGGTGAAGGCGCGCGTGGACGAGCTCGCGCGCTACTTCCCCCCGGGGCTGAAGGCCATCTACCCGGTGGACACGACGCCGTTCGTCCGCCTCTCGATCGAGGAGGTCGTGAAGACGCTCCTCGAGGCGATCGTCCTCGTGTTCCTGGTGATGTTCCTCTTCCTCCAGAACTTCCGCGCCACCCTCATCCCCACCATCGCGGTGCCGGTCGTGCTCCTCGGCACCTTCGGCGTCCTCTCCGCGTTCGGCTTCAGCATCAACACGCTCACGATGTTCGGCCTCGTGCTCTCGATCGGCCTCCTCGTCGACGACGCGATCGTCGTCGTCGAGAACGTGGAGCGGGTGATGAGCGAGGAGGGGCTCTCGCCCAAGGAGGCGACGCGGAAGTCGATGGGCCAGATCACCGGCGCGCTCGTCGGCATCGCCATCGTCCTCGCGGCGGTGTTCGTCCCGATGGCCTTCTTCGGCGGGTCGGTCGGCGTCATCTACCGCCAGTTCTCCATCACCATCGTCTCCTCGATGGCGCTCTCGGTGTTCGTCGCGCTCTCGCTGACGCCCGCCCTCTGCGCCACGATCCTGAAGCCGCTCGAGCGGGGGCACGGGTATGCCCGCCGCGGCTTCTTCGGCTGGTTCAACCGGGGCTACGACGCCTCCGCAGGCGAGTACCGGAAGGTCGTCGAGTTCCTGCTCCGCCGCCGCGTGCGCGGGATGATCGGCTACGGCGTCCTGGTCGCCGCGCTCGCGCTGCTCTTCGGCCGGGTCCCGAGCGGCTTCCTCCCGCAGGAGGACCAGGGGCTCATGTACGTCCAGGTCGTGCTGCCGCCGGGGAGCACGATGGAGCAGACGAAGCAGGTGCTCGCGAAGGTCGCCGACCACCTCCTCACCGAGGAGAAGGACGCGATCGAGACGGCGATGTCGATCGGCGGGTTCAGCTTCGGCTCGCGCGGCCAGAACACCGGCGTCTCCTTCATCCGCCTGAAGCCCTGGGACGAGCGGAGCGGGCAGCGGCTCCGCGCGGACGTCGTCGCCGCGCGCGTCCAGCGGGCGTTCGCAGGCCTCAAGGAGGCGAACGTCTTCGTGTTCACCCCGCCCGCGGTCACCGAGCTCGGGAACGCGACCGGGTTCGAGCTGCAGCTCGAGGACCGCGCGGGCCTCGGCCACGACGCCCTCATGGCCGCGCGCAACCAGCTCCTCGAGGCGGCCCGCAAGGACCCGCGGCTCGTGAAGGTGCGGCCCGGCGGGCTCGAGGACACGCCGCAGTTCAACATCGACATCGACCAGCAGAAGGCGACCGCCCTCGGGGTGTCGCTCGCCGACGTGAACCAGACGCTCGCCTCGACCTGGGGCCCCGCGTACGTGAACGACTTCCTCGACAAGGGGCGGACCAAGCGCGTGTACATGCAGGCGGACGCGCCGTTCCGGATGAACCCGGAGGACCTGCAGCGCTGGTACGTCCGGAACCGGCAGGGCGAGATGGTGCCGTTCTCCGCGATCGCCGCGGGGCGCTGGTCGTTCGGCCCCCCCAAGCTGGAGCGGTTCAACGGGACCCCGTCGCTGATGATCCAGGGCGAGCCGGCCCCCGGGCGCAGCACCGGCGAGGCGATGGCCGCGCTGGAGGGGATCGTGAAGCAGCTCCCGCCGGGCATCGGCTACGAGTGGTCGGGCCTCTCCTACGAGGAACGGATCTCCGGCGCGAACGCGCCCGCGCTCTACGCCATCTCGCTCGTCGTGGTCTTCCTCGCCCTCGCCGCGCTGTACGAGAGCTGGTCCATCCCGGCGTCGGTCATGCTCGTCGTCCCGCTCGGCGTGCTCGGCGCGGTGCTCGCGACCTTCCTGCGCGGCCTCTCGAACGACGTCTTCCTCCAGGTCGGCCTCCTCACCACCGTCGGCCTCTCCGCGAAGAACGCGATCCTCATCGTGGAGTTCGCGCGCTCGCTGCACGAGGGCGGGATGGGCGTCCTCGAGGCGGCGCTCGAGGCGGCGCGCCTGCGGCTCCGCCCGATCCTCATGACCTCGCTCGCCTTCGTGCTCGGCGTGCTCCCGCTCGCCATCGCCCACGGCGCCGGCGCGGGCGGTCAGATCGCGATCGGCACCGCGGTCATCGGCGGCATGGCGTCGGCGACGTTCCTCGCGATCCTGTTCGTGCCGCTCTTCTTCGTGGTCATCGCCGGCCGGCGGCGGCCGCCGGCGGGCGCGGGCCCCGCCCCGGCGGAGCAGGCCGCGCCGGGTGCGGCGCCTGGAGCCGCGCCGACCGAGGACGGGATCGCCGCCGCCGTCGGGGGGACCGCCCATGCGTAGGGTCGCAGCGGCCGCCCTCGCCGCGACGGTCTCCGCCTGCTCCCTCGCGCCCCGCTACGAGCGGCCCGCGGCGCCGGTCCCGGCGGTCGCCGGAGTCGAGCCCACCGCCGCCACCACGCTCGCCCGCGGCGCGGACGCGATCGGGTGGCGAGACGTGTTCGCCGACCCGCGGCTCCAGGCGGTGGTCGCGCTCGCCCTCGAGAACAACCGGGACCTCCGGGTCGCCGCGCTGAACGTCGAGCTCGTCCGCGCGCAGTACCGGATCCAGCGCTCGGCCCGGTTCCCGCAGCTCGACGCCACCGGCAGCGTGACGCGCCAGCGGACGCCGCACGACCTCAGCGCCACGGGCAACTCGTCCCTCGGAAACGTGTGGAGCGCCGGGGCCGGGCTCTCCGCCTTCGAGCTCGACTTCTTCGGACGGGTGAAGAGCCTGTCCGACGCCGCCCTCGAGCAGTACCTCTCGACCGAGGAGGCCCGGCGGAGCGCGCACCTCTCGCTCGTCGCCGCGGTCGCGACCGAGTACCTCGCCGAGCGCGCCTGGGACGATCAGGTGCTGCTCTCGCAACGGACGCTCGAGCTCGTCCAGTCCTCGCTCGCGCTCACGCGCCGGACCTTCGAGGCGGGGCGCACGAACGAGCTCGACCTGCGCACCGCCGAGGCGCAGGTCGAGACGGCGAAGTTCAACCTCTCCATCTCGCGCGAGCGCCGCGCGCAGGCGGCGAACGCGCTCGCGTTCCTCGTGGGACGACCGCTCCCGGCGGACCTGCCGGCCCCGACGCCCCTCGACGCGCAGGCGCTCGTCGCCGATCTCCCGGCGGGTGTCTCCTCGGAGGTCCTCCTCCGCCGGCCCGACATCCTCGCCGCGGAGCACTCCCTCCAGGGCGCGAACGCGCTCGTCGGCGCGGCGCGCGCCGCGTTCTTCCCGTCGATCACGCTCACCGCCTTCGGCGGGACCGCGAGCGCCCAGCTCGACGGGCTCTTCCAGCCCGGCTCGGAGGCGTGGTCCTTC
>WNGL01014908.1_pt1 | contig 10969 bp, 9 predicted proteins | sample 5400591 | NCBI WGS metagenome assembly WNGL01 (sample SAMN13153377, study PRJNA577476) | soil metagenome | isolation source: 80 cm soil or saprolite under Garry oak tree replicate 1 | place: USA:California | collected 2016-06-15
CTGGAGCTGGACATCGGTCTTCCCATGGACCGGCTTCGAGACCTGGTCCGCGCCAGCCAGGACGGCTCGTCGGGCGTGCTCGAGGCGGTGGTGGAGGCGACGAACCGGCGGGGCAAGGCGGTCCGCTGCCGGATCACCTCCGCCCCCCGCCTGGGCCCCGACCGCCGGCGCGTCGGCCTCATCCTTTTGATGGAGGAGCTGGAAGCCGCCGGCGACGTCGCTTCCCGCTGACCAAGCCATGACCGCAGACCTGCTCGAGACGAAGATCCGCGCGCTCCAGCGCAAGGTCGAAAGCCTGCAGGGAGGAGGGGAGGGGCGGGCGGCCGGGGACGATGAGTCGCCGCCGGAGGCGCTCTCGGAGCTCGGCACCGCCCTCGAGGAGCTCTGGGTCTCCGCGGAAGAGCTGCGGCAGCAGAGCGAGGAGCTGGCCGCCGCCCTGCAGGACGCGGCCGCCGAGCGCCAGCGCTACCAGGAGCTCTTCGAATCCGTCCCCGAGGCATTCCTCGTGACCGACCTCCAGGGGGTCATTCGCGCGGCCAATCCCGCCGTGGAGATGCCCCTCCTGCGGCCGCGGTCGTTCCTCGTGGACAAGGCGCTCGCGGTCTTCGTGCCCCTGGCCGACCGACCGGCCTTCCGCACGGTCGTGAACAGCCTGGCGCGCACGGGGCTGGAAGCGGAGACGCGGGAGATCCGCCTGAAGGGCAGGGGCACGACTCCCATGCCCGTGCTCGCGCGGATCGCGCCCCTGCGGCAGGCCGACGGCAAGCTGACCGGCCTGCGCTGGCTGCTGCGCGACGTCACGGTCCAGAAGCAGTCCGAGGACGCGCGGCGCCGGAGCGAGGCGACATTCCGAACGATGGTCGAGCGTTCTGTCGACGTGATGGCCGTGGTCGATTCGGAACTCTGTGTGCGTTACGCCAGCCCGTCGCTCGAGCGTCGGTTGGGCTTCTCGCCGGACCAGTACCTCGGCCGGCCCTTCCTCGGATTCGCCCACCCCCAGGAGGCCTTGGCGGTGGCGGAAGCGCTGGGCGCGGTCCTGCAGGAGATCGGGGGCGAGCGCCGCTTCGAGCAGCGACTCCGCCAGCGCGACGGCGACTGGTTGTCGGTCCACACGGTGGCCACCAGCATGCTTTCGGAGGCCGGCGAAGTGGCGGTTCTAGTCACCTGCCGCGACGCCCGGGAGATGAAGCGGGACGAGCAGCTCCGCGGGGAGCGGCTCAAGGCCGAGAGCCTGGGATTGCTGGCCGCCGGGGTAGCCCACGACTTCAACAACCTGCTGGAGGTCATCCTGGGCCGAGTCGACCTGGCCCAGCGCCGTCTCCCGCCCGACAGCCCCGCCCGACCGAGCCTGGAGCAGGCGGAGGTGGCGGTGCGCCGAGCCGCCGAGCTGGCGGGAAAGATGCTCACGTATTCCGGCAAGCGCCCCTTCGACCTGCGACCCCTGGAACTCTCGGCCGTCCTGTGGGACGACCGGCCGCTCTGCGAGGCGGGGGTCCCCGCCAACGTCCGCGTGGCGTGGGAGCTCGGACAGTCGCTCCCTCCGGTCATGGCCGATCCGGGCGCGGTCCGCCAGGCCCTGCGGCACCTCATCCTCAACGCGGCCGAGTCCATCGGGGAGCTCCCGGGCAGCGTGCGGGTGACGACGCGGGTCGGGGAGCTGACGGGCGGCCCCGAGGCCGTGGGACGGCGGCACTTCCCCGCGGGCCCGCTCCCGCCCGGCCCCTACGTGCTGTGCGAGGTGCGGGACGACGGCCCCGGCATGGACGAGGAGACCCGCTCGCGCGCCTTCGACCCGTTCTTCAGCACGAAGTTCACCGGCCGCGGGCTGGGCCTGCCCGCGGTCCTCGGCATCATGCGCGGGCACCACGGCGGGTTGGCAGTGGAGACCGCTCCGGGCGAGGGCACCGCGATCATCCTCGCGTTCCCGGTGGCGGCCCGCGCGCCGGCCGTGGCCCCGCCCCCCCGGCCGCGCTCGCACGGGGCGACCGTGCTCGTGGTGGACGACGACGAGCTCGTCCGCGAGCTGCTGGCCGACTTCCTGGCCGAGGCGGGGCTGGCCGTGGTCGTGGCCAAGAGCGGCCCGGAGGCCCTCGACGTCTACCGCGCGCGGGAGGCCACCCGTGGCTTCGAGGATCTGAACCTCGCCGGCTTCCTGCAGAAGCCCTGCGACTCGACCCTCCTGCTGGAGGTCGTTCGCGCGCAGCTCGACCGTTCCGCCGGAGGGTGACCAGGAGGACACGGCTCGACCTGGCCCTCCTCCGCGTTTACCCGGGCCTCTCGCGCCGTAAGGCCCGGGACGTGATCGAGAAGGGCCAGGTTTCGATGGACGGCCGCACCGTGCGGGAGCCGGGGCAGCCCGTCGCGGAGGGCGTCGCCCTCGACTGGGACCCGAACCGGAAGGCCCTTCCGCGGGCTCGCCTTTCCCTGGCCGTCCTCTTCGAGGACGAGCACCTCGTGGTGGTGGACAAGCCCGCCGGCCTCCTGAGCGTCCCCCCGCGCGAGGATTCCCCGGACGAGGACACGGCCCTCGCCCGCGTGCGCGACTACGTGCGTCACCTGCGGCCGCGCCGGCCCTACGTGGGCCGCGTCCATCGCCTCGACCGCGACACCTCGGGCGCCCTGGTCTTCGCCCTCTCGCCGGCCGCGCGCTCCGGCCTGATCGGGCTCTTTCGCGAGCATCGGATCGAGCGCCGTTATCACGCGCTCGTGGACGGGATCCCTCCCGCCGAAGAGGGCGTCGTGGACCGCCCCTTGCGCGACGCCTACGTCTCCGGACGGCGGGGGGTGGCCCGGCCCGGCGAGCCCGGCCGTGCGGCCCTCACCCGCTGGCGCGTGGTCGAGCGCTTGCCGGGAGCGGCCCTCCTGGAGGTCGAGATCGCCACCGGCCGGCAGCACCAGATCCGCGTTCACCTGGCCCACGTGCGGCTGCCCGTCCTCGGCGACGCCGTCTACGGACCGCCCCCGTCGCATCGCCCGCCCGTCCGCGTGAAGCGGCAGATGCTGCACGCGGGCGCCCTGGGTTTCGTCCATCCGATCACGGGCGAGGCCGTGCGGGTGGAGAGCCCGCGGCCCGCCGACTTTCGCGACGCGCTCACCGCGCTGCGCCGGCTCGGCCGCGCGGCGCGGCCCGGGTCGCCAACGCGGTCCGGACCTCGCCGAGGCGGAGAGTAAGATAGCCTCCATGAAGGCCGTCGTGCCGGACGTGAGCCCCCCGCGCCTCGTGATCGAGGACGTCGCCGATCCCCCGGCCCGGGCGGAGATCTAGAGACCGCCCGACACCCGGCTCGCCCGCCCGCTCGTACGGCCCGTGCGATAGAATCCCTGCCCACACGCTTCGCGCACGCCCCGAAGGAGGCCGACCCGTACCGTGTCTGAGGAACGCGTCCCGGAGACGATCGGCCGCTACCGGATCCAGGGAGAGCTCGGGCGGGGAATGATGGGCGTGGTCTACGAGGCCCACGACCCCTCGCTCAACCGCCGGGTCGCCCTCAAGATCGTCCGCCTCCTGTTCGCGATCACCGACGCCGAGAAGGACAGCTTCGAGCGCCGCTTCCTGTCCGAAGCGCGCATCGCGGCCCGTCTCTCCCACCCCGGGATCGTGGTGGTCCACGACATCGGCCGCGACCCCGAGACCGGGATCCTCTACATCGCCCTGGAGCGCCTGCGGGGACGGACCCTGGCCGAGATGACCGCGGACGGAGCCCGACTCCCGTGGCGGCAGGCCCTCAAGATCACGGTCCAGGTGGCCCGGGCCCTCGCCTACGCCCACGCCCAGGGCGTCGTCCACCGGGACATCAAGCCCGCGAACGTGATGGTGCTCGCGACCGGCGAGCCGAAGATCATGGACTTCGGCCTGGCCAAGCACGAGGCGGGGCACGAGCTCACGGTGGCCGGACAGTTCATGGGAACGCCGCTCTTCATGGCCCCCGAGCAGGTGCTGGGCCAGAAGGTCGACGGCCGGACCGACCTCTTCTCGCTCGGGGCCATGCTCTACACCCTGCTGACCGGCACCCGGGCGTTCGCGGCCGACAGCGTCCACCGGATCATGAGCCGCGTCGCCCATCAGGAGCCGCGGCCGGCCACCGAGCTGGTCCCCGACCTCCCACCCGTCCTCGACGACGTCCTCGCCCGGGCCATGGCCAAGGACCGGGAGCAGCGGTACCCGAACGGCGAAGAGCTCGCGGCGGACCTCGAAGACGTGCTCGCCGGCCGCCCGCCGCGCCACCTCGCGGGCTGGACCCGGCCCACCCCGGCCGAAGGGACGATGGTCTCGACCCGCGAACCGGCGGCGGCTCCGCCCCCACCCGCGCCGTCGCGCCGGCGCCACCCGCTGCGCACGCTTTTCCTCGCCCTCCTGCTGGCCGGGTCCGCGCTCTACTACTTCCGGTCCGCGTGGCCGGACCGGCTCGTGGACGCGCTCGAGGCCATGCTCTTTCCGGTCGCGCCCCCGGCGCCACTCGTGTCGCCCACCACACTGGCCCCGGCGACGACGCCCCCCCCCGACCGCCTTGCCGCGGAGAGCCCGCCCCCGGAGTCGCCCCCGACCGCCGACCTGCCAACCCCCCCGCCGACCGCGACCGCTACTCCCGCACCCACCACGAGGCCCACTCCCAGGCCGACCGCGACCCCGAGGCCGGTCACCCCGCCACCGCGGACCGCGGGTACCCAGCCGGCGCCCGGACCGACGCCCAGGCGGTCGCCGAAGCCCACCCCGACGCCGCAGCCGGCCAGCCTCGCCGTCCACATGGAGCACCACCTCAAGAGGGGGACCGTCCGGGTGTGGCTGGACGACCGTCTCGTGGTCGAGGAGACCCTCGATGCCCGGGTCACGGGCAAGATCCTGTTCTTCCCCGTCCGGAAGGGCGTGGTCGAGGAGCGGCTCAAGGTGACACCCGGACGCCACGAGCTGCGGGTCCAGGTGAAATGGGACGACAACACGGAGGTGAAGCGCATCGCGGGCACCTTCCGCGCCGGCGCCACGAAGCAGTTGGAGATCGGGATCAGCCGCCTGGGCGGGAACCTGTCGCTCGACTGGAAGTGAAGTCGCCCTGGCCCGCCCCGGGCCCGCTCAGGCCAGCGCGCCCAGGATCTCGAGCAGGCTGTCGGGGGCGTTGGTGAAGTGCAAACCCGCCTGGAAGGACAGCCCCTCGAGGCGGCACCACATCAGGGTCCCCGGTACCTCTACCGCGGTGGCCTGCGCGCCATCGCGCAGGGGGGCCTCGAAGAGCACGGTGACGGTCTTGACCTTCGACAGGTCCTCCCCCACCCGGAGGCGGCAGCCGTAAGGCGAGAGGTCCATGGCGGTGGCGGGGCGCCAGTCGCTGTCGGCGCGGTAGCGCACGACGAGGAGGCACGCCCGGCGCGACGTGATCCGGCGGTTGCTCCGGCTCGGGGCCGCCACGTTGGTCATGGTTCCGGGGAGGACGCGAAAGTATAGTCCGAAGGCCCCGGGACGGCAATGGCCCGGCCCACCCTCCCGGGTGATACAATCCCTCCGCGTGCGGGCCGCCAGAGCAACCTCCTTCGTCCTCCTGTCCCTGGCTGCCGCGTGCGGTGGCAACGGAACTCCCGGCGGTCCTTCCAGCCCGACGCCCCCACCCGGCACCCCGGTCAGCGGGTTCGTGTTCTACGACGAGAACGCGAACGGGATCGCCGATCCGAACGAGACCATGCGGCTGCCGGGGGTGACGGTCGCCATCGGCAGCGCCTCCGCCCAGACGACCGCCGGGGGCCGGGTCACCGTGAGCAGCGTGCTGCCGGGCGCCCAGGCCGCCAGCCTCCGCCCCGACACCCTGCCCGTCTACTTCACGGCGGGAGCTTCGGTGCTGGTCACCGTCCCCCAGGCGGCGGGGACGGAGATCGCGGTCCCCGCCACCCTCGCCATCGGGAGCCGGAACCGCCCTCGGGTGTACATGGCCTTCGGCGACAGCATCACGTACGGCGGCGACGGGTCGAACGACGGCAGCGGCTACCGCGACTACCTGAGGGCCAGCCTCGCGAGCTACTGGGGAAGCAGCCACGACGTGCCCAACGAAGGGGTCCCCGCAACGAAGAGCAACGAAGGTGAGTCGCGCATGACCCTCACCTTGGCACGTGTGCGCCCTGCCTACACGCTTATCCTCTACGGGACCAATGACTGGAACGAGTGCCGAAGTCAGGTGCCGGACGTGCCCTGCTACACGATCGTCTCTCTGCGATCGATGGTCCAGCAGTGCCGCGACGGCGGGAGCTTCCCGGTCCTGGGAACGATCCCGCCCGTGAACCCGGCCTATGTGGATAAGCCCCAGACCGAGCGCAACGACTGGGTCAGGCGGATGAACGACGAGATCCGCGCCATGGCGAAGCAACAGCAGGTCCCCGTGGCCGACATCTACGATGCGTTCATGAAGAAGGGCGACCTGCCCAGCCTGTTCTTCGACGACAAGCACCCCAACGAGACCGGGTACGCCCTCATCGCCCAGGTCTGGCTCCGGGCCATCACCCAGCCCCTGGGCGCTTCCACCTCACGCCGCGGCCTTCCGGCGTTCTTCGCCTCCCCCCGCGAGTTCCAGTAGGTCGTCACGAAGACCGGCCGCCTCTTGAAGTTCCATCGCCCGGGCGGGGACATCCACGCCTACTTCTACCAGGAGGGCGACGAAGTGCGGGCCGCCATCTACCTCATGTCGGCGGGGGTGGACCGCGGCACCGTACACCGGATCGCCGGCCCCAGCGACGATCAGGTCGAGGCCGAGGTCCGCGCCTGGGTGGAGTCGCACTACCCTCGTCCGCCTCGGTAACGCGGGACGTCCCCCCTGTACACTCGCTGGTCGGCGCCCCTCACGCGCATCGCCTTCCTGTCGGCCCTCATCCTGTTCCTGGAGATGCTCCTGGTCCGCTGGGTCGGTACCGAGCTGCGGGTCTTTGCCTACCTGCAGAACGGGGTGCTGGTGGCCGCCTTCCTCGGACTCGGGCTGGGCTGCCGCAACGCCCGGGAGCCGGCGCGCCTGCTCCCGGCGATGTTGGCCCTCACCCTGGTCGCCCTGGTCGTCCGTGACCCCTGGAACTGGGGCCTGGGTGAGGGGATCACGCAGGGCCTCGTGGCCTTCCAGGATTCGGTGGTCTGGTACCAGGTGACAGGAGAGGCCTGGCCTCAGTACGTGCGCACCGCCCTGGTGATGTTCTCGCTCACGCTGAGCCTGGCCCTGCTCGCGGCGATCGCGTACACCTTCCGCCCCCTGGGCCAGTGGCTGGGAGCCTGGATGGACGCCTGTCCCCGGCCGATCGGAGCCTACACCGCCAACATACTCGGCAGCCTCCTCGGCATCGCCCTGTTCGTCGGGGCCACCGTCACCTTCAGCCGGCCCTCGGCCTGGCTGCTCGCGACCGGCCTCGGCATCGCCCTGAGCGCGGTGTGGGCCCGCGACGGCCGCGTCTCCCGGGCGGCGGCGGTGGGGTTGGCCCTCGGGCTGCCGCTGTTCGCGTGGAGCGAGCGGGAACCGACGCTGTGGTCTCCCTACCAGAAGTTGAGCCTGCAACCGCTGGGTCCAGCCCACGGCCCCGACGCCGGCCCTGGCACCTGCGGCGAGGTCATCAGCGTCAACAACGTGAGCTACCAGACCATGCTGAACCTCGACCCGGCGCGGATGGCCGAAGCGCCGCATTTCTACCCGCCGAACGAGATCCGCACCTCGCACTACGTCCTTCCCCACGAGCTCGTGGGGGCCCGGGAGAAAGTGTTGGTCGTGGGGGCGGGCGCGGGCAACGACGTGGCCGCGGCCCTCCGGGCCGGTGCGCGCTCCGTCCAGGCGGTGGAGATCGACCCCGCCATCGTGGCCCTCGGCCGCGCGCGGCACCCCAACCGGCCCTACTCCTCGGACAAGGTGAGGGTGAGCATCGATGATGCGCGCGCCTTCTTCCGCAAGGACGGCGGCTCGTACGACCTCATCTGGTTCGGCTTGCTCGACTCCCACACGACGCCCTCGGCCTACGCCAACGTGCGCCTCGACCACTTCGTCTATACCCGGGAGAGCTTCGCCGACATGAAGCGCCTCCTCGCCCCGTCGGGGGTGGTGGTGCTGTTCTTCGAGCCTCAGACCTCCTGGATCTCGGACCGCCTGATCCGGCTGCTCGGCGAGACCTTCGGCTCGTTGCCGCTGGCCCTGAGCGTGCGATCGACCACGCCGTGCCTGGGCTGGGGCGGCCTCCTGCTCGTCGGCGGCCCCGCGGAGGCTCTCGGCGCGATCCGCCAGCGGGCCGCGGCGGACCCCGACCTGAGTCCGCGGCTGCTCGACCTCACGCGGCTGCCCCGGGCCACTTCGTTGACGACCGACGACTGGCCCTACCTCTACCTGCCATCGCCTGGCCTTCCGAGCTATCACCTCCTGGTGGGGATCGCCTGCCTGGCGCTGGGGCTGCGGCTGCGACGCGCGCTGTTCAAGCCGGGTGAGCCCGTGAATGCCGCCATGCTCCTGCTGGGCATGGGGTTCATGCTGCTCGAGGTGACGGGGGTGAGCCGCGCCGCCTTGCTGTTCGGCACCACGTGGACCGTCAACGCCTACGTCCTGGGCGCGATTTTCGCCATGATCCTCCTCGCGAACCTCCTGGCCTCCCGCGCCGCCGTCCCGGTCACGGGCTGGCCCGCGGCGGGGCTGGTGCTCGGCGTGCTCGCCCTCGCCTTGATACCCACCGCGGGCCTGGCCGCCCTGCCCCACACCCTTCGCGTGGTCGTGGGTGGCGGGTTCCTGGCCCTCCCGGTCTTCTTCTCGGGGCTGATCTTCGTCACCGCCTGGGCCGGCACCGGGCGGAAGGATCTCGCCCTGGGCAGCAACCTGCTGGGATCCCTTCTGGGAGGCGTGGCCAGCATTCTCTCGATGGCGGTGGGCTTCCGTGCGCTGACCTTCTTCACCCTCGCAGTCTATCTGGGCGCCCTCCTGCTGCTGCGGAGAGAGCGCGCGAAGGCCCCTCGCGCGGCCTAACCCCCCGAGACCGCCCCGATCGACTCGTCGAGGATCCGGGCCGCGATCTCCGCGTCCTCCCGGTCGATCACGAGGGGCGGGGCCAGTCGGATCGTGCTCTTGCCGCAGCCCAGGAGCAGCAGGCCGCGGCGGAATGCCTCCTCGAGGATGGCCTCGCGCAGCTCGGGGGCGGGGGCGCGGCTCTCCCGGTCCTTGACGATCTCGACCCCGATCATGAGGCCCAGGCCCCGCACGTCTCCCACCACCCGCCGGACCGAGAGCCGGGTCCGCAGGAGGCCGATCAGGTGGCCACCCACCGCCTCCGCGTTGGCCACGAGGCCGCCCTCGAGCAGCTCGAGGGTGGCCAGGGCGGCCGCCACCGAGACCGGGTTGCCGCCGAAGGTCGAGCCGTGGGCGCCGCTCGGCCACTGCATGACCTCGTCCCGGGCGATGAGGGCGCCCAGCGGCATCCCGGAGGCGATCCCCTTGGCCACGGCCACGATGTCGGGCTCGAGGCCGAAGTGCTCGCTCGCGAAGAACCGGCCGGTACGGCCCATCCCGCACTGCACCTCGTCGGCGATGAGCAGGATCCCGTGCTCGCGGGTGACCTCGCGGAGGCGCTTCAGGAAGCCGGGGTGCGGCACCACGTAGCCGCCTTCCCCCTGCACCGGCTCCACGATCACGGCCGCGATCTCCTGGGGGTCCACGGTGGTGCCGAACATGGTCTCGGTCAGGAGGTCCAGGCACTCCACGTGGCAGGAGCCCGGCTCGCGATTGACGGGGCAGCGATAGCAGTACGCGTAGTGCGAGTGCAGGACCTCGGGGAGGAAGGGCCCGTAGCCCCGACGCTGGACCGGCTTGCTCGCGGTCAGGCTCATCGCCCCGTAGGTGCGGCCGTGGAAGGCCCCGTAGAACGCCACGACCTTCTGCCGGCCGGTGCGCAGGCGGGCCAGCTTGACCGCCCCCTCCACCACCTCGGTCCCCGAGTTCGCGAAGAAGACGCGCCAGGGCCCCGCTCCGGGGGCGCGCCGGGCCAGCCCCTCGGCCAGAGCCACCACGCTCTCGTAATAGAAATCGGTGGCGCACATGTGGAGGAAGCGCTCGGCCTGGGCCTTGATCGCGCCCACCACCGCGGGATGGCAGTGGCCGGTGGCCACCACCGCGATCCCCGCCGCGAAATCCAGGTAGCGGTTGCCGTCCGCGTCCTCGACCACGGGGCCCCGCCCGCGCTCCATGACCAGCGGGTAGTCCTTGCGGTAGTTCTGCGACATCACGCGGGCGTCGCGCTCGATGATCGCCCGCGCGCGGGGCCCCGGGGGCGGGGTGGTGATCTTCGGATAGTCGTTGGCCATCAGGGTCTCCCGGTAGGACACGGTGAGCCGCCATTCTAGGCTATCCTCAGCGGCGATGAGCCCCACCCGCGCCGAGGCGGAAGCCCTGCTCTTCGAGTTCACGAAGTCCGACGCGCTCCGCAAGCACGCCCGCGCGGTCGAGGAGGCCATGCGCGCCTACGCGGGCTGGTACGGGATCACGGACCCCGCGGAGGTCGAGAAGTGGGGGATGGTCGGCCTGCTCCACGACTTCGATTACGAGCAGAACCCCACCGAGGACACGCACCTGCACGTGGGCGGGCGCATCCTGCGCGAGCGCGGATGGCCGGAGGAGATCGTGGAGGCCATCCTCTCCCACGCCGACTACATGAAGATACCCCGGGACACTCCGCTCAGGAAGGCGATCTACGCCTGCGACGAGCTCACGGGCTTCATCGGGGCCTGCGTGAAGGTGCGGCCCTCGAAGAAGATCGCCGACGGCGGCGCCGAGGCAGTGGGCCGTCCGCTCGCGGAGCACGTCGCGTTCCTGATCGAGGCCCTGAGGCCCGTGGCGGACGAGATCGGCTTGTAGATGGCGAGCTTCGTCCAGGACGTGTGGTTGGGCGGCGAGCCCCGGCTCCGGGCCCGGCGGCTCGCCCCGTACGAGGCGCCCCCGGTCCGCATCCTCTTCCATCCCGACCGCGATCAGACCCTGGACGACCCCGA
>WNGL01010012.1_pt1 | contig 10966 bp, 7 predicted proteins | sample 5400591 | NCBI WGS metagenome assembly WNGL01 (sample SAMN13153377, study PRJNA577476) | soil metagenome | isolation source: 80 cm soil or saprolite under Garry oak tree replicate 1 | place: USA:California | collected 2016-06-15
TGCGGAGCATGCTGCCGTACTGCCACGTCATCAAGGTGGGTGGTCGCTCGATCATCGACAACGGCAAAAAGACCGTTTACCCGCTGGTCGACGCCTTGGTTGCGGCACTACCGAACTTCAAGATGGTCATCGGCACCGGTGGCGGCATCCGCGCGGCCCATGTCACCTCCATCGGCATGGACTTGGGGCTGCCCACGGGCGTGCTCGCGCAGATTCGCATCATCGACGCCCTAGGCAATGCGCACCTTCTCGGGACGTTGCTTGCGCCGCATGGCGTCGTTGCAATGCCGCCTGAGATTTTGGGGCACATGCTGCCATTCTTCATCAAGGTAGCCCCCGCCGTTATCTGCAATGCCGACCCGCCGTTCTCCCTGTGGGAGCATCCGCCTCGTTTTGGGCGTGTCCCACCCCATCGCACCGATGCCGGCAGTTTCCTGCTCGCGGAGTGCTACGGTTGCGCGACCCACACGCTCATCAAAGACGTCGACGGACTTTACGATTCGGACCCCAAGACTAACAGCAATGCCCAGTTCATCAAGGACATTACAGTTGGTGAGCTGAGAGAACGGAAATTGAAGACACTGCCCTTCGACCGTGTGCTGCTCGATCTCCTTTCCAACGCCCGCCAGGTGAAGAAATTTCAGATCATAAACGGACTGAAGCCGCATCTGATCGAGCCGGCACTGCGCGGCGAGCATGTCGGGACGATCGTTCGCAAGGAGTGACTCTGTCCTGACTGGCGCGGCCTTGCGTACACCGTATTTGCAATCGTACACGGAACAATAATGGCGACGGTGGTCCGGACGCCTTCGCTGCCAGTGCAAGGGCAGAAGACGGTACGCGGACCGGTCGCTGTCGTCCTTGGCAGGTTTTTAGGATAGATTATATTTGGGGATTGGCGATCGCCTCGCATGGGTCTTTGGCTGCCCAAGACCTTCGAGTTACCCATTTTGCTTCCAGCTTCCTGCAATCGACCGGGCGATCCACGATTCGGCAGTGCGCAGGGGCGGCCAATTCGGCGAACGTACGCCCTGTCGCGAATATGTATCGCCAAGATGGTGTCGCCGAAATGGAGGGATGCCGTTGGTTCGCGCGCAATGAGGCGCGGAGCCCGTCACGCTAAGTACACAGCGCCGCCGGAAATGATCTATGGTGGGATTGGCTTCATTGATCGGAACTGTCATGGAGAAATCCAACGTGGCTGAAGAACAACATGACGGCCCTAGCACGAAGGTTGCCGTACTGAAGATGTCCTACCTGCTCGCGGTGACGGCAGTGGCCTTCATGGTGCCTGCATTCTCGATGACACGTCCCGCTGAGTGGTTCGTCATCCCGGCCCTGCTGGCGCTTCAGGCAATTGTGCTGCTCGCCTGTCGGATCGACGCGTATGAGATCGTTCGCCCAGCCTTGCGGCTCAAGTGGCTGTTCGTATTTTTGATCCTTATGTACGCGCTGCTGCCGGCCGAGACGCAGTCTGACGCGCTTCTCGAATGGCGCATTCCAGGCGTCCAGTGGCGGCTCTCGGTCAACCTGACGGGGCTGGAGCAGGCCGCGCTGATGTGCCTGCAGATCATTACTGTGCTCCTTGCCTCGACAGTGGTACGGATGACCGGGACGGGCAGTGATCTGGTTGTGGGTTTGCAAGCCTTCCGCCTGCCCACCCTCTTCGTGCACTCCCTCGACCAAACTCTCAAACTTCTCGGGGGAGTAGGGCAGCCGGGCGGTCGCGGTCAAGGCCAGGGTCGCGGTCAAGGTCGAGGCCAAGGCCAAGGTCAACCTCAACCTCAACCAGGCTTCTTCACGGTACTGAGGGGTCTTCTGCGCGGCGACATTGGTTCATTCGTCCAAACCATCCGGGGAAACATCGGGCTCGCCGGCGAGCAGGCAGGCGGAAAAGGCGATCGGGATCTTGGCGCCCAACTGGCCCACGATGTCGCCGTTGTGAGCGGTATCGCCCTGTGCATGGCATCTTTCAAGATGCTGAAACTCCTGCCCGGCCTGCCGTTTGCGTCGGGGCACAAGGCGCTCCTACTCTTCCCGCTCTATGTCCTGGCCGCTCGTCTCACCCATTCCCGATGGGGTGCCACCGCGGCCGGCTCGATCATGGGGGTGATCGGCTTCCTTCAAGGGGATGGGCGGTTCGGGGTACTGGAGGTACTCAAACACGTGGGGCCTGGGGTGGTCATCGATCTGGCGGATCCGCTGGTGCGGCGATTGCCGAACTGGGCGCTCGGCTACTGCTTCCTGGGCCTCCTGGCTGCCGTCGCCAGGACCGCAACGGAATTCGCACTGGTCCTCATGCTCGGCGCACGGGCGGAAGTGTATGTCTTCCCTGCAGCCAGGCTGGTGCCGAATCTTCTGGCGGGATTCCTGAGCGGCTTCATAACGATCTTCCTCCTTCGAGCGTTTGGACTCTCGGGGCAATCCAAGGATGCCGATCGCGACGCGCGAGCTCGAATGAGCGAAGGCGATGGTAGCGAGGGCGCTGCCCAGAATCCAGCCATGGTGGCTTTTCCAGCTGAGAAGCTTGACGCCCGGGAAGGTCGAATTAGCCCGCAATGAGCTGGCACGCAGAATGCCCTTGTCAAAAAGGAATTAGACGAAGCGCTACTCGCAAATGCCGTGCTCGACCTCCAGCGTTACGCGTCTCTCGTCAAGACCAACACAGTCTCTCGCCAGCAGTTGGACAATCAGCGAGCGGCGGTCGTGCGCTGCTCCAGTTCACTTTGTGGGAGCCTGACGTCGCCGAATTGCATCGTTGGGCGCCACGCGTCGTCGAGCAAATCGCAGCCTGCCCGGACTCATCGATGCCACAACTGGCAGCGAACAAGGCGGATTGCAATCCAAAGTCACGATCGATCGCGTAGCGGCCTCCCGATTGGGCGTGCAGGTCCAGGATATTGACAATGCGCTCAATAACGCCTTCGCGCAGCGGCAGGTCTCAACCATCTACACTGAACGCAACCAGTATCGTGTCATTCTCGAGTTGAGTCCCCGGTTCCAGGGAGACCCGTCGAACCTCGAGAAGGTCTATGTGGCGGGTGCCGGAGAGGGGGGCCCGAGTGCCGCTGTCGAGCGTAGCCGAATTCCAAAAGTCGAGCGCGCCATTGGTGGTGAACCATCAGCTCCAATTTCCCGCGATCACGATTAGCTGCAACTTGAGACCGGGCGCCAGTATCCGAACAGGTCGCGGCAAGAATCCAGAAGGCGGTTGCCAATATGCATCTCCCTGATAGGGTCCAGGCGGTAGCGTTGTGGGCGGCTATAGCTCTCGCTGGGGGCTCGGAGCCGTCCCGATTCCTATGGGACGGGCCCTGGCATGGGGGAGCCGCGGTCCTTCGGCTGGATAATACGCGCGTTTCCCGCTCTGAACGGGGTGTGATCCTTGGCGTTCTGCGAAGACACCGAAGGGAGTTCCAGTTCACGGTTCGATCCATAACGCGCGAGCAACTACAAATCGCCTGAAAGGATATCATGATGCGCTTGCGGTTTATCTTGCCGAGGCTTCTGGAGCCTTCGTACTGTGCTGGGCTATTCGTAATATTCCTGATATTCCTGGCGCTGAGCTCGGGTATCTTGCTGTGGACCTCTACGCACGAGCGTGCGATCTTGAAGGGTCACACTGCGGCGTTGACGGCTGTGGCCTATTCGCCCAATGGCAAATACTTGGCCACGGGTAGCCTCGACCAGACCGCGAGAGTCTGGGACGCGGCCTCTGGCAAGGAACTCGCTGCACTCGTGGGTCACACTGCACCCCTTGAGGGCGTCGCCTTCTCTCCCGACGGCAAGACCTTGGCTACGGGCAGCTACGATAAGACGGTCAAGTTATGGGATTGGTCCGCGGGCAAGGAGCTGGCCACTTTCGCGGGACACACCAACATGATCCGCTCCCTAGCCTGGTCTCCCGACGGGAAGACGCTGGCCTCTGGCAGCCATGACAATACGATCTTCCTTTGGGACGTCAGTACGGGCCTGGCACGTGCCCACCTCACAGCACATAACGGGGCCGTCCGCTTCCTGGCCTTTAGCCATGACAGCAAAATACTTGGCTCAGGAAGCAATGACTTCACTGCAAAACTGTGGGCGGTGGACACGGGACGGGAGTTGGCGACGCTCGTGGGCCACGGACACGGTGTGCGGGGAATCGCCTTTTCACCGGATGACAAGACGCTGGTCACGGGCAGCATGGACACTACCGTGCGGGTTTGGGACGTGGCCACGGGTACGGAGAAGATGACGCTCGAAGGGACCGCAAGCGAGGTGCTGTGCGTAGCCTTTTCCCCCGACGGAAAGCTCCTAGCCGCTGGCAGTCAGGATAACAGCGTGAAGCTCTGGGACACGTCGAGTGGCGAGCAGGTGGCGAGTCTATGGAGGAACGTCGGCGAGCGGGTTCGGGGCGTAGCCTTCTCTCCGGACGGCAAGACCCTGGCCACAGCTTTAATGAACGGTCTCGCTACGTTGTGGGACGTGGCCGAGGTCCTGAAGATCGGCAGCGAGGCGCCTCCGGAAGTGGTCAAGGGACAGGAACGGGCCGTGCTGAACGGGCATAAGGCATTCGTCGCGTCCGTGGCATTCATGCCTGACGGCAAGATCCTGGCGTCGGCCAGTCACGACAAAACCGTCAAGCTCTGGGAAGCGGCCACGGGCAAGGAGCTAGCCACCCTCACCGGGCATGTCGGCGCGGTTGTCACTGTGGCAGCCTCACCGGACGGAAAGATCCTCGCCACTGGCAGCTACGACCGGACGGTGAGGCTGTGGGAAGTGCCGACTGGCAAGGAGTTGGCCACCCTCGAGGGACATACCAATGTGATCCTGGCCGTATCGTACGCCCCTGACGGCAAGACACTAGCCTCAGGAGGATACGACCAAACCATCAGGATCTGGGACCCGTCTACGCGTAAGGAAGTGGCCACCCTCGCAGGACATGCTGGCGGGATCAGAGCGCTTGCATACGCTCCAGACGGCATCATTCTGGCATCCGGGGGCACAGACGACACAATTAGATTATGGCATCCGGCGGCGGGCAAAGAGGTGGCTATCCTCGTAGCACACACTGGATCCGTCCACGCTTTGGCATTTTCCCCCGATGGCAAGCTGCTGGCTTCTGCGGGCGCAAGTAATGATGTCAAACTCTGGGATGTAGCCACAGGCAAGGAGCTGCAACCGTTCGAGGGTCATACCAGCTGGGTGCGCTCCGCGGCCTTTTCTCCTGACGGCCGGATGTTGGCCTCGGTAGGGCTGGACGACACAGTGCGTTTTTGGGAGGTCGCGACCCGCAGGAAAATCGCCAGCTTCCCGGTAAATCAGCGACGGATTCATTCAGTGACCTTCTCACACGACGGACAGCTCGTTGCTACAGCAGGAATGGACTGGACGGTGAAACTATGGGATACCCCAAAGACACCGGCTGCCATGATGCCGTCGCCCCCTGCGCAAGGCCGAGGAGGGAGCGACCGGGGTGGAATTCTGTCGTCCTGCCGGATCGATATCCAGAAATTTTGCGGCGACGAAGATCGTGTCGGGCAGTGCCTGCGTCGCAACGAGGCCAGTCTCTCGGCCGAGTGCAAGGCAACGCTCGCCGAGCGGGGAGTCAACCCATGAAGAGCAGCGCCGTTTTTTCCTTGAGCACCACGTTCATCACGCTGAACGAAAATTGTCCCGCTCCAGCCGCGGCGTCAAATTCAATGCTGTAGGGCTGCAGATCCTGGACAGCATCCCTCAGAAAATAAAACGTGCCACGCGTTAGCGAAGACTGTAAGGGCGATGATGGCCGTGTTCACAGGCTCAGAATCTACTTACCCTTGCCCATGTTGCCCATCATATCGCCGCCCATGTTGCCCATCTTGCTGCCACCACCGTCGCCCATCATGTCGCCTCTAGCGAAGCTGTCATAAGCCCCACCACGCAAGAAACCTCCTTGGCCGCCTCCGGCCAAGCCGCCGGAATGGATTTGAGGTTTTTGGGTGGGGTCGGCGGGTGATCCGGGTTCAGTGCTTCCGACGAGCGCTCCGACGGCCGTAAACACCGTCACTGCCGTCAGCGCCGTCAGTGCCAGAATTAATGTGCGCATGGCGCTCTCCTGCCACAGGTGGAGATTTAGTCTTAATTAGGCGCCAAAAAACGCTCTATGTCAATGCACCATGCGCAATGTTTTCGCAATGTTTCCGGCCACTTGGCAGCCAGGAGCCCGGCCTCGATATTACGACAGAACCCCCACCGTTGTGACACACCCCCAGGGTTCCCCGCCTACCCTCAATTACGCGGGATCCTCAAAGGAGGGGCAGATAGGAGAACACGGGGCCCAAGTCGATACGCGGTTGAGATTGCGGATTACGGGATGCAGAAGGCGATCCCGCGTCGAACCTCCGCGCTCGCATTTCTTTCTTCGCCTTTGTCATGTTTGGCGGTCTCCTGAGCGGTGCAGCAAGCTGGAATCTGGATCAACAGCCTTCGCTGCCTTCCCTGCGCTTCGACAGGCTGCTAGCATTCAGTCCGGTACTGTGCTCGTGCGGCCATTCTCGTAAACCCTTCAACGTTGGCCAAAGCGCCCAAAGTTGGGACATGACTGCTTCCGAGCTCCCGGCGAACGGAATGACGCAGACCGCGTCCTCGCCCTACAAATTGCTGTTGGCAACCTTTTTCGCGGCCATCCTGATGAGTGCCGCATTGCTGTTTGCGGTCCAGCCGATGTTCACCAAGATGGTGCTGCCACGGCTGGGCGGCGCTGCCGCTGTCTGGTCGGTCGCGATGGTGTTCTTCCAGGCGACGCTGCTTGCCGGCTATGCCTATGCCCACCTGCTGACGCGCTTCGCGCCAGGACGGGCCTCCGTCCTCATTCATCTCGCGGTGTTGCTGATTGCGTGTTCCGCGCTGCCGCTTCACATCGCCAGCGGATGGGGCCAGCCGCCTTCGCGCGGCGAGGCGTTCTGGCTTCTCGGCCTGTTTGCGGCCTCGATCGGGCTGCCATTCTTTGCGCTTGCCGCCAATGGGCCGCTCATGCAGGCGTGGTTCGTGCGCACCGACCATCCGTCAGCGAGGGACCCGTATTTCCTTTTTGCCGCAAGCAATATCGGAAGCTTTCTCGCGCTCATTTCCTATCCGATCCTGGTTGAGCCGTTGCTGCGGCTTGGCGAGCAGACATGGCTGTGGACCGTCGGCTACTATGTCCTGATTCTGCTTATCGCAGCATGCGGCGTGCTGTTGCTGCGATCGGCCAACTTGTCGCCGGCTGCCGCTACGGCTGGCAGCGAGGAAACCGCGCCGCCCACCTGGCGCGACCGGTTGGCCTTCGTTGGACTTGCGGCGGTGCCCTCCGGCCTTCTGCTTGCGGTCACTCTCCACATTTCCACCGACGCGGCCGCTGTCCCGTTGTTCTGGGTCGTGCCGCTCGCGATTTACCTATTGACGTTCGTTATCACTTTCCAATCTCAGCCGGTCGTTCCGCATTGGCTTGTCATCAAAGCCTTCCCGTTCGTTATTGTGGCTTTGGCCGTTCTCATGATCATCAGCCCGTTCTCGACGATCGTCGGAATCGCCCCTGTCCATTTGAGCGCGTTCTTCGTCATTGCGCTCTTATGCCATGGCGAGCTCGCGCGGCGGCGGCCGGCGCCGCAATTCCTCACCGCCTTCTACATGTGGATTTCGGCCGGCGGCATGATCGGCGGCATCGCGGTCGGGCTGATGGCCCCGCAGGCGTTTAACTGGGTGGCCGAATATCCCCTGTTGATCGCGCTCTCGGTCCTATGCATGCCGGGGCTCGCGCTGCCGACGAAGGGAAACGGCCAATATCTGCTGTTCGGTGTGCTTGCGATGGCGGCGGCACAGCTAACAGTGCTTATGTCGTCAGGCGTGAAGCTCGATGACAACTTGATAACGCTCTCGATCGGCGCCCTTCTCGGCCTGACCGTGGTTTTCTGGCAGGCCCCGCTGGCGTTCGCCGCTATCATCGCATTCGTTTTGGTCCTGGGACACTATCAGTATAACGACGCCATCAATAATTTTGTGGTGCGCAATTTCTTCGGCGTATTGGCCGCCGCGGAAACGCCGAACGGCCGGTTTCGCATTCTTTGGCATGGGGGCATTGGCCAGGGTGCCCAACGCATCCGCGACCGCGACGGAAATCCAGTAACCGGCCGGCCCGAAATGATCTCCGAGTTCCAGGCTGGCGCCGGCATCGCGCAGATATTCGATGCGGTACGTGCCCGCGCTGGCGGACCGATCAGCTATGCCGTGGTTGGGCTAGGCACCGGAAGTCTGACCTGCCAAGCGCGGCCCGAGGACGATGCCATTTATTACGAACTCGATCGTGACGTCATCCGGATCGCGCGCAATCCCAAACTGTTCAACTTCGTGTCGGAGTGCCGGCCCAAGATTCCCATCGTGCAAGGCGACGCGCGGCTGACGATCGCGAACGCCCTTGATGCCAGCTACGATCTGATCTTTGTCGATGCCTTCATCGGCGGTGCGATTCCGATACATCTCCTCACCAGCGAGGCGATGGCGGTCTATTTGCGCAAGCTCAAACCAAACGGTATCGTCGCGATCCACGTGTCGAACTACCACCTTGAGCTTGCGACCGTTGTCGCTGGCGTCGCGCATGCAAATGGCGCGATCACTCGCCTCTACGATGGCGGCGACGTTCAAGAAGATGCGAGCGAGCAGAAGTGGGTCCCTATTGTCGCCGCGGTGGCCGGGAAGGATGAGGATTTCGGGGCGCTCGCCAACTCGAGATTTTGGCCGGTGCTGCCGGCCGATCCTGCTCAGCGCGTCTGGACCGATGACTATTCCAACGTGCTGGGAGCTCTTTTACGCAGGTTGCGACAACGCAGTGAGTCGCTGCCATGAACTGCCTGTCTGCGATTCCGCCACGACGCCCTGCCGCCGCAGCATGGCGCTAGAGGAAATGGCCTCCCGCGGTGTGGCGCCGAGTTTTCCGATCAAGCCACAACCCCGCGGAGGCCCACTAGCGCTGGCGGGGGCATAACGTCAACACTGGCGACTTCGAGGTCTACAACATCGCCAGCATCAAGCTTGACGCGCCGGTTCTCATTCGACAGGATGTCCGCGTTCCGAGAGAGGCACATATTGCCCGAGTCCACACGTTCAGGCGTTATGGGCGCGCGTGGAGAATGGAACATCAGAAACCGGCCGCAGATTGCCGTGGGGCAGATCGCACGGTCATTACGTGGAGGAAACAATGCTGAAAACCCTCGCTGTTGTTCTCACGATGTCGGTTGCCGCGGGGGAGGCTTTAGCCTTCAACAATGCCTCGGGTCTTGCCTCGGGCGCCCTGGTTCCCGTCCAGGACACCCTGCCGGTACAATTGGGCCCAGGGAGTGGGGGCGGCCGCGGCCCCGTTGTATGCCGCATAGTCCGGATTCCCGGGCAGGGTCCAACGCGGGTGTGCGAACGCGCCTTTCAGCGATGCCGGACTGTGGTAATTCCTGGTTCCGGACGTGGTCCGCAACGCGTGTGTGACTGACCTCAGTTGGGGAAAGCCCGACAAGCTGAACTGGCAAAGTGAAGGGCTCAAATTGCACAATTCCTTCTCCAGTCGTAGAGTTCCATAGGCCGACGCCGATGGCGTCGGCCGAGAAGCGAGCAAACCCAGTCACTTTGTATTACGGTGACAGTGCGCTTAATTGACATCGCGGCGCACCGTGAGGAGCGGGGGCCAAGGCCGAAGGGACAGGGCGAATGAACACCGCTAAATTAAGTGGGTGCGGCCGCTGGTCGCCGAGGGCCAGATCGCGGTGGCCGGCGAAACGGTGATCGCGGACCTGCGCTCGGGCCTGCGCGAGCTCACCTTCCGGGTCGGCTGAGGACTGGCCGTTTCATGGTTAATTGGCCCCGCGCGGCGTCCTGTCGGCCCGACGCGGCCTCATGGCGGGACCGCCAAGGACACGCTATATTTCCGCCATGGTGTTCACCCCCTTCGAGCCCGATCCGCCGGTGGCGAAGCGGCGCCGGTTCCGGCCGATTCCGTTGCGCACGCTGGCGCCGAACCTGATCACGCTGCTCGCGCTCTGCGCGGGCCTGACCGCGATCCGTTTGGCGATCGAGCAGAAGCTCGAATGGGCGGTGGCGGCGATCGTCTTCGCCGCGCTGCTCGACGGCATCGACGGGCGCGTCGCGCGCATGCTCAAGGGCACGTCGCGATTCGGCGCCGAGCTCGACAGCCTCGCCGACTTCGTCAATTTCGGCGTCGCTCCGGCGCTGATGCTCTATTTCTGGGGGCTCGCCGAGCTTGGTCATGTGGGATGGATCGCGGCCATGGTGTTCGCGATCTGCGCCGGCTTGCGGCTTGCCCGCTTCAACGTGATGATCGACGACCCCAACCGTCCGGCCTGGGCCGGCAACTTCTTCGTCGGCATGCCGGCGCCGGCCGGCGCGATCACCGTGCTGCTGCCGATCTATGTGTATTTTCTCGGCATGCCCCGGTTCGCCTTCGTGGCGCCGGTGACCCTCATCTACACCTTGGCCATCGCCTTCCTGATGGTGTCGCGGCTGCCGGTCTTCTCCGGCAAGCGGGTCGGCAAGCGGGTGGCGCCGGAGGTGGTGCTGCCGCTGTTCGTCGTGGTGGTGCTGTCCTTCGCGCTGCTGATTGCCTATCCGTGGCCGGTGCTGGCCACTGCGACGATCATCTACCTGGCGAGTCTTCCGTTCGGCTTCATGTCCTATCGCAACCATCAGCGCAGCAATGTGAGCGTGCCGGTGCAGCAGCCCGCGGTGTCGCCTGCAGCGGACGCGAGCACGACGGTCGCCGCCCCGTCGCATTCCGAGCCGCCCGCCGAGCCGGAGCGGCCAGCGCGGCTCAACTGATCGAAGCGTCAGAGAATCCGGGCGCTCGTTACTGCGCCCTCGCCCCGCTTGCGGGGAGAGGGCAGTGAGAGACGTTCTGCAAACACAGTCGGGTGAGGGGCTGCAGCTTCCCCCTCACCCAACAGAGTTTGTTGAAATGCCTTCA
>WNGL01010013.1_pt1 | contig 10966 bp, 10 predicted proteins | sample 5400591 | NCBI WGS metagenome assembly WNGL01 (sample SAMN13153377, study PRJNA577476) | soil metagenome | isolation source: 80 cm soil or saprolite under Garry oak tree replicate 1 | place: USA:California | collected 2016-06-15
CCGCTGGACGGTCGAATCCTTCGCCGGCTTTTGGAAGAAGCCGGATGCCTCCCGCGTGTCGGGCGTTCTCACCGAAGACGGGGTCGGTCATTGGCCCGCCCGATCGGCGTGGTCCGCGGCGCTCCCGCGTACGTGAACGTGATCGCGACGATCCTCCAGGTGTGCCCCGATTTCACGGTCACCGTGGCCGAGCACGCCGCGACTGGCGATTTCACGTTCATCCGCTGGGTTGCCACGAACGGCACCGGAAGGGCGTTTCGAGTTCTTCGGCGTGGACCGCGTGCAGACGCGCAATGGACGCGTTTGTGAGAACCGCATCTACTGTGACGATCCGTTCTTTGCGCGAATAGCCGCAACAATCGCGAGTGGCGGCGAACGGTCGGGAGGATAATGCGCGATTTCGCGGGGAGGGGATCTCGGTATTCAGTACATCGCAGTTCTGCTGCCGGACCAGGGCGCAGCTTCGGACTGCGCAACGACATTGGTAACCGGCGCCACGAGCGTCCAGTGGACGCCAGTTTCGCGAAATTCGAGCAGCGCCTCGCCCTGCAGCGTAGCCGGGACGGCCTTGGTAACCACCAAATGTCCGAAGCCTTTGCGCTCAGGCGTCGTCACGGGCCGACCATCGTATTCCCGCCAAGAGAACCGCAGTGTTCCCGGCTGGGCTCCATTGCTCTCGAGCTCCCAGCGAACTTGCACTCTGCCGGTCTCGACGGCGAAAGCCCCGTGCTTTGCCGCATTGGTGGCGAGCTCGTGCAGCGCGAGTCCGATTTGCTCCGCTGCTGCCGGGGTCAGCACGACATGCGGTCCGGCAGTTTCCAGGCGATTTTCCTCCATCATGGCGGCGAAGGGTGAGAGTTGCGTGCGGATGAGTTCGTGAATTTCGACGCCGCGCCACGCTCCCGCGACGAGCAAATTGTGGATCTCGATCAACGCATCGATGCGTGCCGCAAAGGCCGACTGGAACTCCGCAAACGTCTCGGTCCTGAGAGCGATTTGACGGGCTATGCTCTGGATGACCGCAAGCAGGTTCTTGGAGCGATGGGACAGCTCCCGCATGATGAATTGAAAATGCTCCTCGTAACGCTTGCGTTCGGTAATATCCGTGTTCGTCTCGAGAATCGCGACCGGCGCTCCGTCCGCACCCTTGTGCAGGTCCCAGTGGCTCTGTGAGACCACCTGCTCCCCGCTTTTCGTATATTGTACGACTTCTCCATCCCAGCCGCCGTCCCTGAGCAGAATTTGCTTTATTTCCTCCAACGGCACAGGAAACTCCGTGCGCAACAATTGATGGACGACTTTGCCGACGGCTTCTTCTCTAGTCCAGCCGTAAAGCCGGCGCGCACCCTGATTCCAGAGCGTTATCTCGTCGTGAACGTTGCGGACAAGAACATTGGCGTGATCGAGCACGCGTGCATGTTCGACGAGCTGTCGATTGCTTCTATCGAGCTCCTCCACCATCTTTCGGAGCTGTTCTTCATGGCGCTTTCGCTCGGCAATCTCCTTGGTCATCGCCGCTTGGGCGCGGGCTCTCTCCACTGCGGCCCAGGTGCGCTCCGCGAGCTCTTCGCACAGCGCGACTTCCGCCGCCGTCCAGTGCCGCGGCCGGTCCTGAAAAATATGCAGAGCCGCTTGGAGTCGTCCCTCTTTTACGAGAGGCACGGTGACATGGGCCCGAGCCTGGATTGACCGATACAGCGGGAAGAACGCCTCGTTGCGAGGATCGGCTTCGGTGTCGTCGATCACGCGGGTCTCGCCGCGCATGAGCTGGTCGAGAGCGGCCGAACCAAACGCTTGTAGCGGAAACCGACCGGTGACGTCGGACAGATGGCCTGCATGCCACTGGGCTCTGGCCACGATATACGCAGCGTCGTCGATCTCCGAATATCCCGCGCGAGCTGCACCGAGATATGGCCCGACAGCGCCAGCGACACGAGCCATGATGCTATCGGGATCGGCGATTTTGCGCAGCTGATCGCTCACGTCATGAACGAACCGCTCGCGATCGTCTGCCGACCTGCGCACGGCGACGTCCGCACTCAAGGCCAAGCTCGGAACCGTGATGCTGATCACGAACGCGAGAACCAGGAGAAAGGAATCATTGATGTTGGAGCGGGCAAATGGTCCGCTTTCCAAGGCGGTGCTCCAGACCGCAAAGCCCGCGAGAATGAATGCGGCCGTGGCGGTATCGCGCGGTCCCGATCGCAGAGCCGCCCACATCAGCGGCACAATGGCCAAGAACGCCAGCGACGATCGGTAGGCCGTCTGCTCGAGGAGCGGACTGAAAGCGACAATGCCCACGGCGATAGTCGTGGCGATAATCGCCGCGGAGCGCAGCAGGCCGCGATCGAGCGATGGCGGGGCTGTCCACAATAGGACAACGGGCGTGACGACGAGCGCGCCTGTCAAATCGCCGAGCCACCACGTCATCCATATGGCTGCGAAGTTAGCCGGTTCCGCGTAGCCGGCGAGGCCCAGACTTCCGACGCCGATCGTTGCGCTCGTCATCGTGCTCGGCCCCAGACTGATCAACGTGAACTTGGTCACGCCGATGGGGGTATCGAACGTATTTCGCCCATCGGACCATCGGTTGATCAGCCAGCCGCCGATCACGGCCTCCATCGTATTGCCGAACCCGATCGCACAGGATGTATAGATCGAGCCGGCCGTGATCAGGTTGACGAGGAGCGCCCCGGCAAAGATCGCCGGCCAAATTCGGTACCCCCATAGCAGGACCGCCGCCAAAGCGAGGCCGGTCGGTGGCCATATGGGAGTGGCGCTGGGATGGATGGAGGCCAGGGTCAGGCTGAGCTTGGCCGCCCCGAAATAGACGAAGGCGACAGCGGCAAGCTCGATCAGACGCTTCGGCGATGTGCGGATATCGGCAAGGATTCTTCGGGGGACCATTGGCCAGCCCTCAGGAGTGATCTCCGCGAAACGCCGTTATTTTATGCCCTCAAGATGAGTCTCGAACAGCCCCCGGAGACCAACCGGGGCGAATGTCGAAAAAAATTTGGGACGAATCACGTCCTTTTCTGAATGGCCGTTCACCATCAGAGCAAAATTGAGTATGCGGCCGCGGCGCGTTGCCGCAGCAGCCGAATCAGGTCACGAAGTCCCCGTCGGGTTTGCCTTCGCGCAGCATTTTTTGGCAATACGCATAGAGCGCGTCGTAGACGATCCATTCGGCCGCGTTGACGGCGTGATCGTCCTTGAAGCCGAGATGGCGAAAGCCCTCGGCGATGGCCTCGAGCCCGGGGCCCTCGGGCTGATGATAGAGCGTGTTGTCGGTATCGGCGCCGTTGACGATTTTTCCGAGCAGGACCAGCGCGGGATCGCCGGTGAGATTGTATTTCTTCAGGATCGCCTCGAACGAGCATTCCTTGCCGTGATGTCCGAGCTCGACGTTCTTCACGTCGTACGGAATGGCGTTCAGGCGTTCGGCCTCGTCCATGACCTTGTCGGCAGGCGCGAAGACGAACTGCGCATCCCGGTCGACGAATTTCCGGATGAGCCAGGGGCAGGCGACGCGGTCGACCTTCACGTGCTCGCGGGTAATCCATTTCATGGAATCCTCCTCGTTCTTTGCCGCCCATCGGAACAGGGCCGGATTGGAAGAGGCCGCCGGCCGAGGCGGCCTCGTTCGGTGCGATGTCATTTCCAGAACGGCTGGCGTGCTTCACGCTCGGCTTCCTCGCGCGTAATGCCGATGTCCTCCAGCAGCCGATCCTGGAGGTCCAGTAAAGCCTGTCGCTGCTGCCAGCGATCATGCATTCGCTCGAGGGCCCGCACCCACCCGAAGGGGGATGGTACGCGTACAGCCAGCGGCCGAACGACGCCGATCTTCAGTGGTGCTGAGCGGGAACAAGTAGTGCTGCCGCAAGACATGTCTCATCTCCTCGGCGGAGCGAAACAACGCTTGGCTGCTGGGCAGCTGACCGGGCGGTTGTCGCTGGCCCGGAACTGACAAGATACGCGACGATACCGGGAAAACAATTGGGCGCTCGGGTAGGGAGCCTGCATTCCCCGGCAACTTCACTTGTCAAGCACCCGGTTACGCCGCCGGGCGATGGAATTTGACGCATTCGCGGGCGTGCTCGATCGGTTCCCGCGGCGGAAGCGACGCGTTGAACCGCGCTACGCTCGGCCAGGCGGCCATCCGCGCATTCCACCGCTCGATCGCGGGAAACCGCGGGATCAGCTTCTTGCCTTCCGGCGTGAGACCGAAGGCGAACAGCGTTGGCAGCAGGAAGAAATCCGCCATGGTGATGCTGTCGCCGACGAGGAAGGGCCGGCCGTCGGCAAGCTCCTGTTCCATCACCTCGAGCGCCCTGATCACGTGCGGCATCGCCCGCTGCACGATCCGATCGTTTCCGGGAATTCCAAGCTCCGGGTAAACGAGCCGCTCGTGACCGACGTGGTAGATCATTTCCGGATAGAAATAGGCGTTGAGGTTGCCGATCCACTGGTTCATCCGCGCCCGCTTGCGCGGCTCCTGCGGAGTCAGCTTCGGTCCGTCGAACACCTCGTCCACATAGGCGGCGATCGCGCTCGTCTCGTAGAGCACGAAGTCGTCGTGCTGGAGCGCGGGGACGCGGCCGAACGGATGCCGCTCGAGGTGCACCGGGAGGTACATCTCGGTTTCGGTATCGTGGAAATGGTAGTCGACGCCCTTCTCGGTGAGGATCAGGCGCACGACCTTGACGTAGGTGCTGCGTGGAAAGCCAAAGACGGTGACCGGCATGGGTTTCTCCAAGCCGCCGCCAGGGTTCGGATCTGCAGGGGAAACGACATTTCGCCAACAGCCCTCCACCCGGGAAGCGGGTAAAGTGCAGTGCTTGGGCGAAACGCCTTGGGAAAGCCGGGCGACTGCGTTCGAGCCCGACGCGGCACATGTGGGCCCAAACGCGGCAAAAGTCAATCAGCCGACGCGCTTTTGTGCCCGCGGCCAAATCCCACGGCGACTTGCAGGGAATTGATGACTTTTTCAGTCGGTGCCGCTAATACTTTCGGCGCAATTCGCGAATATCACGCCTTCGCGGCACGATTCGCCGGGAACCGAGATCGAAACACGGGAAAGCGGCCATTGGGGTCGGCCGCCCAGCGAGGACGGTATGAGCAAACTGAATAGCGCGGCGGGTGCCGAGGCCGAGATCGATTGCGACGATATCCTCTATCCGTCGGCGGTCCCTTTCGTGCTGGTGCACTTGGTCTGCTTCGCGGCCATCTGGACCGGGATCACCTGGGAATCGCTTGCCATGTGCATCGTGCTCTATTGGGTGCGCATCTTCGCTATCGGTGCCGGATATCATCGCTATTTTTCGCATCGGGCCTATTCCACCAGCCGGGCTTTCCAATTCCTGCTGGCCGTGCTGTCGCAGAGTACGGCCCAGAAGAGCGTGCTGTGGTGGGCATCGAAGCACCGTCATCATCACCTGCACTCCGATACGGAGCGTGACGTGCACTCGCCGCGTCACACGGGCTTCGTGTACAGCCACCTGGGCTGGATCTTCCATCGCAAGCACGACAAGGCCGATCTCGTGAAGGTCGGCGACCTGAGCCGCTATCCCGAGTTGCGGTGGCTGCACCGATACGAGCTCGTCCCCCCGATCGCGCTGGGGTTCGTCTGCTTCCTGGTGGGCGGATGGCCCGGCCTGGTGATCGGGTTCTTCTGGAGCACCGTGCTGGTCTATCACGCAACGTTCTGCATCAACTCGCTCGCCCACGTGCGGGGAAGCCAGCGCTATCTCACGGCCGACGATTCGCGGAACAATTGGCTGCTCGCTCTCTTCACGATGGGGGAGGGCTGGCACAACAATCACCACGCTTATCAGAGCAGCGTGCGCCAGGGATTCAAGGTGTGGGAGATCGACCCGACGTTTTACGCTCTCAAGGCGCTGTCCTGGCTCGGGGTCGTCTGGGACCTGAAGACGCCGCCGCCGTCGGTTCTGCGCAACGAGCATAGGCTCGGATCGCGGGTCGTCGAGCGAGCGGCCGCGCAGCTTGCGGCAACGTTCAATTCCGAGCGGATCGCGCTGGCGATCGCGGCCGCCGTGGAGAAATCCGATCTGGCCGCGCTCCAGGAGCGGCTCGCTCACGCGCGGCACTCCGCCGTCCAGGTCCTTACCGACATGGGCCTGCCGCATTTGCCGAGCCGAGATGAAATTTTCGCTCGCGCGACGGCCATGTTCGCCAAGACGCCTTCCCTCGAGGAAGTAGTCGATCGGGCGTACGGGCTCCTCGTCGAAGCAATTGGCAATCGGCTGCGAATGAACGGTTTGAACGCCGCCGCATGATCGGGCCACGGGGCGGCAAAACGCTTCGTGCGGCTGCCGTGCCGGCCTCATCCGGCGCCCGTCAGAGGTCCGCCCTCATCCGATTCGGCTTGCAATCAGCCACTTTTCAGCAAACGCTCGCCTCGCAAATCCCCGCTGATTCGGGGCAGAAGCGAGGAAAGGATTTCGCGATGACCAAGAACGAGCTGATCGCGGCGGTGGCCGGCAAGGCCAGCATGACCAAAACAGCCGCGGCTTCCGCCGTCGATGCAACCTTCGATGCCATCACGGCCGCGCTCAAGAAGGGCGGCGAAGTGAAGATCATGGGTTTCGGTCATTTCCGCGTGGTCAAGCGTGCCGCCCGCGAGGGCCGCAACCCGCGCACCGGCATGCCGGTTAAGATCAAGGCGGCCCGGCGTCCGCGATTCTCGGCCGGCAAGGCTCTCAAGGCCGCGGTAAACCGCTAAAATTCTTGGCGTTGCGTCTCCCCGACGAGTTCCCTGGCACCTGCGGTATCCGCGCGCGGGTAGTGTTCACGCGTGGGGGACGTATGGCGGACGCGGGTGGCATTGTGATCGTCCTTGCCTTGACGCGCGGATCGCGATGGGCATTTGAGTCACGGCCGGGGCTACCATGTACAAACGCATTTTGGTGCCGGTCGACGGCAGCGAGACCGCCAATCGGGCGCTGCGCACGGCAGTCGCCTTGGCCGCAGAGCAATCGGCGGCGCTGCACGTCGTGCATGTCTCCGAGGAAACGCCGCTCTACGTTTCCATGGACACGCTGCCTTATCCGCCTGCAGACCTGATGGAAGCGCTGCACAAGGAGGGCGAGGGAATTCTCGCTGAAGCGGTTGCAACGGCGCGGAACCAAAACATCCAAGCAGATGGCAAGCTGCTCGTGATCGATGGTCCCGGCCGGGGGATTTCGGAGGCGATCGAGCAGCAAGCCGAGCATTGGAATGCGGATCTCATCGCGATCGGCACCCATGGGCGGCGCGGCTTTCGCCGTCTCCTGCTCGGAAGCGTCGCGGAAAATCTCATCCGCGTCTCGACCAAGCCGGTGTTGCTGATCCGCGGCGCGTGATCGGGCATGCCGGATCGGCACCAGGCGCCGCTGTCGCCCGCCCTTGCGCTGGGCCGCCGACCGGCGATATTGCTTGCGTAGGGCGGTTAGCTCAGCTGGTAGAGCATCTCGTTTACACCGAGAGGGTCGGCGGTTCGAGTCCGTCACCGCCCACCAGCAAATCAGAGATTATCCGGCATTCGGAAGAGAATACGCGCCGCGCGCTGCGCCGCGAACATCGGCAGTGCTTGCCCTGCTTCAAACCGCAACGTGCCGAAGACCGAGGGCTTCGCCGCGTTCCGATCCTCGGCGTGAGCCGCGCGGCCCCTCATGCGTCCGGACGGAAATCCACGATCTTGTAGAGGGCATCGATCACTTCCTTGCCGATGCGCTTCTCCATCTCCTTGTGCACGGGCAGCACCGCCTGTAGCCAGGATCTCCGCTCCTCGGGCGTGAGCGGGTAGACCTGCACCTTCCCGGTCTTCCGGATCGCCTCGAGCGACTCGTCGTTTTCCTGCTTGGCGATGGCGTTGAAATACTCCGACGCCTCGGCCATCGCCTTTTCGAGCGGCGGCCGTACGTCGGCGGGCAATCCTTCCCAGAACTTCTTGTTGGTGACCACGGCGTAGGAGAGATGGCCGTGGTGCGAGACCGCGATGTATTTGACCACTTCGTAGAACTTCTGCGTCCAGATGTTCGACGGCACGTTCTCCAGGCCGTCGACGACGCCGGTCTGCAGTGCCTGATAGACCTCGGAGAACGCCATCACCTGCGGGATGGCGCCCCAGGCCTTGGTCGTGGCGTTGAGGACCTTCGAGCCTTGGATGCGAAGCTTGAGACCCTGGAAGTCCTTGACGTTGTGGATCGCCTTGTTGGCGGCCATGACGTGGAAACCATTGTCCCAATAGGCGAGGCCCTTTACGCCATTGGCCTCGAGCTTGTCGAACATCCTCCTGGCCAGGTCGCTGTTCGCGAATTTCCTGAATGCTGCCTCGTCGTTAAAGATGAACGGCAGATCGAGCGCATCGAACTCGGTGAAACCGAGCGGGCCGAACTTGGCGGTGGACGGCGCGAGCATCTGCACCGCGCCGAGCTGCAGGGCCTCGAGCTCCTCCTTGTCCTTGTAGAGCGCGGAGTTGGGATAGACCTCGACCCGGACCTTGCCGTTCGTGGATTTCTCGACGAGCTCCCTGAATTTTTCCGACGCCTTGCCCTTCGGCGCATCGGTTGCCACGACGTGGCTGAACTTGATCACGATCGGGCCTTGCGCGGCGGCCGGCTTGATTCCGGCCGCAGCAGCGACCGCCAGCGCGGTCGAGCCTTGCAAAATCTCGCGTCTATTCATTTTCCCTCTCCTGGAACATTCTTATGGTCAACTGGCGGCTCGCCCATCGCGGCGCGGTTATAGCGGCGCCGACCCTCCGTGACCAGCGTGTGGCGGATGCCTGCAACGGGGCGCCCGCCGGCGGTCGGGCTCAACAGGGAATCGCCAATATGTGAATAGAAATCGCTTTCAAAACCAAGGGATCAACTTACGTGGCGCTCGTTCCGGCATCGCGGCTGTGTTCCGCTCCCTCGCCACGTTGCATGGGCACGACGTTTTCGCTGGACGGCGGCGCCGTGTTCTGGGTCGAACTTTTGTCGGCCTTGAAACCGCGAATGGCCCATCCGGCAGCCATGGCGCAAAGCAGCAGAGCGATCGGCGGCCCGAAGAACACCACCGGTATGGCAAGGAAATCCCCGACCGTCTTCAAGGCCTGGGCCATGGCGGAAAGAATGAAATAGATCGTCCAGCTCATAAGCCATGCGGCGGACACGAGCAGCCATAGGCGAAACAGCCCGCGACGCCAATTCAGCGGGGCAACATCCTCGTTCGAGGCGAACGGCCCCCGGATGCGTCGGTAGAGTGCCATTGTCGAACCTCGCGAACTGCAATTCTGCATACCCTTGTTGCGCATTCTACTCCGCGGCCAGCCGGCGGCAAAGCGGGCGATGAAGGCGGGGGGTCCGGACGCCGGAGAATCCGGATGGAGCACATCCGGTGCGCAAAGCGGGCGGAGAGCCCATTTCGGCCGGAAGGCCTGCTGCAAACCTCGCCGACGATCCTGCCCACGCGGTGATCGAGCCGCGTGGGCAGGACGTTGCGCGCGAGGGGATCTCAATATCGATCGAAGCGTCGATCGAAACGGCGCTCGCGGCGTTCATCGCGACGTTCTTCACGCCACACCCAGCCGCGCCAACCCGCCGGCCCGCCCCATCCAAGGCCGTGCCGCCAATTGTATCCGCACCAGTACCAGCCCGGACCCTGCCAGCCGTCCGCATACCAGCAGTGCCTCCTCCCCATATGGATGTACTGGCTCTTCGCGATGATGCCGAGAGAATCCGCAGCCATGCGGATGCCGCCGAACGTTCCGGCCGCCGCTTCGGCACTTCCTGCCATCAGCGTCCCGCCGGCAACGAATGCGGCCATTGTCGCGCCGCGATGATCAAGTTACGCATGCGATCTCCCTGGTGGTTCGGACGACGAGCAGCCGCTCTTGGCAGCTTCGTCCGGATTCCGTATGGCGAGGAGGATTGTCCAAACTATGTCGATGCTCAGCCACGCAATGAAACCGCCGCTTTGTTCCGAACGATTGCATCATGAGCACTAGTGCTGGATGGATGATCTACGGCGCCTACGGCTTCACCGGTCGCCTGATCGCACGGGAAGCCAAGCGCAAGAATTTGCGCCCGATTCTGGGCGGCCGGCGCGAGGGGCCGGTCCAGGCGCTGGCGGCGGAGCTCGACCTCGAGTGGCGATGCTTCGATGCGAACGATCCGACCGCGGCAGCGGCGGCGCTCGGCGATGTGGATATCCTGCTCAACTGTGCCGGTCCGTTCGCGACCACGAGCGGGCCGATGGTCGACGCGTGCCTCGCAAGCAGGACGCATTATCTCGACATCACCGGCGAGATCGATGTCTTCGTCGCCGCGCACGCACGGCATGCGCAGGCGGAAACCGCCGGCATATTGGTCTGCCCCGGGGTCGGCTTCGATGTCGTTCCGACCGATTGCGTTGCCGCCGTCCTGAAGGAGGCGCTGCCGGATGCCAATTCTCTCGCACTCGGCTTCGACGCGGAGGGAACGCCGAGCCCGGGAACGGCCAAGACCATGGTCGAGGCCCTGAGTGCCGGCGGGCGCATTCGCAGGGACGGCAGGATCCTCGAGGTGCCGTTCGCCTATCGCACCCGGACCATCGATTTCGGCCGGGGAAACGCCTTGGGAGTGACGATCCCCTGGGGCGATGTCGCCACCGCCTATTATTCCACCGGGATTCCCGATATCGAAGTCTATGTCCGCACTTCGGCGGCGGCGGTCTTCGCCATGCGCTGCTTGAATCTTTTGCGGCCGATCGTGCATCGGGCGGCGCCCTGGCTGCGGCGATGGGCCGCGAGCAGCCGGGGGCCTTCCGAGGACCAGATGCGGCAGGAAACGAGCTATGTCTGGGGCGAGGCGCGCAATGCAGCCGGCACAATTCGCACCGCGCGGCTGACGACGCCGAACGGCTACCGCCTCACGGCGGATGCTGCGATCCTGATCGTGAAAACCGTGCTGGAGCACCGCCCGCCGGGCGGCTATTACACGCC
>WNGL01010014.1_pt1 | contig 10966 bp, 13 predicted proteins | sample 5400591 | NCBI WGS metagenome assembly WNGL01 (sample SAMN13153377, study PRJNA577476) | soil metagenome | isolation source: 80 cm soil or saprolite under Garry oak tree replicate 1 | place: USA:California | collected 2016-06-15
CGGCGCAGTTCGTCGTCGTGTCCGCGACCAAGGGCCAGGCCAAGGCCATAAAGCGCTACTACCTCGCGCTCCTCAAGAGCCGGCCGGAATTGGCCGCGATGGTCGTCGGGGAGACCGACGAGAGCGTGAGCCTCTCGAACGGGATCGACCTTGTGGTGCTCGCGGGCAACTACCGCACGGTCCGCTCGGGCACCATCGTGAGCGCGATCGTGGACGAGGCCGCGTTCCTCAAGTCGGAGGAGGATGGCGCGAGCAACACGGACGAGGAGCTCGTCGGCGCGCTGCTCCCCGGCATGGCGACGATCGACGACGCGATGCTGATGGTCCTGTCGTCGCCGCACCGCGAGCAGGGCGTCCTCTACGAGGCCTACCGGGATCACTTCGGGAACGACGAGAGCGACGACGTGCTCGTCGTGCAGGCGGACACGCGCGCGCTCAACCCGACCGTGAAGCAGTCGGTCATCGACCGGCTCTACGCGAAGGACCCGGTCAAGGCCGCGAGCGAATACGGGGCGAGGTTCAGGACCGACCTGTCCGACTTCATCACGCGCTCGGCGCTTGAGGCGTGCGTCTCGCCCGGCGTGGACCTCCGGCCGCGGGTGCCGGGGCGCCAATACAAGGCCCACGTCGATCCCTCCGGCGGCTCGGGGCAGGACAGCTTCACGCTCGCGATCGGATCGAACGTGAACGGGAAGGCCGTGCTGGACCTGCTCCTCGAATACCGGCCGCCGTTCAAGCCGAGCGAGGTGATCGCGCAGATCGCGGCCGTCTGCCGTGCCTACGGCGTCGAGACGGTCACCGGCGACTCGTATGCCGGCGGCTTCTCCAAGGAGCAGTTCGAGAAGCAAGGCCTGGTCTACGAGAAGTGCGACCGCAACAGGTCGCAGCTGTATTTGGACTTCCTGCCCCTCGTGACCAGCGCGAGCGTGGACCTGCTCGACGACCAACGAATGATCGCGCAGTTCGCGGCCTTGGAGCGGCGGACGGCGAAGGGCGGAAGAGACTCGGTAGACCACAAGCCGGGGGCGCACGACGATCTTTGCACCGTCGTCGCGGGCGCGCTGGTCGCGGTCGGCGCGTCGGACGCGCCGCAGTTCAGGGTTCGGTGCCTCTAGGGCGGAGACGAGAGATGGAAATGAAATTCATGACGACGGCCGGGACGCTGGCGATGAAGGGCGGGACCTTCAGCGGCGTCGCCAACCGGGCGAACTTCCGGGACTACGGCGACGACGTCGTCGAGTCGATGGCGTGGACGAAGGGCGACTCGCCGATGCGGGTCCCGCTGCTCGCGCAGCACGAGGCCAAGGACGTGATCGGCCGCGCGGAGCTGCGGGAGAACCCCTCGGTCGGGCTCGTCATCACCAAGGGGATCTTCGCGGACGGCGTGACGCTGGCCGAGGACTACAAGAAGCTGGTCGCGGGCGGGTTCCTGGACGGGATCAGCGTCGGCTACTCGGTGATCGACGGCTACCGCGGGGGCGACGGCGCCCGGCACCTGACCGCGCTCAAGCTCCACGAGGTCTCGCTGGTCACGTTCCCGATGAACGCGCTGTCGCGGGTGACGAGCATCTCGGACGCGAAGCAGCTCGCGGAGCTCCTCGGCGCGATCCGCAGCACGCGGCTCAGGATGGTCGCCCGGCACGAGGCGGACGAGTCCGCGGCCGAGGATCTGGCGGCGCTGCTGCGCGGTATGAAGGAACAGATCGTCGCGGGCAGCCTGCTCGCGGAGATCAAGAGGATGCGAAAGGAAGTGACGCGATGATCGCGATCGACACCACCAGGATCGACGAGCTGGAGCGGGCGCACGCCGCGGCTCCGGGAGAACTTGCCACGGCCGAAGAGCGGCTCGACGCGGCGAAGACGGATCACGACGCCGCGCGGGTCGCGTTCCAGGCGACGCGCGCGCGGGCGGAGCTCGGGCACCTGCCGCAGTCGGCCCTCACGCAGGCGGAGCGGGCGCTCAAGTCCGCGCGGGCGGAGCTCGACGCCGCCGAGGACGCCCTGGCCATCGCGGTCGAGAAGGGCGGGATCCTCGTGCGAGCGCTTGCCGACGAGTGGAAGAAGGCCCGCGCCGCCGCCGCGCCGCGGTTCCTGGCCGAGGGCGCGCGCGTCGCGAAGGCCGTCCAGGCCCATCTCGACGCCCTCGCCGCGCTCGCGGCCGAGTCCCGCGAGCTGGAGTCCGCGCTCGAACACATGTCCACGGGGAACACCGTCACGGGCGGGCGACTCTTCGACGCGGGCGTCGAGCCCGTCGCCGCGGCGCTGGCCTTCCTCCGCTCGCCTGAGCTGAAGGCGCTCGCGCGGCGCTGGTCGATCGCGCCCGGAGCCGCGGCGCTCGCGAGCGAGTGATGGAGCCGAACCCCCAGGACACGGCGGGGCTGCTCGCGCGGGTCGCCGGCCGCGTCCGCGCGATCGGCGCGCGGTTCGACGACAGGTTCCAGGCGGCCTTCGAGGCGCCCGAGGAGACGAACGCCCGGCGCGCGGGCCTGCCGACCTACTCGCGCCGGAACCCCAACCCCGCGTGGGGCTCGAAGACGCCGGGACCGGGCGACCGCGTGGTCGGGCGGCAAGTCGTGAGCGAGGGCGAGAGGCCGTTCGGCGAGACGATCTCGCGCGGCCACTGGGCGGTCGGAAACATTGATTGACGCAAGGAGAGCGAGATGAGAACGGGAACGATCACCAAGGCGGAGCGGAGACAGATCGGAATCGAGATCGTGTGGGACGGCGAGACGACGGTGTCGCCGTATCGGCACGACGAGTGCGTCAACCCCGTCGACGACATGATCGACATGCTCGATGGCTTCGGCGTCGCGGCGGGAATGCGCGTGCAGATGCTGCCCGAGCGCCGCTTCCGACTGCTCGACGAGCCGCGCGCAGTCGGCCGACGCTGAGCGAGGCATCCGGAAAGGACCGTTGAACCAACGTGTCCTTCCGGCTCCCACCACGACATTATTCGCGCGCATATGGGACACCTCTACAAGCGCAACCAAACCTGGTGGATGAAGTATTACAAGGACGGCCGCGCGTTCTACGAGTCGAGCCGCACCGCCAACCACAAGAAAGCCGATGGCATCCTCAAGCAGCGCGAGGGCGCCATCGCGGCCGGCGAGAACGTGACGCCCGCGCACGCGCGGTTCAAGTTCGCCGACGCGCTCGCGGACTACCTGATCGATCAGGAGGTCAACGACCGCGTGGGCATCGCCAAGTTCAAGCGCCGGCTTGAAATCCACGTAGAGCCCTACTTCCGCGGGCGCCGGATGGCGGGCCTCGAGACCGCCGACGTCCGCCTCTACACGCTGAAGCGCAGGCGCGAGGGCGCGAGCAACGCGACCGTCAACCGCGAGCTCCAGGCCCTGCGCCGCATGTTCACGCTCGCGATCAAGGCGGGCAAGCTGCTCCGCAAGCCCCACATCCCCCTGCTCCAAGAGGACAACGTCCGCGTCGGCTTCTTGGAGGAGGCCGACGTCGCGAAGATCCTGCCGCTGCTACCGCGCGACCTCTCGCACGTCGTCGAGTTCGCGTGGATCACGTCGTGGCGCGTGGCGTCGGAGATCCTCGTAATGCAGTGGCGGCAGATCGACTTCGAGGCCGGCGAGATCCGGCTCGACCCCGGCACCACGAAGAACAAGCAGGGCCGCGTGTTCCCGATGAACGCCGACCTGCGGCGCATCCTAGACGCGCGGAAGGCCTTGAAGAAGGAGGGCCGCAAGCTGGTATTTACGCGCAAGGGTATTCCCATCGTCTCCATGCACAAGGCGTTCAGGGCGGCGTGCAAGGAGGCGGGCGTCGGCGATCGGATCCTCCACGACCTGCGGCGCTCGGCCATCAGGCGCATGGTCCGCAAGGGCATCAGCGAGACGGTCGCGATGAAGCTCTCCGGCCACAAGACGATGAGCGTCTTCCGGCGCTACGACATCACCTCGACCGACGATCTTCGCGACGCCGCGCAGCGGCTGGAGCAGACTCCCTAGGCGAATGTTCGCCTATAAGCCTGCCCACCTTCGTCACTACTCGCGCGACGGTCTCCGGCGCCACTTGGTGCTCCCAGATGCGCAGCACGCGCCAGCCCCGGCGCCTCAATACGCGCGACTGTTTCGCGTCGCGCGCCCTGTTGGCCGCGATCTTCTCGCTCCACCAAGCGCTGTTCGTCTTAGGCACGCCGAAGTGCCTCGGGCAACCGTGCCAGAAACAGCCGTCGATGAAGATGCAGATTCTGGCGCCTGGAAACACGATGTCGGCCGTGCAACGAAGATCGGGTTCGGGCCGCGCGTCTGTCTTGAAGCGGAGCCCATCGGCCCGCAGGGCCGATCGGAGAAGGCGCTCCGCGGCCGTGATCCGGCCGACATTCGCCTGCATGACGCGCCTCGTCGCCGCGGAAGATGCGGCGGGGGCTCGCGCGCGGATGGAGAGCCGCGGCCTCACGGGACTATTCTATTCGTCGGCGTCCTCTGGCATCTCGTCCACGATGTCTTCGATCTCTGCCGGTTGAGGCTTCACCCTCGGCATCGAAAACTCCTCGCCGTCCACACTGACGGTCAGCAGGTCGTCGGTCATCGCGAGGATGATCTCAGGCATCTGATCGGGTAGCTCGTCGAGCAGCGCGGCGATCGGCGCGTGGACGTATTTCTCGAGGAACCTGCCCATCGTCGGCCCGGCGGTGCCCTCGAGGTGCTTCCACGCGGCGGCGCCGATGTAGACTTCACCGCCCTGCGCTTTGAACGCCTTCGTCAGCTCGTCGAGCTTCGGGTTCTTGGTCGGGTCGAGGACGACGAGCACCGGCACGTATCCGCTCGCGCGGCAGTCGCCAGGGAAGTCTAGCTCCTCGCCCCACCTGCCTTGGCCAGAGGCCGCGATGGTGACCCGGATCTTGAACTCGTATGCCCGGTCCCCTCGCAGGCAGTCGACCTGCCTCCCCTTGTTTCCGTCCTTCTGCCTCTTGACGGGACTCTTCTTCGCGCTCGCCGGCGTGCCGCCGATCGCGGCGGCGATGATCGGCTCGAACAAATAACCTGTCTCTTGGCCCGCGCGGTTATCGATGTCGAACATCCACTTGCGCCAGAGTAGGAAGCCTGTGAGCGCCCGTGCGCTCATGCCGCCGAACTGGAGGAGCCCCCTGGGGCCGACCTGATCGATGGTCGGGATCGGCTGCGTCTTGAGGATGCGCTCGTATTTCAGGCGAGCCTTGTGCATCGAGGCGAGGCAATGGAAGTAGGTGTCGGCGTTCGGGTCGAGGGCGACCAGCCGCTCGAAGAGCGCCGCACAGTCGTGCCCGCCGATCTCCAGGTTCGAGAGCGGGCCGGCGGAGAAGAACTCCGGTGCGTCCTTCGGCAGTTCCGGAAACTTCGCCGACACTCCGAGATCGCGTGCGATCACTGCGATGAGGAACGCGCACGCGCCCCCGCTGAGCGCGACTCCCTGCCCGCCGCCGCTGAGAGCGCGGGCCTTCTCCAGTATTGCGCGCTGCGCCTGCGTCAGCGCCATAGGTCCAGCTGCTCGGTCGCGCGCTCGGGCCGCTCGCTGAACCTCTTGTTGACCCGGCGCGTGATGTCGTCGAGCGCCGGGCTCATGCCCTCGGACATGGTCGGAACGAACGAGACGAGCCGGCCGTCGCCGTCCGCCACAATGGCGGTCTCCATGTCGCGACGAAGCGACTCCGCGAAAACGCGCCCAAGCCGAACCGGCACGGCGTTTCCAATCAGCTGCATCCGCTCCACAGTAGTGCCGACGAACTTGAACGTGTCGGGGAACGTCTGGAGCCTCGCCGACTCTCGGAGCGTCAGATAGCGGTCCTCTAACGGGTGCAGGAACTCGGAGCGCGCGGCGCCGGTGATCGCCTTGCTAGGCGCGTCGGCGCGCAGCCGGCGCATACCGGCAGGCGCGCCGCCCCTTCGCTCGGTCGGCGTGCCATCCTGCACTCGCCTGAAAGCGCGGCGCTTGTAACTGTCGTGCCAGAGATCCGTCGAAAGATCCCGCATCGTCTGTCCGGGCTTAAGAGCGAGCGCGCGCGTCAAGTCGATGCCCTTCAACGGGACCGACCAGTGGTCCTCGGGATCGCCGGGAGGCTCGCTCGCCGCCGGAGGAAGCCCCGCCAGAGCCTCGCCGAGGGTGGGCGTCGGCGGCAGGTGCCGGGCCGCAAGTGTGGCGCCCGGCGCGCCGAAGGCCGAGTGGGTGGGCTCTGGAAACGTGGGCGTCCATCCGAGACCGCCGATGCCGATGACACGCTTCCGGTGTTGCGGAACACCGTAATTGGCCGCGTTTACCTTGCGCAAGTGGATCTGGTAGCCGGCCGCGACGAGCGGCTCCAATAGTTCGAGGACGCGCCGTCCGCCCTCGGCGGTAAGGAAGCCTTCGACGTTTTCGAACATGAACGCTGCCGGCCGCAGCCTCGCGATCGTCTCCGCGAACCAGCCTACGAGGCTGTTGCGCTCGTCCTCCGCCTGCCTGCGGCCCGCGGTAGAGAACCCCTGGCACGGCGGACCGCCGACGATCACGTCGGTCTTAGGCAGCGGAAAATCGGTAACGTCGCCCTGCGACGCGGGGCAGCTTGGGAAGTTCGCTTTATGGGTATCGACCGCGGTAGGCTCGCGATCGAGGGCGAGCTTCAGGTCGAATCCGACCTCGACGAAACCATGAGACAGGCCACCGCCGCCGCAGAACAGATCAAGAACTGTGTAGCGCATGGGGCTGGTCAATCATCCGCCGCAAGGAACCCTCGGTCAAGACTTTATGGGGCTCCCCGAATCGAAGAAGAACGTCGGACCGTTGCTCGGCCAGTAGAACTCGCTTCCCGTGAACGTCACCATGCCCCGCGGCTGCTTCGCAATCCGCGCGTAGAACTCGCTGTCCTTGTGACCTGGCAAAAAGATCGTCTGGTATCCGTAGGCCATCGCGAAGCTCTTGAACTCCTGCGGCTCCTCAATCCTGAACAGCGTCGGCGGCGCAAGCTCGGGGCGGATGATCCTGAAAGAACCCGGTTCTTTCAACTCAGGGTTCTTGATCCGCGCGCGGACCACGTCGAGCTCGGGACGGTATATGAAACGGTAGCCGAGCGCGGCGAAGAAAGCGAGATACGCGCTCCGCAGCCAGCTCGCTGCGGCACGGTCGACGGAGAACGCGGGAAACTCCACGTTCATCTTGAAGTCCTGCCACTTGCCATCGACGGTCGCGGCGCTGAAATCGCCCTGCACCGCGTCCTGGGATGCCTTCGAGCTTGCCTTGGGCACGCCGAACACCAGCACGCCGCCGCCGCCCGCAGTGATCCTGACGGGCATCCGGCCCGACTCGGTGCGGAGGTTCGCCTTCATATCGTGAACTTCGCCACGCACGAAGCCGATCAGATCCGCCTCCAGCCGGGCATGACTGTCTGCGGAGTGGCCGCCCTCGCTGTTGCATTCTTCGCACGTGAGAACCATCCTGTGGCCGCCCAGGCTCTCCGGCGGAACATGCTCCCGAGTGAGCACACCCGCCGTGAGAGCATGCTCATTAAAGATTCTGAGACAGATGGGACATACGTAGAAGCTGTCCGCGGGAATGCGGGCGGCGAGGCTGGGGAAGGCGCGCTTGAACGACTCGCAGCCCTGATCGAACCACGCCCGGCTCTTTGTCGGCCGCGCCGCTACTCGTGGGTCGTTCTGCATGCGATCATTATCGCATCCGGGAACGCCAAGCTGTCGGCGCACCATGGCGCTACTGTCCGCTACTTCCCAAGAGCCGCGAGCTCTCGTTTACGCGCCTTCTCGAACGCGGCGCGCGCTTCCTTCTTCAGCCGCTGGATGTTCTCGATCAGTCGATCGGCGTGAGCGTCGAAGATGTCCGGCGTGTATTCAACCGGCGTCAGGCGGTGCGTCTCGTCGTCCCATCCTGGGAAGACGCCCGTGCTGAACGTCTGGAGGTAGATGGCGCCCGCCGCAGGACCCGCCATCGCGCCCGGCTCCTTGGGGTCGTAGAACAAAAGGCCCAGGGTCTGAAAGTTCGACATCGGCTCCTCCTTCGCGACCGTTTTACGAATGCGGCGACTCTCCAGCAAGCGTATCAAAAGCGGCGGTTGGCCATCACGACCACACGGCTAGGATTTGCAGGAGCGAGCCCGCCGCAACCAGAGCAATGCCTAGGCGCCCGAGGCGCGAATATAGGCGCGCCTTCGCGATCTCGGACGTGTCCACGTCGGAGGTGACAATCGTGGTCGTGCCCTTGGGGTTTACGTCGGGCGGCAGGCCGAACTGGAAGAGCAGCACACAGCCGACGATGGTGATGGAGAGACCGACGGTGTTGAGGAGGCGCGGGTCCATCGCGCGATGATTCTACTCGTCGGCGCGACGGTTACAAATACGGTTACATTCCAAGAAGAGACGCGAAAAAAGGTTGGAGGCGCCGCCCGGATTTGAACCGGGGATGGAGGTTTTGCAGACCTCTGCCTTACCACTTGGCGACGGCGCCGGTCGGAATCGAATTGTACGAGAGGGGTTCCGGCCGCGGATTATGGGCGGCTACAACAGCGTGAACGAGGCGAGGCGTGCATCATGTCGTCGCGTCCTGTCATGTCGTCGCGTCCTGCAATGCGCGCTCGGCGGGCTGCAGGAGTCCCTCACCGAGGTCAGAGCGCCTGCGGCCGCAAGCGAGCGGCGGACCCCAGCCACATGCTCCCCTGCGAGCAGAGCGGAGCGAGCTGCGAAGAGCGAGCGGAGCGCAGCGAGCTAGTCGGGGTGCAGGGGTCCCCGACGATCAAAAATGGAGCGGGAAACGGGATTCGAACCCGCGACTTCGACCTTGGCAAGGTCGCACTCTACCACTGAGTTATTCCCGCTCGTTTCAGAGCTTCCGATCATAACACTCCGGCTGAACCGCAATCAACCCACCGCGGGTCAGCCGTTTGCGGGCGGTCAGTGTTTCGGCTGCGAACGGGGCGTTGCCACGATGGCTCCTGCAATTCGTTTGGACATGCGACGGGTGTCCTCCTCAATCGGTTGCGTCGAACGCGTTCGGATAGACCGCTATTTCCGGCAGCGCGCTCAGCGCCTCGTCGATTGCGACCACGTCGAAGCGGCACGGACGGTTCGTAACGCGGTGCCGCGCCAGGTATTCAACCGCCATTGCGGTCACCTTCCGCTTCTTTGCGTCGGTCACGGACTCGGCCGCGCGGCCGAATTCACGCGTCGCGCGCGCCCGCACTTCCACGAACACGATCGTGCCGCCGTGTTCCGCCACGATGTCGATTTCGCCATGCCGCGTGCGGTAGCGGCGCTCGAGAATTGCGTACCCCCGCGCGGTCAGCTCCCGCACGGCCAGTTCTTCGCCCAATTCTCCGAGCTGCTGCCGGGCATACGTCATGGCGCGCACGTCTCGCAAAACGCGCGCCCGCTCTGACCTCCGACCTCCGACCTCTGACCTCCGACCTCCGACCTCTGACCTCTGACCTCCGACCTCTGACCTCTGACCTCTGACCTACGACGCCGTTCCGTTGGTCGCCGAGGCCGCCAGCAGGTTCGCATGCGTCACCTCGGTCAGCGCGGCGTCGAACAGGCGCAGCACCACGTCGGCCTGATCGAGTGTCAACACGAGCGGCGGAGCGAAACGCACGGAGCTCCGCCCGGCCCCCAGAATCAGCACGCCGCGCCGGAACATCGCCTGCACCAGCGCACCGCGCTCCTCGACGGCGCGCTCTTTCGTGTTGCGATCGCGCACGAGCTCGACGCCGATCATCAGGCCCTTCCCGCGGACATCGCCGATCAGCGGATGCTTCGCCTGCAGCGCGCGAATACCGTCGATTAGGTGCGCGCCGACGGTGGCGGCGTTCTGCACGTACTGCTCACGGATCAGACGAATCGTCGTGACTGCGGCGGCGCAGGCAACGGGATTCCCACCGAACGTGCTCGCGTGCGCGCCGGGGGGCCAGCTCATGACCTCCGCGCGCGCGCACGTGACGCCGAGCGGCAGGCCCGACGCGATCCCCTTCGCGATATTCACGATGTCGCCGGTGACGCCGAAATGCTCCGCGGCGAACATCTTCCCCGTCCGCCCCATGCCCGACTGCACCTCGTCGAGCACCAGCATGATCCCGTGCTGCATCGTCAGCTCCCGCAATCCCTGCAGAAACGCCTTCGGCGGGACGATGTATCCGCCCTCGCCCTGGATGGGCTCGACGAAGACGGCGGAGACTTCATCGGGCGAAGTCAGATTGACGAGAATCTGATCGCGAATGACCGAGAGCGACGCGTCGGCGCAGGCGTCCGGGCTGCCGTTGAAGCGATACACGTCCGGGTACGGCGCGTGATAGACGCCGGGCATCAGCGGACCGAATCCGCGCCGCTGGATGGCCTTGCTCGATGTCAGCGCGAGCGCCCCCAGCGATCGGCCGTGGAACGATCCGAGAAAGGCAATCACGTTCGGCCGCTTCGTGTAGTACCGCGACAGCTTGATGGCCGCTTCGGTCGCTTCGGTGCCGGAATTTCCAAAGAACGACCGGACGTCCCCTTCGATCGGGACGATCTTCGACAGCTCCTCCGCCAGACGGACCTGCGGCTCATAGTAGAAGTCGGTGCCCGACATGTGGATGAACTTCGCGGCCTGGTCCGAAATCGTTTTGACGACGTCGGGGTGCGAGACACCGGTGGAATTGACGGCAATGCCGGCGGCGCAGTCGAGGAACCGGTTGCCGTCGACGTCCTCCACGACGGCGCCATCGCCCCGCGCGATCACCAGCGGATAGTCGCGCGTATAGGACGGCGAGACGAACTTCGCGTCCTTGTCGATGATGGCTTTCGCCTTCGGACCCGGCAGCGGCGTTTTGATATCCGGGGCATTCTTCATACGTTCAGCATTCAGCATTCGGCATTCGGCATTTACTTCCGTTTCCATCTGGTCCCAGCCGGGGTGTCTTCGAGCAGGATCCCGCGCGCTTCCAGATCCTGACGGATTCTATCTGCTTCCGCGAAATTGCGCGCCGCGCGCGCAGCGCGCCGCGCCTGGA
>WNGL01010017.1_pt1 | contig 10965 bp, 13 predicted proteins | sample 5400591 | NCBI WGS metagenome assembly WNGL01 (sample SAMN13153377, study PRJNA577476) | soil metagenome | isolation source: 80 cm soil or saprolite under Garry oak tree replicate 1 | place: USA:California | collected 2016-06-15
CAACCACCCGATTGCAGTGGATGTGCGCGTGCTGGCGGCGACTAACCGCGATCTGCACGCCGCGGTCGCGGCCGGTACCTTCCGCCAGGACCTGTTTTATCGTCTGCATGTCTTCCCCATCCAGCTCCCCGCGCTGCGCGAGCGCACGGACGATATACCGTTACTCGTTGAGTATCTGGTCGAGCGCTACGCCAAAAAGGCCGGGAAGAAGCTCCGGACCATCAGCAAGCGGACCTTGGACCTCTTTCAAACCTACGACTGGCCCGGGAACATCCGCGAACTGCAGAACGTCATTGAGCGCGCCGTCATCCTGTGTGAGAGCGACACCTTTGCCGTCGAGGAGCGCTGGCTGCAGCGGGAATCATCCCCGCCGTCCAGGCCGACCATGTCCTTGGTGGCGGCCCGTGCCGCGCATGAACGCGCCCTCATTGAAGCCGCCTTGGCCGAGTGCCGCGGCCGCGTGTCCGGCCCAGCCGGTGCGGCGGCCAAGCTGGGCCTGCCGCGGCAGACGCTCGCATCGAAAATCAAAGCCCTGGGCATTGACACACAGCGGTTCAAATCGCGATAGGGTGACTGACGCGCCCGACGTGTGCTCCTGGCACATGCCTGCTGACGTCCACCCCCACGCTCCTGCGTCCGCCACATCGGATTGGTGCGTCCTACCACCGATCCGGACACGCGCACGATTGTGCTGATAAATCGGCAATTGCCGACTATTCGGCACTCCCTTCCCATCGAAGTGCACGCCACATCAATAGGTTACGAATGGTCCCATTCTTGCAATGGCTCCTGCTGTCTCTCGTCGGAGACATCGCAGAGGACAGGAAAGGCAGCAATCGCAGATGGAGTGTGGCATTTCCGTGGCGACGTGGAGACCTGGCAATGGCGGGTTGGAGATTGACGCTGCAGAGGGAGAGAGAGGATGGCAACAATGCAAGCAGTGCAAGTACCGCAACCGGGGGCAGACTTCGAACTGGTGGAACGTGACATGCCGGAGCCTGGCCCGGCACAGGTGAGAATTCGCGTGCAGGCGTGTGGCATTTGCCACAGCGATGTGATCACCAAAGACGGCCTCATGCCTGGCATGTCTTATCCGCGCGTGCCGGGACACGAGGTCGCTGGCGTGATCGACGAGGTCGGAGCCGGTGTGCAGGACTGGCAGAAGGGCGACCGCGTCGGCGTCGGCTGGCATGGTGGTCAGGACGGCACGTGTCCTGCGTGCCGGAGGGGGGACTTCATGAACTGCGCCAACGCGCAGGTGTGTGGCGTCAGCTACGACGGCGGCTATCAGGAATTCATGGTCGCGCCTATCGAAGCGTTAGCGTGCATGCCCGCAACGCTCGACCCGGCCGAAGCGGCACCATTGATGTGTGCCGGGATCACGACCTTCAACGCTCTCCGGCATAGTGGCGCGGTGCCGAGCGATCTCGTCGCCGTGCAGGGCATGGGTGGCCTCGGTCACCTCGGCGTGCAGTTCGCCAAGCAGTGTGGCTATCGCGTCGCAGCGGTCGGGCGCGGGGCGGGCAACGCCGCGCTCGCGACGAAGCTCGGAGCGGAGGTGTATATTGACAGCGTCGCAACCGATGCCGCAGCGGAGCTGCAGAAACTGGGCGGAGCGAGCGTCATTCTCGCTACCGCGCCCAGCGGGAAAGCGATGTCGGCGCTGATTGGGGGCCTGGCGGTGAACGGCATCCTGCTCGTCATAGGCGCGTCCGACGATCCGATCGCAGTGCTTCCCTCGCACTTGCGCTTCGGGAGAAGACGCATCCAGGGCTGGTTGGCTGGGATCCCCACCGATGCGGAGGACACGCTGCGCTTTGCAGACATGACCGGCGTGCGCCCCATGATCGAAACGTATCCGCTCGCACAAGCCGCCGAAGGCTACGCGCGCATGATGAGCGGGAAAGCGGAATTCCGCATCGTCCTGACCATGTAAGGTGCAACGACGTGTGCGGAGAAACCTCACTCGGAGGCTTCGGGGACTGCATGCCTGAGGCGCATGGGAGGAACACGATGCGTGAGACGATCGCATCGCACAATAAAGCGCTGGTGCTGGCGGCCTTCGACACGCTGTTCACCAAGCGTGACTCTGCAGCAGCTGAGCGCTTCTGGTCACCGCATGACGTCCAGCACCGTGCGCATATCGCGCCTGGCCGCGACGGCCTGTTCAATCTCATCAAGCGTCTCCCGCCAACGCTGAAGTATGAACCCGGAACCATTGTCGCCGAAGGCGATGTTGTGATCGTGCACGGACGATTTTCGGGATTCGGCCTGCCTGTGAACTGGATCGCGGCGGATATTCTGCGCATCGAGAACGGGAGGCTGGTGGAACACTGGGATGTGATCCAAGACGAGGCTACACGTGCGTCATCAAAGAGCGGCCTCCCCATGTTCGGCGACACGTTTCGTGCGTGAGCGCTCAAGGCAACGGCTGTGGAGAGCGCAGCCATGACAGCCATCCAGATCGAGGCGTTCGGCAATCCGGCCGAGGTCCTCAAAGCCGTCGTAAGCCCGACGTCGGTGCACCAGCGGCCGGCGAAGTGGTGATCGCGCTCGAGGCCTCTGCGATTAATCAGTACGATCTGTTGGACAGCACAGATGACAGGAAAGAGATGAGATGACACGGCGCACTGCATCGTACCGCATGCATGGCCCAGGCGCTCTGGGTCGACAAAGGGGCGCAGCCATGGTATCGCCTCCGTCACATCCGAACACAAGGTCCGTCCCCTTTCTTGCTCCCGTAACGGAGCAGGACGAGGCGTGGGAAAGCCGCGCTTGTTACCACCTGTTTTCAAGGAGAAACGCATGGCGACCGGTACATTGACCAACCCAGCTCTTGCCCAGCAGCTCCTCGACGCCCTGGACGCGCTGGCAGGGCTGCACCCCGGCTTTCGGCCCGCCCATGCCAAAGGGCTGATGTGCGCGGGCCTGTTCACGCCGTCGCCCGAGGCGACGCATCTGACGCGTGCCCCGCATGTGCACAGGCCTTCCACCGCCGTGACGGTGCGCTACTCGAATTCGACGGGCGTGCCGACCATCCCCGACAACGACCCGGCGCGGTCCGGCCCCAGGGGGATCGCCATCCGCTTCCACCTGGCCGAGCACGTGCACACCGACATCGTTGCCCACTCCACCAACGGCTTCCCGGTCCGCACCGGCGAGGAGTTTCTGGAGTTTCTCCGCGCCGCGGCAGCTTTCGGGGCAGGCCGACCCGAGGCGCTCGCATCTTTCCTCGCCGCCCACCCGCACGCGCAGCGGTTTGTCGACAGGCCTAAGCCGATCCCCACGAGTTTCGCGCGGGAGGCGTTCTTCGCCGTCACGGCGTTCACGTTCACCAACGTCGACGGCGTGCGCCGGCACGGGCGGTTTCGCATCCGACCTGACGCAGGGACCGCGTACCTCTCCGACGCAGAGGCGGCGGCGCAGTCCGCGGACTTCCTGGTCGACGAGATCGGCCCACGGCTGGCGAAGGAGCCAGTCAGGCTCGGCGTGTTCGTGCAACTGGCGGAGCCCGGCGATGACGTCGCCGACGCCAGTGTGCCGTGGCCGGACAGTCGCCCGGAGATCCCCTTCGGCACCGTCACCCTGACGGCCCGCGTGGATGACCAGGAGCCGGAGCGGCGGCGCATCATCTTTGACCCCGTTCCCAGGGTGGATGGCATCGAGACATCGGGCGATCCGCTCACGGCCGTGCGCGCGGACATCTACCTGCTCAGCGGCCGCCGGCGGCGGGCTGTCTTCGGCGACGGGAGGCATTGATCGGCCGGAAGGGGACGCATCGCTTGTCGCGCAACATATCGCTGTGTGTCGCGCAGCAACACTGGCGGAAGAGCTGAGGCTCTCCTGCATGTTTCGGCGCCGATCTTGTGCCAAGAGGGGAGGCTCTGGGGCGCTTCCACATGACCATGTCTACCAAGCTCGACATAGGAACACATAGCGGTGCAAAACACGGTGAGACGCAGGTCTGCACAACTCGAGGTCGCCATAGGCAGTTGCTCCTCCCGTCAACGGTCATCACATCGCGGATGACAGGAAAGAGACAGGACAGATGACATGCAAGATTGAACAGCATGCTGATCGGCCACCTGCAAGCGGCGTATCTGGAGCCATTGCAGGCACACAGAGAGGGCCATGGACCCAGGATAGTGTTGGACCTGGACGCGGTGACGCTGGTGGAGGTGGAGGTGGTGCGCTTCCTCGGCGTCTGTGAGGCAGCAGGCATCGCACTCCTCCATGGCTCCCCCCTAGACGCGAGTGGATTGCCAAGGAGCAACATCGGACAGGATACGGTCGCGTGGAGTTTCACCATAGCCCGTGTACGACAGGCACGGAGGTTCGGATGAGGCTGAGCCGGCAGGACGCCTGTCGGCACAACGATGTGCCGGCAGGACCTTGTCGTTTGTCAGCACTCGTGAGGCGTTTGCGAGGATGCATGGCGTCAATCAACAGACATGGAGGGCATACCCATGGCAGAGCATCTCACCAGACCCACAGAGGCCGCCTCCACGCAGCATAGTCAGCCGTGGTTGCACCAGCACGGCAAGGAGATCCAGGCGTTTGGCACCGTGCGGCAGTTCCCACTCGCGCTCGCGTACGAGACGCGGATGTACTCCTGCCAGCGCCTGAACCAGCTCCTGGCTGACACGCAGATGCTCTACGCGCTGTACAAGAAGCACCATTGGCTGATGCGCGGGGCGACCTTCTCCCAACTGCACCTCCTGCTCGACAAGCACGCCGATGAGCAGCGGGCGCTCGTGGACACCATCGCCGAGCGGATCCAGACCCTTGGTGGGATCGCGGTCGGCGACCCGCGGCACGTGGCGGAGATCACCCAGATGCCGCGGCCCCCGGACGGCTGCGAAGAGGTCCCGGCGATGCTGTCCCGGTTACTCGAGGCGCACGAGCTGATCCTGAGCGACGCGCACGACGCGGCCACCCGCGTCGCGGCACTCGGTGATGACGGCAGCAATGACCTGATGGTCTCCGACGTCATCCGGACGGGCGAGATCCAGGCGTGGTTGCTCGCGGAGCACCTCGTCGACACGCCGCTCGTCCGCGCCTAGGCACACGGGCATCCAGGGTGATGGCATGCGAACGGTGCCGCATCGCCGAGTGCACCTGCGACGGCATGGCACATGCCCGGACCACAGGTCTCCGTCCCAAGCGTCCGCCACGCGATCAGCACAACGCGAAGCGGCAGGGCGGCCGCCAGATCAGGGTAGCCCCTGAATGCTTTTCGGGGACATCCAGGGGCCATCGCTCGCCGGATCCCGGTGCGGAGGGGGATGCACCTCCGTAGCGATGCCCCCTCTCTGTCACGGTGCGCTGCACACTGGAGAGACGACATGACAGATACCATTCCCCCAGTCCCGTTGACGCGTGCCTCGCGGGTCGACCAGGTGTTTCCGACGCTGACGGCGGCGCAGATCGCGCGCCTCGCTGTGCACGGCCAGGTGCGCCACGTCCAGCGTGGTGAGGTGCTCATGGAGGCTGGGGAGCAGCCTTCGCGGTTTTTCGTCGTCACCGCCGGTCACATTGAGATTGTCCGGCCCTCAGGCAGTACGGAGGCGCTCGTGGCCGTCCTGCGACCAGGGCAGTTTACCGGCGAGGTCACCATGCTCTCGGGGCGCCGCGGGTTCGTCCGTATGCGCGCCGGAGAGCCTGGTGCCGTGCTCGAGGTCGAGCGCGACCACGTGCTCGCACTCGTGCAAACCGACAGCGAGTTGAGCGAGATCCTCCTGCGGGCCTTCCTCCTCCGTCGGGTGGACCTGATGGCGCAGGGGGTCAGCGACGTCGTGCTCGTCGGGTCGCGTCATTCCGCTGGCACGCTCCGCATCCAAGCGTTCTTGACGCGCAACGGCCATCCGTACGCCACCCTCGACCTCGACCGGGATGCTGGCGTCCAGGCGCTGCTGGACCGTTTCCAGGTCACGGTCGACGACGTGCCGGTGGTGATCTGCCGCGGCGAGGTCGTGCTGCGGAACCCCACCAATGGGCAGCTCGCCGACTGTCTCGGCTTCAACGCGGCGATCGATCAGACGCAGGTCCATGACCTGGTGATCGTCGGGGCTGGACCTGCGGGGCTCTCGGCGGCCGTGTACAGCGCGTCGGAAGGCCTCGATGTCCTAGTGCTCGAGACCCACGCACCGGGCGGACAGGCCGGGTCGAGCTCGAAGATCGAGAACTACCTCGGCTTTCCCACGGGCATTTCCGGGCAGGAGCTCGCCACGCGGGCGTACACACAGGCGCAGAAGTTCGGGGCGCAACTGCTCATCGCGCGAAGCGCTACACAGCTCGCATGCGACCGGAAGCCGTACGCCATCGCGATCGACAATGGCTCGCGGGTGCTGGCGCGCACCGTCATCATCGCGACAGGGGCGGCATATCGGCGCTTGGCTCTCAAGAACCTGGCGCAGTTCGAAGGTGTTGGCGTGTACTATGGGGCGACGGTCGTTGAGGCCCAGATGTGTGGTGGGGAAGAGGTGATCGTGGTGGGCGGCGGCAACTCCGCCGGCCAGGCCGCGGTGTTTCTGGCGCAGACCGCCAGACGAGTGCACCTCCTCATCCGGTCGGGGGGGCTGGCGGCGAGCATGTCGCGCTATCTGATTCAGCGCATCGAAGAGACGCCGGCGATCGTTTTCCGACCGCACACAGAAATTATGGCGTTCGAAGGCGGCGACCATCTCGAGCGCGTGCGCTGGCGGGATACGCAGACGGGGGTCAGCGAGACCCACGCCATCCGCCACGTCTTCGCCATGACCGGTGCCGTGCCCAACACCCGCTGGCTCGCGGGATGTGTCGCGCTTGACGCGCACGGGTTCATCAAGACCGGACCCGATCTGTCCCCGGAGGATATAGCCGCCGCACGGTGGCCGTTCGCCCGGGGGCCCCACCTCCTCGAAACGAGTCTGCCTGGCGTGTTCGCGGTCGGCGACGTCCGGGGCGGCAATATCAAGCGGGTGGCGTCGGCGGTAGGGGAGGGCTCGATTGCCGTCGCCTTCGTGCATCAGGTGCTCCACGAATAGGCGGAAGACGCGCATGTCTGGCGGAACGTGGGCGCATCTCGACGCTATAAGGACCGTTTCGCAACCTCGTACGGCGTGCTATGAGAACGTCTCCTCCCCACGCTCCTGCGTCCGCCGCGTCGGTTCGGTGTGTCCCAGGACCGCTCCGGAGACGCGCACAGTGGTGCCGAACTTTCAGCAATTGCCAATCATTCGGCACTCCTTTTCATTAAAGTGCAAGCAATATCAATGGTTTACATATGGCCTCGTTCTTGCAATGGTTCCTACCGTCAACGGTCGTAGACAGCACAGGGGACAGGAAAGAGACAGCGCAAATGACCTGCAAGATTGAACGGCATGCTGACGGGCAACAAACCACGTTCCGGCTCATCGGCTACGTGCAAGCCGAGCATCTTGAGGCCTTGCAAGCCCAACTGGAGAGCCACAGCCCCAGGACAGTGTTGGACCTCGACGAGGTGACGCTGGTGGATGTCGAGGTGGTGCGCTTCCTCGGCAGGTGTGAGGCGGCAGGGATTGCCGTCCTCCATGGCCCACCCTATATCCGGGAGTGGATCTCACGGGAACAGCGGCAATAACGCACAAATGGGCGGAGGATAAACCATGTCCACGTTGTTCGATTTAGCGCAGCGGATCTGTCGGGGTGACAGCCCGCCGCCCCCTGTCGCCAGGCTGATTGGTTTTACACTCACGTTTATTGCACCCGGCCAGGCGCATATCGAGTTTGAGGCTGGCGCGCAGCACGCCAATCCCATGGGCACGCTGCACGGGGGCATTCTCTGCGATATTGCTGATGCGGCCATGGGCATGGCGTATGCCAGCACCCTGGGCGAGGGCGAAACGTTCACTACCCTCGAGCTCAAGATCAACTTCCTGAAACCTGTGTGGCAGGCCAGGCTGCATGCGATCGGCTGCGTGGTCACGCGCGGCCGCACGATTGGCCTGGTCGAGTGCGACGTTCTCGACACCCATGAGGCGTTGGTCGCCCGCGCCACCAGCACGTGCATGACGCTGCGCGGCGACCAGGCCCGTGGTCGCTAGGAGGGCCACGCCATGACGCCGACGCGACGCTGCATCCTGGGGGTCTTTGCCCATCCGGACGACGAGACCTCTTGCGCTGGAGGGACCTTGAGCCGCTACGCCCAGGCCGGGGTAGACGTCTACGTGGCCACGGCGACGCGGGGCGAGCTGGGCATGCTGGGAACGAACGGTCAGGTGGTGAGGCGCGAGGACTTGCCCGGGGTACGCGAGGCAGAGCTGCGCACTGTGCTCCACATGTATGGGGCCAAGCCCCCTATCATTTTGGGCTATCGCGATCAGGCGGTGTCGCACGCCAACGCGGACGAGCTGATAGCCAAGATAGTCGCGGTGATGGACGCCGTCACGCCCGATGTGGTGCTCACCTTTGGGCCGCTGGGGCTCACAGGCCATCCCGACCATGTGGCGGTGCACCGCGCCACGGTGGCAGCGTTTCACCGCTACCGCCACCGCACCACAGGCCAACCACGCCTGTACTATAAGGCCCTGCTCCCCGCGGCCATGCAGGCCCTGGGCCTGACGCTTACGGGCCCCGAGGTCCAGCCGACCGTGCTCATCGATATGACGGCCCAGAAGGCCCTCAAAGTGCGCGCCTTACGGACGTACACCACGCAAGAGGATGCGCAGCATCTGGCAGAGCTCGTGGAGCAAGCGCCCTGGGCGATAGAGGCGTTTCACCAGGCGTACCCACCGGTGTCTGCGGAGGTACTGGCGACCGGATTGTGGGAGTCCGACAGCGCAGGATAGCACTGTGCGAGCACGAGGCAAAGACAGAGCGCACGGCACGCGCAAGGAGACATCCGCATGGAGTTCAATCTAGAACAGATCGACACCCTGTTGAGTACGACGCGGGCCGTGCGCCGCCGTCTGGACTTCACCCGCGAGGTGCCGGACGAGGTGCTGCTGCGCTGCATCGATCTCGCCGAACAGGCACCGTCAGGCGGCAACGTGGCGAGTCGCCGCTGGCTCGTGATCCGTGACCCGGACACCAAGGCCCGCCTCGCCGCGCTCTATCGTGACGCCGGTGGGCAGGGACTCATGGCGACGGCCGAGCGGCTGCGCGGCCGTGGGCAGGCGCGGGCACGGGTGGTGACCTCCGCGGCGTATCTGGCCCAGCACCTCGAACGAGTCCCCGTCCTCGTGCTGGTCACCATCTGGGGCACGCATGACGGCAGTGGACGACCCGGCCTGTTTGATTCGGTCCTGCAGGCGGCCTGGAGTTTTTGCCTCGCGTTGCGCGCACGGGGGTTGGGCTCCGCCTGGACCACCCTCCATCTCGGATGCGCCCAGGAGGTGGCCGACCTGCTCGGCATCCCCGACGGCGTCACCCAGGTGGTCTTGCTGCCCGTCGCGTATACGCGCGGAACCGATTTCACCCCAGCGCCGCGGCGCCCCGCCGCGGCCATCACCTGGTTCGACCGCTGGGGCGACACCAACGCGCAGCCCCGCGACGGCCACTCCCTGCTGGCCGCCGGTCCAGGGGTCACCGTGGAAGTCGACATCGCCGCCAGCCCGACGCGGGTCTGGGAGCTGGTGAGCGACATCAATCTCCCGGCCCGCTTCAGCACCAAGTTCCGCGGGGCGACCTGGATCGATACCGAGAGCCCACGCGTGGGGGCCGCCTTCGTCGGTCGTCATCGGCAGGAGGGGGGCCGGGAGTGGGAGACCACGTCGTACATTGTCGCCTGGGAGCCACCCCGGGTGCTGGCCTGGCACGTCAGCGACCCGGCGCAGCCCAGCGCCCAGTGGCGCTTCGAGCTTGAACCGCTCGGCAGCGGCACCCGGTTACGGCAGCATGTGACGATGGGGCCGGGGATGTCGGGCACGGCCCGAGCGATGGCGCAGCAGCCCGAGCAGGCGCAGCAGATTTTGACGCAGCGCCGGGACCAGTTGCGCCGCAATATGGAGCGCACCACGCAGGGGATCAAGCAGCTCGCAGAGGCGCCCAGCGAGGACGCCACCGCCGCGCCGCGCTAGTACGTGGCTGTCCGAGAGCCGTGGCGCAAGAGGCGGTGCATCGCCCATCCTGTAGACTGCCATGCGCGCCACAGCGCACCGCGCTCGAGGCAACGCTTGCAAGGCAGAGGAGCATGAGCATGGATGTGCAAACGCTTATGGCGCATACGCCTCCAGCTCCCAGGGTGCCGCGGGGCCGGCGGCGGGGCATGCTGGGGTGGGCGCGGCCGGCGGGGCGGCGCACCAAGGCCGTTGCATTGCCTCTCCGCACCATGGAACGATCCATCCGGTCACGCACGGAAAGTCGCTATGCTGAATGAGCTCTCGAGGGATAGCCGAGAGTGAGAGGAAAAATGAGAAAATCCTTTCAAGGGGATCGTGTAAGTAACACGTTGAGAGTACTGCCTTGAAAGGAAGACCACATGACAGAGCAACGCCGCTCTTATGCCGGTGAGTGTGTGTACGTGGGAGTCGATGTGCACAAGGAAACGTATACGGTGACATGCGTGTGCCACAAACAGATCGTGAAGACCGCGACCGTTCAAGCAGAGCCCGCGAGTCTAGCGGCCAGTTTGCGACGGTGGTTTCCAGGAGCTACCCTGGCTTCGGCCTACGAGGCCGGGTTTTCTGCCTTCGTACTGCATCGGGCACTCACCAAAGCGGGGATCAGCAACATCGTCGTCAATCCCGCCTCTCTCGCTGTTGCAGCAAACGATAAAGTCAAGACGGATCGCCGCGACTCCAAGAGACTGGCAGTTGACCTGGCTGACGGTCGACTGCGAGGGATCTATGTCCCTACTGAAGAAGAGGAACTGGCCCGCCTCCTGCCGCGCACCCGCGCGCAGCTGGTCGAGCACCGCGCCACACTGGCGCGCCAGATCAAAGCCAAACTGCATCAATTTGGCCTGATCGCCCCCTCCAGTCGGCGCTTGCTCAGTCATCGGTATTT